>Ga0075163_10008495_pt1 | contig 13520 bp, 5 predicted proteins | sample JI1023141ADNA_FD_71478 | JGI IMG/M metagenome (GOLD analysis project Ga0075163, IMG submission 71478) | Wastewater effluent complex algal communities from Wisconsin, to seasonally profile nutrient transformation and Carbon sequestration -... | ecosystem: Engineered > WWTP > Effluent > Algae...
TTGACGCCCATGAGGACCGTCGCACCCGGTACACCAGCGCCATCATCTTTAGCCGGAGCCGAAATTACTACCCGCTTTGCTCCCGCGGTCAAATGTGCGCCTGCACCACCATACGTCGTGAAGAAGCCCGTAGATTCAACCACTACATCAACACCCATCGTTCCCCATGGCAATTTAGCTGGATCCTTCTCTTGCACAATCGCGATACGCTTACCGTCAACGACAAGTTCTTGCCCCTCAACCGTCACCGTAAACGGTGCGCGTCCATAGGCCGAGTCGTACGTCAACAGATAGGCAAGGTTATCCACGTTCCCTAAGTCATTAATAGCGACTATCTCAATATCTGGGTGAGTAAATGCCATCCGAAAAAATGTTCGTCCAATCCGTCCAAACCCGTTAATTGCTACTTTTGCCATAAGAACTGTATATGATAAATTACTAACTTATAAATACTATAGCGTATTTATACTTTTTGAGTTTACTGGTTATCCTCACGCCGACGTCGTACAACGAACAACAATATGAAAATACCGAATGCCAACAGAGAAACGATAGACCATACAATGAGCCGGTATGATCCTTCGGGAACCCAACCCTGCCCTATAAGGGTACTCACGTAGGTGATAGTCCGACTGATTCGTCGTACTACTACTCGTTCATAGTCATACAATTCAATCATTACCTTCCCCTCTCCGACAACCGAACTCGATTGAAACGAAGCTTCGTACGCCTCCCCGTCGCCTCGCAACTTCAGTAAGTATGTCGTCACTTCGTTGTTATTTGTGGGGTGATAAACCGAGACCAAAATAGTCTTGAGGTGAGTTGGTACCGCGGCGGCCGGAATTGATACCAGTACCTGTTTATCAACAACGATAGTGTGGAGGATATCAAAGGTTTTTGTTTCGTTACCAATCGTAAAAAAGATATCACTTGGGAGCAAAAACCGTTCGTACTCCGGAGACAGTGTTAGATCAGGTAAGGGTAATTCCCTGACAGGCTGACTACTCGTACTGCCGTCAACCACAGTATCACTCACTGTTACTCGCTTGAGACGAAGTACCGCCGGAGCCGCTACCCGACCATCTGCCGTGATGACAAAAACTGCATAATAGACCGTGTCGGCATCAACAAAGACATTTTTATCGGTAATATCTTCACCAGTCCCTTGATAGACCGTTACCCCATCATAGATATCAGCTGGATAAAAAAGATGATTCCGGACTACCCGCACTGAAGCGAATGAGTCTGGGTTGGTCCAGGTGAGTATGGCATTGCGACCTTCAACAACACCACGCAACTGTGACGCACTGAGTGGTACTGTTGAGGTGATAGCTGGAAGCGTTGTGAAGCTTTCGCGTCGTACTACTTTCTCGATACCAAAACCGTTAACGAGTGTCACCTCGACATAGTACTTAGTTCCTGGCTCGAGTCCTGACAAGGTAGTTTCGTGATCGGTTTTAAAAACGTTAGTCGAAACACTCCCGAGCTCATACGCTTCGGTGCGGCCAAAACGAATCAGGTACCGAGTTGGACCATACGAAAAAAACGTCAATTTGGCCGATTGATTGGCAGGTGTAATCAAAAACGAACGGGCGGCCGGTACTGCCGTTGCATCCCCGGCGGCTGAAGTAGTGGTTGGTGTCGAAGTTGCTACAGGCACGACTGGTATCGGAAGTGTCGTGGTAGACACCGGGGACGAGGAGCTCGAAACGTTATAAAAAACATCAAACGCATCAATGGTGTAGCTATACGAAGTACTTGCTACAAGTCCGGTATCAGAGAAGGTGGTGAGGCTCGTGGTCGAAATATGGAGACCATCACGGAATACACGGTATCCACCAACCGAAAAGTTGTCGGTGACAGGTGTCCACGAGATATCAATTTGATTTGGCGAAACCGGGTTTACAGTCACCCCACTTGGTGTAGTCGGGGCTTCTGTATCACTACCCACAAACATCCTAATATTAAATTCACTACTTGCTTGCGCTAGCGCTAACATCGGCAACAGGCCATAGATAATAACGATGAAAATCCGGATCATAACGTAATCGCCGTCACAGTGCTCGTCGCCACATAGGTACCCGCATTGACAGATGCACCACTGCCAATACCCGCCTGGAACTTAAGCGTGGTAGTAGCACCAAGCGGATGATTACTGGTTGTCCGTCTCGCTATTTCTACCGGTGTGGTTGAGACCATATCAAAGCAGGCATCACTTGTATCAAGTACCCCAATACCACAGAGCCCGCCGTTGTCTTTGAAGCGAGCCGCAATATCAGGGCCTTCAGGAGTAAAGCCAAAGTGCGCCTGATTACTGTTGGTGGTAAACGAAAAGTCTGGATCACTCGTTCCTGGTACATAGTTCGCGATAGTACCAAAGGCCGATTGCATCGCAGGCGCAGCACTCGCTTCAAGTGTCGCTCGGTATCCAAGACGATTGTCGGTAGTCACAATGAAGTAGGTTGAACCGGTCGCTGTTCCTCCCGCAAGACCGAGGTTCGGTCCCATGGTGACGTCGCCAATCACGGAGAGGCTGATGTAGGATGTGCCCATTTGCTGGTACCCAGCATCAAGACGAAAGTTGGTGCTTGAGCTACGACCAGTACCAACCTCACCAAAGGATGACTCTTGTTGGTAATTACTCGACGAAGAATAACCACCACCAAAGTTGATACTATCGCGTTCAATACTGAAGTTGCTACTATTCATTACTTGAGCGTTAGACAGCGACAAAACCGAACAAGTAATCACCGTTAACACGAGCGACTCCCAGCCGATACGACACATTGTTGACCCCCACTGCATACCCTACTTTCGCTTAAACTCAAACTTATTAAAGAACCAACGGAATAAGAAGATAATGGCAAACAGGACACCAAATACGGTAACCAGAAGCTGCCACGGGATCACCCAGATGTGAATGGTTTTTGTATCAATGTGATTGTCGTAGCCGCGATTGATAGAGGCGGTGATTGAGTAGCGCCCGAGCAAGTACTCACTCTCCCAGGTAATATCACGAGTACGAATTGACTTTGGCAAAACAAACCACGGATCAAGTTCAACATAGCCCACTTCGTTACCGAATATATTAGTTACCCGCACTTCTCCGTATGGGTTGAGGTGGATTGATCCTTTGTTTTCGTAGGTGAGTCCAAGTGGAATAGGTCCTTTGGAAAACCACCACTGATCATTAGTCGTACTAAAAGATACAAGACTACTATCACGCTCGGCTTCACCAGGAACGGTAATGAAAAAGAGGGTTCCGATTCGAGCTACAATTGGCGATTGAGCGGTAGCTGTACCATCATCAGGATTGGTTTGAATGGTTGATACCAAAACCGCACCGTAGTAACCACCCGGTTCAGCGTTTGATGGCATGGTGATTTTGACCGGTATGCGCGCTCGTTCGCCCAGACCGAGCGTAATCACCGACTCCGGCACACTGACATAATCCTTTAGTGAGTATGGCCCGTCCTGATCACCGAGAAGCACAACAGCATCCTTACCATCTGCTGAACCCGACATATCTTCGATGTGGAACTGGAATGAGCGATTGCTATCAATACGGTTCGTGACCGTAATTTCTTTATAGACTGTCTCCCCTGGCTTTACTATCACTTCAGCTTTACCTGGACCAACCACAAAATCCCCGAGCTGGATGTCGCTACCAGGGATTTGTTCACGAGTGATTGGTGAGACAGGTGCAGCTAGCGGTGTAGCTTCTGGCGCTGTCGTAGACGCTTCTTGTGCAAAGGAAGTTCCAACCGGAAAAGCCAATGAAATTATACAGAGTGTACCCCAGAGGATGTACGGCATGACACTAGTGTACCTACTGGTTGGTGGCCGTCAAGGTCGCGGTGGCTGTATAAAAGTCTTCGTCGAGTGCTGGACTGGGGTTACTTGGGACATTGATGTGGAAAGTCAGAGTTGTGGTAGCACCAGTTGGAGCAGAGGTGGAACGATTGATGATACGGTACGCCGTGGTAGATGGCGTCATCCAACAGCGATTAGCTGTGTAACCAGCACCAGCATTACAGGTTGATCCATCGTTAAGGAATGAGGGATCTAGGTCAGAGGTGGTTGAGGCCGCAACGGTGTAGCCGAACTGAGCTGCTGAACTCGCAACGAACGTAAAGCTTGGTTGCATCATGCTTGATGAGGTTGCGTAGTCGCGGATACCAGTACTGAAGGTGGTGTTCCCTCGCATCGCTGGCGCATTTGAGAAGCTAATGTCCATCGTGTAGCCAGAGTTACTGTTACTACGCACCACCGCATACGTAGTACCCGTGGCGTAACCTCCGGACACACCTTGGACAGGACCGACCATCGTCACATCCGCTGCTGGTACGAGGAAGGAAATCTCATCAGTAATTTCTTGTGTGATAAGGAAGGTATCGTTGGTTGAAGCGGCGGCTCGACCGAGCGTTGGTTCAAGCACGAGACTAAACATAAGTACGGTTAACATGAGCGCACTGACGGCGTACACGAGGGCGTATTGACTGGTTGTAATAATTTTATTCATATGTATGTATTGTATCATCGTTTATAAGCATCTTTTAAACATCTTCCTGTGTATAAGCCTCTCTAGATTGCTCCCCCACCTCCCCCACCTCCTCCACCAGCGATGTGGTAGACCCGAGCTTGAATTGCGTCAAGTCGGACGGTGTTGCTACTTGGATTACCAATCACGCGGACGGCGAAGTTGGCGTTACTAAACTCCCCTACCGACCAGCTGCGACCCCACAAATCACTTGGTGAACCGAGCGTGTAGACTACGTCGCCTGTTCCTAAGGTTGGGGTTGATTTGGTTGCCGTCCAACTGGTGCCCCCATCCCACGAGAGCTGCACATCGACTGTCCCAGCCCCGGTTGTCCCCGAGAGCTCAAGTCTGATAATAATTCCCTGTATCGTATTGCTACCCGGTACCACAAAGCTGTGATTAGCGTATTGATGGTTCGCAACACCATTTGTGGTAGCGTACGTTCCATCGGTTTGATCATAGGCCGAGGCCCCCGCTGTCCAGCTACCGCTTTGGCTACTTGGCCATGAATAATCCGGGTCGTTCCCAATTACTTCCCCACCAGTATCCCCTCCTCCTCCAACATCACCATCACCAACCGGAGCGGTGTCACCAACACTACTGCTACTACCTCCGCCACTTTTGTTATTGCGATAGTGTCTTGCTTCGGTTATCTCGCCAAAGATGGTCTGCACACCGGCCGAGTTCACTATTGTTAGTCCGCTCGTCAACAAGCTAATATTAATAGCACTCCCATTCGCTGGCTCTGAAAAATCAGCGACAACAATGTAATTGCTCGTTGTCGTAGCCACAAAATCATCACTGAACGTGAGCGTGCCACTAGTATCACTGAGAGTCATAACACCAACCGAACCCACCACTTGATCTGCGATATCATACGCAGCATCGTTGTCGTTATCTCGGAGTAGACGAAGATTGGTGAAGTTGCTCGCTTGAAGATTTTGCACACCCGTGAGACCAAAGGATACGTAAGTCACCGTTCCGTCAAGGGTGTTTGGCTGCATACGGAAGGCAAACAACGGCTGATTGGTGGCAGCGTTACCGCCAAAGACATTACTAAGCTGTCCGGCGGTATGTTCAAGCAAGGTACTTGAACCTGAGACCGCTACTGACTCAAACGCAAAGAAGTTCGAGGTACTCGCTTGATTGATGTACTCCGCCTTGACCCAGGCAGCAGTACGAGTCGTTGATGAGATACGAATTTCATCGAGTCGTCCGTCGAGGTTAAAGTTTCCATCCCCGTTACCATGACGACCAAACTCGGTATTGCTCCCTTGGTTGTAGACAATGGCGTCACTATAGGCAGTAGTGCTTGCTAATTGACCATTTTGATAAATTGCTTGTGTATTGCTACTAGGGTTAGTAGTGTAAGACAGATGACGCCATGTGTAGGGAACACTTACTGACGAAGTAGCGATAGTATCACGCCAGCCTGATGTGTAGTGGTAGTATCCTTTTGCTTCCACTACACTGCGTAGACCAAGGTTATCACCCAGACTGATCAGTTCAGCATTTATCAAAGATACTGTATCAACTTCACTCCAAGCACTGAGTGTCATACTTTGTGGCTGCCCATACAATCCGGTAACCTGCACAAAATCACTGCCATCAAAATCAAGTGCATTGCCGAGCATACCAGCCACTTCTTCAGGACTATTGGAGCCACCAGTAGACGTACCATGCCGAGCAAAACTCGTACTATCATTGATGAGTCCTGTCCCTACCGTCGGATCATCATCGAGGTGATAGACGCCGAGGTAATCGTTGGTCCATACATTCTGAGATCCATACGTACTCGTCGCACTATAGTCGCCCAGTGTACTGCCGTTGTACCAGACCTTAAAGACGGTATCAACTGACGACGAGATAGTTGGCGCCTTGAAGTAGAGTTCACCGGTTTGGAGGGTCGACGAGGCGCTCACCAATTCGCGCGGCACTTCAACATTATCACTGGTAGTAATACGAATATCACTCGCTACGCGACTGGCACTTTGTGGGGTTATCCCCCAGAACGTATCGCTGAGCTGTGCCAAATTGACATAAACTGGGAAGTCAGTTAAGTCAGCGTCGATATTTTCTTCTTGAATAGTGAGTGTGTCGTATAGGGTCCAATCACTCGCATTCCAAGTTGGCTCAGCAGCAGCGATGGTCCAGCCGGTATTGTTACCACTGTCTATACAACCTGTTGAACAGGTAATATTTGTACTCGAACTATTTCGTGAATCTTTGACATTGACATATGAAACCGATGTCTGACCTAGTGGCAACATAGTCCACTGCACGCCGTCGGTGACTGATCGCAGGTTCAATCGTCCTGCCCCAGATCCAGCCAAGGTGAGATTGTTAGAAACTTGCCACGGACCATTGGTGCTAAACGTAGTAGTGGCAGTAGTAGTAGCCGTCTGGGTCAAATTGTAGAAGGTCGTGGTAGCAGGTGCAGTCAAAGTCTGGTTGGTACCAAGGAGCGCAATCGTCCCCTGATTGTTCCGAAACTCCCCAGCTCGCGCAAAATTACCACTAACGCTCAAGCTCGAGCTTGGTGCTGTAAAGACCGACGAGGACGCGATGGTGAGATTTGATGTTGAAGCATTGGTAGTGATTCCCGTGAGGCCCAGGGTAGTGAGATTATTAAGTCTACTTGCACCTGTCATGGTGCCATTCAAAGTCGTCGGCATCTTGAGCTGCAAGAGCTCACAACCTGTTCGTAAATTCCACAATTGCTCACACGGCAGAGCGCTCGCCAATTTTCCGACGAAGAGACTCGAGGTAGCAGCTAAGACCGTCTGAATACCAAGACTCAAATCACCGTTGGTTTCGAGACTAGCATCAAGACCCTTCACATATAACGGATTGGTCGTACTCGAAAGATCAAATGCCATAAGTTCGCACCCAACGGCTGAACCGCTATTTTGTGAGCAGATGGTGGCACTAGCCCCTTTTGTCACATAGGCTGTCGTACCAGTACTGGTCACAAACGTAATCGCCAGACTGTCAGTCCCCCCTGCTGATCCAGACACATCTCGCCCAGAGACATACGTTGGATTGGTCGTAGAAGACACATCAAACAAGAGGAGCTCACACCCCACCGCCGAGCCAGCTGTTTGGGAACAAGCGGTGGCATTGGCGGCTTTACCAGCAATGAGTACATTACCCATAACATTAAGCGTGTTGATAGCCAGTGTTTGCGCCCCTGCAGCCGAACCACTGGTATCCCGACCCGTTTGATACGTGGGGTTCGTCGTCGAACTAATATCAAAGACCAGGAGCTCACAGTTGAGGGCCGCTGAGTTACACGCGGTGGCACCTGATGCAGCTTTCGCGACATACAAACTCGTACCCGTTGCCGCTAGGCTGAGAGCGGCGATGTTTTGTGTTCCGGCAGCTGTACCATCCATATCACGCCCGGCGACATAGACCGGATAGGTGGTACTACTGATATCAAAGACCATCAGTTCACAGCCCGAAGCAGTGGTTGAGGCTTGGGTACAGGCGGTAGCGTTCCCTGCCTTGGCGACGTACAGATAGTTACCCGAGACAAACAAGAAGTTAATGGCTAGGTTACCAGTACCAACGGTATTACCGCTAACGTCACGTCCGCCCACAAATACTGGATTCGTGGTCGAACTAATATCAAAGACCATGAGTTCACAGCCCGAAGCGGTAGTGGAGGCTTGAGTACAGGCGGTGGCATCACCACCTTTGGCTACATACAAGGTTTGGTTATTGCCTGATACCGCCAGGTGGTTCATTGAGATGTTCCCCGTACCAACCGTATTTCCCTGAGCATCTCGGCCGGCCCGATAACTTGGGGCGGTCGGTGACTCAATATTAAATACCACGAGTTCGCACCCTACCGCTGAACCCGCCGTTTGGGAACAAGCGGTATTTCTGTTTGATTTGGCGGCAAACACAGTCGACCCGACACGCACGAGTGCGTTGACGTTGGCGTTACCGGTATCGGTCAAACCACCTCCTGCACTCACTGCCGACAAGAAACCGCCGGCATACCCATTGGTATTTAGGGTACCAGATCCCGCGTCTACTGTACCGTTGTTGGTATAGGTGTCACTCACTGACAACAAACTAGGGAACGTGGCTGATGCTCCAGAATCGATGGTCAAAAATGTCGTCGATGCATTACTCGAAAAAGTCTTAGTGCCGTTACCAGAAAGTTGGAGGGTGTAGAGTTCGTTTGTACCAACCAAGTTGCCGCCGATTGCTTGGGCCGAGGAACTATCAAGCTTCAAGGTCGTCTCAGGGGAAACGAGATTGGCATTGTTTTGGAAATCACCTGTCACTGTCATAAGTGATGGCAAGGTGGTTGTACCGACACCAACGGTCAAATTAGTAGTGGTCGCAACATCCCGAAATTCGACGGTACCTGTGGCGATTACATTACCAAGTGCACTACTACCAATGAGATTCCCCATCAAAATGCCTTTTGGTTGATTGGTGAGAGAGAAGGCTGCGAGCTCACAAGACGCCGCACCAGCAGAACCAGCGGTCTGCGAACAGGCGGTGGCCGCCCCACTCCGAGCTACAAACAGCATATTCCCTACTGCCACCATAGCGGTATGCGCAGCGGCTTGGACACCGTTACTGGTACCACTCACATCACGTCCCGTAATATGACGCATCGCCGTACTCGAACTCACATCAAAGACATTGAGCTCACAACCACTACCTAAGCCAGTGTTTTGTTTACACAATGTTGCATTTGCGGCATTGCCCGCGTAGAGGTAGTTACCAGCCAGATGGAGACTGTTAACCTGAAACGCCTGCTGACCAACCTCACTTCCAGCCATATCTACTCCGCGTACATAGGTGGGACTAGTACTACTTGTGATATCAAAGGCCATGATTTCACAACCCAAAGCAGACCCAGCCGTCTGCGAACAGGCAGTCGCATTGGCCGCTTTGGCTACATAGGCTGTCGTACCAGTTCCCGTAACAAAGGTAATGTTGAGGTTCCCAGTACCTGCTGCACTACCAGACACATCACGACTCGTAAGAAAGTTTGGATTGGTCGTGGATGCAATATCAAAAATCATAAACTCGCACCCCACCGCTGAACCAGCGGTCTGCGAACAGGCAGTAGCTGAACCAGCTTTTCCAGCCAGCAACAAATCCCCCACCACACTCACACTGTTAATAGCAAGCGTCTGCACACCGGCCGCACTACCTGAAGTGTCTCGCCCGGTTTGGTAGGTTGGGTTCGTCGTCGAACTAATATCAAAGACCATGAGTTCGCAGTTAAGCTTAGTCGTGCTACAGGCAGTAGCACCCGAAGCCGCCTTGGCGACATAGAGACTCGTGCCTTTGGCGGCCAGACTGAGGGCGGCAATGTTTTGTGTTCCAGCGGCTGTACCATCCATATCACGTCCCGCCACAAAGACCGGGTAAGTCGTACTACTGATATCAAAGACCATCAGTTCGCATCCCGAGGCAGTAGTGGAAGCTTGGCTACAGGCGGTAGCGTTACCCGCCTTGGCGACATAGAGATAATTACCAACGACCAATAAATTATTGATACCAACACTAACAGCACCAACGGTGTTACCGTTAGCGTCTCGTCCACCAACGAACGCTGGCGCCGCGGTGTTGGCGATATCAATCACAATAAGTTCACAACCAATTGCTGAACCAGCCGTCTGCGAACAGGCGGTGGCATTACCAGCGTTGCCGGCATACAAGGTACGTCCATTACTGGAAACTGCCATCTGGTTAATCTGGAGGTTACCAGTACCAGCCGCACTCCCTGATACGTCGATACCAGCCGTAAAGGCTGGGAAGTTCCCGGTTGGAATCGTTGGCGCACCAATAATAGTCATCTTGCCACCATTGTTATTAAATGAACCATAATTTTGATACGTCCCTTGTACGGCAAGTGCACTTGATGGCGCAGTTACTGATCCAACCAATATAGTCAGTGATGATGTGGTTGCACTACTCGTAAAAGTCCAACCACCACCATTACCCACAAAGGTCACATTACCAATTGAGGTAACAGGCGCACTAATGGTTTTACCTGTCGTTGATGCGATAAAAAAGATGGTCGATGAACCAGCATTAAAAGTGGCCGATGACGGCACGGTGAGCGAACCCGCGAGCCGAAGCGTACTACTGGCTATATACACACTACTTGCCCCCATAGTCATTGAGCCTTCGGTTGCTCCAGCACCGGCATTTCCCGCCACTGTAATGGCGCCACCGGGAGCAAAGGTGTCCCCGCCCCAGACATAGAGCTCTACCCCACTGCGCACCACAATTTCGCCAGTACTCGTCGTAGCGTGCGTAACATCTGCATCCTGGGCGATCGTATAAAACGCCAAATCGTTAATGGTGGTAGAAGTAGCGCTCGTCGCTTCATGCCGCGCAATGAGCCGATTACGATAGATATCGAGCCCAGTGATATTTGCTCCCACGGCGGTGGAACTCGCTTTGGTAACCACACTACCTAACACCGCCCCACCATCAATCCAAACCATAATCGGTGTACCGATGGCAATACCACTACCGGCTGGGATAGTGACAGTATAGGCACCCGTCGTCACCATCGAGGTAGAGGCGAACACGCCAGGAGTCGAGGTCCCTACCGCTACATTGATAGTGCGCACAGTACCATCTGGGGTACTGCCGGCATCACTATAAATGGTACCTGAAAGAGTGACCTGGGCATGAGCCGGCGCACCAAAGGCGAAGAAAGCAAAACAAACAAATAGCAAGACTGCCTTGGGGTGGCGCCCCAAAAGCGCGACCAAAGAGCGGCCAATCGCTTTTTGGACTCCGTTGCTACTTATATATGTATAGATATTGTTCATGATTGTTGTACGTTGTTGTTTGTGTTGTTCTAGACTCCACCTCCGTCACCTCCTGTTCCTCCGGTATCACCTCCACCGGTACTGCCACCATCTCCGCCAGTTCCACCCGCGTCCCCGCCAGTTCCACCCGCGTCTCCTCCTGTTCCGCCGGTGTCTCCACCGGTACCACCGGTATCTCCCGCCCCACCAGTATCTCCTCCGCCGGTACTGCCACCATCTCCGCCAGTTCCACCGGTATCTCCGCCCCCTGCCCCACTACCTTCATCTCCTGGTGCGGCAGGTGGGTTACTACTACCACCGCCTTGTAGGGCGTTTTTGAGATCTCGGATATCATCCGCGGTGAGACATTCACCATCCACACAGATACGTTCACCGGCGTTAAAGACGTTCGCGTACATGTCACCAATACCATTTTGTGCATCCCCTACCCATTCTCCAATCTTCGCAAAGAGGCCAGTGAGGAAGGTGTCAGTAAATGAATCTTCAGGCACCGCATCAAGACCAATAGTTGAAGAAGCAATCATGGCAAAATCAACATTTGGTCGAGTGAAGTTTTCGAAGAAGACCGTGATGAGCTTGTGCTTGACGCCATCAATGTCTTCGTCGACGTCACTCCAATCAATATCCTCTGAAGCCCGCGCAATGATGTAACTGACAGATGACGTACTATTGTCCTTTTCGGCATGACCCGCGATGTTTGATGAGATGAGGTAGTCACCTGAGGCAATATCTTCACCCTGATCTGCCACCCACATATGTCCGTTACCTACCGCCATCACGAGTGTTGGATTCGCAGTTGATTGTGGCTGACTTGGTTCGAGACTAGCGAGGTAGGTACCAATGACACGACTACTGTTTTCGGTGGTTGTCTTTTGCATACCGTAGACGATTTCTGAAGTAGCGTCATCGTTGTAGTATTCGTTTTCACCCGTGAGTTCAAGGAGGGTACCCTTTTCGTACGTAGAAGTAGCAGCGTCTAATGGCATCAAACCGAAGTGACTACCTGTAAACGCGTTGTAGGACACGGTGGCACCCGCGATACTGACACTACCCTGTACGGCGCCCGCACTGTAGAACTGCAACACGGCACCGTCGTTACTACGTCCGAGGTTCATGGCTGGATTACCCGAACGATTAATACTCGCAAAGCCATTGGCTCCAAAGTACATACCAACTACATTGTTCGCAGCTGGGTCAGTGTTGGTAGTCACAATACTGACATCACCCTGAGTGAACAACGTACCGGTTGAAGCGACGTTGAAGCGTGTCGCACCTGCGACCTTAAGATCAAGGAACTTACCCGTAAATGATCCGGTACCGTTACCAAGGTCGATATTAAGACCGGTGCCTGAGAAGGTTGAGGTATCCTGGAAGAGAGCAAGGAGGTTTGCAGACGTAATAGTCGATGAGTACCCACGAATCGCATTACCTTGGGTCGTACCGCCAGTTTCGAAGTAACCTCCCGCTGGTTCAAAGCGACTACCCGCGTCACCACTAGAGAAGCCTCGCACACCAAAGGTACGCGCAAAACCAGAGAGCGCAGTATTTTCCCCCTGAGTATTGGTACCGCGGTTGGTTTGTACTTCGAGTCCTCGTACGGTATTACCGAGTGTCGAACTATCTTCTACTCGAAATAAACTCCCGACAATCGTTGTTGTTGCCGTGGCACTATTCTTAAAGTACCCGAGTTCTCCAAACTGAACGGTACCGCTAGCGGCATTCGTAGAGGTATAAAAACGGTTAAGACCAGCGGTGCCCGCCGTACTGAAATCATTCACATCGAGCATAAACCGTGACGCCAACGAGGTTGTTCCCATCTGGAGTGTCCCCAAGATACTCGTTGAGGCCATCGTGGTGGTACCAGAGAAGGTACTCGTCCCACTCACCGCCAAATTAAGCGTCGCTAATTGTGAACCATCAAAGAGTAAGTTGGCTGAATCCGTGAGGGCAGTTGCTCCGCTATTGGTAAACATGATGCGGTTGGCGGTGTATGCAGATGGGGTATCAGAGAGGCCGAGGAAGGTACCATTGCCGAGACCGAGGGATGAGGTGGCGACATTGTTCCAAACCGAACCGTTGTATGAAAGTAATTGACCAGTGGCTAGACCAGATAGAGATACGTCTGATAAACCAGACAGAGCACTACTGCCACCTCCCCC
>Ga0075163_10008496_pt1 | contig 13520 bp, 11 predicted proteins | sample JI1023141ADNA_FD_71478 | JGI IMG/M metagenome (GOLD analysis project Ga0075163, IMG submission 71478) | Wastewater effluent complex algal communities from Wisconsin, to seasonally profile nutrient transformation and Carbon sequestration -... | ecosystem: Engineered > WWTP > Effluent > Algae...
AAGCTTGTTGTAAGACTTCAATTGCTGACTTGTATTGCTCGCGCATAATTAAATTCATGCCCTTAAGTGTAAGGCCATCAGAATCACGAGGAGAAATTTTTAAAGCTTCATCTACTATTTGTTCACATTCATCAAGCTGACCACTCATTCCTAAAAGTCTAGCAAGTTCAATTCTTGCAGGAACTTCTTTACGATCTAATTTTATTGCTTGACGTAGTTCATTTTCTGCTTCGCTAAAGCGGTTTGCTGCTAAAAAAGCTTTAGCTTGTTCAATATGTTTCTGTGCTGTTGCCACCCCAATCCTCCAGAAAGAAAATTTCGGTAATTATGTCATTAATTAATTGGATTTTAATAGACTTTTTGACAGGTAAAAGACTTTTTATTATGAGTTAGCTTTGTTTTAGAGTCCAGCAAATCTTTATAGAAATTAGACAAAAAAATAGGCTCCCAGATTTTAGGAGTTGAAAGTAGTAGTTAAGACAAAAAGGTAAGTATAAAATTTCTTAACCTTAAACCTATAGCAAAGTTAAGCTCAAAACTTAAAGTTTGAGCCGTTTTTTTCTACTTACAACAAAATCTGAATAGCCATCAAAATAATTGAGCAAGTCAATGGTAATTTTCTATGCAACATCCATACCATTGTTATAAATTAGCTTAATATATGTAAATAAAGTGGTTACTAAATATAGTATTATTATTCTTAAGCGTATTTTTCCATTTATGGTAACTTTGTAGTCATATTGTAGTGACTACAAAATACTCACTATTATAAGTAAGGATTAGTAACTGGGCTTTTTTTCTTTTCTCTGGTAAATTTAGTTTTTTAAACCTATTTATAAAATATATAGTTTTTATTTTCCGGGGTGAATAATGTTAACAAGCGAACTAATTTATGATTGGAATACAATTAGTGGGAGTAATAAACCTAGCCATACAATTGAATTTGATGATGAAACTTTGCGCGATGGCTTACAATCACCTTCTGTAATTGATCCTCCAATAGAAAAAAAGATTGAGTTATTACACTTAATGGAAGATTTAGGTATTGATACAGCAGATATAGGTCTTCCTGGTGCTGGGCCGCGTGCTCGTCAAGATGTTTTAAACCTAGCAGCAGAAATTGCTAATAATAGAATGAAAATCCGTCCTAATTGTGCGGCAAGAACCGTTCGTGCAGATATTCAGCCAATTATTGATGTTTCCCAAGAAATAGGTATTGCAATAGAAGCTTGTACTTTTATTGGTTCTAGTCCAATTCGTCAATATGCTGAAGATTGGACAATAGAAAAAATGCTCCAAGCTACTGAAGATGCTGTACGTTTTGCTACAGAAAATAATTTACCTGTAATGTATGTTACTGAAGATACTACACGTGCACATCCAGATACTTTAAGAAAACTTTATAAAACTGCTATTGAATGTGGAGCAAAACGAGTTTGTATTTCTGATACAGTTGGACATGCTACCCCTAAAGGAGTAACTGAACTAGTTAAATTTATTAAGCAAATAATTGAAGAAACCGGAGAAGATGTAAAAATTGACTGGCATGGCCATCAAGACAGAGGGTTAGGAGTAATTAACTCTTTAGCTGCTTATGAAGCTGGAGCTAGTCGTGTTCATGGATCTGCTTTAGGAGTTGGTGAACGTGTTGGCAATACTCCTATGGATCAGCTATTAGTTAACTGTCAATTAATGGGTTATATTCGCAAAGATTTAAAAAAATTAGGCCAATATTGTCAAAAGTCTTCTGAGGCTACAGGTATAGCAATTCCTACTAATTATCCTGTCTTTGGACGAGATGCTTTCCGTACAGCAACAGGAGTTCATGCCGCTGCAGTAATAAAAGCTTTTAGAAAAAATGATGAATATTTAGCCAATATGGTATACTCGGGCGTGCCTGCTCATGAGTTTGGACTAGAACAAGTTATTGAAGTCGGGCCAATGAGTGGTAAGTCTAATGTTGTGTTTTGGTTACAACGTCGTGGTATTGAAGCTACTGAAGAAAGAGTAGAAACTATTTTTAAAACAGCAAAACAATCTGCTAGTGTATTATCTGACGCAGAAATTTTAGCTTTAGTTTAACTTTAGTAAAAAGTATAAATATGCCTAATCAAAAGCAGCCCTCACTAAAACAAACCCTTTCTGCTCAGCTAGCAATGCTTTGGGCAACTAGTCAGTTTTTCACTTCATTACAAAATATAATGTTAGAAAAAGAGATAAACTCAGATTTAGGGTTAGCTGAGTTACAAGAACAAATTGAAAAATTACCTGATGATGTAACTCAAGAAGAGGCTGCAATAGAAAAAATCAGATCTGATTTAGAAGACGCCCAAGTACAGCTTTTACTAATAGATTCTCGTATTTCTGTTTCTGTTATGAGGCGTTTCTTTGAAAAAATTGGTGAAGCTGATTCTAGTTCTCTAAAGCATATTGTTGAATATTATTTTGGTAAGCCTGTTAAGGATGAAAGTGATAGAGATAAAATAGATTTACTAGTTACCCGTTTTTGCTCTGAAGCAACAAATCTGCCAAATAATATTAAACAAAGACAAGTAAAAGATAATGTACAAGCTATACTTACAGAGATTTGCGGTAATCAACCCTTACCTTCTTTGGAGTTTGTACAGACGGCTGTAGTTTCTAGGTTACGTCAACTTTGTAAATTAATTATTGAAGCACGTAGTTTTAATAATTTAATTGAAGGCAAACTAATTTCACAACTTCGTGATTATAAGATTAGTTTAGGCGATATGTTCTTTGTTCCTGTTGTGTTAACAGAAATTATACGTATGAATGTAGCAGTACATAATAAATTTCAAGAGCTTTATTTTTCTGAGCAAGCTCGTTTACGTATGGAAACTGCACGTATGTTACATAACTTGCAAACTGGACGACATTTAATAGCTAAGGATTTGCAAAACCCATTAATTGGGCAATTAAATAATTTTATTGTACAAATGCAACAATATATTCAAGATTTAAGACGTAATATTGCTGATCAAATTATAAAAGATCGCTCAGTAAGAACTTCTATTGAGGCTGATGGCAATTCATTTACCTTAGTAATTAACTCTTTAGAAGAATCTTTACTAAGATCTAAAAATTTATTAACAAAATTACAAGAAGTTTATTTACGTTCAGGAAATGTAGATAATAAAGATGTTTTGTCACATTTAGATACAAAACCTGATTTCTCTAGTTCTGGAATTAGAAAAATAGACTTTACTAGCCCAGAAATTATAGAGAAAGCTCGTACAAGTTCTACCACTATAGAGCGCCCAAACCTAGAGCAAGACCTTAAATTAAATCCATTATCAACTAGTAGTTCTCAACCAAGTTTTATACCTGTAGATCAAGTTAATCAAACGCTAACTGGTACTAGTATTGAAAAATTACAAAAGCATTCTGAGTCTGAATTAAATTCAAACTCAACAGTGCAAGCCATAGTAGAAAACTCACAAGTGAAAGACCCGCAATCTTAATGTTATGTTTAAGTTTAAGTCACCTACTCAAACAACTTCTAACATAGCTAAGTTGTTAAAAGATCCTCGTCTAGAGCAAGCTTTTCAAAAACTAGAATCTATTTCTGATGAGTTAATGCAGGAACATATTAGGATTTGTGAAATTCCTGCTCCAACATTTTCTGAAACCCAAAGAGCTAAATATTTCTACAAGCGTTTCTCTGAACTTGGTTTGTTAGATAGCCAAATAGATAGAGTAGGTAATGTCACAGCTTATTGGCCAAACCCTTCTAATAATTATGTTTGTTTGTCTGCTCATTTAGATACAGTATTTCCTGATACAACAAATTGCCAGGTACAAAAAAGAGGAAATCGTTATTTTGCCCCTGGTATTAGTGATAATGCGGCAGGGTTAGTTGGGCTTCTAGCAATTGCTAAAATATTAGTAGAAGTTAACTTAGTACCAGAAATTCCATTTTTGTTTGTTGCTACTGTTGGAGAAGAAGGTATAGGAGATCTTAAAGGGGTAAAATATCTTTTTCAAGAAAGTGAATACAAAGATTTAATTAAGTATTTTATTTCTTTTGATGGCCCTGGAATTGAAAGAATTACGCATCATGCCTTAGGTTCAAAACGTTATAAAATTACTTTTAAGGGTAGTGGTGGTCATTCTTGGGGAGATTTTGGTATTGTAAATCCAATTCATGCAATTGGGCGTGCTATTTCCAAAATGACTACTTATCAATTGCCCTCTCGTCCAGCTAGTGCTTATAATGTAGGGATTATTGAAGGTGGTAATAGTGTTAATGTAATTGCTCAACAAGCACAAATGCAAGTAGATTTGCGCTCTATGTCTGCCTTAGAGTTATCTAAGCTAGAAAATCATCTTTTATTATCTATTGAGCAAGCATTAAATGAAGAGAATAAAGCAAGTAAATATTCTGATAGCAAACTAGAAGTTGAAATAGAAGTAATTGGTGAGCGTCCTTCTGGTGAACTACCAGCAAGTAGCCATTTACTACAAACAGCTATTGCTACAACTTCAGCTTTTGGAGTTAACCCTTATTTAGATTGTTCTTCAACTGATGCCAATATCCCTATTTCACTTGGGTTAGAAGCAATCACTATTGGAGCTGGGGGTAATTGTGGTGGATGTCATACCCTTTCTGAATGGTATGAAGAAACAGAGCGTGCTACTAGCCTAAAAAGAACTTTATTACTATTATTAGCCTTAGCAAAGTTTACTTAAAAAACTTAATTAGGAGAAAAATATGGGAAAAGCTAGAGAGACTTTAACAGAATTAATTGAACAACGGCTAGAATCTGGAACAAATATTGAAGCAATAGATCAAAAAATTTGGGCTATGTTTGGTGAACCCTGGGCAATACTTTGTTCAGATATGTCAGGTTTTACTAAACGTACTGATGAATTTGGCATAATTCATTTTCTTACTCTTATTCATGAAATGCAAAAATTACTTAGTCCAATTATTCTTTCTCACTATGGGTTTTTACTAAAAACCGAAGCTGATAATATTTTTTCAATCTTTCGTGAGCCTGTTCAAGCTGTTCGTTGTGCAATAGCAATGAATGAAGCTACTCGTTTTTATAATTCTAATAAAACTGAAGATTTTCAAATTATGATCTGTGTTGGGATTGGTTATGGCAAAGTAATCAAGATTGGCGACGAGGATTGTTATGGTAATGAAGTTAATTATGCTTTTAAGTTAGGTGAAGATATTGCCAAAGCTGGAGAAATATTACTTACTCCTGACACTTATCAAGCAGTTAATCAAAACCTTAGTATGTTTAAGTTTACACCAAAGGAAACAAATAAAATTGGTTTAGTTAATCAATATTATAAATTAGAACAATAGATATCTAATAATTCATAGGAAAAAATATTATTTACTATAAAGGTTTTTTCCGTGATAATGATGTCTGATTAATGGCGCTGTTTCATAAAGCCAATCTAAACCAATCTAAATACCCAAAAATAAATAATGACTAATTCACCAAACAATAAAAACATCCGTTTGAAATTATGGGGAGTACGTGGTAGCTTACCCGCCCCAGGCCCACAAACACAACTCTTTGGCGGCAATACTTCTTGTATTGAGATGCGCTGTGGTGAAGAGATTTTTATTTTTGATGCAGGTAGTGGGATTCGAGAGTTAGGACTAGATTTACTAAAATCTATGCCCATAAAAGCACGAATATTTTTTACTCATTACCATTGGGATCATATTTTAGGTTTTCCCTTTTTTGTTCCTGCTTATATCCCTACTAATGAATTCCATATTTATGGAGAAAGTAAACGCCGCCGCTCACCAAAACAGATTTTAAGCGGGCAAATGGTATTTCCTTACTTTCCAGTTTCATTAGATGCAATGAGAGCTAAACTAAACTTTCATACACTTAAAGCAGGAGCAACTATTAAATTTGGTGAAATTACAATCAAAACCCATAGACTTAATCATCCCTTTGATGCTATGGGTTATCGTGTTGAGTATAAAGGAAGTTCTGTAGCCTATATCACTGACTATGAGCATTTTGATTATACAGATGAACCGTTAATAGAATTTGTTAAAGGTGTAGATGCAATGATTTATGACTCAGCATTTAATGAAGCCGAGTATGTTACTAAACAAGGTTGGGGACATAGCACTTGGGAACAAGGTGTTAAATTAGCTGAAGCAGGCGAAGTAAAATCTTTGATTATTTCTCATCATGAACCAACTCATCATGATAATCATATGGCTAAAGTAGAAACAGAAGCCCAAGAAGTTTTCCCTAATGCTACTGTAGCTAGGGAAAAACATGAGTTCTGGTTCTAATCTTTGGATTAGACTCTATAATTTAAGGCAAATTTATTTTTCTAAAGGACTACGCCATTTTAAGTTAGCATAAAAAGAGGGAAATTTAGTAGCAAGTTCCTCACAAATATAATCCTCTATTTCTTGTGCTGAAGACATTTGCAAAGCATTTTCAACCATTTTATGTGCCTCACTAAGACTAATTGCCCTTATAGCATCTTTAATTAATGGTATTGCTGCTGGAGTCATACTTAATTGTTTAATCCCTAAACCTAATAAAACTACTACATAAATAGGATTAGCTGCCATTTCCCCACAAACATCTAAAGTAGCTTTATTAGCTTGTGCTACTCTAGCTACCCATACTAGCGATTGTAAAACAGCTGGATGTAGAGGCTGATAGAGATAGGAAACCTGTTTATTATTACGATCTACAGCTAAAATATATTGGATTAGATCATTTGTACCTAGGCTAAGAAAATCTGCTTCACGAGTTAATTGATCAAGAATCATTACAGCAGAAGGAACTTCTACCATTACACCTACTTTAATATTTTCATCTATATCTAATCCCTTAGCTATAAACTCTTTAATTGTCTCATTAACAATGCTACGAGCATGACGAACCTCACTAGTAGAAGTAACCATAGGCAAAATTATTCGTACATTTTTACGTTGTGAAGCACGGACAATGGCACGGATTTGGGTGCGAAACATGGGTTCATTTCTTAATGCTAACCTAATTCCACGAAGACCTAAGGCTGGATTAATTTCTGTTTCTCCTCCAGTTATTGCCAAAGGTACTTTGTCTTCACTTAAATCAAAAGTTCTAATTGTAACTCCTGCTTGCCCTACAGATTCTGCTAGTCGCTGATAAATTTGGTATTGTCCATCTTCTGAACCAGCTTGAGGTAACATATTAGTAAAAATAAACTCTGATCTAAATAGTCCAATCCCTTGTGCACCAAAGCGTTTAACAGCATCTAGCTCTGAAACTAGCTCAACATTTGCGCGAATAATAATCTCTTGTCCATCAGAAGTAACAGCAGGGCCTTTTGCTTGTGCTAATAAATCACGGAAATTACGTCGTCTTTGCTCTTGTAAATCCCGATAACGACGCACTGTAATATCAGTAGGATTAACAATAATTAAACCTTCCGCACCATCAATTATTGCAGTATTTCCAGTAGCAAGAGTATGCCCTTTTAAGTCAACCCCTACTATAGCTGGAATTCTTAGACTACGAGCTATGATTGCAGTATGTGAAGCCCATCCTCCAGCTTGAGTAGCAATAGCAATTACATGATTCATATCTAGCTCTGCCAATACACTAGCTGGTAGATCTTCACCAACAATAATAGTATTTGCAGGTAAACGATGAGTTTGAGTTTGTTTTTTTCCTGACAAAGCGTTTGTTAGGCGGCGTGCAACATCTTCAATATCACTTCCTCGTTGACGTAAGTAACGATCAGAAATAGCAGTATAGGCAGTAAGAAACTTTTCTAGCTCAATCTTTATCGCCCATTCAGCATTAACTAATTGTTCAGTAATAGTTTTTTTAATGTTTTTAAAAAGCTCTTTATCCTCTAGCATCAAAATATGAGCATCCAAAATATAGGCATGTTGCGGCCCTAACTCTGTTTCCATTCGTGCTTTTAATTCATTTAGTTGATAACGAGCTAATATAACTGCACGGTTAAGCCGGCGAATTTCTCGACTTACTTGGCTAGGCTCAATATGTTGAAGTAGGGCTTGTTGTCCATGTGCATCAACATATAAGACTGTACCAATAGCAATACCTGGACTAATTGCCAGTCCATGCAATGAAGTTTCTAGCACAGATTCTTTAGCACTAGAAAACATCTCCTTCCTCCCCAAATTTATTATTTATAAGATCACACAAGGCACGTAGTACACGTTCTTCATCTTCTCCCTCAGCAGAAATAATTAATTCTGTTCCTCGTGATGCTGCTAGTAGCAAAACCCCTAAAATCGACTTACCATCAACAGCTTGTTTATTATCTGCTCTAGCTACTTTTACTTCAGCACGATATTGATTGGCTAAATTGACTAACCGAGCAGAAGCCCGTGCATGTAAGCCTAATCGGTTTATTATAGTAACATAACGTTGTTGCATGAAAATTATTCTCTATCCATTAGCGTTTTTTAATATTCTATTTAATATTCTTTTAGCGTTTTGTCGACATTACTTCACTAGCAAGATAAATATTTTTCTGTCCTTGATCCCGAACTTTGCGAGCTAATATATCTAAAGTTTCATCTTTTTGTTGACTTGCTAGCTTTATAATCATTGGTAAATTTACACCTGTGATAATTTCTATTTCACCAGGTCTAGAAAAAGTCATTGCTACATTAGTAGGAGTCCCTCCAAACATATCTGTAAGAATCAAAACCCCTTGACCTTGATTTACTTTTTTAATTGCTCGTTCTATTTCATGAAAACCTTGATCTACTTCATCATTCCAACCTATAGAAACAGCTATAATATGTTGAATTTGTCCAACTATAATTTCTGCGGCTGAAACTAGTTCTATGGCTAGTCTGCCATGTGTAACAATAATTCCTCCAACCATTTATAATCCACCTCGTAATTTAATTCATCGAGAACAAATACATAGACATCTGCTTAGATTAATTATTTATTCTTAAATTACTGTTGTAACAATTTCTTGAATACTGCGTTGCAGTTCATTGTCATCAGTAATTGGACTAACAATTGCTACTTGGCAAGCTGTTTCTGGGCTAATACCACGGCTAATTAGCTGAGCAGCATAGATTAACAGTCTAGTAGAAACTCCTTCTTCTAGGCCATGCCCTTTTAAGTTACGTACCTTTTCACCTATTTTGACTAAATCTTTTGCTGTTTGCTCATCAACTCTTCCTTCACGAGCCACTATTTCCATCTCAATTTCTGCTGGAGGATAGCCAAATTCAATACTAATAAAGCGTTGTCTAGTAGATTGTTTTAAGTCTTTTACTACACTTTGATAACCAGGATTATAGGAAACCACTAAAATAAACTCATCTGGAGCACTAAGTACCACAGAACGTTTTTCTACTGGCAAAATACGTCTATCGTCTGTTAAAGGATGAATTAAGACAATAGTATCTTTACGAGCTTCTACAATTTCATCTAAATAGCAAATTGCTCCATGTTTAACTGCTGTAGAAAGCGGCCCATCATGCCATACAGTAGTTTCACCTTCTAAGAGAAAGCGGCCTACTAGATCTGTAGCGGAAAGGTCTTCATGACAAGCTACCGTCACTAATGGGCGTGTTAGGCGCCAAGCCATATATTGAACAAAACGAGTTTTTCCACAACCTGTTGGGCCTTTAAGTAAAACTGGTAACTTTGTTTGATAAGCAGCAGTAAAGATTTCCACTTCATCTTTAACTGGTAAGTAAAAAGGTTCATTACTAATGTGATATTTTTCGATAGCTTGTTCTCTCATGGCTGGTATAATAGCAGATAAACATTCATAAGCAAAGAAGATACAGAATTATTATCCGAGTAAAAGTTTATCCTTTTATTCCTTTCTTAGTAACTAGATTAACTTAAGCTATTAAGTAAGATAACGTTTTACTTTTGCTGGTAAAAACCGTTCAAATTTTTTTGTTACTTTACGAATTTCAGCAATACCTAAAATCCAAGTTAAAACAAAATAAGTCATTCCATAAGGAGCAAGCACAACTATTCCCATTATAATAGGGTGCCTATTACCAACTAGTAATTTTACTCCCCAAGAAAGAGTAGCACCAAAAATAGCAGCAGTCCAAAGCTTTGCGCCTAATCCCCACCCTAACCCAGTATGACCAATACGCTTATTTAAACTTCTACGTAATAAAGCTAGTTCTAACCAACCTGTTAAAGCTGATGATAAAGCAATACCTATGGTTCCCCAAGAAGACTCTATGTTTAACCATACTGGCACTTTTAAGGCAAAAATATAACTAAGTATTATTGATAGGGCAATACGAATTACTGCAAATCTAAAGGGTGTTTGGGTGTCATGTAAGGCATAAAAAGTTGAAGAATAAAGCCGTCCAAATGTTGCGGCTAAGAGTCCTATAGCAAAGGCAGCTAAGACCGTCCATACATAAATAGTATCTTTAGGAGAAAACCTCCCTGTTTGATAAATAGCAGCAACAATGATATCTCCTAAAGCTAGAAAAGCTACTGCCGAAGGGATAACAAAAAAAGCAATTCGCTGTAAACCATCATTAAGCTTTTTTTGTAAAGCTTTAGCTATATCTTCTGTTGAGCCTGTTACACTAGACATAGCAGGAAGTTCAGCAGCAGATACAGACATTCCAAATAAACTTACTGGTAAAGTATAAAGAATTTGTGCATAAGTTATTGAAGAAACTGCACCTGTAGGTAGTAATGTAGCAATTAAATTATCTGTATAGCCGCTAATCTGTACAACACCTCTAGCTACAAGTACAGGAAGGAAATTTTTCACTACCTCCCTTACAGGCTCTGCTCGAAAAGAAATGCCTAGTTCAAGCCGCTTTAATAAAGGCAACACAACAGGTAATTGTATTGCAAATTGTAAAGCACTTCCTAACACTAATGCCCAAGCAACTTTAATGGCTAGGTCTTCTACTTGACTACTTGAACCAAAAATTAAAAGTGCAGCAATCTGTGCTGCATTCCAAAGAACTGGAGCAGCATAAGAAAGAAAAAATTTCCTATGACTATTAAGTATTCCTAAACACCAAGCTGATAAAACTAAAAGTGCTGTACCAGGAAAAAATATTTGTACTAACCGAATGGTCAGTAACCTTTTTGCTCCTTCAAAACCAGGAGAAATTAAATCAATTAATAATGGTGCTAAATAAACCCCTAATAAGACTAAAATAGAGGTTATTACTGTAAGCAACGAAATAACTATTCCAGCTAAACGACTAGCCTCAACTTGTTTTTCTTTTGCTATTAATCCTGAGTAAACAGGGATAAAAGAAGCTGATAAAACGCCTTCACCAAATAGGTTTTGCAAAATATTAGGGATTTTTAGTGCTGACTTAAAAGCATCTCCAGCATCAGAATTACCAAAGTAAGAGGCAAATATTCTCTCTCGTAAAAGTCCAGCAATACGGCTTAAAAATATTCCTATTGCTACTAAAATTGCACCACTAGAAGATTTTGCTGTTTTTTGCTCTTCTAAACTAGGGCTGGTTGGATTAGTTTGATTTGTGTTAGGTGAAGTTTTTTGTGTCAAAATTATTACCTAAATAAAAAAATTAGAAAAAGGAAGACTAAAAATACTAACAGAGATTAAAAAAAGAAAGCTATTTTTTCAGATGAAGGCTGCTACAAGGTTTGGCTAAATGCTATTTTGAGAAACCAAATTAGAAATTTAGAAATTATATGGTTTTACTTAATCTTTTGCTGAAAACATTATAAAAAACTATATTATTTTCTAATAATAAAATCCACTTAATCTTAAAAGACGATTATCTTCCTAGGTAAATCTTTATCTTGACAATGCTCTACAAATGAAATTAGTTTTAAGAATATATTTTATAAAAGTATAGCCTATTATATTAGTTTTTATCCGACTAACTATTAATTATAAAAGGGTAATAAGGATTAATTAGTATAAGTTTTTCTCTAGATTTACCTGTTTTGTGAATAAAGATTTTATCAAAATGTGAAAAAAGGTTTTATTAATATCTAATAGAATATTAATAAAAATGTGAAAAAAGGTTTTATTAATATCTAATAGAATTTCTACTTAAAAATTATGGGAAAACGTGTCAATAATATTACAGATAATGATTGGAAAGCCGAACAGCGAAAACAAGCAGTAGAGCTTTATATGAAAGGTTATAAACAGGCTCAAATAGCAAAAATATTAAATGTTACTCAAGCAAGTATTAGTTTATGGGTAACAAAATCAAATAAATTTGGTTTGGATATATTAAAAACTAAATATTCCCCTGGTGCACCAGCAAAATTAACCAAAGAAAATAAACAAGAGTTGTTAAAAATCTTACGCCAACCCCCTACAAAATTTGGGTTTACAACAGAGTTTTGGTTAAGAAAATATATAGTAGAAGTGATAAAACAAACCTTTAATGTTTGTTATCACCCTTCTCAAGTCTCAAGAATACTCAAAGAAATCGGATGGACTAATAAGTAAAGATGCTGTATAGAATACATTAACAACTAACTCCTGATTTACCTAAAGGTTTCATAAATTTTAATTAAAATTTTATTAAAATTTTTAACATATTTTTTAATATATTTTTATTTAATATGTTTCTTGTAGAGATTCCATATTGAAATGCCTCATATACTACCTATAAGCTTACTTGAGCGTAAGTGAATGGATATTTTTTAATATTTAAAATATTAGTTTTATTTACGCCACCATAATCTAAATCATCAACTGACAAAACTACTAGTTGTGTTTTTGTAGTCAAGGTGCGGGTGTTTTAGTGCCTTTTGTAAAGATACTTTATAAAAACAAATTGTAAAACGACATCACTTACCCTAAGTTTATTAGGCGAAATGTGGGAGAACATATGCAAAAATTTAAAGTAGTAATATCACTATTACTAAGTCTGTTGCTGTGTCCGCTTTGGTCATTACCAGTAAATGGACAAACAACAGGAATAATACCAAATGTAACTGTAGAGCCTGGAATATTTCGCACTAGTCAAACTACTAGTGCAATAATTAGTATCACTAATGTTGGCGGTTTAAATAGTTTATCGTCATTTGACAGATTTGCTTTAACATTTAATTCCGCCTTTGGAACAATAGCTTCTGTTGATCCAACAGTTTTAGTTGCTTTACCATCTCTTTCAGGATTTACTTCTAATCAGTTTGTTGTCAGTCTTTCTGGCCAAACTGTCACTATAACTTACACTGGTCAATCAAGATCCTTTGTCCCAAGTGATGGTTTTTCTGTAAGAATTAACTTCACTACCCCTCCAACAACTGGTCAAGGGCTTGTGCTGGTAAATGCATTAAGCAGAGTACCAGGGCCATATGCTTTGACAGCGGCTCAACAAGAAGTTCCTATAGTTGATTTTAGTACTTCTGCTACTGGGCCTACTGGCGCTCAAGGCGTTACTGGTGCTACTGGCGCTACTGGTGCTACTGGCGCTACTGGTGCTACTGGTGCTACTGGCGTTACTGGTGCTACTGGCGCTACTGGTGCTCAAGGTGTTACTGGCGCTACTGGCGCTACTGGTGCTCAAGGTGTTACTG
>Ga0075163_10008497_pt1 | contig 13519 bp, 11 predicted proteins | sample JI1023141ADNA_FD_71478 | JGI IMG/M metagenome (GOLD analysis project Ga0075163, IMG submission 71478) | Wastewater effluent complex algal communities from Wisconsin, to seasonally profile nutrient transformation and Carbon sequestration -... | ecosystem: Engineered > WWTP > Effluent > Algae...
AGCATTATTGAACATTTCCGGCTTTCGTCCGGGGCTATATTTCCTGAGATTGGCTACTGTAGATGGAAAAACAAAAGTGCATCGGGTGGTGAAGAAATAACCGAGTGGATGAAGGCGTTTCCATTGTACTCGTTAACCTTACTCAGATCTGAATTGATTTTTATGCTCCACGCCCCTTCTCTGCAAGGTTAACAGCAACCCGTGTGAAATACCTGGATGACTTAGGCGTCTGGGATTGTATTCTGGCTAGAGAATCAGTGTTAACCCCTTAAATATGAAGGTGCTGATAAATTTTATTGGCCTGGGAATATGGTAAAAACCAAGGTAGCCACACCGACTAGTAAGCCACAACGGAATAGCATATTGCTGTAATACTGTTCAGAAATAATCAGATCCTTTTTACGCTTTAAGAAAGCAACCATAGCAACCACAAATACCCCAGGAATAGAGATGTATAACATGGGTATAGCCCCACTCCACTGCATAATTCTAAATAGAATACTAAGCGTAGCCACCGGTAAGAAGAGAATGGCAAAGACCGTAACAAACCAGTTCTGAGCTTTGATTTTTTCCACTGCATAGAAATAGATGCCCGGAATATGATACACCAGTGAAAGTGCCCCGAAACTAGTCAGCAATAAAACGTGGGCACCTGTTATGCCTATGATTTTCAGAATGGTTGCCAAAAGTGCAAAACCCCAAAGTACTGTTTCTGTTTTCATCTTTTAAACGGTTAAGAAAATACCTGATCTGTGCCTACTCCACCCCCAGCCTATCCAGCACAAAGGCATAGTAAAAGGCAGTGTCCTTCAATTTATCGAAACGACCGGATGCACCACCATGGCCTGACTTCATGTTGATATGGAGTAGGGTCAGGTTCTGGTCGGTTTTTAGTGCCCGAAGTTTTGCCACCCATTTGGTCGGTTCGTGAAACCCTACCTGAGAATCGTATAAGCCTCCTGTTGCCAGAATGTTGGGATAATTCTTCTTCTCAATATGGTCGTAAGGCGAGTAACTCATGATGTAGTCGAAATCGGCTTTGACATTCGGATTGCCCCATTGCTCGTACTCCTGGGTGGTGAGTGGCAAGGTTTTATCCTGCATAGTGTTGATCACATCTACAAAAGGAACCAGAGCCAAAACCGCCTGAAATAAATCGGGACGCATGTTTACAACAGCACCCATGAGAAGGCCTCCTGCACTTCCGCCCATGATGGCCAGCTTTTTCGGCTGGGTATATTTCTGTGCGATCAGGTGTTCTGCGCAGGCAATAAAATCAGTAAATGTGTTTTTCTTATTTTGAAGCTTGCCATCGTCGTACCAGTCTTCACCCAGATCGTCGCCACCACGAATAGAGGCCAGGGCATATACAAAACCCCTATCTACCAAACTGAAGACTGAACTGCTGAAATTCGCCTCTGTAGGATACCCATAAGACCCATAGGAATAAAGCAGCGTAGGGTTGCTCCCATCCTTCTTCATTCCTTTTTTATGCATTACTGCCATGGGCACTTCCTTGCCATCGGGCGCTTTGGCCCAAATCCGTTCTACGACATAATCATCTGCCTTAAAGCCGCCTAGAATTTCCTGCTCTTTTAGCTTTATGCTTGAATTGGCCTTCATATCATATTCAAATGTGGTATTTGGCCTGTTCATTGAGCTGTATGCATACCTGAACTTATCTGTATTAAAATTTGGATTTACACTTGCATTCACCACATATACCGGTTCGGGAAAGCTTACAGTTTTTGTTTCTCCGGAAGAAATATGGCGTGCCTGAATTGACTTAAGTCCCTGTTTTTTAGTGATATAAACCAGATAATCGGCGAAAGTAAAGATGCCTTCAATCTTGGTATCTGGCTGGTGCGGAATCAGTTCTTTCCAGGTCTTTCGGTCCTGGTGGCCTTTCAGCGGTGCTTCAAATATCCGGCCGTTTCGGTTTGATTTATCCTTCTCTAAAACGTAAAAATGGTTGGAATGGTGGTCAACGGTGTAGTCAGAATCTGGAACCCTCGGTGTAAAAAGTACCAACGGGGCCGTTGGGTTGTTGGCATCAACCAGGCGCACATCGGCAGTGGTAAAACTCTCGCAATGGATTTTTATAAAGGCATTATCCCGGGTTTTTCCCAATCGTACATTAAACAACTCATTGTTATCCTGAAAGATAACCGGGTCGGTGCCGGTTGCACCCAACTCGTGCTTTAAAACCCGATCGCTTCTGAGTGCTGCATCCGCTTTGGTATAGAAAAGGGTTTTATTATCGTTGGCCCATTCTACTGCCTGCATACCCTTTACTACATCGGGCAGCTGGTTGCCAGAGGTAAGGTCTTTGATATACAAATCCCATTCGGCAAATGAGCCTGTTAAATTGTAGCTGTATGCCAGGTATTTACCATCTGGACTTACCGTCATATCGCCCTGGATCAGAGTCGATTGCCCTTCTGCCACTTTGTTGAAATCTACCATAACCTCTTCGGGTGCTTCCATGTTGCCTTTCCGCCGACAGTAAATGCCATATTGCTTACCTGCCTCGGTGCGGCTGTAGTAAAAAAAGCCGTTTTCTTCTGTAGGAACCGATTGGTCTACCTCCTTTATGCGACCCTTCATTTCTGCAAATAATTGCGCTTGCAGCGGTTTGGTGTGTGCCATAACCGTATCGGTATAGGCATTCTCTTTGGCCAGATAGTCAAGGGTTTTCTGGTCTTTCGGGCTGCGTATCCAATAATAATAATCGATTCTTTCGACTCCAAAATCTTTGAAAGTGGTGGGTATCTTCTCCGCAACGGGAGGTGGTGGAAAATCGGGCTGTGTCAAAATGGAATGCGTTGGAGTATTTGCCGTTTCCGAACAAGATCCTGCCAGGAGAAGAATTGAACAAAAAACAGCAATAGAATTTTTAGAAAGCATCTGTTGAACCATATAATCAATGCCAAATGTATTTTTTTTTAAAGTGGAAATCTCCTTGATTTTCGAAAGTGCGGCCAGATGGCTGTCCCATTCAATAGCGAATGGGGCTTTACATTCTGGCAAAACAGCACCAAGTTTGCACCCGCAAAAAGGATGGAAAATAAACAGATAGCAGACACCGAACCAGAAGAAGATGACGCAGGGATGTCGTTTCTGGATCATCTCGAGGTATTGCGCTGGCACCTGATCCGTTCGCTGGCCGCCATCGTAATTGCGGCGATTTGGGCCTTTTTTTCAAAAGACCTTATTTTTCACGACATCATTCTTGCCCCATCCCGGCCCGACTTCTGGACCTACCGGATGATGTGCAAAATGGCCGCTTTTGTAAATCAACCATTTCTTTGCGTAGATAAATTATCTTTTACCATTCAAAGCCGCACACTTACTGGCCAGTTTTCTACCCACATCGTTACGGCGTTTATTGTTGGGCTGGTTGTTGCATTCCCCTATGTTTTCTGGGAGATATGGCGCTTCATCAAACCAGGATTATATACCAAAGAACGAAACCTCACCAGAGGTGCCGTTTTTTTTGTCAGCCTGCTGTTTTTTACCGGAATAGCCTTTGGGTATTGGATTCTATCTCCACTGAGCATCAACTTTTTGGCCAACTACCAGATCGATCCATCCATCCTAAACGAAATAGACCTGCTCAGCTACATCGACACGCTGGTAATGATGGTATTGGCTTGTGGAATTATGTTTCAGCTCCCCATGGTAGTGCTGGTGCTTGCCAAAGGCGGATTGGTTACGGCGGCGTTTCTAAAAAACTTCAGGCGGCATTCTGTGGTCATTATTCTGGTGGTATCTGCCATCCTTACCCCAAGCCCCGATATTTTCAGTCAGATCCTTGTGGCCCTACCCATATATCTGCTCTACGAAGTGAGTATTGTGATTGCGGCCCGCATTGAAAGCCACAATGCTCAAATGGATTCCTGATAAGGGGATAAACAAAAAAATGGCTCAAAGTCAGTAACCATGAGCCATTTCCAATCAATCGTTCAACCAAGAAAAAATCGGTGTTGTATGTGGAGGCCATATGCAATCCCGACTTCTTTACAAATGTAGAGGTACGCTGCAGAGCGGCACTGCATGAAGCAGGCGTTTGAGCACAAAGGTGAGGTTCTTAAAAAAAAGCCTTCTTCCGGCAAATAATCCGTTAGAATGTTTCAAAATTTCGATCCATTTCGGTGGGCTTTTACCTGGGTTACGAATGGCAATAATTCCTCAGAATTACTGGAAATCAGATAGAAAGATGAGGGGAAGACAAATACAGGAGTTGCGTTTCAGCCGAAATATTACAGACCAGACTTTGGAGGAGCCGTCAATAATTCCGGGGCATTTATGGCTTGTGCCGCAGAGCAGAAATATTATCTTAGGCACATTTAGGGAAGTGTCATAATACCGGGCCATGACCAAGCGCCTTTTCGGTTGATACAACCAAATGAGCCATAACAAAAAACCCGACCAAAGGGCCGGGTTTTTGCGTTTTTTGAAGAATCAAAAAAAACTCGCCTGGAAAAACCAGGAACTAAAATTCTATTCCTAAAATCGCTTTCACAGGGATAGACATTCCGCCTTTTACAGAAACGTAATCGTCGGTGGCAGACCATATCGTGGTGTCCACCATTTTTGTTTCATTGTCGTGGGTGCGAAAAAAAATCTTCACCTTTCCCTTGAAACTGTTTCCGAGTCGCTCGGCACGTTGCAGGGTAAATCTACGATAGACTTTTTCCCATTCACCTTTCAGTACTTCAGATGGAGAAAATTTGAAGAGGCCCAACTGCTCTTTCTGGATCACGTGGTTGTTTTGCATAGTTGTAAGCGGAGGTAAATTTTAAGTAATCCAAAGGTAGTTCTAAGAATAATTCAATTTCATCTGGTTAGAGTGAAAAAAGTACACATGTTCTTTGCTTTCCAATCCACTTGGAATTCACCAAATTTGTAGACCGGACCTTCGACATAACACTTCGTAACCAACGCAAATCCAGTAGGTTATCGTGTCTGGATACGCCCCAACCAATTAAAAAATGTGGAACCAAACGAACCAAAAACTTACCCAAACCTTTCAGTTTGCAGATTTTTCGACTGCTTTTTCTTTTATGACCCAGGTGGCCATGGAAGCGGAAAAGATGAATCACCACCCGTGGTGGAGCAACGTGTACAACCAGGTAACCATTGAACTGTGCACACACGAGGCAGGCGATACCGTTACAGACAAAGACATTCGGCTATCCCAGGCCATAGATAGAATCTGGAAATTTTACCAGCCCGATCCGTCGGCTGCCAAATGATGTCGTTTGATGGTGGCACATACCGATTTCTGGAATTAAAAATCTGCCACTTTCAAAACCGGCTTAATTATTCTTACCAAATTTGGGCAGAGCATACCCAGACATTGTGGATTGGGTTCGGAGTTAACTAATTTTCAGGTAAAACGCTAAAAATCAACTAGTATACCAGGAATTGCAAAGCGTTCCGATGATTTAATTGTTGACTTTGTCCATTCGTAACAAAGACAAAGGCACTTCTGAGCAAAGCGGGAACTACAATAAAATTTCAGGTCTAAATGGCAGTTCGTTTCTTTATGGCACAAAATTAGATGTATATACAAGTAATCTCATGACATTTGAGGGGAAAAAGATAATCGTGACAGGTGGTTCGTCTGGAATAGGCAAGGCCACTGCAAGCATACTAACCGAAATGGGAGCATCTGTACTGATAACCGGCCGAAGCGAAGAAAGGCTTCAAAAAGCTGCTGCATCTATTGGATGTCAATGGCTTAAGGCCGATGTTTCTATTCAGGATGAGGTTAATTCCATTTATGAGTGGGTAAAAAACCACTGGAACAACGCCCTGGACGTACTCATCAATAATGCAGGTTTGGGGGAGTTTGCCCCGGCCGAAACCATGAGTATAGAGGCATACCACCGTGTATTCGGTGTCAACATTTTCGGCCCCATTATGATGTGTAAAGGTGCCATCCCGATCATGAAAGCCAGGAACAGTGGCAGTATTATCAATGTGGCTTCTACCAGCTCTTTGAAAGGATTTGCTAATGGCTCAGCCTATGCATCTTCAAAATTTGCACTTCGTGGATTTACCCAAAGCATTGCCGAAGAGCTACGGGTTTTCAACATCCGGGTGATGCAGGTAAATCCGTCGGAAGTATCTACAGCACTTGGAAATCCGGAGCGTGAAGAAAGACAAGAAACCGACTTTAAACTTGGACCTGGCCAGCTGGCGCATATGATTGTGTCGGCGCTCCAGCTACCCGAAAAAGCCTTTGTACCCGAACTTTCGGTTTGGGCCACCAATCCAAAAATGTAATCTTTCAACAATCAAATGTTTAATAAATAATATGTTACAATTCAAATCAATGGCAACTGCGGCTCTGCTTTCCGTACTTGCGCTGGGCTCTGCTTTCACAGGCCGCCTTTCTTCAACTTTCAAAGTCGACAGCCAGAAAAGTAATCTGCATTGGTATGCTTCTAAAGTGACCGGAAAGCATGATGGAACCGTTAAACTGGCATCTGGCAACCTTACTACCGATGGCAAAATGGTAACCGGAGGTTCATTCGATATCGACATGACCAGTATTACCGTTACCGACCTGAAAGATGCCGAAATGAATGGCAAACTGGTTGGCCACTTAAAGTCTGATGATTTTTTCTCGGCCGAAAAACACAAAACTGCCCACTTCGAAATTCTGAAAGTGGTTCCACAGGGAAAAGAATTTATGGTATCCGGTAAAATGACAATTAAAGGAATTACCAATGAAGTTTCTTTCCCGGCAAATATTACCACAACTGCAAAAGGTGTTTCTGCTCAGGCAAAAATTACCCTTGACAGAACCAAATGGGATATCCGCTATGGATCTGGCAAGTTTTTCGAAAATATCGGAGATAAGGCCATCAACGACGATTTCACCATAGAATTAAATCTGGTAGCAGGTTCATAATACAAAATCAATCCAACTCAACCACCTTTGAAGCCGGGCCACAACTCCCGGCTTCTTTTTTTATCCGGTACAGACATATGGAAATTTCAATAGGTGCCACAAGCCTTTCAAAATCAGAACGATACAAGGCGCTGTATCTGAGCCTTTTAGGCCTCTGGCAAGGAGAAAGTAACCAAATAGCCAATCTGGCCAACACCAGTGCTGCGATCTCGCAAACCTTTGGTTTTCATTGGATTGGATTTTATCTGGCGGATGGAGACACGCTGGTACTGGGCCCATTTCAAGGACCGGTGGCATGCACCCGAATCGGATTTGGGAAAGGCGTTTGCGGAACAGCATGGGCTACCAAAACCACACAACTGGTTGCCGATGTAGATACTTTTCCAGGCCACATCGCCTGCTCTCCGCATAGCCGTTCAGAAATTGTAGTGCCAATGTTGAAAGAAAATGGGGAGGTATGGGCAGTTCTGGACATTGATAGTGCGGTTCTTTCTGATTTTGATGAAACGGACAAGGAATGGCTCGAAAAAATTGCAGCCGCTCTATCCAGGCATTCGGGTTAGCTCAAAACCTAAACTAATTTCGCAATCTCAATTCTAAATTTTTATCCATGAAATCCATAGAGCAACTTCAACTGAAAGGCAAAAAAGTGCTGGTTCGGGTCGATTTTAATGTTCCACTGAATGCAGCCTTCGAGGTTACAGACGATACCCGCCTTCGTGCAGCTGTTCCTACCATCCAATATATACTCAAGGCTGGCGCTTCGGTGATTCTGATGTCTCACCTGGGCAGGCCCAAAGATGGCCCGACCGACAAGTATTCTCTTCGCCATATCGTACTGCCACTCGAAAAATTATTGAGCACGAAGGTCGATTTTGCAAACGATTGTATTGGCGAAGAGGCAGTTACAAAATCTAAAGCGCTGGAGTCTGGCCAGGTTTTGCTTCTGGAAAATCTTCGGTTTTATAAACAAGAAGAAAAGGGCGATACCGACTTTGCCCAAAAACTGGCCAATCTTGGAGATGTATATGTGAATGATGCTTTCGGTACTGCGCACAGAGCCCATGCTTCTACCGCCATTATGGCCCAATTTTTTACCGAAAAAGGTGCTGGCTATGTGATGAAAGCCGAGCTTGAAAATGCAGATAAAGTGCTGGAAAAAGCCGAGAAGCCCTATGTTGCCATTATGGGAGGTGCCAAAATATCCGACAAAATACTCATCATAGAAAAGCTACTCGATAAGGTAGATACCTTAATTATAGGCGGCGGTATGGCTTATACCTTTTTCAAAGCACAAGGCGGAAACATAGGTAACTCTCTTCTGGAAGCAGATAAAACTGAGCTGGCCCTCAGCCTTATCGAAAAAGCAAAAAAGATGGGTGTGAAACTGCTGCTTCCCCCCGACTCGGTGGTTGCAGATGCATTTTCGAACGATGCCAACCGGCTGGTGGCCAACAATATGGAAATTCCAGATGGATATATGGGCCTGGATATTGGACCAAAAGCGATTGCCCTTTTTACAGAAACTGTACGCCAGGCAAAAACCATTTTGTGGAATGGCCCCATGGGCGTTTTTGAAATGTCAAATTTTGCTGCCGGAACCGAAGCCGTTGCCCATGCCGTAGTAAGTGCAACTCAATCCGGTGGCTACTCACTCATTGGGGGTGGCGACTCTGCCGCTGCGGTCAATAATCTGGGTTTTGGCAACGATGTTTCTTATGTGTCGACAGGTGGCGGTGCCTTGCTGGAATATATGGAAGGCAAAACCCTACCGGGTGTAGCCGCATTAGGCTGATTTTCAGAATCTTTGTAAAGCAAAAGCCCGGCACTCACCGGGCTTTGCTTTTGCTTTTGGCCAAATGCCTACTCAATCATCATTTTGCCCTGGTAGATTTCTGTACCACTCAGCTTATACAGATATAGTCCGGGGGCCATGGTGCCTTTTTCAACAACAAATTCCGATTGCCTGATCTGGCTCCGCTCCAGAACTGTACGTCCCTGGGTATCCTGTATCACCAATTTATAGGGCTCCTGGGCATCGTTTGGAAATACAAAACGGGTTTGTGTTCGGAATGGATTGGGTATCAGCCTCATTCCAGCCTTTATCTTTCCCTGACTCAGATATGTGACCGTTCCAAGTGGGCGGCAAGGGCCTTTGGAACGCCACATGGTTTCGTTCTTTTTGTTTACCACGCCGACTACACTATCTATACATGCCTGGTTAGAAGTAGTGGTATCGAAAAACACCCGGATAAAACGCTTGTAGTCTAACCCGTGTAAAATCTGGTTGCGGTGGATGGTACCAAAAACCATACCTGCCTCAGTAAAATTGGTCCAGATGGTACCAGAATCGGCCATATTAAGCATTCGAACCGAATCAACATCCATTCCACTGAGCTTAAATTGAAATGCGGTAACATCATCTACAGCTGAACGAATTGCCATATCCAAATAGCCCTTGTTTAGGTTTATGGTATCAATTCTAAACTGAGCAAAAGCTGGACTTTGAACCAACGGCTCAAATTCACATTGATAGTTACTTCCTACCGTATCGGCCGGTGCCTGATCCAGGCAGTTTTCCAGCATATAGAGATCTACAATATTCACCTTGTTGTCTCCATTCAGGTCTTTACACTTAGTTGCCGAAATGTTACCCGCCTTTACACCGTTCCGGTAGGCATATAAATCTCCATTGGTGAGGGCAGAGTCTGCATTCATATTTCCGTGCACCACTTTACCCTTACATACACCTTCGCAATCCCTTTTTGAGTTGCCCATTACGGTTCCTTCGCAATCGATATAGAAGTTGCAAACCGGATCTGCGGTTACCGAAACCCGGCCAGAACTGTTTTTAGCTATTTTAATACAAACCTGTCCCCAGTTGTTGGTGAGGTCGGCCTCTACCCGGCCCAGTTTGTCGGGAGAGTTATCCCAGTTAACCCTGGCAACCAGCGTATACCGGCCAGTATCTACCTCTGTAATATCGATCCACTGGCATTTGAGATTACTACTATAAATATCACCACAACCTGCAGTAACACCTTGGTTACTACAATTATACTTGGCAATGCCCCCGCCTATACTGCAATTCAGATCCATCACACAGAAACCTGCCTTGAAACCTGCCGGTATGCGGTTAGAATTTTTATCAAAAAGAATGTATTCGGCATATCCTCTGTAGTGCCAATGTCCGTGGCAAGGATCCCACAACCACTGGTTATTGGAGGCGTTGGGATTGTTTGGAGGAGCACCCAGATAATAATCGGCATTCCCTATATTTTCGATCCGGGTATCGAACCGTACCAGATAGCGCTTTCCATATCCCTTTAGGCAACCTTCCTGGATGGCGCAGGCATCTGCATTTTCTAAACTATCCAGCCTCATAGAGGTACGAAGCAGTGGGGCTATCACGGTAAGATCTGGCTGGTCGGGGCAAAGTGTATCGGGATTGTATCGACACATGGTAGAGTCATTTACCGTAGCCAATGGGTTATAGGTGCAGGAGAGTGAATCCTTGCAACCTACTATAGCGCCTTTAAAGGCAAGGGACCAACGGACGGGATCGGGATTGCAATTGTCCTGCCGGTCGCCAATCCGGATGTAGTAGGTTTGGCTTTTATTCAGGATTACTTCCAGTTTGGCGTTTTGGCCACAACCTTCGAAAGAATAGGCCAGGGTGGCGGTATTGTCTTCTGCATAGTTGAGGCCAGAGCAATAATCGTACACCCAGATTTTTGTACTACATGCATTGGCCAGGTTACAGGTGGTTATTTCGAAACGGCCGGTGGTATCTGGAACAAAGCGGTACCAGGTATCGTCGAAAATAGAGGTAAACGTGTCGAGAGACGCCACAATGGGGCTGGAACAGAAAGAACCCGCTGCACAACCTACATACGTTATCTCAGATGAATTAAAGTCGCCCCCGGAGGCCACCAAAACAGAATCTTTCCACACATAGTAGCTGCCGAGCCCAAACTGACAGCAAATGCCATCGCCCTGCGTGTCCCGGATATGAAATTTTAAACATTTAGTACGGTCAACACAAACGGTGTCGTCCTGTGTTTTGCCTTTTGCAAGGGTATCGCCGTTTAAACCATCTGTAAGTGTCCATGATGTTTCTTGCGGATATTCGTCGGGATTGATGTAGATCCGATACTGGGCCTTGGTGGTGTCGGTACAGGTCTGGCAACCCATCCACGAGGTTTCCTGACTGGTATATTTGGCATTGCGGGCTACCAGGCTATTGTTGTACAAAAGCTCATAGTACCCTCTGCCGGAGTTGCAGCATAAACCATTGTTGGCTCTATCGTGAATGGTAAATTTTACGCAAAGCGATTTGGAAACACATATACTATCGCCGGCAGAAGTTCCCTTTTTGAGGGTATCGCCATTTGCAGTTACCAACTCCCAGTAAATATCCTGCGGGCGGGTATCGGGTTTTATGCGAACCTTAATCGATACCTTGCCATCGGAGCAGTTTTGGCCGAAAGTGGGTGTAAATGCAACAAATGAAAGGATGAGGAGGTGTATAAACAGGTAAAAAATTCTCATACACTGGCAGACGAAAAATTTGCTTAAAAAGTTGTTTAACAATTGGCAAGTTGGGCAAATGCCGGAAGTTGGCAAATAATATTCGGCCAATGCATATATATACTCTAAAACAGACGCCAACCACCATTTGGACTGGAAACAAAAAATCCCGCACTGGGCGGGATTTCTGTAATTTCCTTAAGCGGAAAAAGACTTCTTCAGCTCTTCCACGTCTACTTTTTTGATGACCGGGGTAAGCGTGAGTTGCTTAATGCGTTTTACACGGGCATTGGCAACTGCCTTATTCCTCTTGTCTTTTCGTTTTAATCTTGTTACGCCCATGACATTAAAATTTGGGCCGCAAAAGTGGTGGTTTTTCTTCGGAAATTCAAAAGCTTTGCCTGAGTTTGTGCCAGACTGTAGATTAAAAACTCGAAATTTAGAATCAACCTATTGATAATAAGTTGATTAAACAAATTCGCCATCGCTCTAAAAAAGCCAGATTCTATCCCGTTTTCTTTTTATTTCTTTGCCCCGGCATATCCATCATATGAGAGTAGCAGCTATAGACATAGGCTCCAATGCCATCAGGCTTCAGGTTTCTTCGATTGTTCGCTACAATGAAAGGGATACGATCAAGAATCTGGAGTATATCCGGTTTCCGCTCCGGCTGGGTCAGGATGTTTTCAGCGAAGGTAAAATTACCCGGGCTACTGAAGAAAAATTTGTGCAGCTGATGCGGGCTTTCAAAATGCTGCTTGATCTCTACGAAGTTGCCGCTTATCGGGCTTGCGCCACTTCGGCTTTCAGAGAAGCCAGCAACGGAGTCGAAATTGCCAACCGGGTATTGGAAGAAATTGGTATGCCCCTCGAAATTATCAGTGGAGAAGAGGAAGCCAACCTGGTTAACAGAGCCATTTACAAATACTTAGACGATAAAACCTACCTGCATATAGATGTTGGCGGTGGAAGTACCGAACTCAACTTATATGTGAACCGGCAGAAAGTGGCATCAGAGTCGTTTCAGCTGGGTTCTGTTCGCAATATGAAACAGAATGGGTTTCCCGAAGCCTGGCTACTGCTGGAAAAGTGGATTTCTGAGTATGTAAAAAAGGAATACTACCCGGTAACCGCCATTGGAACCGGTGGAAACATCAACAAGTTGTTCGACTTGTCGGCCACTAAAAACAAAAAGAACAAGTCTATCAACATGGGGGAGCTCAGTGCCGTACACTTTCTGGTTTCTGGCATGAGCGTTCAGGAAAGAATTAACCAACTGATGCTGAATCCCGACCGTGCTGATGTGATTGTACCAGCTTCAGAAATCTACATCCATGTGAAGCAGAAAGCCAAGGCCAAAAAAATAGTAGTGCCAGACCTCGGCCTGAAAGATGGCATTATTGAAACACAATACGAAAAAGTAAAAGATCAGATTCCACAAGTTTTAACACCAAATTAATTGACTTTCAGATGAGTAATTTAAAAACCGTTTATATCGTTTCGGCCGTCCGGACTCCTATCGGGAGCTTTGGCGGCATACTTTCTCCATTTTCAGCCATCCAACTGGGCAGTATGGCCGTAAAAGGAGCCCTGGAAAAAGCCGGTGTTTCTGGAGCCGAAGTAAACGAGGTTTTTCTGGGCAATGTGGTTTCTTCCAACCTGGGCCAGGCTCCTGCCCGACAGGTGGCACTTGCGGCCGGCATCCCGGATTCGGTTCCATGTACAACGGTAAATAAAGTATGTGCTTCGGGTACCAAGGCCACCATGTTTGGTGCTCAGGCTATTATGCTGGGGCAGGCCGAAATTGTAGTAACTGGCGGCATGGAAAGCATGAGTAATATCCCTTACTACATTCCCAAGGCCAGGTTTGGATACAAATATGGCAATGCAGAACTGGTAGACGGGTTGGAGAAAGATGGTTTGCTGGATGTATACCAGAAAAAAGCCATGGGCGTTTTTGCCGATGCTACAGCGGCCAAATACCAGATCAGCAGAGCAGAGCAGGATGCATTTGCCATCAATTCTTACCAGAAATCCGCTGCGGCATCAGCCAGCGGGCATTTT
>Ga0075163_10008498_pt1 | contig 13518 bp, 7 predicted proteins | sample JI1023141ADNA_FD_71478 | JGI IMG/M metagenome (GOLD analysis project Ga0075163, IMG submission 71478) | Wastewater effluent complex algal communities from Wisconsin, to seasonally profile nutrient transformation and Carbon sequestration -... | ecosystem: Engineered > WWTP > Effluent > Algae...
ATGGTCAGCTTGCCACCGGTCAGTCGATAGAGCCGGCGGATCATCTCCAGCGCGCGCAGCCGCAGCGGCGCTCCCGACAGCCCGCCCGCACCCAGGCGGGCGACCTCAGCCTCGGGCGTTCGCAGGCCCAGGGCGTCGCGCCGGGTCGTGGTGTTTGCAACGATTAGACCAGAAAGACCAAGCTCCAGCGCGAGCTCGGCGATCGCAGCCAGCTCATCGTCCGTGAGCTCGGGCGCGAGCTTCACGAGCAGCGGCGGCGCCGCCGGCAGCTCGGCCAGCACCTGCTGCACGGCGACAATCAGGGGCCGCAGCGCCTGCGCGGCCTGGAGCGAGCGCAGGCCCGGCGTGTTGGGGGAAGAGACGTTGATGACCAGATAGTCGGCAACCGGCGCCAAGAGCCGCGCGCTCAGCGCAAAATCCGCGGCGGCATCGGCCAGCGGCGTCGCCAGGCTCTTGCCCAGGTTGACGCCCAGCAGCAGCGACTCGGGCGGCTGGCTGCGAAGCGAGCGGGCCACCGCGGCGGCGCCGGGATTGTTGAAGCCCATGCGGTTGATGAGCGCTGAGTCTTGCGGCAGGCGAAAGAGTCGCGGTCGCGGGTTTCCAGGCTGGGCGAGCGCGGTCACGGTCCCCACCTCCACGAAGCTGAAGCCGAGCGCCCCGAGCGCGTTATAGCACTCGCCGGCTTTATCGAAGCCCGCTGCCATTCCGAGCGGCGAAGCGAGCTCCCGCCCCAGCGCATGGACTGCAAGCGAAGGCTGCGACGGCCCGCCGAGCCGACGCAGCAGCCAGCGCAGCGGCCGCGCACTGTGCACGATGCGCAGAAAAAACATCGCAACCTGGTGCGCGGTCTCGGCATCGAGCAAGAACAAGAGCGGGCGCACGAGGTGGCGATAGAGCAAGAGCAGCACGCTGCGTGATTGCCATGCTCGCGGCCGCGAATCAAGCGTGCTCAATGCGTGAGCAGCTCCCTCCCGTCGGAGCGCGCCGATCGCGCACACCGATTCCAGCGGCTCGGCCTCGCGGACGTCTTTAAGCCGGATGACGGCAGCCGGGGGGAATATCGATTGAGAACAGGCACTTGGCGATGGGCGATCAAGAGGCGGTCAAAATTAGCCGCGCAGCGGGCGGTGGGCGTCAGCTGAGCGGCTGGCCTGGCAGTCGCCCCATCGCACGACCGACCAGGCTGGCAACCACTGTTAGCAGCTCGGCCGGCTCGATGGGCTTGACGAGGTGCATCTGATAGCCGGAGCGCAGCACCTTGACGCGATCTTCGGCGCGCGCATAGGCCGTCAGCGCAATCGCCGGGATGTTGCCGCCATGCTCGGCATCGAGCGCGCGCACCTTGCGGATCAGGAAAAATCCATCCTGATCGGGCATGCCGATGTCGCTCACCAGAAGATCGAAGCGCCGGGAGCTCAAGTGGGCGAGCGCCTCGGCGGCAGAGCTTGCGATGGTCACGCTTGCGTGGTTGTCTTCGAGCAGGCGCTGCACCAGGGCGCGCACATCGGGCTGATCATCCACGATCAAGATCGAGATGCCGGCCAGCTCGACGCGCGCCAGATCCAGGGCAATGCTCGGCGCAGAGTCGGGCGCAGCCTCCGGATGGCGGCGCTCGGACTCGGAGGGCGCGCTGCTGTACACGGCCGTAATCGGCAGCATCACCGTGAAGGTTGCGCCCAGGCCCTGCCCTGCGCTTTTTGCCTGCACGGAGCCGCCGTGAAGCTCGACCAGCTGCTTGACGATGGCCAGGCCCAGGCCGAGTCCACCGTGATGTCGCGTGGTCGAGGCATCGGCCTGACGAAAGCGGTCAAACACGTAGCTCAAGAACTCGGGCGCGATGCCTTCGCCGCTATCGATGATGCTGATCTCAAGATGCGAATCGACGCGCTCCAGCAGCACCTGGATGCGCCCTCCCTTGGGCGTAAACTTCACGGCGTTGCTGAGCAGGTTCCACAGCACCTGATGCAGCCGGTTGCCGTCTCCCGTGACCACCACTCCGGGCAGCGGATCGAGCACGGTGTGCAGCGCGATTCCCTTGCCGGTGGCAGCGGGCCGGCAGGTCTCCACGGCCGACTGCACGATGCTGGTCAGATCCAGCCGCTGCACATCCAGACGCAGCTTGCCCGAGATGATGCTGCTCATGTCGAGCAGGTCTTCGATCATCTTGGCCTGCGCGCGCGCGTTGCGCTCGATCACGCTCAGACCCTTGGCCAAGTCTTCGGGTCGCGATTCGCTCTGCTGAAGGATCTTCGCCCAGCCCAGGATCGAGTTGAGCGGCGTGCGCAGCTCGTGGCTGAGGGTGGCCAGAAACTCGTCCTTCATGCGGCTGGCGCGCTCGGCGGCGATGCGCGCGGCACGCTCGCTATCGAGCAGCGCGGCGCGCTCTTGTTCGCTCTCGCGCAGGGCCAGCTCGGTCTGGACGCGCTGCGTGATGTTCATGGTGACGCCATCGAAGTGGATGGGCGTGCCGTCCGCGCTGTGGATGCTGCGGCCGGTTGCGCGGATCCAGTGGGTGCGCTGGCCGTCGGCGGAAACGGTGCGGTAGTCGATGTCGTACGCGGTGCGGTTCGCCACGCTGTGCGCGATGGCGCTGCGCGTGCGCTCGCGATCCTCGGGATGGATGCGCTCGTAAAATAGATCAATGGTTACCTGCACATCCGGGGTCAGATGAAAGTGCTCTTTGACCTTGTCATCCCAGACCAGCTTGTCGAACGGCAGCGGGCAGTACCAGACGCCGACATCGGCGCCCTTGACCACGATCTCCATCTGCTCGCGCGCCAGCCGGGTGGCTTCGTCTTCAATCTTCTTGTCGTGGATGTCGGTGCAGGTGCCAAACCAGCGCGAGATCCTGCCCTGCTCGTCCCGGGTCGGCAGCGCGCGCACCAGAAACCAGCGATACTGGCCGTCATGACGCCGCACGCGAAACTCGATCACGTAGTTTTCGCCTGAGGCCACGCACAGTGCCCAGGCTTCATGGGCGCGATTCAGATCACTCGGGTGGATGAACTTGTCCCAGCTCGCCTGGCTCAAGGCATCGGGCACGCCCGATGGCAGCTGGATGTACTCGAACCAGCGCTGGTTGTAGTAGTCAAGCACGCCATCGGGCCGCGCCGCCCAGACAATCTGCGGCATCGCATCGGCCAGCTGACGCAGGCTGCGCTCGCTGTCGGCCAGCGCCCGCATGGCGCGAGCGCGCTCGATGTACGTCCACGAGCGCTCGACCACTGCCTCGACCAGCGCGACCTCGTGCGCGGTCCAGCGGCGCGCCTGGGTCTGATGCACCGCGATCATGGCGACCAGACGATCCTCGCGGATGAGCGGGCAGCAGATGATGCCTTTTACGCCGATGGCGTTGAACATGTCCGCGCCTTCGGCGGGCGCGAGCTCGCGATCCACATCGTGCACAACCAGGGTGCGGCCAGCGCGCTGATCCGCCGCCGCGCGCGGTCCGAACAGCAAGAGCTCGTAGTCCCCGGCCGTGCTCGCGCAGCCGTCGGTGTAGTCGTGCTGGATGGTGAAGTGGTTGGTGTCGTCCGATACTTCCGCGTAGGCGCAGCGCGAAACGCTCAGGTGCTCGCCGAGCTTGCGCGTCACGCTGGCCAGCACCGCTGCTGGGTCGAGCAGATCTCGCGTCGCCTCGCCCAGCTCGCTCAGAAAGCGGAACCTGGATTCGCGCTCGGCCAGCGAGTCGCGATCTTCGCTTACTGCGTACACTTGCGTTCCATCTACGGCAGTTTGCGCCAATCGACTGCCTTTGGGCAGTCCCAACTGAGCGCTGCGAACGGCGGGCTGGGCTACTTGGCGCTGACGGCGCAGCGGAAGCCAACCGAGGGATAGCGGCCTTCGGCGGGCATGAAGATGCGGGTCATGGCGGTCAGATCTTTTATCGGCGTGTCGGCTGCGCCGCCGCGCACCACCGCCCAGCTGGGGATGACCCCAGTTCCGCCGGGGTAACGCTTGCCATCAGAGGCAGTCCACTCCGCGGCGTTTCCGATCATGTTGAGCAGTCCCAGATCCGTGGTGCCGTCGGGCATGCTGTTGACCGGCAGCAGGTGCAAGGCGCTCTGACCAGCGTTGACCTTGTCGGGAGAGAAGCTCTTGCCCGGCCACGGGTAGCGGCGATCGGTGCGGCCGTCGCGAGCAGCGAACTCCCACTCTGCCTCGGTGGGCAGGCGGCCGCCCCACAGGCTGTAGCGCCAGTTGCAGTAGCTCTCGGCCTGCTGGCGCGTCAGCAGCGTCATGGGCAGGCTCTTCCAGTCGCGCGAGCGGCTGGCCTCCTCCCACAGCACCGGCGGCGGCAGCTTGGCGGCGACGGCGTAGGCCTGATACTCGCTGATCGTGACCTCGTACTTGCCGATGGCGAAGCGCTTGACCTCGACGGTGTGCGCCGGTCCATCGGCGTGGTTCTTGCGGCCGCTGCCCATGGAGAAGCGCCCCGGTCCCAGGCTGGCCATCTCCTCGGGAAGCACATCGGGCGAAGGCTTGCGACCGCTGGCCGCGGAGCTCGGGGCAACGGGCGACTTCAGCTGCGCCGCCAGCTCCTCTTCCGACTCCATGAGCGCGGCTGGCGCCACAGACTCGGGAATGGGCGTCGGCGTCGGCGAGCCGGTTCCGCGCGCGGTCGGCGCGGGCGCCGGGGCCATGGGCGCCGCCGCTTCGGGAGCAGCCTGCGATGCGGCCTTCTGCGACGCCCCAGCGTCCGCGTCCGGCCGTCCCAGCGTCACGGGCAACAGGTCCAGGTAGTACGCGCCCGCCAGCCCGCCAAAGCACATGGCCACGCTGCCCAGCCCGACCAGCACATAGGGCAGCACGCGCATGCGCGGCCCCAGCGACATCATCCCCTGAAGCTCGCCCGTTCCCTGGCGCATCGTCGAGGACTGCGCCGCCATGGCCAGGTTCGACGGCAGCTCGATGGTGCCCGAGCGGCGTAGGCTGCCGCTGGGCTCCTCGGCCATCATGCGCACCCAGGGGTTGGTCTTGAGCACCGCGCAGCGCTGAAGCTCGGCGATGACCTCGGTCATGCTCTGCGGGCGATCCTCGCGGCGCTTGGCCATCATGCGCTGGATCAGCATGCTCAGGATCGGCGGCATGGGCGCCAGCACCGACGGATCCGGCACTGGATGGTTGAGGTGCGCGGTCAGCCAGTCGTACGGAGTGGTGCCGGCATAGGGCAGCCGCCCGGTCATGCACTCGTACAGGATGATGCCCAGCGCGTAGATATCCGAGCGGCCATCGATGTCCGGCAGGGTCTGCCACTGCTCGGGCGACATGTACCCGGGCGTGCCCACCCACATGCCGGCCTTGGTCTGCCCCTCGTCATCGCGCAGCTTGGCGATTCCGAAGTCCAGGACCTTCAGGAACTCGGGATTGTGATCGCGAGCCACGATGTAGATATTGTCGGGCTTGAGGTCGCGGTGAATGATGCCGAGGTTGTGCGCGGCCTGTAGTGCGCTGGCGGCCTGCACGCCGACGTTCACGGCGCGACCCACGTTCAGGCGTCCGCTCTGGAGGATCTTGGCCAGGCTGTGGCCGCTCAAGAGCTCCATGACGACGTAGCATTCGCCTTCGCTGGTGACGCCGCCGTCGAAGACCTGCACGATGTTTTCGTGCGCGGCGCGGCTGGCGGCGCTGGCTTCGTTGACGAAGCGGCGCTTGATGTCGGCGCGCACCGACATCTGCGGATCGAGCACCTTGACCGCGGCCTTGCGGCCGGCGATGGCCTGGTGCTGCGCCTCGTAGACCGAGCCGAATGCTCCCTCGCCAAGCAGACGGAGGAGCTGCCAGTTGCCTATGGTGCGTCCGGTAAAATCACTGCGATTCATATTGAGCGACTGCTGAGCTTCCCGCCGGAGCGGCGTCGAGGACTAATTCGTCATTATACTTACATATTTTTTATTGTCTAAACAGGAAATCTCCCGTCGGTGAGCCGCCCCAGGCCAGCTCTGGCGGCCTGGGTAGCGGCAGCGTTCGAGCTGCGATCCCGAGATCGCGCAAAAACTGCGGCGCCTCCATTCCCGCTGCAAATTGTGCGCAGCTCCGACGCATTTTTTGCATCTGCCGACGGAGAGTTGCTTGGCACGACGCTTGCCCTGATGGGAATGCATGAGTTCCACAGGCACCTGGACCGCCCCGCGCCCTCGCATGTGCTCATGTTGTTTACCATGGCGCCGTTTGCCCTGATCCTTTATGCAGGTCGCCGCATGCAGCGAGCGTCGCCCACAAGCTGATGGGAGTCATTGGCCATGGCACCGCAGACCACCGACGATAATAGCCTGGACTTTCGTCCACCTTTTGAGGCTGCGCCGGGACTGTTCCTGGTCCTTTTGCCCGATGCTCCGCGATACACCATTGTCGCTTGCAGCGATGCCTACGCGCGCGCGACCCTGACCCGGCGAGAGGAGCTGGTGGGACGCGGCCTCTTTGAGGTCTTTCCCGACGATCCCGCCGCCGCAGACGCCACCGGAGTCAGGAACCTGGGCGCTTCGCTGGCTCGCGTCATTTCGACGCGGGCTCCCGACACCATGGCGCATCAGCTGTACCCGATCCGCCGGCCTCCGGAAGCTGGCGGCGGCTTCGAGGAGCGCTGGTGGAGCCCGGCCAACCATCCGGTGCTCGGCAGGGATGGCCAGGTCACCCACATCATCCATCGCGTCGAGGATGTCACCGAGAGCGTTCGCCGCGAGCAGGCGAGCAAGGAGGAGCTCGGTCGCTCGGCGCAGCAGCTGGAGATGCTGTTCGAGGGCTCGCCCGACGGCATCTTCATCGCGGGTCCCGACGGCCTGTACACCGACGTCAATGCCGCCGGCTGCCGCCTGCTCGGCTACGCCCGCCACGAGCTCCTGGGCCGCTCCATCGCCGAGCTCGTGCCGCCGGACGAGCTGGCGCGGCAGTCCGAGCTCAGGAGGCACATCCTCGCCGGTGGGGTCGAGATGTCGGAGTGGCGGCTGCGGCGCAAGGACGGAACCTACGTGCCAGTGGAGCTGAGCTCGAGCGCTCTGCCCGATGGGCGCCTGCTGGGGTTCGTCCGCGACATCACCAAGCGGCGCATGGCCGAGGATGCAGTTCGGCTGTCGGAGGCGAAGCTCTCGGGAATCGTAGCCCTGTCTGCCGATGCCATCATCTCTGTGGATGAAGATCAGCGGATCACGCTGTTCAACGAGGGCGCTGAGAAGATCTTCGGCTACTCGAAAGCCGAGCCCATCGGCTCTCGCCTCGACATCCTGCTTCCCGACCGGCATCGGGCCATCCATCGCCAGCGCGTCGAGCAGTTCGCAAGCGGGCAAGTGAAGGCGCGTCAGATGGGCGAGCGCAGCTCGACGATCATGGGTCGACGGAAAAGCGGCGAGGAGTTTCCCGCCGATGCCTCGATCTCGAAGATCGAAGTCGGAGGAACCCGGCTGCTCACCGTTGCTCTGCGGGATATTACCGATCGCAAGCGCATCGAGAACGAAGCGCGGCTGCTCGCGGAGGCCGGCCGGATCCTGGTCACTGCCGGGCCAGACTCTGAGTCCATGCTGACCGAGGTCGCCAAGCTGATCATCAGCACCATCGCGGACTGGTGCAGCATCGACCTGGTTCACGATGGCCAGCTGCGGCGAACAAAGGTCATTCATTCGGACCCCGCCAAGGCTGCGATCTGCGAGGCCATGGAGCGATACCCGGTGCATCGGCGGAGAAATATTGTCTCCGAAGTTGTGCAGAGCCAGAGGGCACTCCTGATGAGCGAGGTGCCCCCCGGTTATCTCGAGACCATCACGCAGAGCGCAGAGCATCTGCAGCTGCTGCGTGGGCTCGACCCGAGCTCATTTGTCATCGTGCCTCTGGTTGCACGGGGACAGTCGCTTGGGACGCTCGCTTTTGGCGCTTCGCACGGCTCGCGACGATACGGCGACTCGGACGTGCGCCTGGCTGAAGAGCTGGCAAGCCGCGCCGCGCTGGCCCTGGACACTGCCCGGCTGCACGCGAGTCTGGAACGCGCCGTTGGGGCACGCGACGAGGTGCTCGGAGTCGTGGCCCACGATCTCAGAAATCCGCTCAACTCCATCAACCTGAGCGCGCAGCTGCTGGAGCGCCGCTTCTCCAGGGAGGGAGCTGTCGAAAACAAGAAGGTCGTGGAGAGCATTCGCAGCGCGGCGCGGCGCGCCAATCGCCTGATCGAAGATCTTCTGGACGTGACTCGCATCGAGGCGGGACAGCTCTCAATTGAGCTTGGCCCCTTTTCCGCAGACCAGCTTATCCTGGACGTGGTCGAGCAGCAGCAGCTTCTCGCCTCCACTTCTTCGATTGAGCTCCGCAGTCAGGTAGAGGGCACGCTGCCCGAGATCTGGGGCGACAGCAATCGCTGTCTCCAGGTGCTTGAGAACCTGATCGGCAACGCGCTCCGGTTCACGCCGCCGGGCGGTCGCGTCACCGTCGGTGCAACGCCGGTTGAAGGCGAGGTGCGATTCTGGGTCGCGGACACCGGCGCTGGCATTGCACCCGCGGACCTGCCACACGTCTTCGAGCGATTCTGGAAAGCCAAGAAGACCGAGCGCAGCGGCGCGGGACTGGGCCTGCAGATCTGCAAGGGACTCGTCGAGAGCCACGGCGGCCGCATCTGGGTTGAGAGCGCGCTCGGCTGCGGCACGACGTTCCACTTCACGGTGCCCACCGCGCAGGCGGTTGCCGAGCTGCGACAGAGCGCCCGGACGGCTCATCAGAGCGTGACGCCGCCTCTGTAAGGCGGCCGCTGATCGTCAGGCTGCGCTCGCGGTTGCCGCCGCGATGCAATCGGACACGAAGCGCTCGATGGCGAGCTCGGCGGACACGGTTGCGATCTCCTCCTGGCGCAGATGCATGCGAACGACCGGCGCCAGCTTGCACTCCGCTTCCATCTGCTGGAGCGCCGACCGCCACCGCTGCCGCCGCTGCCGCCGCAGGTGCAGAAGAAGGCAGCGGCGCGGATGTTGCCGCGGTGGCGCCGCAGATAGGCCCGCACCGGAGTCGAGACCGACGCCATCCAGACCGGCGTGCCTGTGCCGTGCATCATCCGGAAGAGCAGGCGGTTCTCATTTTCAGGGGTACAGATCAAGATCTCGCCCTTGGCCGTGCTCCTGCGGGCGCGCAGCTGCGTCGCGATCCGCTGCACCTTCTGATCGTGCAGCTGCGAGCATACCCAACCAGGTTGTGAATCATCGCAAACACCTCGCCGAATATCTGCACTCATGTCACATGCCTCGCTGTGCCTGGTCCCTCGCAAGTCCTGGTCCAGCTGGCAGCAGCGTGTGGGGCGGCATGCGCACCGATTGCAGACATCGCCCAAGCTGTTCGGCACGCGCTTGAGTGGGATGTCTACGTGCCCGAGGATCGCATCAAGTCACGGTCTCAAGAGGCATCGTAACCCTGGAGGGCGAGGTCGACTGCTTGAGCGAGCGCGAAGACGCAGCGCGGGCGCTGCGCGGACTCGCCGGGGTGAACGACGTCGTCAACAACCTCCAGGTCAAGTCCACTGTCTCCTCGCAGGAGGTGCAGCGGGCCATCCAGGCGGCGCTGGAGCGTCGGGCTGCGCGCGAGGCGCGAGACATCAAGCTCGATGTGCACGATGACAAGGTCACGCTTGAAGGCAAGGTCCACTCGTGGGCCGAGCGCGAGCTGGTGATCGGCGCCGCCCGCGGCACGCACGGTGTTCGCACCATCGAGGATCACCTGCAGATCTGGGCGTAGCGGCTGAGCGCAGCGCCAAGAAAGCAGCGCCCATCCTGGAGAACACAGAGACTGAGGGGCCGCGGATTCACGAATATTCTTCGCGGAGGATTCCCCGCGGCCGAAAAAATTGCGCATGCGCAGCGGTGCATGCGTGCGTCGTGGATGCATCAGCACAATGGCGCCGTCGCAGCCGGACATGTAGGGAGCTGGCACGACGCTTGCCATACCCAGTCCTGACAGAGGACTGAAAGGAACGGAGGGTGTCATGTCCGAGCAAAACAACATGTTTGTCGTCGGTGGTTGGAGCAACTGGCAGTTCACCCTGACGCCCGAAGCGGAGAAGGTCTTCAAGGAGGCCTTTGCTCACTTCGTTGGGGTCGGCTACACGCCGCTGGCTTTCGCGACCCAGGTGGTCGCCGGCCTGAACTACAGCTTCCTGGCCAAAGGCAGGGTGGTGGTTCCCGGGGGAAGCGAGTTTCCGGCGCAGATTCACATTCACGTGGCTCCGAACGCGAAGCCGGTGATTACCCAGATCATCCGCATCGCGCCCTGAGCTGCCACAAAGAGCGGGACACAACGATCCGGTGCTGGGCGAGACGGTCGCAGATGCGATGGCGCCGTCTCGGTCGCCAGCGTGCTGCTGTTGAGCGAAGCCACCCACTCCCCACGACTGACCAGCGAACGCAAAAGGCGGCCCCCAGTTACTTTTGCGACACACTGTTGCACGGCTCAGGGCGCCCTCCCCCTTCAGCGCCCTACATCACGACGCAAACCTGGGCAGCGTGTCTGCTGTGAGGGGTTCTGCGAATCCCGATGTCTTGATATCCTCTCAATACCATCTTCAGGGGGAATTCGCATGCGACACACAATGACACTACTCGCGATGTTTGCTCTTGGCGGCTGTGGCACGGCAGGCACCAACGGCACACCGGGGCCGACGGGACTCCCCGGGCCCGAAGGGGCCGCTGGCGCCCAGGGAGCCATGGGAGAGATGGGGATGAACGCTCCGCCCATCGTCATCTCCGAGCGCGCCAAGCAGGGACTCGATATCTCGCCCGCTGCGCTCAACTTGACCGGACTCTCCACCGCGCAGGTTGAGCAGCTTGGCATGGGCAGCTATCTGGTCAATGCGGTCGGCGGCTGCTCGGACTGCCACGACTCGCCCGGCACGCAGAAGTTCCTGGCGGGTGGAACGTCGTTCGCGCTGGATGGCGCGGGCCACGCTGTGGTCGCACGCAACCTGACCCCCGATGCCCAGAGCGGCATGAAGCTCACCCAGGACGAGTTCGTCGAGTCGATGCGCACCGGAAAGGACTTTCGCAACAGCGGCGAAAGCATGGTGGTCATGCCGTGGCCGATCTACCGCTGGATGGGAACGTCTGATCTCAAGGCCATGTACGCATACCTGAAGGCCATTCCCGCTGTGGCAAACGCCACGACCGCAGACAACAAGGGAGCGTTTGCCGGAGCTCCGGTTGCGTTCCCAACCAGCTATGGCGATGGCGACGTCACGCGACCGCTGCCCGCAGAGCAGGATCAGACCGGCGGCGCCATTCCCGATCCCAGCTTCGTCCGGCGCGGCATGGCGATTCAGCCGCTCGACGAGCCGACTGATCTGGGCACCTTGCCATCGCAGGATCAGATCGCATTCGGGCGCGGCAGCTATCTGGTCAATGCCGTTGCGGGCTGCAACGACTGCCACACAAATCCGGACCGCTCTTTTGCTCCGGGCGCGACCTTCCTGAAGATCAACACCGATGCCTATCTGGCCGGTGGCCGCGTGTTCACGGTTCCGCCTCCGCTGGCCGTGCTCACGCACCAGAAGCGCTCCATGGGCACCAACCTCATCGGAGCGAACAACGGCTTCATCACCGACGCCTCCTTTGCGACGTTTGCTGCCATCATCCAGACCGGCACGCACGCCGATGATCCGCAGCCGGCGCCGCTCGCCTTCCCGATGCCGGCCAGCCGCTACCGCAACATGGTGCTCGAAGACCTGGCGGCCATCTACACCTATCTGCGCCACGTTCCCAGCCGCATGGGCGCAAACGACAAGGCCACGCAAGAGGCCACGGTCTCCTGCGCAGTCAATGCGGACTGCGACACCGCTGCCGGCGAGACCTGCGATGCGACCGCAAAGGAGTGCGTCGGCAAGGCCTGCGCGGATGACAGCGAGTGCACGGTCTGCCAGACCTGCAACGGCTCAAACGTGTGCGTAGCGCCGGCGGCAGCATCCACCTGCCTGACCATGGGAATCTAAAGTGGTTGTGAAAGGCTGTGCGTTGGGAATGCGGCGGGCTACTTGGGAAGGCTCGCGAGCTGTCCTGCCGCATAGCCCTTCAGCTCCACGCGCGCGATCTCGTCTGCCTCGAAAGCCGAGGCTTCGCAGCCGGGCTTGAACGCCTTTCCTTTTTCCCCGACGTTTTTCACCACGCGCACATCCTGATCGATGAACGTGTCGTAGCATCGCTTGGTCGTGTGATCCTCCAGCCACATGTGCTCCGGTTTTTTAATTTGTGATATCGCATCGTTAGCGCTATTCGCCCTCACTGATGCCGCATCGCAGTGGAGCTTGCGCGGGATGTGACATCGCGCCCGCTGAGGGAACCAAAGCGCATCACCGTGTCTTTGCCGCACAGTCACACTTTGCAGCTGCGCATCAGCTCCCTTCTGCCAACAGTCTATGCAGGGGCCTTCGCGGATTGGTGGCGCAGCGCTTGCAGCGCGCAGCTTGACTGAAGAAGTGCGCTGCTCGCAAAGCAGCGAAGTGACAACAAGGAGTTTCCCCATGAGCGCCTATTTCGCATCCTCAAATCGCTGGATTTCACTGGGACTGTTCGCACTGCTGAGCGCGTGCGGAGGCACATCTCCCGAGGATGCGACCCAAGATGTGCTCGCACTGTCTGCGAGCGCCCGGCAGGCGCAGTGGATCCCGCTTGGCGGCGATCAGAATCCCACGCCCGCCGAGTCCGGAAGCAGCATCTCTCTGGCCGGCGATCCGAGGCCGAACCCGGTGCTCGCCATTTCCATTCCCGACTATGTCACGTTTACCGAGCGCTCCAAGGTCTCGCTCTGGAACAGCGGCGCCTGGACGCAGCTGGGCGAGCCGCTCACCGGAGCGGGACCCTCCATCGGCATGGATAGCAGACGACGCATCTTTGCCTGCACCGGCGGCGGTCCGTATGTCAGCCGCTGGAACGGCTCCAGCTGGGTCGCGCTCGGCGGCAACATCAGCGAGGAGACCGGCTACAAAGGCTCGCGCTACGCCGTGTACGGCTGCGGCGGCATCGTGCTCGACAGCAGCGACACCCCCATCGTGGTCTGGTCCGCAGATGTGGGCGCCAAGGCCAACGCGGTCTACGCCGCGCGCTGGAACAGCGACCTGCGCAAGTGGGAGGGGCTCGGCGAGGGCGCGATCTATGCGCGCGCGACCGATGCCAACATCGATATCGACAGCCGGGATCGCCTGTATGTCACCACCTACACGCCGGGCGGCAGCTACGGCGGCGGCGCCACCACGCGCGCGTGGCGCTGGAATGGAAACAGGTGGAGACAGCTCGGCGCGGACATGCCCGCCACGGCCAACCCCGCGATCGCGGTCTATGACAACGCTCCGTACCTGGCACTGCACGACAACGCGACTGGCGCGCTTCAGATCATGCGCTGGCAGCACCAGAGCTGGGTCGCCCTGCCCAGCCCCGGAGCCGGGGATCTGCCGGCGCTCGACTTTACGCTCTCTGGCAAGCTGGTCGCGGCCTATGCGACCCCAGACTCGACCACCCCGCTTCAGGTGCAGTATTTCGCCAATGGCGCCTGGTCCGCGGTCGGTGCGGG
>Ga0075163_10008499_pt1 | contig 13517 bp, 9 predicted proteins | sample JI1023141ADNA_FD_71478 | JGI IMG/M metagenome (GOLD analysis project Ga0075163, IMG submission 71478) | Wastewater effluent complex algal communities from Wisconsin, to seasonally profile nutrient transformation and Carbon sequestration -... | ecosystem: Engineered > WWTP > Effluent > Algae...
CTGCTCGACGACCGGACGCGGCGCCAGATAGCGCTGCGCCAGGTAGCCGCCGCCGAGGAGCAGCATCACCGACGGCAGCGCGAGCATTGTCAGCCGCCGCCGCCCCCGTCCGAACATATCGGCCGCGCTCTTGGTGACCAGCACCCGCTGGCCGCCTTTCAGCTGAAGGCGCGCGATCTCCGTCTGAAGCTCTTTGGCTACATCCGAGAGCGATGGGAAGCGACTCTCCCGATCCTTGGCGATGAGCCGCAGCACCAGTGACGACAGCGGCCGCGAGATGTGGGCCTCGGGGCAGCGCACCTCGGGCAGATCCGGCTCTGCGCGCAGGTGCTTGAGCATGATGATGTGTCCGGCCGCACCGTCGAACGGCACCGTGCCGGTGAGCATCTCGTACAGGATGCAGCCGAGCGCGTACTGATCCGAGCGGGCGTCGAGCGGAGTGCCCTCGATCTGCTCGGGCGACATGTAGACCGGAGTCCCCATGACCATGCCAGCGACGGTCAGTCGCCCCGTATCGCCCTCCGGCGGCGGCCTGGTGGGAACCGGCACCGGCTCGGTAGGCAGCTGCGCGCCGGCGGTCAGCGCAATGCCGAAGTCGACGATCTTGACCAGCTCGTGCGCGCCGTTCTGGGTGTCCTTCACGGGCTGCTCGACGAGGAAGATATTGTCGGGCTTGAGATCGCGATGGATGATCCCCGCCGCATGGATGGCGTCCAGGCCCGTGACCATCTGAAGGGCGATCTGGCAGGCCCGAAGCGGCTCGATGCGCCCCTTGGCGATCTCCCGACTGAGCGTCGGTCCGCGCAGCAGCTCCATCACCAGATAGAGCCGCCCGTCGGGCAGCACGCCGAAGTCCGAGATGTAGACCGTGTTGGGGTGGTGGACCTTCGAGGCCAGCTTGGCTTCTTGCAGGAAGCGCAGCTGCGCGGTCTTGTCGCGCTGCTCGAGCAGGATCTTCACCGCCACATGCTGATCGAGCAGGATGTGGCGAGCCTTGTAGACGACGCCCATGCCGCCCTGGCTCAGGCGCTCCAGCATCAGGTAGCGGTCGCTCAGCACCGTGTCGAGCAGCGGATCTGCCGGCGGCGCCCCGGGAATTTCGCCAGGGTTCGAGCTGGGGCCGATCCCCGGATTGGAGCCAGGGCCGGTCCCTGGACTGGACCGGCGGCCCTTGCGTTGGCTCCCAGAGGCCGACTCCTTACGCGGGGAGCCGCTCCCATGCAATGGAGATACCATCAGACCGCGATGATAACACGATCACCTACCTGTCCCGAAGCACGACGCGCGGAATACCCGTGGAAGTGCGGATGAGCGCTGGTGAGCCGGGGAAAACTAGAGCCCCTATTAAAAGGGAACGGTGATGTCCGCGGGCTCGTGGAGACGGTATTTGCTGCGCAGCAAGGTATCCAGCTGTTCGAGCATGGCCTCGCCCTGGTAGCTGCCGGTCGGGTGGTCGGTATAAAAGCCGCCCTCTTCGCACAGATCGCCGCCTGTGGACAGCGGCGCGTTGGGAACCTCACCGCCCGGTCGGCAGACCGCGTCGACAAAGACCAGCACCGCTTTGGACAGCCGGTGCGTCTCGTCGGGATCCGACATGAAGCCGTGGATCAGGCTGCCGATCGACTTGCCCAGATCCTCGGGGGCCATGCCGTAGCCGTGGCCGAAGTAGGCGACTGGATAGCGGATGTTCTGGTTTGCCGGCTCGAAGTAGCCCGGCGGCAGGATGATGCTGTACGGGGTTGCGCGGCCGTTGCTCATCGTGAACATCTGCGCGCCGGGAATCAGCCGCGGATCGTCGGCGGGCTGAAGGCTGCGATCAGCGTCGGGCCAGCGCGAAAGCAGGAACGAAAACAGCGTGACCGCCCGCTGCACAACCTCGGGCGTGGAGCCGGCATGGCGGCCGTCCCCCGACGCTGCGGCCATGGCATCCGAGAGCGCGGGATCGCCGTAGCGCACAAACACGCACGAGCCGAGCTCGCCGATCGGGGCGCTGCTGGCGTCGTAGCTGGCCGCGTCGGCAGGGCTGCGTCCGACCAGGGCCGGGAAGCCTCCGAAGAGCCGCATCGGGACGCCGCGGTTCGCCAGCACGCCAAACAGCGTGCTCGTCGAGACGTGGGCGTTGAAAAAGTCGCGGATGCCAGCGTCGTAATAGATGTCGCGCTGACGTAGGACTGAGTCTGATATTCCCTCGGCCAGCGTATGGGGATCGTGATCGAGCCAGCGCTTGAGGCCGGGGTTCAGGTCGAAGCGGCCGTTGCCCTCGCCGTGGTCGAAGCAGCCGGGAGCGGCGCTGTCGATCTCGCAGCCTCCCTTGACCCCGTCAAGGCCCAGGTCCTCGTAGGGCTCGCCGTCGTCGAAGCGCCAGTTGCCTTCGGTGCCACCGGGGTTTTTCAGGTAGTGGTAGTCGTCGCCGCTCGGGTCGGGGTTGGTGACCGGATCGTAGCCGGGCTCGTCCTTGTTGGCCTTGCCGTCGCGGCCGACGTCGCGGAAGGGCTCGCTCTGCTGGATGATGACCGGCTCACCCTTGTCGCGGCGACCGTTGCCGTTCACGTCGACGGCAAGCAGGATCTGGGCGGGATCGCGCTGCGGCTTGGTGTCGTCGTAGACGCCGGGCTTGCCGTCAGGCTCGCCGCCGTCGCAGAAGGTGATGACGTCGTAGAGTCCGGCGGGGTTGTAGCGAACGTCGTAGAACGGCTTGGCGTTGACGTCGCGCATCTTGCCGGCCAGCACGACCGGGGCCTGGCAGGCCACGGCCGGCGTCTGCGCGAGGGTGCTCTGAGGCACGCCCGGCGGCAGATAGGGATCGGCGGGGTTGTAGTAGGCCCAGTTTCCCAGCGCCCGCACCAGATCGCGGTTGGCGCGCAGGTAGAGGCTGCGCTTCAGGGTCAGGCCGATGCCCTCGCCCTGCTGGATCGGCATGGCGTCGAAGGTGCCCGTGAGCTCGCCCTGGCCGTCGAGAGCGGCGCGCTGCGGCGGGCAGCTGGGGTTCGAGCCGTCTTGCGGGCAGAAGCCGCCGAAGAAGAAGTCGCGGATGAAGCCCTGCGAGTAGGTGAGATCGGGGCCGGGATCCGCGCCCATGACGCCGACGGCGTCGTAGCGGTCGGGGTTGCGAAAGAAGTTCATCGAGGCCCCGATGCCGCCCATGGACACGCCGGCGATGGCGCGGTAGCTGAAGCGGCGCTTGACCATCTGGCCCAGCTGCTCGGGCGCCGCGACCTGGAACACCGCGACCTCGGGCATGGTGCCTGCGGGGCCGAGCGGGGCGATGCCGTGATTGGGAAGATGGAATCGCAACAGCGCCGGCCCGCCGGGTGTGGTCGGCGCGACCACAGTGATGTTTTCGAGCGGCGTGACGTGAACCGCGCCGGTGCCAAAGCGCGACAGGACCACGATGCGCGCGCGCTGCGCCGGGGCGTCCAGCGCCGAGGGCCAGGTGCGGATGGGCAGCGTGACATCGATGCCGCGCCAGCGCACCGGCTGCTGCAAGCGCAGGCTCACCGCCGGACCGAGCGTTGTGAAGCCGGCCAGGGTGAGGGGCGAGCTCGACTCGCTGAGGCTGCCGGCCGGATCTGCCTTGTCGTCGGGGTAGCGCGCCAGACACAGCTGCCCGCTGCCGCCGCCGTCCACCACCAGACCGCTGGGGATCGCAGCGCTGCATGCCGCGAGCGCCGGACCGGCCGGCGGACTTTGCATGTCGGCCGGGCTGCATGCCGCGAGCACTGTGGTGATGAGGGCCTGCGATGTCCTCGAAATCACTGCTGTTTTTGCCAAACGCATGGCGCGCAGTGTAGCCTGAAGGCCGCCGACCGGAGGGCCAGGAATTCAAGAATCGCAGTTGACCGCAGCACCTAGGTCTGCTACTTCGTGCTGCCTGATAATCGATCTAGTTGCACGCCCAAGAAACACCAGTACGACACGCTTCCGGCTTCTGGCCGGCTCTCTGGAGGCACCCTCGTGATTCTCGGATCGCTACTTAGCCACGGCGGCACTGGTCCCGCGTTCATGGCCAACCTGATGGCCGACGGCGCAGGCCCGGCCGGCGGTCCCGGCGGCGGACTGTTTGCCGGCGGAAACCTCATGCTTCTCGTGGTGATGTTCGGTATCTTCTACTTCCTGCTTATCCGGCCGCAGCAGAAGCGGCAGAAGGAGCTTCAGGACTGGTTGAAGACGCTGAAGAAGGACGATGAGGTTGTTACCAGCGGGGGGCTTTGGGGCAAGATCAAGGGCGTCTCCGACAACAGCCCGTATGTGACGCTAGAGCTTCAAGAGAAGGTCCGCGTGCGGGTCTTGCGCTCGCATATCACAAGCAAGGCGCCGGCCAACGAAGCCGGAGCCGAGGCGCCCAAGAATCCATAAGCAATGGGGAAAATGAAGCTGCACTGCGGCGAGAATGAGCGCGACCCGCGTCGGTAGTGACGCGGGCCGCGACCGTTCCGTTTGAGTGCGGCGGAGGCAAGGATGGAGAGATCCTTTTACTATCGAGTAAGCGCTTATGCGTTGCTCACTGTGCTGTCGCTGGTGGTGCTGGTCCCGTCGCTAGCCGACTGGACACGAACCTCGGACAAGGTGCCCGAGTGGTTCAAGAAGACCTTCAACCGAAAGATCGCGCTGGGACTCGATCTCCAGGGCGGCCTGCACCTGGTCTATGAAGTCCAGGTCGACAAGGCCGTCTCGGACAAGGCCGACCGGCTCGCCGCGCAGATCGAAGAGAAGCTGGCGAAGGTCAAGGGAACCAAGGTCATCCGTGAGGGTGAGGGCGGCGAGGCGCGGCTGCGCGTCACCTTCCAGAACAAGGCCGACGCGCGCAAGCTCGACAACGCGTTTGAGCGTGAGTTCGCGCGCTACATCACTCGCGATACGCAGGTCGAGCAGACCGGCGAGGTCATCTATCGCATCGACCCCGACTACATCGACGAGCTGCGCAGCTACGCCGTCAGCCAGGGTGTCGAGACGATCAAGAACCGCGTCGACAAGCTGGGCGTGTCGGAGCCGGTCGTGCAGCGCAAGCAGAACGACATCATCGTCGAGCTGGCGGGTCTGTCGCAGGGCGACTTCGAGCGCGTAAAGGGCCTCATCGGCAAGACTGCGCAGCTTGAGTTCAAGATGGTCCACGACGGCACCGAGTACATGCAGAAGCTCGGTGCATATGCCGATACCAAGAAGGCGCAGTACTTCGGCCTGGATGTGGGCTACGACGCCTGGCAGGCCAAGGAAGGCCCGCAGCACAGCGACGTCTACCTGAAGGCCAAGGACAAGACGACGCTCGAGAAGTTCCTGAAGGAGCTGCCTCCCGAGTACCAGGTGCCGGCGGATCACGAGATCCTGTTCGAGCAGTCGTCGCGCGTCACCGACGAAGGTCAGGAGACGCAGGACAAGCTGTGGCGGACCTACTACCTGAATCGCCGCGCCGAGCTGACCGGTGAGTATCTGACCGATGCCGAGGTCACCTACGACCAGAACATGCGGCCGGAAGTCTCGATCACGTTCGATCGCGAGGGCGCGAACCTGTTCGAGAAGGTGACGGGGGCCAACATCGGCCACCGCTTCGCCATCATTCTCGACGACAAGGTGACCTCAGCGCCGCAGATCGAAGGCCGCATCGGCGGCGGACGCGCCCGCATCACCCTGGGCGGCTACTCGGATCCCTTCCAGCTTCAGCAGGAGGCCAAGGACCTGGTGGCGGTGCTGCGCACCGGTGCGCTGCCGGCGCCGCTGCGCAAGACCTTCGAGACGCAGGTCGGTCCTTCGCTGGGCCCGGATGCAGTGGGCAAGGCCAAGACGTCGATGATCATCGGCACCCTGGCGGTCATCCTGTTCATGGTGATCTACTACCGCTCAGCGGGCTTTATCGCCGACATCGCGATGATCTTCAACGTCGTGTATCTGCTGGCGATGATGGCGATGCTTCAGGCCACCCTGACACTGCCTGGTATTGCCGCAGTCGTGCTCACGATCGGTATGGCAGTGGATGCCAACATCATCATCTACGAGCGCATCCGTGAAGAGTTGCGCGGAGGCAAGACACCCCGCGGCGCTGTCGAAGCTGGATTCGGTCGCGCCTTCTGGACGGTATTCGACGCCCACGTGACAAACCTGGTGGCCGGTATCGTGCTTTATTCGTACGGCACGGGCCCCATCCGCGGCTTCGCGGTGTCACTGATGGCCGGCATCGTCTGTAACCTGTTTACGTCGGTGTGGCTGTCGCGGGCCATGTTCGACTGGATGGTTGGCCACAAAAAGGCCACCACCCTGAGTATTTGAGGTCGCAGCCCATGGCCCAAAAGCACCAGTTCTTCGAGCTGATTCGTCCCGATCACAACTTCGACTTCGTCGGCAAGACGAAGCCGCTGCTCGTGGTATCGGCAATCCTGGTCGTCCTGTCGGTCCTCATGTTGCCGCTAAACGTGGCCATGAAGAGCCGCGGCTACGCGCTCAACTTCTCCGTCGATTTCCGCGGTGGCACCGAGATGCGCGTGGACTTTTCGCGCGATGTCACGCCGCCGGATATCCATCAGGCCATGGAGGCCGGTGGGTTCAAGGACACCGAGGTTGTGCCGCTGCCCGAGTTCAAAAACTCCTTCCTGGTCCGATTTACCGCGGTCTCGCCGCTCACTGCCGATCAGGTGCAGAAGGCAGAGGCGCAGCTGCGTGAGCGGCTGGGGCAGGACACGGTCCGCAAGCTGGAGTTCAGCGACGGCGGCGATAAGGCCTACCTGCGGCTGAGCAAGCCCGCTGACCCCGAGCAGATCCGCAGCGTGCTGTCCACGGCCGGCGTCACCACCAACCAGGTGCAGCGCTTCGGCCGTCCCGAGGACAACACCTACGAGATCGTGCTCATCGGTCTGGACCAGGAGGTCCGCAAGGCGCTCGACAGCCGCCTGGGCGCGGGAGCGGTTGCCTCCATTCCGTCGATGGGCTCGGTGGGAGCCAAGGCCGGAAAGGAGCTGCGCGACAACGGCATCATCTCGCTGCTCGCCGCAATCGGCTTCATCATGCTCTACATCCTGGTCCGGTTCGACTTCCGCTACGGCCCAGGCACCGTCGCCGCCCTGCTTCACGACGCCTTCCTGGTCATGGGCGCCTTCGCGCTGACCTACAAGGAGTTCTCGCTGACGACGATTGCCGCGATCCTGACCGTCATCGGCTACTCGATGAACGACACGATCGTCGTGTTCGACCGCATCCGTGAGAACACCACGCGCCTGCGCGACAAGAAGTTCTCCGAGATCGTCAACATCTCGGTCAACGAGACGCTGAGCCGCACGATCCTGACCTCGGCCACCGTGTTCCTTGTCACCCTGGCCATGAACATCTGGGGCACCGGCGTCATCCGCGACTTTGCGTTCGCAATGAACGTGGGCGTCATCGTCGGCACCTACTCCTCGGTCTTCGTCGCGAGCCCGGTGCTCATCTGGCTGAACGAGAAGTCGATGGCCATGCAGAAGAAGCCCGCCCGCGGCGCCGCCCGTTCCAGCAGCACGCCGGTCTAACAGAGGGGGGACTTCCCCCCTGCTGCCTACCGCACTTCTCGCGCGGACCCTCACATTACTTCTGGCGCAGGTTGCTCGCGCAGACGCTCGACGGGTTAATCAGGCTCGTCGAGGTTTTCGCGCAGTAGCGCAATTGCGCGAGCATGCAGGCGCGACGTCCAGGACTTGGACAGCCCCATGCCGGCGCCCACCTGCTCCAGCGTCTGATCGTGGAAGTAGTACATCTCGATGAGATGGCGCTCTTTGTCCGGCAGGCGACGCATGGCCTGGCGAACGCGCTCCGCCATCTGCTGGCGCTCCAGCTGCTCGTGCGGAGCGGCGCGCTCGTCCTGCAGCTGCTGCTCTTCCTGCTGCCCGAGCAGCGTCACGAAGATGGTGGCGACGCCGTTTAGCGCTTCGGCGATGTCGCGCACCTTGTTTTCGACGCCATCCTCGGCGGCGCCGGGCTCCTTCGCGGCCGGCTGCGCACCAGTGCTGCTCGCCTGCCGCGCCGCCAGGTTCGCCATGTAGGTGCTGGCGCGCTCCTCCGTGCGGATGCGCGAGTACTCGCTGCGCGGCAGCCAGCCCATGGAGCGCAGCCCATCAAACATGGCGCCGCGCACGCGGTAGTAGGCAAAGGTCGTGAAAGCTACGCCATGGCGATCATCGAAGCGCTGCGAAGCCTCGATCAGGCCCTGCATCCCGAAGCCGACCAGGTCGTCGAACTCGACCATCGGCACCTGCTCGCGCAGCTTGCGGGCGATCGAGCGCACGAACGGGATGTAGTCTTCGACCAGCCGCTGCTGAGCAGGAGTCCGCTTCACCTGCGTGGCGGGTCTGTCGCTCGGCGGTGGCTGCGAAACCGGCATCGAAGTCAGTATACAGGGCCTTGCTGGTATAGTGCGCGCCATGTCCGGCCAGACTGAACTCGTTCGCCTGCCGCGCTCGGCACGCAGCCACCTCCGTCGAGCAGATCCTGCCCTGGGCCGCCTGATGCAGCGGGTAGGTGCATGTCGCTGGCAGGCGGGGCACGCCGAGGGGCCGCTCTGCGCGCTGGTGCGGTCGATTGTTTTTCAGCAGCTCTCGGGCAAGGCGGCCGAGACCATCTACGGTCGGGTGCGCGCCAAGTTTCCGCCGGGACGCTTTCCCAAGCCAGGCCAGATCATGGCGCTCAGCGACGAAGAGCTGCGCTCGTGCGGGCTGTCCGGGCAGAAGCTCAGCTACCTGCGCGATCTCTGCATCCGCGTCGATGCCGGCCAGCTGGATCTGAACCGGCTGTCAGCGCTTGAAGATGCCGAGGTCATTGCGCAGCTGACGCAGGTTCGCGGCGTCGGTCGCTGGTCGGCCCAGATGTTCTTGATGTTCTATCTGGGCCGGCTCGACGTGTGGCCCGACGGCGACCTGGGCATCCGCAGCGCGCTGCGCATCCTGCACGGACACGACGAGCTGCCCACGCCCAAGGCCACAGCCGCCCTGGCCGAGCGCTACCGTCCCTACGGCTCGGTCGCCAGCTGGTACCTGTGGCGCCTGCTCGAACTGCCGGCCGACGAGCACGACAAGCTGCGCGACGGCTAGTCGCCGGCCGCCGCTTTTGCAGTCGCCCGGGCCGGGCTGCGACCAGCCTGGCGGCAGCGGGCAGCGGCCAGGTCACGCCGAGCCAGCATGATCTCGTGCAGCGTGTCGAGCACCATCGCCTGGGCGTCTTCCATGGTGCAGCCGTAGGCCGATACGCCGGGCACCCCCGTGATATCGGCCATCCACAGGCCATCGTCCGCGGGCTGAAGGTTGATGCTGATGTCCTTGGGGAGCGTGCTCAGGAGGGCCGCTTCATCCCAGCCTTTCGGGGGCTGCATCCCTTCAAGATAACAGCGCCCCCCGGCCTGAGGCGAGCTAGTCGGCAAGGCCGCGGCGGGCGCGCCAGCCCGAGCCGTGGACGATCTCGTCGAAGAGGAAGGTGACGCCGACCGAGACGATGTGGTTGTGGCCGCTGTAGGTGCCGTTGTTGATGGCGGGAGCCAGCTGGCCGCCGATCATGAGGTCCTTGCCGGTCTGCCCGTCGATGGGGCGTAGCTCACCGTCGGTGACCGTGCGGGGCAGCGAGTGCAGGTAGGCATAGGCGGCGTTCACCGTGAAGCCGCGCACGCGGAAGCCGAGGCCGGCGGTGGCGCCCACCTTGGCCAGCGTGTCGAAGTCGATGCGCGTAAACGCCGTCGGGGACGAGCTGCTGTCGTAGAGCGCGCCCAGCCGCAGCGTGACGCCAGCTTCGGGACCAATGGGCTGCGTAAACGAGCCGCCCAGCCGCAGGCTGAAGGTGTCGTGGAAGTTGTGGGTCAGGCGGATCGTGATCGGGTTACCTCCGTTGACCAGCTGCGGCGGATTTTGCAGCGTCAGCGTGTTGTCCGAGCCGTCGATCTGGCCCCACATCTCGTAGGTGGCGTCGAGCTCGATGTCGGCAATCTCGCGGCCCGGTCGGCCAAAGGCGTAGCGCACGCCGGCGCGCAGGATCCAGGGCAGCCAGGTCGTAAACAGCGCGTTCATGTGAGCGGTGGCCGCAGCATCGCCGAACGTCGAGGACAGCGGCACGTTGGGCGGGTCGGTGGCGGACACGATGCCGGTCGCCTCGATGGGGCGGATGCCCAGGTTCACGGCGCTGCGCACGTGGGCGCCGATGTGCAGGCCGCCGATGGGGTGAAGCAGCAGGCCCAGCTGGAGGGCGAAGTTGTTGAAGCTGCGCACCTGGACGCGGGTGAAGGTATCGCAGCCCGGGGTCTCGGACTGCATGGCGCAGGCGTCGCTCTCCGGATGATTCGGGACGGCCTGGCTGACGTAGCTGGCGCTGGCCAGGTTCAGCACGGCGCTGACCTGCTGGACCGAGAGGCCGATGTCGATGACCCGGTGGGCGTGAAACGCGACGGCAAAGGTCGGCTGAATGATCAGCAGGTCGGTCGCCACCACGTCGTAGCGGCCGGCTCCGCCACGGGTGCCACCCGACGAGGCGAAGATGCCGAAGTCGTGGCGGCCTACGGACGCCGGGCCAAAGCCGCCGATCGAGAAGGTCCAGCGCTTGAAGTAGCCAAAGTCGGTGGTGAGGCCAAACCAGGGCGCATAGAACGGCTGCTTGGCGTGGTCGCTGACCTCGGCGTACGGGCCCAGGGCATCGCCGCCGGTGCGCTGGAATCGGTAGTCGCTGAAGAAGAGGTTGCTGTCGAAGAGGACGCGCGTGCCGCGCTGCTGGGCCAGGCCGGCGACGTTGTACTCAAGGGCCAGCGGGGAGTCGGCCTTGGCGGTGAATGCGCCGGCGCGGCCGAGAGCTTCAGTGCCGTTGGCGCCCATCTCGAAGCCGCCAGCGCTGGCGGCGCCGGGCAGGCCGGCGAGCAGCAGCGATGCGGCCAGAGCCGAAGCGGGCCGAAGGGGTGATGCAGGGGCAGGGGAGCGACGGCACGTTGGGATCAGCATGCAGGTGAGAGCCTCTCTCACCTCGACATACCGCTAATCCCAGCTCATTACAACGGACAACGCAGAAATGCGGGGGGCAAAGCAGGCGGGTCGCTTCTATAAGCGGCTATTTATGTATCAGGTTGAACATGCGGCCGAGCCGCACGCTGGTGTGCTCGCCGGCAGACCACCAGATGAACCACGCCTTGCCCTTGATGAGGTCGTAGTGCACGGGGCCCCAGAAGCGGCTGTCGTGGCTGTTGTCGCGGTTGTCGCCCATGACGAACACGTGCTCGGGCGGGATGGTGACGGGCGTGGTGCAGCTCTGGGAGCCAGCGGCGCTGGCGTGGTTGTGGACGGTGGAGTAGTGCTCGTTGCCGTTCCACTCGCTGTAGGCGACGCACTGCACGCGGTGCCAGCTGCCGCTGGGCCGATCCTCGTCGTAGTCGTCGTACTCGCAGCTGCCGGGCTGCTCCTCGCGGCGGACTGGCTGGTTGTTCAGCAGCACCTGCCCGCCGCACACCTGCACGGTGTCGCCGGGAATTGCGACGATGCGCTTGATGAAGTCCTTGTCGGGGTCCACGGGGTAGACAAAGACGATGATCTCGCCGCGGCGCGGCTCGCGGCTGTGCTTGAAGACCTTGATGTTGGTCCAGGGCACGCGGATGCCGTAGAGGAACTTGTTTACGAAGATGTGGTCGCCGACCTGGAGCGTCGGGATCATCGAGCCCGAGGGGATCTTGAACGCCTCGACCACGAACGCGCGCAGCAAGAGCGCGATGAACACGGCGACGCCGATGGACTCGGTGTACTCGCGGGCCGCGCCCTTCTTGCCGAAGTGAAGGTGGTCGCCGAGCGTATGCTCCAGCTGGGTGAGGGCGTCGTTGACGCGCCGGGGCGGACCCGCCTGGAGGGCGCTGGCCAGCTCTGCGATGGTCTGCTCGACGAACCGGCGCGCATCATCGCTCAGCTTGCCGCCGTACTGGCGGAGGCGGCGGCGGGCATCCTTGAGCGCCATCTCGGCGTCGCGATGGAGCATGAGATCGTTGCGCGTCCAGTCGATCTGCTGGCGGAAGATCAGGTAGGGGCCGGCGCCGGCCGCGACCAGCAGGGCCAGCGCGCCCAGCCCTTGAAGCAGGCGCGGGGCAGGCAGCGACGACAGATCGATGTGGTTGGTCAGGTGGATGACAAGCAGGAACAGCACCAGATAGACCGGCGCTGCCAGCAGCCACAGGTGTTCGACGAGCAGGCGAAGCGCCACCGGGGGGCGGCGATCGGGGAGCGAGAAGGCGCCGGATTCGCGTCCGGATGCAGGGGCTGCGCCAGCCGCGGCCGCCTCTGAGCTGGGCGACCCAGGCGACCTGGTTGACCCGGGCTCGCTGCCAGACTGGCCAGCCGAGGCGTTGGCTGATGAGGCGGGATTCGGGCTCTTATCGCTCATGGTGGTTAATCAACCTTCAGCACCGCAAGGAAGGCTTCCTGCGGAATCTCGACGCTGCCAACCTGTTTCATGCGCTTTTTGCCCTCTTTCTGGCGCTCCAGCAGCTTGCGCTTGCGCGAGATGTCGCCGCCGTAGCACTTGGCGGTGACGTTCTTGCGGAGGGCTTTGACGGTGGTGCGGGCAATGACGCGCGAGCCGATCGCGGCCTGGATCGCGACCTCGTACTGCTGCGGCGGGATGAGCTCCTTCATCTTGATGCACAGGTCGCGGCCCCGGAAGTAGGAGCGATCGCGGTGGCAGATGACGCTGAGCGCGTCGACATCCTCGCCGTTGACCATGAGGTCGAGGCGGATGAGATCGGCATCGCGATACTCAAGCAGCTCGTAGTCGAGCGAGGCATAGCCGCGCGTCAGCGACTTCAGCTTGTCGTAAAAGCCGAAGACGACCTCGCTGAGCGGGAGCTCGTACTTCACGACCACGCGATCGCCGGTCTGGTAGGTGAGCGAGCGCTGGATGCCGCGCCGCTCCTGACAGAGGCTGATGAGTGAGCCCACATATTCAGCGGGGGTGAAGATGGTCGCGAGGATGATGGGCTCTTCGACGGACTTGAGCTTGCCGACGTCGGGAAGCGACGCGGGATTGTCGACGAGGACGGTCTCGCCGCTGACCGTGTGGGCGCGGTACTCGACGGTCGGCGCGGTGGTGATGAGGTCCAGGTTGTACTCGCGCTCCAGGCGCTCCTGAACGATCTCCATGTGCAAGAGGCCGAGGAATCCGAGACGGAAGCCGAAGCCGAGGGCCAGCGAGGTCTCGGGCTCGTAGCTGAACGAGGCGTCGTTCAGGTGGAGCTTGTCGAGCGCGTCGCGGAGATCGGTGTAGCGGGCATTGTCCGTCGGGAAGATGCCTGCGAAGACCATGGGCTGCACGAGCTTGAAGCCGGGCAGCGGCTCGGGCGCCGGCCGGTCAGCGTGCGTCATGGTGTCGCCGATCTTGGTGTCAGCGACGGTCTTGATGTTGGCGATGACGAAGCCGACCTCGCCGCAGGCCAGGTGCGGAACCTCGACGGGGAAGGGGTTGAAGACGCCCAGGCCCAGCACCTCGTAGCTCTTGCCGGTGGCCATGAGCAGGATCTTGTCGCCGACGCGCAGGGTGCCCTTTTTGACGCGAACCTG
>Ga0075163_10008500_pt1 | contig 13516 bp, 6 predicted proteins | sample JI1023141ADNA_FD_71478 | JGI IMG/M metagenome (GOLD analysis project Ga0075163, IMG submission 71478) | Wastewater effluent complex algal communities from Wisconsin, to seasonally profile nutrient transformation and Carbon sequestration -... | ecosystem: Engineered > WWTP > Effluent > Algae...
CCGTCGAGCGCGAGGGCCGAGACGTCGCTGGCGTCGCGGGTGCCGACGCGGCGGAGGGCGCCGCTGGGGTCGACGTGGAAGGACAGCAGCGAGCGGCCCTCGCCGGCGACCTGCAGGCCGAGGGCGACGTCGTTGGGGCCGACCTGCGCCGAGTCGAGCTGCGACACGGGGCCGCCGCCGTCGACCTGGTCGCTGCGGGTGAGCTGGCCGATGCTCGAGATCTTCCAGGCCTGGACGCGCAGGCCGGCGGCGGTGGCAGCGGAGACGACGGCGTACTGCACGCCGCCGACGTCGCCGGTGACGGCGATGTCGACGTCGGTGACCGAGAGGGGCAGGTTGTTGTTGGCGCTGCGGGCGAGCTCGCTGTCGGTGAGGACGACGTCCGTGCCGTCGACGGAGATCTTCCAGGTGCGCAGCCACATGGTGTCGTCGTGGGCGCGCTCGACGGTGACGACGCCCTTGAAGCCCTTCGTGACGGTCGCGACGTCGAGGTCGAGGATCTCCTGGGCGGACGCGGCGCTGCCGCGGCGGGCCGCGGTCAGCTGCTCGCTGCCGGACACGGAGACGCCGTAGTTGATGATCGAGATGCGGTTCATGCTGTTCTTGAGCGCGACGACGACGCCGCGGTGCGTGGGCGCCGTGGTCGCCTCGACCCGGCCGACCCCCGCGGTCGCCTCGATCACGCCGGTGCCCTTCACCAGGTCCGCGTCGGCGCGCAGCACGTACGGGATGACCCGCAGCCGGTCGGTGCCGTCGCGGACGGCGACGGCGAAGAACCGGTCGTCCGACGGCCAGGTCCGGGCGATCGCCACGTCGCGGACGGCCACGTGCTCCTGCGCCGCGCCGAGGTCGAACGCGTCGTCGCCGTCGAACTGGAAGCCGACCGTCGCCAGGTTGCCGTCGCCGTTGCGGAAGGCCGCGACGCCGCCGACGTTGCCGAGCGCGACCGCCGGCCGGGTGCCGATCTCGAGCTCGAGCGCGTCGGTGCGCCCGCCGACCGGGTCGCCCCACAGGAGGTGCTTGCTGCCGTCGAGCACGAGCGTCTCGCCGAGGATGTCGCCGCCGAGCGGGGTCCAGTCGAGCGCCTCCGGCTCGGTCTGATCCTTCATCGGCTGGGTGAACGCCTCGGCGAAGTCGATCACCTCGGGGCTCATGCACAGGTCGCCGCGCGGGTCGGTGGTCATGGTGCCGACGTTGAGGTGGAGGTGCGGGGTCTCCGAGCCGCCGCTGTTGCCGACGCGGCCGAGGAACTCGCCCTTCTTCACGCGGACCGGGATGAAGCCCCGCTCGTCCATCCGGGTGATCTGACGGACGCCGATCTGGCCCGCGAGGCCGCACGGCTCGGGGCCGCTGACGGGGACCACCGACTCGACGGCGGGGATCGGGCACAGGACCTTGCCGCCGCTGGTCGGGTTGGGGATGCTGCCCTGGCGCATGTGCATGAGCGCGACGTACTTGTCGTCGTCGGTGCGGATCACGAGGTGGTTGCCGCCCTTCATGCAGCCCAGCTGCGGGTCGCAGCCGGCGGGCTCGCTGCCGTCGTCATTGTCCTCGGGCATGTTCCACCAGCACGCGACGACGGCGCCGTCGACGGGCGAGTAGAGCGGCATCTCCCAGGTCACGTGATCGGCGGTGGTCGTCGCGTTGCTCGACGTGGTGCGCGAGGTCGTGTAGGTGCCCGCGCCGTCGTCCCAGCGGACCGCGGAGAGGTCGAGCGAGCAGTGGTGGGTCACGCCGGGGACGCAGTCGTAGCCCGTGTGCCCGCTGGTCCGCATGAACGAGCCCTGCGGCAGCGAGTCGCCGCGCCACGGCGGCTTGATCGTGTAGGCGTGAGCGGTCAGGGCGCCCGAGCAGACGAGCGAGAGGGCGGTGAGCGTGAGGAGGCGAGAGGTTCGATTCGTCGTGACCATGCCGCCGCTTGAGCAACCACCATGCCGCGGTGGAGTCGTTGATCGGACACGGTTTTTTCGCCGTGCGTCGCGGACTCCGGGGCTGTCCCATGGGTCACTCCTTCGTGGGCACGCCTGGCGGATCGTCAGTCGAGGGCGGCGAGCTCGCGGTCGAGCTGGGCCTCGAGCTCGCTCTGCGGGCGCGGCGGGGCGGCGGCGACGCGGGGGTACGGGCCGTGCGGGGCCTCGCCGCGGAGCACGCGCTCGAGGTCGTCGAGGAGGGCGTCCTTGTGGTCGGGCTCGGCGAGGGTCAGGGTCGAGAGGCGGCGCTTATTAAACGCGTCGGTGAACTCGATGACGACGCCGCGCTCGACGGTGCCGACGGGGATGAGCTCGATGGAGACGCGGACGCGGACGCGGGTGAAGTCCAGGCGCAGGCCGGGCACGCGGAACTGCAGCGGGCGGCCGCGGGCGCCTGGCACGGTGACCTCGCCGACCGCGAGGTGGATGGCGCCGTGGGCCCGGTACTCGGGGGTGGTCCACAGGTACAGGAAGGGCAGGGCGAGCAGGACCAGGCCGAACAGGTCGAGCAGCGGGGAGATGCCGAGGCGCAGCGAGTAGATCACGAGGCCGACGCCGGCGAGGCACAGCACGAAGATCGCGCCGACGACGGCCCAGTAGAGCAGCGGGGTGCGGACCGGATAGACGACCGGGGTCATGCACCGCGAGGATGCGGTCACGCGGGGCGCGGCCGCAAGTGGCGGACGGCGACGGCGAGCATGACGGCGTACACGAGCGCCTCGAGCAGCTCCTGGCCGTGGCGCTCCCAGGCCGTCAGGTTGCAGGCGAGGAACAGGGCGGCGAGCAGGGCGAAGGCGAGGCGCTCGCCGCGGGTCGGGGGCAGCGGCGGGGCGGGCCACACGAAGTAGGCGGCGAGCGGGGCGGCGAACAGCAGGTACGAGCTGCCACGGGCGGCGTTGTGCATGTTGCGGTGGCCGAACATCCGGGCGACGGCCTCGCCGGGGCCGGGCCAGCCGTAGACGGCGCCCCAGTCGAGCTCCTCGGCGAGCACGAGGGCGAGGAAGGCGGCGATCACGGCGGCGAGCAGGCGAGGGCGGCCGCGCGTGCGCGCGGCGAGGGCGATCCAGGCGGCGACGGCGAGCAGCAGCACGACGTGCGAGGCGTGCTCGACGGGGCCCTCCTTGGCGAGCCAGGCGGCGGCGGTGCCCGGTGTGACGAGCGCGAGGCCGACGAACACGGCGACGACGGCGAGCACGGCGAGCACGGGCGCGGACACGCGGCGAGGGTAACAGCCGCGGGACGAACGGCGCACGCCGCGGGCCCGGCATGTGGACGTCGCTGGAGGTCGTGTTTCGCGCGGGCGTGGGCGTGTTGACGGGCTGTCCGCGGGTGACGTATCCAGGTCATCGTGGCGGGCAATCTGCGACAGGGCGCGTCGTCGGAGCCCGAAGCGATCGGGCTCGACAAGACGATCACCCGCGAGTTCATCGCCAGCGATCTCCGCTTCAGGGACTCCGCCGACGACACGCGCGACGCGGTCACCGAGCAGGGCGAGCGCGGGCGGGTCGTGGGCCCGCAGCTGGCGGGCGACCACACGATCGGGCCGCTGATCGGCGCGGGCGGGATGGGCTCGGTGTACGAGGCGCAGGCGCCGGACGGCACGGTCGTGGCGCTGAAGTTCATCGGCGACGCGAGCCCCGAGCGGCTGTACCGGTTCAAGCGGGAGTTTCGCGCGCTCAGCGGGATCGTCCACCCGAACCTGGTCGAGCTGTACGAGCTGCTGCAGGTCGACCAGGACGGGCAGAGCAGCGTGTTCTTCACGATGGAGCGGCTGCACGGCGAGCACTTCGTGGCGGCGGTGCGGCGCGGGCACCCGCCCGGCGGCGGGCTCGACGAGGCCGGGGTGCGCCGGCTGCAGGACGGGCTGGTCGGGCTGGCGAGCGGGCTGGCGTGCATCCACCGCCACGGGCTGGTCCACCGCGACGTGAAGCCGTCGAACGTGATGATCACCGCGGGCGGGCGGGTCGTCGTGCTGGACCTCGGGCTCGTGCGAGAGGTCCGCAGCGCGACGTTCGACAGCGGGGCGATCGTCGGCACGCCGCTGTACATGGCGCCGGAGCAGGTCGTCGACGCCGAGCGCGTGGGGCCGCCGGCCGACTGGTACGCGGTCGGCGAGATCCTGTGGGAGAGCCTGACCGGGGCGCCGCGCCACATCGGATCGATGCACGCGATCCTCGAGGGCAAGCTGACCGGCGCGCCGCGATCGCCGGAGACCGAGGGCGTGGTCGTGGCGCCGGAGCTCGCGCGGCTGTGCGTCGAGCTGCTGGCCCGCGACCCCGCGGCGCGGCCGGGCGCGGCGGAGGTGCTCACGCGGCTCGGGCGCGGCGACCTGGTGGCCATCGAGGTCGTGAGCCACGGCGTGGTCGGGCGCGCGGGCGAGACGGCGGCGCTGCTCGAGGTGATCGCGGCGGCGCGGCCCGGGCGGCCGAGCGCCGCGGCGATCAGCGGGCGCTCGGGGCTCGGCAAGTCGACGCTGGTGGCCCACGTGGCCCAGCACGCGCGCCGCGAGCTCGGGGCGCTGGTGTTCACGGGGCAGTGCTCGGCGCGCGAGTCGATCCCGTTCAAGGCGCTCGACACGGCGCTCGACGAGCTGGCGATCCACCTGTGCGATCACCCGGTCGAGCTCACCGACGCGCCGGGGGCGGCCGCGCTGGCCCGGCTGTTCCCGGTGCTGCGATCGGTGCCGCAGATCCGCGGGCTGGCCGACGCGCTGCTGGACGGCGTCGATCCGGTGCAGGTCCGTCGCCACGCCGCCGACGCGCTGGCCGAGCTGTTCGAGCGGGTCGCGGACGGGCGCCCGCTGGTGCTGGTGCTCGACAATCTGCAGTGGGCCGACCTCGACAGCGTGCAGCTGCTCGAGTCGGTGCTGCTGCGCCCGCAGCCGCCGCCGCTGGCGCTGCTGTGCACGTTCCACGCGGGGGCCGAGGCGACGCGGCCGCCGCTGATGCGCCTGCTCGCCAGCCTGCGCGCGATGGACCGCGTGACGGTGCACGCGCTGGCGCTGGGGCCGGTCTCGGAGGATCAGGCGAGCGCCCTCGCGGCGCACCACCTCGGGCTCGGGCCGGGCGATCCGATGGCGCGGCGGATCGCCCGCGAGTCGCACGGCAGCCCGTTCTTCGTCGGCGAGCTGGCCCGGTTCGCGCGCGGGCGCGGCGGGCTCGGCGACTCGGTGGCGAGCCTCAACCTCGAGGACGTGCTGCGCATGCGCCTGCGCGGGCTGCCGGCGGCGGCGCGGCGGCTCGTCGAGGTCCTGGCGATCGCGGGCGGGCGGCTGCCGCGGTCCGTCGCGGTCGGCGTGGTCCAGGCGACCGCCGGGGTCGTGGACCGCGGGACGCTGGCCCGCCTGCGCGCCGAGCACATGATCCGCGCCGACGGCTCGGAGGACGACATCCTCGAGACGTTCCACGATCGCATCCGGACGCTGGTCGCCGCCGACGCGCAGGACGGCGACGCCGAGCCGCTACGCGCGACCCACCTGGCGATCGCCGAGGCGCTGCTCGCGGCCGGTCACGCGGACCCCGCGACGCTGGCGCATCACTTCCGGGCCGCGGGCGACGTGGCCCGCGCGACCCACCACATGCGGCTGGCGGCGCGGGAGGCCGGGCTGCAGCTGGCGTTCGAGCGCGCGGCGGAGCTGCTCGGCGGGCTGCTTGCGCTCGGGGGGCTCGCGCCGGGCGAGGCGACCCGCGTGCGCGGCGAGCTGGCGGCGGCGCTGGCCAACAGCGGCCAGCTGTACGCGGCGGCCCAGGCGTACCGCGCGGCGGCCGACGCCGCGGACGCGACCGACGAGATGCGGACCGAGTGGCTGCGGCTGGCCGCGGTCCAGCTGCTGCAGACCGGCCAGCACGACGAGGGCAAGGCGGTGCTCGAGTCGCTGCTGCAGCGGGTCGGGCTGGCGATGAGCCACGGGATGGCCGGGACGGTCGCGCGGCTGCTGGCGCAGCGGGCCCGGCTCGCGCTCCGCGAGCTGGTGATGCCGCGGCCGGGCTCGCCCGGGCTGACCGGCGCGGCGGCGCAGCGGCTCGACGTGTGCTGGACGGCCACGCGCGGGCTGCTGTACGTCGACGGGCTGCAGGCGGCGCTGTTCCACGCGCGCCACCTGGACCTCGCGCTGACCAGCGGCGACCCGGTCCGCACGGCCCGGGCGATCGCCTTCGAGGTGTACCTGCACGTGGTCATGAAGGGCGACGCGGCCGACGCCAGCACGCAGGCGATGTATGGGCGGCTGTCCCGGTCGCCGGCGGTGCAGGCCAGCCCGTACGCGCGCGGCATGATCGACCAGTTCTGGGCCTCGGCGCATCAGATGGTCGGGCGCTTCTCGCGGGCGCTGCCGCTGTACGACCAGGCGATGACGACGCTGCGCTCGCAATGCATCGGCGAGATGCACGAGGTGGCGCAGAACGAGGCCCATCGGGCGCTGTGCCTGCTGTACCTCGGCCGCGTGGCGGCGCTGCGCGAGGCGGCCGCGACGCTGGTCCGCGACTGCAGCGCGCGGCCGAACCCGTACGTCGAGGGGTTCGCGCGCGGGCTGCTCGGCAACATCGTCGGGCTGGCCGCCGACGAGGTCGACGAGGCCGAGGAGCACATGGCCGCGTACCGCCTGCACGGGCCCAAGCGCTTCGAGGTCCACATGTTCAACTGGTCGTGCCAGCGCGCCGAGCTCGAGCGCTACCGCGGCGACGGCGAGCGAGCGTGGGCGATGCACCGCGAGGACAGCCCGACGATCGAGCGGATGGCCTTCCTGCGCACGCCGTGGGTCGCGGTCGAGTTCCAGCGGGCCCGCGCCTGCAACGCGCTGGCTCTGGCGGTCCGCCGCAGGGACCCGCGCGAACAGCTGGCGATCGCCCGCGCGGCCGCCAAGAAGTGCCTCGCGCTGCCGCTGATCCTCGGCGAGGGCTACGGGCGGCTGGCGCTGGCCGGCGCCGCCGGGCTCGCGGGCGACGAAGAGGCCGCGGTCCGCGAGCTGCGGCGGGCCGTCGCGGTGTTCGATCGCTGCGAGATGGCGGGCTACCTGTCGGCCAGTCGGCGGCGGCTCGCGGCCCTGGTCGGCGGCGACGAGGGCCGCGCGCTGATCCGCCTCGCGGACGTGTGGTCGACCGCCGAGCAGGTCCGTCGCCCCGATCGATACACCGATATGATGGCACCCGGATTTCACCCGCAAACCTGAGCCTCGAAGGAAACTTTATGATCGCACAGACCCCCCCCGACCTGGGCCGCGCAGCCGCGGTCGCCGCGGCGCTCGCGAGCTCCGACGATTCAGCGCACCCCGCGGCGCACGCCGGCGAATTGCAGCAGATCTTCGAGCTCGGCGGATCGCCGGCGACCGACGCGCACGGGACGATCGACACCCGCGTCACCGTGCTCGTGCTGCCGGTCGAGCAGGTCCGCAAGCTGCTGCCCGCGGGCCTCGAGCTGGCGCCGCAGCCGGTGGTCCCGTGCGGCTGGCACCCGGTCTATGTATTGTGCTCACACGACAACTTCAGCGCGTGGTTCGGCGACATGGACTACGAGGAGATGATGCTGGCGGTCCCGTACGTCCAGATCTCCGAGCCGCGTGACCGCTACCCGGGGCCGTATATCTACATGCCGCGGCTGTACCTCAACGACGCGGTCCCGCGCGAGCTCGGGGTCCACCTGTACGGGTGGGAGAAGCAGGCCGCGACGATCACCAGCGTCGACCGCGGCGACGCCACGACCTACACGGTGACCCAGGCCGGGGCCGCGCCGGCGCTGGTCGGCGAGTTCCACGCGCTCGGCACGGCCCAGGCGCCGGCGGCGTACGCCAACTTCACGATCGTGCGCCAGCTGTTCGAGCAGCCGACGATCTCGCAGGCGCTGCACATCGTCGATCCGGACGCGTTCTCGCTGAAGTTCCCCGGGCCGCTGCTGTCGACCACCGTGCTGTACCAGGTCGATCAGCCGGGTACCACCATTCAGCCGATCACGTCGGAGCTGACGATCGGCGCGTCGCTGTCGCCGGCCGGCATCCCGCCGGGCACCTACCGCAGCGCCAGCCTGCAGGACACGCCGCTCGGGGCGTTCCGCCTGCGGTGCAAGCAGTTCGTCACGCTGGCCAGGTCGTGCAAGGGCGTGACGTTCCCGCGGCCCCCGGCGCTGCGGAGGCTCAAGGTCGCGGTGCTCGGCGGCGGGCCGGCGGCCTGCACCGCGGCGCTGTACCTGGCCCGCCAGACCGACCGCTACGAGGTGTCGCTGTACACCACCGGCTTTCGTCTGGGCGGCAAGTGCCAGTCGTGGCGCAACCCGGACAAGGCGTGGCGCATCGAGGAGCACGGGCTGCACGCGTTCCTCGGCTTCTATCACAACGCATTCACGGCGGTGCAGGACGCGTACACGAGCGCGTACCCGGACGACGGGCTCGGCGAGGCGCTGTACCGCCAGGCGTTCCACGCGGAGCCGTACAACGGGGTGATGGTCCGCCGCGACGGGGTGTGGACCTACTGCCCGACGCCGGGCGGCAAGGGCTCGACGAAGGCGCCGAGCACCGCGAACCTGCGCCCGGGTCACGGGCTGCAGCTGGCGCTCGAGGGGGCGCTCGCGCGGGCGGTCGACCACCTCGAGGCGATGGGTCACGAGCACCGCCTGCTCGGGGCGGCCCTCGCGGAGATCCGCCAGAAGCTCGAACAGGCGGCCGCGCGCGTGCGCAGCGACGCCGGGGCGGCGACGACGCGGCGCGCCGGCACGTCGAAGGAGCTGCTCGGCGGGGTCGTGATCGACGTGCTGATCGGGATCCGCGACGCGGTCGCGGCGCTGGTCAAGCGCCTCGATCCGCTGCTGTCGACCTACGCGTGGTTCCTGTGGACCGGGTTCGACACCATGCTGACGATCGTGATCGGGCTGCTGCGCCGTCCGGTCCGCAACCTGTCCGAGCTCGACGACGAGGACTTCCGCGACTGGCTGCGCGCCAACGGGTTGGCCGAGACCGGCGACGAGCGCTGGTCGGTGATCGACCAGGTCTACGAGACGATGTTCGCCCACCAGCCCGCGCCCGCCGGTCGCCCGCCGTGCGCGCCGATCGACGGCGGGGCGGTCGCGGCGCGGATGGCCTGCGGGGTGGCGATGCGGTGGTTCCTGCTCGAGGCGTTCGGCGACAACGGGTCGCCGTCGTACCGGTTCCGCTACAGCTGCGCCCAGACGATCATGACGCCGATGCTCGTCGCGCTGCGTCGGCTCGGCGCGAAGGTCCACTTCTTTCACACGGTCAACAAGCTCGAGCTGGCGGGCAGCGGCGCGGACCGGAGGATCACGGCGGTCCACCTCGAGCGCCAGGCCGAGGTGCGCGCCGGATCCGACGCGTACGACCCGCTCATTCAGAAAGACCTGCCGAACAACCCTCCCGAGCTGCGCGACTGGCCGATGGACCCCGACTACGAGCAATTGGTCGACGGCGCGTGGTACCGCGAGCACGGCGTCGACTTCTTCGACGCCTGGCAGACCGGCAACGACCACGCGCGCCCGGTCGAGCTGCGCCAGGGCGTCGACTTCGACCTCGCGGTCCTCGGCGTGCCGCTCGGCGCGCTGCCCCTGATCGACTCGCCGCTCACGTCGCCGTCGCGCGCCGACGCCGACCCGATCTGGAAGGCGATGATCGACGGGATCGCGGTGACCCAGACGATGTCGTTTCAACTATGGTTGAACACGCCGTCGTCGTCGCTGCTGGCCGCGCCGCGCGGGCTGCTCACCACGTACGCCCAGCCCGAGCCGAGCTACGGCGACTTCACGCCGCTGGTCACCTACGAGGACTGGCCGGACCCCAGGCCGCAGTACGTCGCGTACTTCACCGGCGCGTCGTACAGCGGCAAGCCGCCGCTGCCGCCGCAGTGCGGCGCCGACTATCCGGAGCGCATGCAGAAGGCGTGGACCGGGCTGGTGTACGAATGGCTGCGCGACAACTACGCGGCGTTCTACGACGGACCCGCCACGCCGCGCACGTTCCCCGGGTTCCTCGGGCTGCTCAGCGTGCTCGGCGACATGCCGCTGGATCAGCGCCTCGCGTGGCAGCACATCATCGCCGACGTCCAGCCGTCGAACCTGTATGTGCTGAGCCAGCCGAAGGCGACCGCGCTGCGGCTCGGCCAGGCGGAGAGCGGGGTCACCGGGTTGATCTTGACCGGCGACTGGACGCGCACCGACATGAACTGCGGGTGCGTCGAGGCGGCCACCAGCTCCGGCATGCTGGCGGCGCGGGCGATCAGCAACGAGCCCGCGAATGTTTGGCGGCCGGGGTTCTGACGGGCAGCGCGGGCGTCGATCGAGCGTCGTCGGCGCCCGCCTCGCGGGGCGAACTCGGACCTTTGTGCTGCTCGTCTCGGGGTGATCGCTGCCTCACGATCGACGGCGCCCGGTAGCCCGCGGGCCCGCTCTACTATCCTCGTCTTCACGATGCGCACGCCTTACCTCGCCCTGATCTCCCTCCTCGCCTGCAACGCCGGCGGCGGTGAACCGACGACCAGCGACGCGTCCACCGGCACCACCGCCGCCGAGGCCGGCGCCACCGACGCGACCGGCGGCTCGCAGAGCACCACCGCCGAGCCCACCGGCCCCGCCGATACGACCTCCGTCGAGCCCACGACCGCCGCCGAGACGACCGCCGCCGAGACGACCGCCGCCGAGACGACCTCCGGCGAGACGACCGACGCCGAGACCACCGACACCACCGGCGACGCCCTCGACACCTGCCTCGCCGTGTGCGCCCACCTCGCGGAGTGCGATGCGCCGTTCGCCGAGGGCTGCGCCGACAGGTGCGCGCTCGACGTCGGCACCCACAGCTACCCCGGCCCCGAGTGCCTGGCGAACTACATGGCGCTGGCGGAGTGCAAGCTCGCGGCGAGCTGCGACGAGCTCGCGGACCCGCCGGTCGAACAGTGCAGCGATGAGGACGACGCCCTCTACGGCGAGGCCTGCGCGTCCGACGTGTGCCTCGCCCACGCCGATCACATCATCGAGTGCGGCCTCATCGACCCCGAGGGGCGGATCCCGCACGCCGTCGAGTGCACGTACGGCGTCGCCGAGGCGCTCGAGTACGGCCAGGACTGCCTCGACGCCAGCGAGGCGCTCTACGCGTGCGTCGCCGTCGCCCCGTGCGACGAGATCGAGTCCGGCGAGGTGTGCATGGACAAGGAGACCGAGCAGGAAATGATCTGCGGGTTCTGAGGCGCGCCGCGGCCGCGTGCGGGCCACCGGGAACATCGGCCCGCGCGGCCCGTGATACGGTGCCGGAGAGCTCCATGCGCCCAGGGATATCGCTGCCTTGCATCGTGGGTGCGTGGATCGTCGCGTGTGCACCGATGCCTCGGACGGCGCCGCGCGGCCCGGCGCCGGTGCCCGCGCCGCCGACGACGATGGAGATGGAGACGGCGACGCTGCGGCTGACGGCGGTGTGCGCGGGGGCGGACGCGCCGACGTCGCTGGCGATCGCGCTGACGTTCGAGTCCGCGGGCGCGCCGGTGTTCGGGCTCGCGGATCGTGTGCAGGGCGCGGCGGGCATGACGGCGCTCGTCGATCGGATCGAGGCGACCGACGAGCGCGGGCCGCTCGGGCTGGTCCGGCAGCAGGCGGGTGGTGACCTGCGGCTGGTCGCCTCGCGGGCCGTGCAGGGGTCGGTCACGCTGCGCTGGCGGGCGCGATCGGTGGCGGCGAGCGAGCGCGGCGCGCTGTTCGGGCTGCGCCACGACGCGACCGGCGTCGGCGGGCACGGGGCCCACTTCCTGATCTTGCCGGAGGATCCGCGGAGCCGGCGGATCCGCGTGGTGTGGGGGCCGACGGACTGTGCGGGCGAGGTCCGCGGGATGAGCTCGTACGGCGAGGAGGCGGCCGAGTTCACCGGGACGCTGGCGCAGCTCGGGCTGGCGTCGTTCTTCGCCGGCCGGCCGACGCGCGTGGGGATCGACCGCGGCGACCTGCACGTGCGCTCGGCGTGGTTCGGGGCGCCGGCGTTCGATCCGGTCGACGCCGCGGCGTGGGCGTCGCGCGCGTACGCGGCCGAGCGAGCGTTCTTCGCCGACGAGGATCCGGGGCCGTACGCCATCTTCGTGCGCGTCGTCGACGAGATGGGCGCCCGCGGCAAGGGGACCGGCCACCCGAGGTCGTTCCTCGCGTCGATCGGCCCGGCGACGGCGTGGGACCTCGACTTTCGCACGCGCGTGGCCCACGAGATGCTGCACCGGTGGATCGGCCTCGGCGTGCGGTTCGCCGGACCCGACGGCACGCACTTCTGGTTCACCGAGGGCTTCACGGTCCACTACGCGCGGGCGCTGATGCTGCGCGCGGGCCTGATGACGCCGGACGAGTTCGCGGCGGACCTCGAGCGCACGACCGCGATGTACCACGCGAACGAGCACATCACCGCGGCGAACGACGAGATCCGGGCGCACTTCTGGGACGACGAATCGTTCGCCACGCTGCCGTACGTGCGCGGCTCGCTGTACGCGGCGGAGCTCGACGCGGACATCCGCCGCGCCTCGCACGGGGCCCGCTCGCTCGACGACGTGATGCGGGCGCTGCACCGCCGCAGCCTGACCGCGCCGATCAATGAGTTCGGCCTGCGCGAGCTGTCGGTCCTGGTGTTCCGCGAGCTGGTCGCGCAGGAGCTGGGCGAGGCGGGGGTCCAGAGGTTCACCGCGGTGATCCTCGACGGGGAGCTGGCGGCGCCGGCGGCGGACGCGTTCGGCCCGTGCTTTCGCCGGGTCGCGCGGGCCACGGCGCCGTTTCAGCTCGGGTTCGACGAGCCGCGCTCGCTGGCCGAGAGGCGGGTCCACGGCGTCGTCGCGGGGTCGGCGGCGGCGCGGGCGGGGCTGCAGGACGGCGACGAGCTGGTCGCGTTCGAGTCGCCGCGGCTGCGGTCGGATCGCCCGGCGGTGATCACGGTGACACGCGCGGGCGGGCCGAAGGAGATCCGCTGGTTGCCCGCGCGGACCGGGCCGAAGGTGGCCGGGTACGCGTGGGTCCGGGCCCCGGGCGTGCCGGACGACCGCTGCGCCTCGCCGTGGTCACTGCCGGGCTGACGCCCCGGCGTCACTTCCTGTACGGCGTCGTGTAGCCGGGCCGTTTGTGCTCGTGGAGCGCGAAGAACCGGCGGACCACCGCGATGCGGTCCATCGCGGTCGGGTCGAGGTCGACCAGGTTGATCTGCTCGCCCGGATCGGCCGCGAGGTTGTAGACCTCGACCGTCCGGTTGCGCTCGTCGACGATCGCCTTGACGTCGTCGGGGAACAGCAGGGCGCGCTTCAGCCGGCCCTCGGCGCCGAGCGGGCGGGTCAGCGTCGGGTCCTTGCCCCTGCCGCGGAAGAACCCGGCCAGGCTCTGGCCCATCGCCACGCCGGGCGTGGGCACGCCGAACACGTCGAGGATCGTCGGGCCGAGGTCGATCAGCCCGACCGGCACGTCGACCTCGCGCGGCTTGATCCCCGGGCCCTGGATCATCAGCGGCACGCGCAGCAGCTCCTCGTACAGCGTCTGCTGGTGGTGCATCGTGCCGTGCTCGCCGAACGCCTCGCCGTGGTCGGCCGACACGATCAGCACCGTACGGT
>Ga0075163_10008501_pt1 | contig 13514 bp, 9 predicted proteins | sample JI1023141ADNA_FD_71478 | JGI IMG/M metagenome (GOLD analysis project Ga0075163, IMG submission 71478) | Wastewater effluent complex algal communities from Wisconsin, to seasonally profile nutrient transformation and Carbon sequestration -... | ecosystem: Engineered > WWTP > Effluent > Algae...
AAAAAGGTGGAAATCAGGTCAAGCACCGGTTCCTGAAAGTATGGGTTGTTAGCTCAGTTGGTAGAGCAGCGGACTCTTAATCCGTAGGTCGAGTGTTCGAGCCACTCACAACCCACCAAATATCAAGGGCTTAGCAGCGATGCTAAGCCCTTTTCAATTTTGGGGTAACGCCGGGGTTACGTTCAGGATGCATCCTGGTCAATCTAGGACAGCATTCACCCCTTCAGCCGACCACCACAGGCCTGAGACAGAACAGCGGACGCACAAGGCTCCGACACAAAGGGGCAAGGACAAGCAGTGCTTGTGAACCCGAAAATTACGCTCGGTATCAGTCCGCGCTTGTCCGTCCCGCCGTCCCACGCCAGCCTGAACATAGAACAACCTCCCACACACGGTCCCCGCACGCCAGTCAGACTTGGACTCATTGCACCTCAGAACATGTCCAGCCAACAGTCCAACTGCAGAGCGTTTCTTGGGCGCTTGCAGTCAATCAAAGAACTGACAGGATTACGATACGGGTTTGACATCGACGAAGACTCCGCCATGCGCCCAAAGAAGAAGTCATCCGCTCGCCTTGAGGCTGAAAAGTGGTTCAACCTATCAAAATACGATGAGCTCTATAACTTCAACCTTGCACAATGGGGTGATCAAATCGCTCGACGACACTTCATCAAGCATGAGTTAGAGACTGACAGAGACTCTGCAGTTGTGAACAAGGAAATCCCTCGTTTGACACTTGAACCTCTGGCTCCATGGCGCTTTGATCTCCGCCCCGCGCTGCATGACCTCAAGTTGAAAGACCTTATTCGACTACTGAAAGAGTCTTCGATTCAGCTCGACGGAACAACGGATGACCTTGAGCAAAGAGCATCTGATATCAACGAAACAATTGGCCGCTTCGGTCACCTGAGCATCGACTTAAATGCTCGCGATCAAACACTCAAGGACTCCTTCGCCTTATGGCTTGACGAACAACGACAATCCATGTCGAAAACCTTCAAACCGCCTAAGAATATAGGCGAAGAGGCTGAACTAAAATGGGCCAGGCTAAGAATTCTGCCCTATTTCGATCTTCATATATGGTCAAAGTGGTCGAATAACCACCTAACGCAGCCCGATATTGTCGATTTACTGCTTGAGGAAGTCGATGGTGCCACCCGCAGCAACCTGCGAGAAATCGAGGACAATCTCGCTCGCGTGATTACGATTCAAAATGCCTGTGATCTCGTTGCTCGATTCAAAGAGACGTAGTCTCAACGTGGACCGGGCTTTGTACAGTTTTGGCATCGCCGAATTCGTACAGATTCATCAAGTGTGATCATCCATAGTTCGTTCCGCAGCCACGGGAGCTGCCTCGATCAACTAACGATGAGCAAACCATGAACGCAAGCACCAACGACGCACTTCTTACGCGGCAAGAAGCCGCAGCTATCCTCCGCATCAAACCGCAAACGCTGGCCGTCTGGAGCAGCACAGGCCGCTACAACCTCCCTTACTGTAAGGTCGGACGGGCTGTCCGCTACCGGAAAAGCGATCTTGACCTGTTCTTGACGGAGAGCATGCAATGAAGCCTTCCAATCGCCACTCTGCAGCTCTGGGCACACTCAAGGATCAACGCCGCCGTTGCCTGACGAAAACCGCCCAGCCCTCCGTTCATTCAGTCCTGTTCACCATCCCAGCCCCCGGTCGGATCATCGGCACCAAGGAACAGGCCGGAAAGCTGTACGACTTCGCAACCCAGCTTGACGTCCAGGCCAAAGCCGACGCTATCGGCACCGTCACCAAGTTCGGCATCGACAAGGGGACTTGGATGATCGAACTGGCTCTTCAGCCGGAGATCAACATTGACGTTGGCGAGGACTTTGATTTGTTGGACCTCAACGTCTTCGACATGCTGGACCCCTTCATCTCCAAGGAAGCTCTCCTGCTGGGTGGGCATGTTCACAACCTCAGCCCTGCCACTTGGCGGATCGATGTCAAGGACGGCTCCGCCGACGACGAGCAAAGCTAGGGCCGTGCTCAAGATTGGAGGTTTGGAATGCTGAGCCTTGTGGTCACGAACATGAACTACTCCTTGGCGACGGCTGCGACCTAGCAACGCCAAATTCAAGATTAAAAAGCAATTCTCGGACGGCATACCCTGCCGGTCGCCGATAGGACTTCTGCTGCCTAACGGAACCAGTAGGGCGTCCAAACCTACGGAACATAGAATCGAAAATGGTAAATCCTAACGTAACACTGCACGCCCCCAAGCCGGCTAACGCCAGCACACTCGTGCCGGAACTGACTGAGGCCACCCGTAGCACTCCGATCATCCCGCACGAGATCAACTTTGCCGACGTTGGCAATCGTTCGTTGGATTCCGCACTCGAGATCTGCGAGGAAATGCTCGGGCTTGAGGGTGAGCTTCAAGGCACCGAGTTCATCGCATTGAATCCGAAGCGCGCCGATACAGGCTTGGGCTCGTTCAAGATAAATGTCAGCACCGGAGCCTGGGCAGATTTTGCCGAATCGGATGCTAAGGGCGGCGACTTGATCAGCCTGGTTGCGTACCTGAACGATTGCAGCCAAACGGATGCGGCGAAAACACTTGAGTCGTTCCTGTCAGCCGAGACAGTGAGCGAACACAGCTCTGCGGAAGTTCAAATCAGCTCCACTCGCACGAAAAAACGTCACTGGCAGACCGAGCCCGGTATCGAGCACATACCCTACATCCAAGCCATGGCTGACGAGGAAGTAGCCTGGGAGCCGAAGGAAATTGCTGCACGCTCTGGCAAAGGCAAACTCGTTGCCACCTACGAATACAACAATGCAGACAATGCCTTGCACTTCATGATCTGCCGATTTGTTTTGGACGATGGCGCCAAGACCTTTGCCCCCTTAAGCCTGTGGAAGGATGCCGAGGGCTCGCTTTCCTGGCAATGGGTTATGCCCCAAGGACTGCGACCGCTTTACAACCTTTCGAAGCTGGCTGACGCTCCGATTTCCGCAACTGTTGTCATCGTGGAGGGTGAAAAGGCGGCTAATGCCCTGCAAGTTCACCTGCCTGACCACGTTGTCGTTACGTCTGCCGGAGGGGCCAGGGCGCCGAGCAAAACGGACTGGTCGCCCCTTGCCGGCCGAAAAGTAATTGTGTGGCCGGACAACGATGTGGCAGGCAAGGACTACGCGGAAGCTGTGACCGTGCTTCTCGCCGGGATTCAATCTGCACCGTCAGTTCGGGGGTTAGATCTGGACACGCTCTATCGGAACCTCGCTCTCCTCCAAGACTGGAACTTCGAAGCGAAGTTGCCGGAGTTGAACGGTTGGGACGCTGCGGACGTGCTCGACTTGGAGATTGCCCCCGGCTGGATTGCGCAAGAACTCAAAGCCGGGCTTCAAGCGCCCACGGCGGTAACGCCCTCGGTCGACACACCTGATGGGGGTGGTTGCCCGAACGATTTTAAGGTTGATGGCAGCGGGGTGAAGTTTCTAAAGGTCGGCGCGAAGGGTGAAACCAAGGAAATCTGGCTTAGCTCACCGATTCGGATCACTGCACTCGCGAGGGACAGATCCGGGAACGACTGGGCTTCCGTCCTGGAGTTTCCCGACAGTGACAACAGAATGCACCAGTGGGCCATGCCTCGAGAACTGCTTGGAGGAGATCCCTCGGCATTCTGCAGAACCCTCCTGTCTATGGGTGCCCTTGTTACCACGGAAAATGGAAACCGTTCGCTCCTCGCCCAGTATCTGATGAGTTCAAACCCGACCGATCGTGCAATCTCAGCCAGCCACCCAGGCTGGTACAACGACGTCTTCATTCTGACGGACGGGATAGGCAGTGTCTTTGGCCGGACTGATGACAGGGTGGTGTTACCGACTAACGATCCAAGCAAGTCCACCATCTTTGAACCAAGTGGCACTCTTGAAGAGTGGCAAGAGCACGTAGGCCACCTTTGTGCAGGAAACTCCCGCGTCACCGTGGGTATTTGCTCTGCTCTGGCTGGGCCTGTGCTGAAATTGATGGGCGAAGAAAACGGCGGTTTTCACTTTCGGGGCGACAGTTCTTCCGGCAAGACGACGCTACTCATCGCCGCCGCCAGTGTTTGGGGCCATGAACGCAAGGTGATGCGGAACTGGAACGCGACGCAAAACGGTCTTGAAGCCGTCGCCACCGCCATGAACGACACTGTGTTCATCCTCGACGAGATTGGCCAAGCGTCACGACACGAACTCGGCGCTACCATCTATGCTCTTGCCAATGGGCAGGGGAAGAGTCGTGCAAATCAGACTGGTGCGGCACGGGCCATTAGTTCCTGGAGGATGATGCTTTTATCTTCAGGAGAGGTTCGCATGGCTGACGTTCTCTCCTTAGGCGGGGAACAATCCATGGCAGGCCACGAGACGCGTCTGGTCGATATTGGAGCAGATGCTGGAGCCGGTCACGGTGTGTTTGATGTACTCCACGGCGCAGCAAATGGAGCAGCACTTTCTCTCCTGCTGAAGGCTAACGCTCGGAAGTACTTCGGCGTAGCAGGTCGTGCCTTTGTGAGGGCACTCGCGGACCCTGAGCGTCAAAACGACCTTCTTGCCGAAATCAGAGAAACCTTGGCGGCATTCGAAACTGCGAACATCCCTGAGGGTGCTGACGGTCAAGTACAGCGGGTCGCTCATCGTTTCGGCCTGATTGCTGCCGTGGGTGAGCTTGGAATTCGTCTTGAGATTCTGCCTTGGCCTGTCGGAAGCGCAACGGATGCGAGTCGCCGGTGCTTGGATCTTTGGATTCGGGAGCGTGGTGGATCTGGTGCACACGAGAACACCCAGATCCTTGAGCAGATACGGCGCTACCTTGAGCAGTTTGGCAACAGCCGCTTCGTCGAGCTGGAAAACACCAGCTACCACCCGACATCTGATCCAGATCGCGTTTTCAGTCGTACTGGCTTCCGCCAGCTCAGGGCGGACGACACGGGTACCGACTACTTTGTATTGCCTGAGATGTTCAAGTCGGAACTTTGCGCCGGGCATGACTCGCGACGTGTTGCCAAGTTACTAAAGAGTCTTGGATTCCTTGGTACGGACCGACACGAGAAGGCACCTTACAACAAGCACCTACCAGTCCTAGGCACCAGGAAGGTCTACCACATTAAAGCGGAAATCTTGTGGGCGGAAGAACAAGGGGGGCCCGAAATTACCTAAACTCAACCTGTTTCCCCAATACCAGAAGGGCAAGGCTCTCAGCATTAATCTGCACGTGGATTCTCGCCGAGACCTTGCCCCCTCACCCCATCGTCAATGCGCAAGATACGCGCAGCAGTTAAAGTTTCCAGACATCCCAATCCCATATATTTGTCACGACTTTACCCCATTAGATATCGAAAAACTGCACCCCTTGCCTTTTAAGGCGTGGTTATCATGCCACACCGCAGGAGTAGCCGCTACATTTCCACCAAAGAGCACGAAGACCATCAACTCGCATCCCGCCAAATTTTTTCCGCCGATACCTTGAGTTCTCTGCCCCAAGTTGGAGAAGGTAAGGCCTAGGAAAGGACTTAGGTAAGATCGCCATATACGGCCAGCGTGAAAATGGATTCAAATCTTACCCTTATTACCTATATATATAGAATATAAGATAGGGTTTTCAAATTGTTTGACTCTTGAATTTCATGGACGAACTTGGCTCTACAGAAGATATTCACCAACTCCTTTATCGCAAAATTTTAGGTAAGACGGTAAGAAAATAGGTGAAAAACATCCCGCTAGGTTTTCTAGTCTTCCCCAAAATCTTACCCAGGCAAAGTGTTTTAAGTAATGGGTAAGGCTACAACTTCCAGGGCTCCCGCAACTACGCATTTCGCATTGACTTCTTCGCTGAGGAACCGTTGGCACATCTCTACAAAACAACGGGTTGCGAAGTTGAGGTGGCTGCAAGTTAGTCATAGAGTGATGTCGTCCGCGTAGCTGCGGGAGCCCTGCTACAACTTCGAAGGGCTTAAAATCTGGGCGCGAATCTTGAGTATGTGATTTTGAGCCTTGAAAGATTTTGCCGATTTTAGTTCAGTACTCGTCAGAAACGAACTTAGCTCGGGTCAGAATCAACCCAGTGATACTCGCTCTTGAAAAAGTCACGAGTTGCGCTTCCGAGTTGCAGACAGCCCCGCCAATGCCATTGAGGCCGGTTCGGCAATGGTAGAGATAGGAGGCGGTGTAGTGATTGTCGACCGAATCCAAAGAGCGAAAACTTCACTAGTACTAGATCAGTTGCACAACGATGAGCATCGAGTCATGTCGTCCAGAAGCAGATTTACTAGCTCATTACGATGGCAATAAATAGGTCACCAAGAAGTGAACTCCGCACTCACACGAAGGGGGGGACACCTCTCTACTTCGAAGATCCACTTTACCACTTACGCTTCGTTCAAGAGTTGGGCCGTTGCCTACTCGTGCCTGACAACAGGCAGCACAAGTTCGTGTGGATGGTCGGAGGAGGCAGCTACGTCAAGAGTGTGCTGGAAAATTCGCTATCCCACTTAATCGGTGGCTAGAACATTAGCAATCCTCACAACGAAGCGCTCGACAAAACCTTCGTCCGGGACGAAATGCAAGATATTTTGGTTAATATCTCCTCGGAAATGAGCGCAAACCCCACCATGGCCGATAGCCATCTCAAGGCTATTGTTTCCGGCGATGTTCTTTAATATCAGCGAAAGTACCAGGGCTCATTTTCGTTTCGTCCCTTAGTGCGCCTCATCGCGGCCACTAACCATCTGCCTCGCTTGTTGGATCTGTCAACGTAGTTCTTCCGGAGAGTCATCATCCCCAACTTCAATCGACAGTTTGGTGAGCGCGATCGAAATGTGAATTTGGAGCGCGGGCTGGATACGGAACTGTCTAGCATCCTGATGTGGGCGGTGGAGGGGAATGCTCATCTACAGGAACAGGGCCGTCTTACATCGGTGCCGACTTAAGAAAGCAGCCTGACTGAGTACAAGATACAAGACAACAATCAACCCCGAGAAGTTGTTCGTTACGAACGGCCCGTAAGTGCTGATGCAGAGCAGGCAATTTAGAGACGCGCGATATACCAGTCTTGCGTCCAATGGTGCTCAATAATCAGCTTAAGATCCCAAATTATATTGGATGCAGTCGCACACTTTCAGAGCTTAGGTGTGCCATTGCTTTCATCTTTTCAATTGAATCGAATAGGAGTGGCTATTCATTCATATCGTAAAAACAAGCTTGAATTTGAATTGCATTAAAATATTTTCTCTTGGGCTTGTATATTACATTCCGCGTGCTATGCTTAGGCAATACTAATAATGGGTGCTAGCGTATGCATTAGTAGATAAATAAATTACTGCCTATTTATTTATTGCTTGGGCGCATGAGTAATATTATGGTTAACATATCCACCAGCTTGAGTGAGAATCATGTGTAAAAAATATGACTTTATATATGCATTGATTTGCATTTTTGGTTTGTTTGTTTTTTACTCCTCTTCGGCTAATTCTTATGGAGTTGAGTATAGCGCTGCTTCAGAAGGCGGTAATAGATGGCGCTATGATTATGTAATTGATCTGCCTCGCGTCCCAGCTAACGCGGACGCATTTACTATATATTTTGATTGGAGCAAATATGCATCACTTGTTCTTGCGGAGAATCCGATAGGCTGGGATTCGATATTAATCCAGCCAGACTATGGAATACCTGCAGACGGGGTGTTGGATGCGATAAGTCTGCAGAATATCGCAGGGAGTCAGAGTCCATTTAGGTCAGATTTTTCTGTTTCATTTGAGTATTTAGATGCCGGGTCGCCGCAGGCTCAGTTGTATGAATTTTATCAGAGTAATCCATTTTTAATTGTTGCCAGCGGACTAACGGAAGCATCGAATGGCGTGAAAATTATTCCTGAGCCAGGAAGTGGTTGGTTAGCTATTTTTGGCTTTTTTTTGTACTTGCTACAAGTGAAATTTATTCAGAAACTACGTTTTCTCAGTAGAGAGCAGTTGGTTGTATTTAGAAGTATTATATTCAAGCGTGCCATAAAGCCACTTGCTATTGTTTCGTTTGTGTTTATAAGTCCAGCAGCAAATTCTACCCCGTGGGTAGAAGGTATTGACCTTGTTTCGAGTATTAGAGTCGATAGAACGAATTTTGACTATACATACTCATTGCGTGTTCGTGGCGATTATAATTCCTATTTGAATGCTGCTTTTAGTGTGTCAAGTACTGCGCCTTCAAGTGTCATTCTCACTCCCGTAGTAAAACTTGGGTCAATAGACCCGGGTGTGTTTTTAAGATCGTCTTCATATTTTACAGTACGACAAAATCGGCTTGTTGATTTCGACCAGTCAAAAATTATTTTTACTTTTAGTGGTGATTCAGTTTCGGTTCCGAGAACTCCTTTTGGCGCGAGAGTGGGGCCTGTGGTCTTTTTAGAGGACGGCGGACGTCCAATTCACGAGGGTAGTTTTCCGCTGCGTGCGGAAAACCCAACTGCCGGAGCGAGCCTGATACTTAAGGCTAGTATTTATGGGGATGTAACATCCGCTTCATATGCATTTCGGGACATCAACGGGCGGTTAATTGCATCAGGTAGCTTTAATAAGTCACCCAATGAGATGCCTTGGTATTACGCGGCGGTAACAATTCCATCAGAACCTTTTAGAATTTCTGTTGATGCCAATGGCGCAGATGGTCAAATTAGTAATTTTAAAACAGCTAAATTATTCAATCCCTCAAGTTATTCATTAAGTTTTGAGCCCAAGTCAGCCGTCCTTAAAAAGGGAGAGGCTTCAACTGCTAAGATTGTCTTGAAATCCAATTCCGCGGCGGGAGATTATTTGGTCTCATTAATGCTGCCTTCAGGCTATACAGGAAACTCAGGGCCGTGGTCTGTGTATCTTCAACCAGGTCATACCACGTTTATTAGTACTAATTTTACTGCACCAGTAAATGGAAGGGCGCTTTCATTGTCTACGGTAACTGTTCGTGCTGCCCCGAAAGCTAATCCATTAGAAATCCAGTCATCCAATGTACAATTAATGGTTAACTGAGGTGATATGTAATGAATACGATTCTGGAATTTAATCGCATTCTTGGGGTTTGTTTTGCGTTGAAAATGAAATTTAAAGCCCCGTTTGTATTTGTTATGTCGTCAAAGTGCCTGAATTTTTTTATAAATTGCATCGTTGGATTAGTGGTTTTGCTAGCCTCGCTCGATGCTTTTGCATTTAAGATTGAAAAGCTAATATTCGAACCTTCTTGGTTTGATGGTCATCCTCCAAATCACGAGGTAATCACTAAGAGCCTTTATCTTTATAGGCCGTCTTCAAGTCCGGCTGGGGTGTATTTTATGCCTCAAGTTGTTGATTTTATAGTAAGTCAAAATGTACTCATGGATTCGAAGGATTGGGATTATGAGCCGGTACATTTTGATAATGAGACTTTGGCGGAAGGCAGTCTATTGTTGCTTTTGTACTCTGGCGAGATATTTTCTAGCGCAATGCGTGGGGATTATCATTTGGCTCAGGCCCTGTTAGGGCAGGCTTTACATACGGTGCAGGATTTTTATGCACATACCAATTGGGTTGAAATTGGTAATAATGATATTGAAAGACGTCTGGGGAAAGAGCTGATTCCCATCTCCATGATATCTCCAATTGCGGCCACGTCATGCACCGCTGGTGGTCTCGTTCAAGGAAAAACCTTGACTTCAGGATATTTTTCATTGTACGAATTGAAAAATAATGACCTTCAATGGTGGACATTTCCATATACGTTGAATTTCAGAAAACCCGATTGGCCGCATTTTAAATGTATTCATGGCGATTTAGGCGCAGGGCTTCATAAGGATGATGATAGTAGGCCGAATTTCGAGATGGCGAAGGCTCTTGCAATTAAAGCAACACAGGCGTATGCGGATAATATTATTGAAAGGTTGAAACTGGCAGGCAACTCAAATGCTATTTGCGGCCTGATGACTGGGAGTGTTTGTCAATCACAAATTTCATTTATGGCTAATACTTTTCAAAGTGGCGTGAATGTTGCCCTGGGTGGGCCGGGCGATATTTATGGTTCAAATGTATTACTAAATGCACCTCCTTACCATGCGGTTCCAAATCAGGCTGATTTTGTTTTTTATGTCACAGTCGAGGGGAAATACGATTTATGGGTCGAATACGCAGCGGCTGAGTCTAGGCCTGTGTCTATTTCGATTAATGGTAGGATTGCTTTGGTTGATGCACTTTATGCGAAGACTGGCGGGTGGCTGCCAACGGATCAAAAATTTCTTAATCAAGGTTCAGTTATGCTGCCGCAAGGATTGGTTAGAATGAGAGTCTCGCGTTCGGATGTCTTTCCGCATATAAGGGCTTTCATGTTTAAGCCGGTGCTGCGTTGATTTATTGTCAATATTGAACATATTTTGTCCGACAGGAGAATATTTTCTCCTGATAATCACTTATATTGGCCCTGCTTAAGGATTCAGATATGAGGCTCCTTGTCCGAGGCCTCATATCTAATCCATTATTTCCAAAGTGTCCGCCGGACAACTGCCGACACCACCCACAGCCAAGCAACCCCTACGGCTACCAGCAGCATCGGCACCCCGATCATCCAAAACAGCACTGTCATTAGTTGGCCTCCTTTTGTCTGCCTCTACTTGGCTTGACTGCCAACTTCTCGGCAAGCATTTTTGATCCGGATCTTTCTGACGTGCCTACCTCTCCTCCAGTCTGCCCAACTCCGCTCTCACCCTCATCCGGATAAAACTCCTCAATAACCGCCGACACCTCCTCCTCGTCTTCCTCGAAAGCACCATTCGCCAGCGCCACCCGTGCCGCCTGCTCCAGTGCGTCAATATCCACCCCCGCCTCTTGGTGCCGTTCCGCTTCGTCCTTGGCCTGGGTGATGGCTTCGGTCAGGCTGACCCCGTCCCGCAAGGAGATATCGACGTAGTACACCGGCGCTCGGTGGGACTGGGTTGTGCTCTTCGCTCGCAACTTCAACCGAAGCGGCAAGTAGCGGGTCAGGCCTCCACTAACGGCTTCGAAGTAACTCAGCCTTGCCGACAGGGTACGGATCGAGTTGAAGCCTGTGGTCCGGAAGATGAAGCTGCCGAGTTCGTCGTCCTGACCTTCGATCTGCACGTTGAGCCGTCCGTAGGGCTTGCAGCCGAACTTCCGACCCTTCTCGCAGCCCTCGGGTGCTGGGCAGGGAAATTCCTTGATGCCGTCTGGTGTCATGCCCTTGGCTGTTTCACCATTGCCGACACACAACGGTCGTCCCGTTGCCCGGTCAAACGCGCTGTACTCTGCTCTCAGGTTAAGGTCCGACGCGTTGAACAGCAGGGTGATCGGTATCGCCCGAATCTTGCCGTTTGGCATTTCTTCGAGTAGCTTTTGGTGAAGGGGATGCAACAACCAGCCATCCCTGTTCTGTGCCTGAGTGGTCAGCGTGAAGCTGTCGTCCTTCTCCGGCAGACGCTTTCCATTTTTCTCGACGAGCTTGCCGATACTGATTCGGCCGATGACGGGCGGGGTGATGGCGAGACCTTTGATCATGGTTATGCTCCTTGCAATGGGAACGCCCCCGACCAGGCCGGCAACGAAGCCAGTCCAGCAAGGGGCGTAACTTAGATGAAGATGAAGCGCCGGCTGCCGATCCGCTCTAGGGGATAGGTGTGCAACAGTGCAGGTTGGTCCTTCAGCAGTTTGGTAACGTCGAGTACCGTGCTGTCCTTGGCTTTCTTCCAGCTCACTTCACCGGTTTCGAAGATGGCCCCACTGGCATTGCCGATGGCTTGTTGTAGCTGTTGCTTGAGCCTTGCTTCCAGCTTCTCTTGGTCGGCCAATGTCTCGCGAACGGCAACCAAGTCCGCAAAGGTGGCAGACAAGTTTCTGTCACTGCTGAAATCAATCTTGCTGCCGTTGTCCCTGGGATACAGGCAACGTAAGGCCAAGTCAGCCGAATCGGATCCATCTGCGGGTGGCGGGGTATCGGTTTCAACGAAATGCCAGAACTCCCGCTCCAGGCGGATGAGGTTTTGGATCAGGGCTTCGTCACGCTCGATGCGGTGGATTTCCAGCGACTGGCCTCCTATCAGCACGGCAACGTCGGCACACTGCTTGCCCGTGACGGCCAACTGATGATGTACCTGAAGCTGGATGTACTCGGGCACGCCTTCCTTCCACAGCCTCGCCCCGTTGATGCCCGCTGTCTTGCATTCGAGGATCTGGACATCGCTGACACCGACGACTTCTCGATCAATGTTGGCCAGCATCCAGGCCTTGTCCGGATCCGGATGCTGGAGCACGGCATTGATCCGTCTGACACGGTTGCCAGTCCGCTTGGTGTAGTGGGCGGCGACGATGGGTTCGAGGATCGTTCCCCAGTACATCGGGCTCTCTTCGTCGTTGGGATCAACGACAGGTAAGTTTTCATCCTTGCCTGTCTTCTCCATCCAGAGTTGAAGCTGAGACTTGTAAGGGTTCAGGCCGACAGCCGCAGCGGCGTCCGAACTGCCAATTCCATTCTTCCGAACATCCAGCCAGTCCTCACGAGGCAGGTCTACGGTTTTAACGAGGCGAAGTGCTGCTTTCGGTTTCTCGGGTTTATCCGATGCGGACGAGCCCAGCACTTTTGGGATGGTGTTGCTCATGTTGCTTCCTCCAAAGTGAAGAAGCCCGGCCAACCGAGGTTGAACCAGGCTTCCTTTGTGATGCGGAAAGGACGTTCACGCAGCCAGCTTCATAGCCTCCTCGAAGGCCACAGCCTTGAGGCTGGCCCCTTGCCCAAACCACGCTGAGTCCAGGCGGTAGTCCGAACTACGCGCACGCTTTTCATGATCGACGTACTGGGTCACTGCATTGAGCAATCCCCAGGCCGTGCCCGACGCTGCAGCCAAATCAGAGCCCTTGCCGCTTCCAGCGAAGAGGGCGTAGACGTTGTTCAGGGCCTTCTCGTTTTTCTGCTCGGACAGAGGTAGATCGCGATCACCCAGAACATTGACCAGGAAGTTCATGGCTTCGAACTTGTGAACCTTCCGGTCAGCCATCTGCTTGATGGACGACATAAAGGCATCCCAGGCCGACACACCAATACCCAGCTCTTGCTTGACCAGATTCGGATCAAAGGTGGTGGAGTGCGGGACCTTCACTGCACCGCCTCGCTCCCCGACCGCCATCTGCAGGGTGTTGTTACACACCACGCGAATGGAGGTGAATTGCGCCGTAGTGCAAAGGGTTCCATCGCAACTCGTCGCGAGGAGCAGATAGCCCTTCACGTGGTCGCCACCCTTGAGCATGACTTCCTGCCCTGTCCTTGCTAAGGCCCAGAGCTTCTTGCCGCCCTTCAGAACGCCAGCGGTTTCCAGCTCAAAGCCACCGGCTGAGACCAGATCCCGATAGAACTCCAGGACTTCTGCTGGCTGAACCACCTTGTAGCGGTTCGACACCACAGACAAGGGAGCGAAGGAATCCGACCGGTACAGCACCTTCGAGTCGGGATGCGGTTTGACGTGAAAGCCGTTGCCCTCG
>Ga0075163_10008503_pt1 | contig 13513 bp, 7 predicted proteins | sample JI1023141ADNA_FD_71478 | JGI IMG/M metagenome (GOLD analysis project Ga0075163, IMG submission 71478) | Wastewater effluent complex algal communities from Wisconsin, to seasonally profile nutrient transformation and Carbon sequestration -... | ecosystem: Engineered > WWTP > Effluent > Algae...
TCCCCGCGAGGTCGTTCTCCGCGTAGATGTAGAACTCGATCACATTGGAGGCTGCCGTGATGTCCACGCCAAAGACGCCATCGTTTGCGGACCCATCGCCATGTTGTCCATCGTCGAACAAGGCTAAACGCTCGAACAGACCGTCATCGCCTGCGCGGTAGGCCAGGAAGGCCGTGTCGGCGTTGGTGATGCTTGCCGTAATGGTCAGTGTGCCACCCACCGTGATGCTCTCGGGGCCATGCGCAGGCTCGCCGATCACGGGTTGTCCTGTGAAACCCTCGTAGGTGGACAGGTAGTTCGCCCGCGCGTCCATCAATTCCGTGAGGCCCGGGTACGCCACGGTGAAGCTCACGGTCTGGTCCAGGTTGTCCAGGAAGCTCTGGTACGTGTAGAACTTGTTGGTATCGGCCTGCACGTACGGATCAATGATCGCACACAGTTCCAAAGCACGGTTGCGGTAGCTCTGGTCCACGATGTTCTCAGTGATGATGGTGCGCAGGTGCGCGAGGTACATGCGCCGTTGCATGGGATCGAGCAGTAGGTTGTGGATCAGCGGACGGGGGAAGACGGATGGACCCGTGCTGTGCGAGAGCGGGTCGATCAATGGCGCTTGCGCGATGGTGAAGCCGTTCCAATACGTACTCGCATCGGTGAGGCGGAAGCTCGCGAAGGACATGTTGAGATCCCATGGGATCGTATTCCAGCGCTCCCATTCATCGCGGTAGATGTAGTAGTTCTGCGCGTAGCCCACGTAGCTGTCGAAGTTGATCAGCGCGTAGTTGAAGGCGTGCATCCATAGCGCGCGGTCCAAATTCAGCTGGCTTTCTATGGATGCGGGATCGTTGTTCAGCACGTCGATCAGCTCCAGCAGGTCCGTCCAACCATGGTCGCTTTGCAGATCGTAAACGTTGTAGTAGGCGGTGGTGTCCGTGCCCAACGAGTTGCCGAGGTTGCAGTTCTCGCCGGTCAGGTCCACAGTGGGCGGATTGCCCTTGACGAAACTGCCGTTGCGCGATCCGAAGTGTTCCTTCAGGAAATCCTTGCTCACATCCTCCACGTTCGTGTAAAGCCCTTGCAGTGTATCGTTCACGAACACGTTCGCGTAGCTGGTGCGCGAGGCCGGCATGTACTTCCGCGCGATCTCGTACGAGAGCATTTCGCGCAGAAAGGACGGGTCCTGGAACACGTTGCTCAATTTGATCTTCGAGAAACCCTGGTAGTCCTGCCCGTCGTGTACCTCGTCCAATTTGATGTTGAACGGGTTCTTCACCTGCGTGGGGCTGTACGAGCTGTAGCCCTTCCACCGTACGCCCACATCCTCCAACACGGTGCCATCAATGGATATGTCACCGATCAATCGCTCCTCGTCGCTGATCAGGAAAAGGCTGTCCATGCGGTGGCGCCAATCCACCTCATCGAAGTGGATCCTGATCTCACGGACCGATGAACCGTCATAGAGGTCCGCCTGCGCGCATGCGGGCGCAGCAAGCACCAGTGCAAGCAACCACGCGCAAAGCGACCGTTGGAACATCGATCTACCGCTGCACAACGACCTTGTGGTAGGCGCGTTCGCCTGTGCGGTACACCAAGATAACTTGATAGATGCCGTCCGGATGGCCGCCCAGATCGATGGATGGCCCGGCACCGGTGCGCAACACTTCGCGGCCCGTGGCATCCACCACCACCATGCCCGTGAGCTTCGATGTGTCCACCCCTTTCAGCGTAAACAGGCCATTGCCCGGGTTGGGGAACACGCCAATGGACTCCTGCGCGGTTGCGGAAACTACATCGGTATTGAGCCCACAAGGGTCGCCCAGCAAGGCCAGGATGCCGGGGTCGTCGCAGAGGTAGCGGAATGCCGTGGGCGGGCCCTCGCTGTACTGCCAAACCACATCGCCGGCCTCGGTAGCCTCGTACATGTACTGCCCGGAAATGGCGCAGAAGATGTTGCCGTTGGGCATGCGCTCCGCGGTGCTCTGGCCACTGGCGTTCGCCAGCGCAACATGCCGCCAGCCATAGGTGGATGGGCCCCAGACCGTACCGGGGGTCCATGGGTAGTTGTAGCCCACCGGGGCAGGGTTGATGGCATCGACCGTGGTGTTGCCACCCGAGCCGCTGTTGTTCACGAACTGGATCCAACCCGCATTGGGCCTACCGGCAGGGATCCAGTGCGCATCGTGCGTGGCGGCCGGGATCGCGGCGAGACCCGCAACGCCGTAGTTGGCCGACTTGCCCCAGCGGAACAGGAAATCGCCGCCGCGACCGCCATTGCCACCCGTGCTGCCCGCCGCCTCGGCCGTGGTGGTGCTGTGGTCGATGATGAAGAACTCGCTCAAGTAGCGTGAACTCAAGACGATCTGGTCGAGCTCCGCATTGTAGTCCAAGCCGTTCTCGTGGAACCAGTCGATGCCACCACCGGGGCCGCCACCGCCGGAAACAGTGACGTTGATGTTCAAGCGTTCCGGATGTTCGGCGATCACCATGTAGTTCGGCTTGGTGGCGTCGGCATGTTGGCAGAAGTGGTCCTTCAGGTTCCATTCCCAAACGATGCTCGCCGTGCCGCCGCTGGGCTGGATCTCGATGATGCGGCCGGGATATTTCGCCGTGGTACCGGTGTACCCCATGGCCTGCAGTTCGGCCAGCGTATGCTTCACATAAGCCAGCAGCAGCACGTTGCCGTTGGGCATCAGGCACATGTCGTGGTGGGTCACGTAGTTGGCAGTGCTGTAGGTGAAGGACCAGACCACATCGCCATCGGGATCCAGTTCCTGCACCATGCCCCCGACAGCCGCGGTGTTGATCACGTTGCCACTGTAAACGGCACCACGAACGAGGTTGCCGTTCGGCTTCAGGGCCATGGAATAGTTCGCGTTGGTGGGGCAGTTCCACGTGTGGGCGATCTGCTCGTCCGCATCGATCAAGTAGGCCGTGCCTTGGTTCATCCTGTTGTACAGGGTGAAGCCGTCGAAGGCCTGCCCGATGACGGTGGTGGAAATGGAAAGTGCCAGGAACGGGAGGAGGCCGTTCTTCAGCGGCGAAAAAGCCATGGTCGCTTGGGGTTTGGGTTCGATCCGATGCTGAACGTGCGAGAGCATCTCACATATGCTTAACACCGGGGTAAGGCAAATTTGATGTAGGGAAGGACACGCTTTACTAGAAAAGGTTCAATCCGGATGGTTTTCCGATGAACGCACTGAACCCTGCCGATGAGGATTGGAGGGCAAGGGACTCAATGCTGCTTCGGACGCTATCTGACGGGGATTTACTTCCGTCTGTCGTGGCTCAGCCCTGCACAGCTACACCCACCTCGGGACCCTGCGTTCCATGGCAAGGTGCAACTCACATGCTGAACTTACTCCAGCACCACCCGCTCAAAGCAAACCCCATCCGGATCCGTGAACCGGATCACGTAGGTGCCCTTGGCGAAGCCGGTAAGATCCACCTCCTCCGTCTTCTTGCCGTGTGCTGCAGCCCGTTGGAAGAGCAACTTGCCCATGGCATCATACACACTGTAGTAGCTGTCTTTCATGAGCGGGTCTTGGAACTCCACGGTGAAGCGACCAGGGGTGGGGTTGGGGGTAACCTTTGGACGAGGGTTTGACCGTGCACGCATTGGCGCCCCTGTTATGAAGGTGCAGGCATCATAAGCGGAGATTGGAAACGTGGCGTTCACCATGTTTGCCGACTGCCCGAGCGCTCCATCCGTCGCAATAAGGGTGAAAGAACTATCAAGAGGAAATAGCTCTTGAAGCTGAACGGGGTATGCCGCATCCCAACAAGAGAAGTTTGCGCTCGCATCAGATTTGAAAAGGTAAGCAGCACTGCTATACTCGGCAAAGTCGCCCCAAACCCCACCACTTATCACATAGCCCCCGTCTATCAAAGCAAGAAGATCCTTGCTGTAGTAATCATAGCCTGCAGCACCGACCTTCCTTGTCCACAACGTATCTCCATCTGAGGTTGTCTTCATCAAGAATGGACGATGGAAGAAATTATTTTGAGGATAACCGATTGTTGCCAATATAGTATAGTTACCATCCAATGATCTCTTTATCCTTGAGCTTTGCGGGGTATACCACCGTTGGGATTGAGCGGAATAGCCACGACACCATTGAACATCACCAACGCCATTCACCTTAAGCAAGAATAGCTTGGGTTGGAATGTGGAAGGATATGGTACCGAGGGATCGGTCGACGATGTACTGTCCGTGTAGCCCGTAATGATGAATGAATCATCGGACTCGATCAGTACGTCATGCACAACTCCCCTTGGGCGGATGTAACTCTTGGACCAAATGATATCCCCATTCGGACCCATACGTGCCAATACGGCGCCAGCCGTTTCCATGTTCAAACCCGCCAAAAGATCCCCACTTGGCAATTCCTTGATGAATTGAAAGCCTCCTTTGCGTGCGACACGCTTCGCCCACACGGGGGCCAATTCCTCATCCACGCGAAGAGCAAAGAATGAAGTATCGCTCCCCCATGTTATTGCTCCGCCGTCTGCAGTAGGCAGTACATCTCCCGGGATATTCCTACACCCCTGGGCCATCTCGTAGTATTTGTAGTCAAGAATGCTTCCAAGGCTATCCATTCTGCCAATCGCGGGTCGCAGAGCCCTCACTGACCCCGAAGCTGTCTCACATTGATCCCCCAAGTACCCTGTCGCAAAGACAAATTCATTCGCGGCACTCTGCTTCACGGCCGCAATCCTTACCATTGGATCCGGCAGGTAGCATTGCGTATAAAGAATATCGCCAGCACCGTCAATTATAGACACCCCATGCCCGCAACCTAGACCGGCCAAAAGGTGATTGCTGGCCAATTCGTTGCAACTGAAATTCAATGAAAAGCTGGTGGTGTAATACTTCTGGAATGTAGGTTGTGCCAGCCCCGTAGAAGCGCAAACCGCGGATATGATGAAAAGAGACCCCTTCATGCTACTGTACAATGAGCCTTTTCACTTCTAAACCTCTGCAGGGTCGCCGCCTCGGGACCCTGCGTTCATTGGCTTGGAGCTAGTCACCTGCACAAGTTACTCGAGCATCACCCGCTCAAAGCAAACCCCATCCGGATCCGTGAACCGGATCACGTAGGTGCCTTTGGCGTAGCCCGTAAGATCCACCTCTTCCGTCTTCTTGCCGTGCGTCGCGGCGCGTTGTAAGAGCAACTTGCCCATGGCATCGTACACCGAGTAGTAGCTGTCCTTCATGAGCGGATCCTGGAACTCCACGGTGAAGCGGCCGGGGGTGGGGTTGGGGCGAATGCTGATCCGTGGAGTATGGCGGTCCCACGTTTGAATACTCGTTGCGCCATCGCAAGGATCCTCAGGGACCAATACCTCGAAATCAATTGGTGTTGCGAATGCGGGCATAGCCATGGCACCATCTACAGAACTAAATGTGAAACTGCTGTCCGTTGGGAAGAGATCGGAGACAACAACAGTTTGCCAAAGGTTGCGACATGGTAGGTAGCCCTGCTCATTGGTTTTGAACAGGAACATGCCTCCGGCGGAGCCAAATGCTTGCCCAGCGTACATGAAACCACCATCCGAACAAGCCAGCATGCTCACGGTCAGGTAGTCGGCGTTGGCTCTACCTGTAGATCGCGTCCACAATGTGTCGCCGTTCTGGTCGGTTTTCATCAAAAAGGGGCGAGATGGATAGTTGAAACCAGGTTCGCCAAGATTTCCAAGCACCACATAGTTACCATCCTGCGCACGAGCAATGCGCGCACCTTGGCGAGCATACCACAAGTTCGGCGCACTGTCGTAACCCTTGCACCATTGCACATCTCCTTCGCCATTCAATTTCATGAGAAAGACCTTCGGATGAAAATCCGGCGGCAGTGGTTCAAAGATGTCCGTGGATGCTAGACTATCGGTAAGACCTGTGATAATGAAAGAATCGTCCGACTCCACCAAGCAATCCGCCACCATGCCGTCGGGGCGGATGTAGGATTTACACCAGAGGAAGTTGCCTTCCGGGTCCAATCGTGCAACAACCGCACCCGCCGTATCCATGTTTATGCCCGCTAATACATCACCGCTTGGCAACTCCTTGAAGAACTGGAATGAGCCTTTCATATTCCGCTGCTTAGCCCAAACCGGTGCCCCAGTAGGATCAACTCGCAAGGCCACGAAGTTGTCAATTCCCCAAGCGATCACACTGCCATCCGCACAGACCGTCAGGTCGTTCACAACACTCATGCATTCGTCAGTATTCAGGGCGTATCGTTCCAGGCGTAAGACATTACCGAGTGAATCCATCTTCCCGATTAGCGGGTCGATGTGTGGTATGACAATTGTGCCCAAGGAGGTGCAAGAGTCCGTCCGGTAAGCGGTCACGAAATAGAACTCATTGTCGGTGTATTTCGCAACTGATTGAAGCCCGAGCATGGAATCGATAGCATAGCACTGCGAGTGTTGGATAATTCCCTGAGGGTTCATCACCGAGGTTCCAGATTCATTGGCCATCCCGGTGAAGTAATTGCCGTTCTCCAATTCGATCAAATTCCAATTTGCCGTTCCTACACCACTGTAGTACCGCTCGAACGTTTGTTGTGCGTCCGTATTACCAGCCCATAGTAGCATGCATTGGAGCAAGAACTGTCTTATTCTCATTTTCAATAGACCATTAGTTTCTTGGCCTTTCTATGCTTTCCATCAGAAGCTTGAACCCAATACATGCCTTTGGCCAAATCATTCAGAGGGAGGCGCAACAGCGTTCCGGTAAAGGTGCTCCACGACGAGATACGCCGGCCCATCAAATCAAACAACACAATCTCCGTTGGTCCATCATCAGGTAAGCGAATGGTAACCTCTTCACGCGCGGGATTGGGGAAAACGTCGAAATCCCAACCTGTGGTGGACGTTGCCACCTCGCTAGCCTCGTTGGGATGAAGGCTTTTCACATGCGTGGTAGCGATAATGAAGGCATAATCCGAATGCAAAGTATCCAAGTGGTTGTTGAGGATGCCGTTCAGTGCCGCTGAGGGTGGGTTATCCATATGCAAGGTCACCGTACCGTTCTGGTGCTCATCCAACGTGTCTGCCGGGCAAATCGTGTCGTTCAAATGAGTCGGGAACCAACTGATGTAGTAGTTCGAGTTGGTTGCAAATCCAGGCAGTGCGAGAGATTGGGCGCTGGGCGTTGTGCAGTCGACGAATTGATTCAGCGCTTTGGTGATGTAGTAGCTATTGTCCCAAAAGGCGTTTAGGTTGTGTACCCAGCCGATGGCCAAGTTGTGGTTCTGGTCAGGTTCGGAAGATTCGCGCAAAAGGTAGTAGCACTCCAGATTATGCACGTCATCGTAGACACGGTGCGGGCTGAAATCGCCATTGAAAAAATCCAAAGCCAACCAATTTGGTCTATTCAACAAGTCGGAAAGCGGCTTGAAGTGATGGTGGAGCCTTTTGTTCTTCACTGGAACTGCAATGCCAGAACCAATCCAAAGAATGTTGGTGGAATCCAGCACACCGGAATGTACTTGATCAAAGAGGTTACCCAGATCATTTGGCAAGTCCGGATTCTGCTTAGGCAGTGCATCCGGCCACCAAAAAACCCTTTCCCAACCCCACGTGGTACCGGCGGCAAAATTTCCGTAGAAGGTAGATGCCCAAAGCTCATTGTGGAACGAAACATCGTAGTTGGCGAATAGCTTGCCCGTGTCCCGCGACCTACCATCGGGATAGACTTTGTCTGCGTAATAGTTGAACTCGCCTTGATGGAAGGGTTTCTTATTGCCCAAACTCATATGGTGGTTGCGGAAGCCGAGGGACCGTTGAGCTCCGTAGATCAAGCCCCAAGGTGCCTCATAAAGGCCTTGGTGTACATCGATAAGGTCCACCTTCGGATTCGAAAATGGCAGATAGTAATTCGTGTTGGTCGTGTCACCCTCACCGGCGTAGCTCATCAAGAAGAGCTTCTGTTCACCCAGCGGCGAATACACTGGATCGTTGATTGTCACATCCCCGCGAACAAAGTCAGTGATGTCCGTGAGCCAGGAACTGATTGTGCCGGGGAGGTTTGTGTCTAGAGGCCAATTCACACGATTCTCCAAACAGACATCCCTACTGTCGACCAAGTCCAAATGAGCCCCGTCGCAGACCGCAACTGGCGCATTGACCCCAAAGTTCCTTTCTCGGTACGTAAGCATCTGATCCACCTCGTTCGTTGGTTCTATGATGGGCACATTGACCGAATAGCCCCATCGTGACATGATGTACTTGTATCGGCGCTTCCAGAAGTAGAACACACCGCTGTCTGTGCTGTCCGGATCGCCGTTGGTGTAGAAGAACTCCTTCACATCGAACGGTCGAGTGGGCTGCGGGTCGAGGTAATTGATGACGTAGGGATGCGGCCCCCATAGCAGCTTCTCGAACGCGATACCAGGTCCGTATGGGTCGATGCACAGTTGAATGTAAATGTTATTTGCACGGGCATGCTCTACCATTTTGTCGAAGGCCCAGCACTGATACTGGCAGTTGCCCTTGTGCCCGGTGGACCAGCCTCGGTCGCAGTTCGGGTCATTCAAACTTTCTGACAGGTCGCAGACCACGGGCACTATGAATTGGTCATAAACACCCAAGTTGACCCATTCGGGCGCAAAGAGGTTGCGCATTAAGAACATGCGCAGGTAATTGCCACCCATTTCGTGGAGCTGCTCCATCGTCTGTCGCATGACATTGAAGTCCCGCTGGTGTAGGTCCTCCCCAAAACCTGGTGCATCCCTCCGGTGGATATCGGCCATGTTCGTACCTAATCCGAAAAACGGCTCCCCTGTCTCGAACTTCAAGGTACGGTGGTTGGCATCATTCACGCTCAAACGGCCCTTGTTATCCGGCAACGGAGGGTCGCAAACGAAGCTGAAACCCGTGGATTCTATGGGTGGTAAAGTAGAACCCATGGCAGTGTGCGTGTGCGGTGCTTTTACAGTGACCGCGAATTGCCAAGGCCCTTCTTCATCAGGTGCAAAACGGAAACGCACGCGAAAGAGGTCAAATACGTTGGTTGTATCACCGATCAGCAAGGCCGTGTCACTGGAATCACTCCAAGCTGCTTCATACATATAGAAGCCCCACTTCATGGTCTGCTCTCCAGATGGCTTTGTCAGGGTCATAAATAGCTGTAGGGAGTCATCCGCGTAAGGATTCAGATCATGTACGGGGTCCACCGCACCAGGCGTGGCGGCGGTAGTGGTGCCGTTGGGGTAGTAGTGCGTGAAGAAGCTGTCGATGGCAGCCTTATAGGCATTCGGGAGCTTCAGCCCGATCTCCAGCTTCTCCCATTTGGGTACGTGCACCACATGGTCCACGACCGGCATGGCGGTATCCGGTGCCACCAGCACAACGTCCGCAGATTGGCCAAGTCCTTCGCCGATGTGCGCCCTGAAGCGGCCTGCACCCGTGAACGCGCCTGCATGGAACCCCGGCAACAAACGCACGGACGTGCCGGATACGAACTCCGCGTCGGCCGTTGCTGTGACCGAAGTAGGCAAGGCCGGTACAGCAGGTGCCACGATCGGGAGCGTGACTGCTGTATGATGTGTGCCACTGCTCCAGTCCACGTTCTGGATCACGTGGTCCGGATAGGCTTGTTGGGCGTGCGCCGAGATGGCGAGCACAAGCACGGGGAGGTAGAGCGTCCGCTGCATGGCGTGCGGCTTATCGGGTGCCGGCCTCCAACGCATTCAAACGCTGATCCATGTGCTGGAGCTTCTCCTCCAGTTGCAGAATGTAGAGTGCCTGCTCCTCCACGGTGCGCACCAGGGCGCGCTGCATATCGCCCAACGCCACGCCGCCCTCGGCTTCCAATTCACAGGCGGAAGGGATGCCGGGCAAATGGTGATAGCGTTTCACGTACTCGCGGAATTCTGGCAAGGGTAAAAGGTCATGTTCAGGATCGAATACATAATCCGGCCACGTGCCAAGCTTTACCAGAACATCGCGGGTGGCTATGCCGTCCTCCACGAAGAGGCGGTAGCCATCAACCTCATTCACGGGTGGATTTGTGCCAATGCCAACCTTGCCCCAGCGGTCTATCGTGAGCCGTACAATGTTGTCCGTGATAAATTTGAGAGAAACGGGATTGGTGGCACCAATAACATTATCGGAGGCCACATAATTGCCGCATAGAAGCCATGGCCAATTTTCCCCTCTAGGGCAACCGGGTCTCGCGTTGACGTACGTGTCATACTGGCCAGGGGTCAGCCGTTTTACAACGCCGAGCGTATCGGCCATCAAAAGCCCAAAACCCGTTCCTAACGCACTGGCACGGATGGCACCCGTAGCCTCAAGTCTCAATACCTCCTGCCCATTGGCCTTGAACACCACATCCTTGTTATCACTGGTCCCGATGTATTGTGTGGCGGGATTGGTGCCAGCGTTGCCGGTCATGGTCCAGTCGCTGCGTTCGGGTTGTGTAACTGTTACATCGGCTTTCTCTTCGCAGCCGTTGGCATCGGTAACCAGCACGGTGTAACGGTTTGCGCCCAGTGCGGTGCGGTCCTGCGTTGTTACAGAGGCGTCATCCCACGTATAGGCATACGGTGGTGTGCCCTGCTCTACCTCCACATCAATGCTGCCATTGTAACATTCGTAGCAACTGATGTTGAAGCCGTTGGCGTACTTATGGGGTGTGGCGGTAACAGACAATGGTTCCGGTTCGGTCAAGGTGATCTGTGCTTCGCCAATCGCCCCCAGGGCATCGATCACCTTCAGTTCATAGTACCCGGCCGCCACGTCGGAGATGGATGCCGTGGTCTTTCCATTGGACCATGCGTAGGAATATGGCGCTGTACCGCCCGAAACGGCGCTCTGTATCGTACCCTCCTGCATCCCAAAACACGGCACAGCCGAACCGTTGTGCATGGAGCCGGTGAGGGTTACAGTGAGCTGTGCGCGAAGGGCCGTTGAAAGAAGGCCCAGACATGCGAAAAATGCCAAGCGATGTGCTCGCGCAGTAAAGAAAGGATGGACCATGGTGGTGTGGTTGGGATAATGAACCTACTGCCACGAGGGTACCTTTTCCAAATATGCTTGTACGAATGTTGCGCGAAAGCCTACACTCCTCATCATGGTACGATGCCGGGCCTTGTAAACAGTGTGCTGCTGAGGCCGAGTCCGACACCGGATAGCTTAGATGCACTGCGGAATGCTCTATCCATGCGAAAACCCCGGCTGTGGGCCGGGGCATCCGCTTTGAAGAAGGATGTGTGTTCCGAGTTTTGGCGGCTACCCGCAGGATGCATGGCACCCCTTGCCTTGGGCTTATGCCGCCTTGCTCGTTACGATCTCGCTGAAGGGGCCTTCGCCAGCTGCGCCGAGTGCGGTGACGCGGAAGCTGTAGAATTTGCCGCTTTCGAGATCGCCTACACTATGGTTGGTGCGGGAGATCACTCCCACCACGCTCCAACCCGTTGTGTCGTTGGGGTCGCCAGCGGTCATGTACACCTGGTACATGCGCGCGCCGCGCACCAGTTTCCAACGCAATTCCACCTGGCCGGTGTAGTCGCTCGGGCGACCACGCAGTTCCTTGGAAGCTTCCAGCTTTACGATGGGCTCGTGGCCTTTCGCTTCCTCGAAACCGCTGCTCAGCGCGAGGGTGAGGTCGCCACCTGCTACGCTGTTCACGTAGCGGGCCAGCTTGCTCAGCAGTTCGCGTAATACACCAGCACGCACGTTCCTGTTGGCAATGTCCTCGTGCGCCCCACTTTGGGCGGCCTTGATGGCCGTTTCCAATGCGGTTTGCGCTGTTGTGATGCTGGCCAGTGCCGGTACCGGCGAGGCGAAGCCCGCGTTACCCGTCATCTTACCCACCACGTACGCGGACTTACCCACGAGTGCATCCGCTTTGAGGCGGGTGACGTTCGCTTTGATCAGTTCCATGTTTTTGCGGTTGTTCGTTAGCCGTTGGTCCGAGTCTTCTGGTGTTACTCCTGGCCCAGCGACCACATTGCGGTGGTCCTGCTGTCCGGGGTTTGGAACCGGAGGTGGGTAGGGTGCGGTTTCCGGGGCCGATCGTTCATTGGCCTGCCCGGAACGTATGCATGCCGCGCGGGATAAGGGAATGGATCGTGGAAAATCAGGGCCGTCCCAGTCCGAAAATGGCCGTTACTGCCGGATCTTCTGGGCATCCGATCCAGTCGGTTGTGCAACCGATCGCGTTGGTGGCACACCCGATCGTGGGTGTTGCACATACGATACAGCGTGTTGCACGGCCGATCCGGCGTGTTGTGCATCCGATCCGGAATGTCTTCCATTCAACTGGTTAAGGCAAGCAGTCCTTCGGATGAGGCAAGCGTTGGATCCATTCGGTCGTGCATGCGAGCCGTTCGGTCGTTCGACCCAGTGCGTCGGTTGTTGACCACAGCATTCCGGAGGTATGCCCTATCCGTTCGGTTGCACACCATACCAGGTCACATGCATGCTATGAGCAAATGCAAGGTCTACCTAATGCCCCTATCAAAATACCCCTTTGTGGGTATTGTACTGGAACTGATCAAGTGCCTGCTTTGGTCATGTGGTTGTGCGGCATCGGCATACGGGCACCACGGGCCTTGACAGACACGGCCGTTGAGCTTGTGTGGCACAACACACACCCCGAGCCTATGCACCGCTGGTTGCTGCGCCCCGAGCCTTGGCCCCAGCCGCCCTGCCCCACGCCGCGCCAGTTGCAACGCTTGCGCCGGCACCTGCGCCGCTATCGCCAGAGCCGGGCACAATTGGGCACGCTCCCGGTGCCTACCGAGCATCGCTACCTCTTTACCATGCCTGTAGCTGCGAACGGCACTGTGGTACCGGTGGATCTGCCCAGGGGTCCACATGCCCACTACCCGCTTATGCTGCGTTGGCCCAGCAAGGGCGAACACAGTGATGCCTGCGCACCCGAATTGGAACCTCTCCTCTTGCTGGCCCGGCCTTGCCAGTATGCACCGGGCCATTTGCGCTTCTACCCACCCAAAAAGTGGTATGCTGCGGGGCCCGGGGTACTCTGCTGCGCATCATGGGGCTGCGATGTACAAGGGTATTTCACTTGGCGTGGAACCTTGTTGTTATCGGCACTGTCGTTGCCCAGCCCTATGGAGTCCATTGTCGCACCGGTGAAATTCCGGCCTTGGCCGGGGTTTGAAAAGTGATGTGGCGCTGGACTAATCCGATACCGCAAGGCAGCTCGGAAATAGGCGTAGCCACCTGGTCCAAAAAGCAGAAAGGAGGCCGAAGCCTCCTTTCCATAATTGCGCGCTGAACGATCAGCGGTAGATGACCTTGTGCGAGGTGGTCTCCTTGCCGCGAGTGATCTTCACGTAGTAGGCACCAGCGCTTTGGGCGGTGAGGTCCATTTCCTTGCGGTAAGGACCTTCCATCTGGCGCACCGTTTCATTGTAGACGGCTTGGCCAAGGCTGTTCACCACCTCAACGACCACATCACCCTTCTCGGCGTTCACGAAGCTGACGGTGAAACGACCATTGCTGGGGTTGGGTTGGATGACCACGCTGCCATCTTCCTTGGCC
>Ga0075163_10008504_pt1 | contig 13512 bp, 10 predicted proteins | sample JI1023141ADNA_FD_71478 | JGI IMG/M metagenome (GOLD analysis project Ga0075163, IMG submission 71478) | Wastewater effluent complex algal communities from Wisconsin, to seasonally profile nutrient transformation and Carbon sequestration -... | ecosystem: Engineered > WWTP > Effluent > Algae...
ACGACGGCGGTGCCGCTGTCGGCGTACCTCGGCCCGGTCGGCATGCCCGGCGTGACGGCGTGGTACGGGCTCGAGCGCATCATCGCGCCCAAGGCGGGGCAGACCGTCGTGGTGAGCTCGGCGGCGGGCGCGGTCGGCAGCGTCGTCGGCCAGCTCGCGAAGCGGCGCGGCGCGCGCGCGGTCGGCATCGCCGGCGGCCCGGCCAAGTGCGCCTACGTCGTCGACGAGCTCGGCTTCGACGCCTGCGTCGACTACAAGGCCCACGGCGACGCGCGCGCGCTGTCGGCCGCGCTCAAGGCCGCGTGCCCGAGCGGCATCGACGGCGACTTCGAGAACGTCGGCGGCGCGATCCTCGACGCGGTGCTCGGGCGGATGAACCCGTTCGGCCGCATCGCGATGTGCGGGATGATCGCCGGCTACGACGGCGCGCCGATCCCGCTGGCCGCGCCGCAGCTGATCCTGACCTCGCGGCTGCGGGTCGAGGGCTTCATCGTCAGCGAGCACCCCGAGGCGTGGCCGCCGGCGCTGGCCGAGCTCGGCGCCGCGGTCGCCGACGGCACGCTGCGCTACCGCGAGGCGATCGCCGACGGCCTGGCCGCGGCCCCGGCGGCGTTCCTGGCGATGCTGCGCGGCGATCAGCTGGGCAAGCACCTCGTGCGGCTCGCCTGACGCGACCGCCGGTCGCAGGTGCGCGCGGGGGCGGGAGCCGGTACGGTGCCGGCATGCGCTCCGCCCTGTTCGTCGCCCTCGCGCTCGCCGTCGCCGCTTGCGGCAAGGACACCAGCTCCGCCCCGGGCAGCACCGCGCCCGGCGCGCCGACCGCGGCGCCCGCCGACGACACCGCGGTCGCGAAGCAGCTGATCGCCACCGGCGCCGCCGTGATCGACGTCCGCGAGCAGGACGAGTGGGACGAGGGCCACCTGCCCCAGGCCAAGCTGTTCCCGGTCGGCACCATCGGCGATCACGTCGACGAGATCGCCCAGCTCGCCGGCGGCAAGGACAAGCCCGTCGTCGTCTACTGCAAGTCCGGCGGCCGCGCCGGCAAGGCCAAGCAGGCCCTCGAGGCCGCCGGCTTCACCCGCGTCGTCAACGGCGGCGGCTATCGCAAGCTGGCCGCGCAGTAGGCGGGGTAGACGGGGACAGGCTCCGATTTCCGGCTCCGGTTCCGGCTCCGGTTCCGGCTCCGGCTCCGGCTCCGGCTCCGGCTCCGGCTCCGGCTCCGGTTCCGGCTCCGGTTCCGGCTCCGACTACGGCTCCGGTTCCGGTTCCGGCTCCGGTTCCGGTTCCGACTCCGGCTCCGGTTCCGGTTCCGGCTCCGGCTCCGGCTCCGGTTCCGGCTCCGGCTCCGGCTCCGGCTCCGGTTCCGGCTCCGGTTCCGACTCCGGCTCCGGTTTCGGTGCCGGTTCCGGCTCCGGCTCCGGCTCCGGTGCCGGCTCCGGCTCCGGCTCCGGCTCCGGTGTCGGTGCCGGTTCCGACTCCGGTGCCCGTCCCCCCCTCGATTCCTTTGTGCAGCAAGGATTCCTCCGTGGTGGGTGTGCCCCTCGCGGCCCCCGCGCACGTCCTGTGCCGCGCGCGCTGGTGGGCGATGGTGGGGTGAGGGAGGCGGTGAGAGAGCGCGCGGCACGGGACCTGCGCGTTGGGCCGCGGACGGGGCGAACACCCACCACGGAGGAACGTCATGCTGGATGCACAGAAGGTCGCGATGGAGTTGATCGAGGGGTTGAGGGAGATCGTCGCGCGGGTCCGGACGGGATCGCCGGACCTGGCCGACCAGATGCGGCGCGCGGCGACGTCGGTCGCGCTGAACCTCGCCGAGGGCACGCGGCGGCAGGGCCGGGACAAGAAGCGCGTGTACCGGATCGCCGCGGCGGAGGCGCAGGAGCTGAAGACCGCGCTGACGGTCGCGGCGGCCTGGGGCGACGTCGACGCCGAGCGGATCGCCGCGGTGCTCGCGCTCGCCGAGCGCCTCGGCGCGATGACCTACCGGCTCGCGCAGTGACGCGGTGCCGGAGCCCCGGCTCCGGCTTCCGACTCCGGCTCCGGCTCCGGTTCCGGTTCCGGCTCCGGCTCCGGCTCCGGCTCTGGCTCCGGCTCCGGTTCCGGCTCCGACTCCGGCTCCGGTTCCGGTTCCGGTTCCGGTTCCGGCTCCGGCTTCCGGTTCCGGTTCCGGCTCCGGTTCCGGATCCGGTTTCCGGTGTCCGGGAGTCGGACGAGTCGTCCGGAACGCGGACGAAGCGGCGGGCGCGGTGGCCCGCCGCGGGCCGGCTCACCGGCGCGGGTGCTGGAGCCGGTAGAGCATGGCGCCGAGGCGGTCGGCGAGTGCGAGGGCGGGGGCGGTCGCGTCGGCGGCGACGTAGCGCCAACGCGTCGCGACGTGGAGCGCCGTGGCGGCCTCGGCGCACTCGGCGGCGGCGATGCGGAACCGCATGGCACGGTCGCGGCCGTCGCGCCGCCAGGCCTCGGCGGTGTTGAGCGCCGCGCTCGTCGCCGCGCGCCGCAGCTGGCTGGCCAGATCCGGATCCGCGATCCGGATCTCGGCGACGAGGGGCACGAGGCTGGCGATGAACTCGAGGGCGACCTTGCTTGCTTCACACATGATGATCCTCCGGGGTGAGTGGCTCTCACCCCGCCGCGGCCCGACGCGCAGGTCCTGTGCCGCGCGCTCCCTCACCGCCTTCTGCCAACCACCATCGCCACCTGCGCGCGCGGCACAGGACGTGCGCGGGGGCCGCGAGGGGTGAGCCACTCACCCCGGAGGCCCACCATGAAGCACTCGAGTCGTCAGCTCCCTCCCCCGGCACCGGCACCGGCTCCGGCTCCGGCTCCGGTTCCGGCTCCGGTTCCGGCTCCGGCTCCGGTTCCGGCTCCGGCTCCGGCTCCGGCTCCGGTTCCGGTTCCGGTTCCGACTCCGGCTCCGGCTCCGGTTCCGGTTCCGACTCCGGCTCCGGCTCCGGTTCCGGCTCCGACTCCGGTTCCGGCTCCGGCTCCGGTTCCGGCTCCGGCTCCGGCTCCGGCTCCGGTTCCGGTTCCGGCTCCGGCTCCGGTTCCGGTTCCGGTTCCGGCTCCGGCTCCGGCTCCGGCTCCCGCGTCGGTGTCAGCGCGGGCGGGGGCCGTGGCCGCCGGGGCCGGGGCGACGCGGCGGGGGGGCGCGGCGCGGGCCGCGATCGCCGCCCTCGGGCTCGTCGAGCATCGGGGCGCGGCCGATGCGCGCGGTGCGCACGGTGCGATCCGGGTGGTCCTTGAGCGGGCGGTCGGCGTTGCGCTCGAAGTGCTCGGCGGCGGCGCCGAGGATCTCGAAGCGGGTCTCGCGCGGCAGCACGCGGATCGCGCCGATCTCGGCCTTGGTGATGCCGCCGCGCGTGCAGATCACCGGGATCAGCCAGCGCGGGTCGGCGTTGCGCAGCCGGCCGACGTCGATGCGGAACCACACCGGCGGCCCGTTGCCGCCGCCACCATCGCGCGGCGCGAACGCCGGGCGCTGATCGCGCTCGCGGCGGTCCGGACGCTGGCGGGCGGCCGGCGGCGCGATCACCGACAGCTCCTCGGGCGCGGGCAGCCGCGCGCGGTGCCAGCGCACCAGCACCGTCGCCAGATCGAGCGCGCTGCGCTCGGCGGCCAGCCCCGCGGCGGCGGCGCGCTCCTCGTCGGAGGCGTCGCCCACCATCGCCGCCAGATCGGCCAACAGCCGAGCGCTGTCGCCGGCGCGGATCTGATCGGCGGTCGGCGGCGTCACCCAGCGCGGCTTGACGCCGGCGGTCTGGAACATCCGCGTGGCGTGGGCCCGCGCCGGCACCGGCACCAGCACGATCGCCTCGCCCTTCTTGCCGGCGCGGCCGGTGCGGCCGCTGCGGTGCATCAGCACCTGGCTGTTCTGCGGGAGGTCGGCGTGGACCACCAGGCCGAGGTCGGGCAGGTCGAGGCCGCGCGCCGCGACGTCGGTGGCGATGCACACCCGGGCTCGACCGTCGCGCAGCGACTGCAGCGCGCGCGTGCGCTCGGCCTGGGACAGCTCGCCCGACAGCGCCACCACCGCGAAGCCGCGCTCGTTGAGGTTGGCCGCAAGGTGGGTCACGCCATCGCGGGTCGCGCAGAACACCAGCGCGCCGCCGGCGTCGACGAAGCGCAGCACGTTGACCACCGCCAGCTCACGCTCGCGCGGCGAGATCAGCATCGCCTGGTAGTCGATGTCGACGTGCGGCTCGCGCTCGCCGACCGTGGCGATGCGGTGCGCGTCCTTCTGGAAGCGCTTGGCCAGCGCCTGGATCTCGCGCGGCAAGGTCGCCGAGAACAACAGCGTGCGGCGGGTCGCCGGGGTCTTCTCGAGCAGCTCCTCGATGTCCTCGCGGAACCCGAGATCGAGCATCTCGTCGGCCTCGTCGAGCACCACCGCCGCGACCTCGGCGAACGACACGTTGCCGCGGTCGACGTGATCGCGCAGGCGGCCCGGCGTGCCGACGACGATGTGCGCGCCCTCGTGCAGGAGGTACGCCTCGCGCCGCGGATCCATGCCGCCGACGCACGCGACGATGCGCGCGCCCGTCGGCGCGTACAGCCACTGCAGCTCGCGTTGCACCTGCAGCGCCAGCTCGCGGGTCGGCGCGATCACCAGCGCCTTCACCGGGCCGCGCTCGAAGCGGGTCGCCTCGCCGAGCAGGGTCGACGCCAGCGCCAGGCCGAACGCGACGGTCTTGCCCGACCCGGTCTGCGCCGACACCAGCAGGTCGCGGTCGCGGCCCTCGGGATCGAGGATGGCGGCCTGGACCGGCGTCGGGGCGGCGTACCCCCGCGCGGTCAGCGCGGACTGGAGGCCGGGGTGAGCGTTGCTGAACGGCATGACGCCCTGTAGCCCTCCCTGACCGACGACACAAGTGTTGAGAACGCTTGCTGCGGTTTCCCGACCCCACGGGTGGCCAGAAAGGTAGCCACTAGACGCCGATGTAGGCCCGCGTGTACACAGGTGGAAATGCGCCTCACACCAGCAGTTCTGACCGCGATGTTCCTGGCGGTGGCGGCGGCGGCGTGTGTCGATGAGCCCGAGGTGGTCCTGACCGCGGACGGCGCCGCCGATGGCGGCGGCAAGGCCGACGGCGGCGCCGCGTTCCGCCGGTGCACCGGCCGCGCGTTCACCGCGCCGGCCGCGACCGGGTTCCGCCACACCAGCAGCAAGGTCGCCGCGCTGACCGGCGCGCGCCACCGCGCCCAGGACGTGATCGCGACGCCGAGCACCCGCGCCGAGCTGGTCGCGAAGTTCGCCTACGGCCCGACCTGGAAGGACCTCGAGGACGAGAACGCCGCGTTCTACGTCGACAACTGCGCCGGCTGGGTCGCGCTCGCGACCCGCCGCACCGACGACGACGGCCTGGCGACCTTGGCGGTGAACGTCAACCTGCCGGCCGGCGTGTACGAGGTGCGCGCGGTCGCGCGCGGCGACGCGTCGACGACGCTCATGAACCTGTGGGTGCTGCCGCGCGGCACGCACCTCGCCGTGACCGACATCGACGGCACGATGACCACCGCCGACACCGAGCTGTTCAAGCAGATCTTCGACGGCAGCTACGTGCCGCAGGCCTACCCGTCGGCGCAGGCGCTGACCAAGGCCCACGCCGAGCGCGGCCACGTCGTCGTCTACCTGACCGGCCGGCCGGCGTGGCTCCTGCCGCAGACCCGCGCGTGGCTGGCCCAGCAGGGCTTCGCGCCCGGCCCGATCCACGCCGCCGACTCCAACCTCGACATCCTGCCCACCGACGGCTCGGTCGGCGCCTACAAGACCGACTGGCTCGACGAGCTCGAGGCCGACGGCGCGACGATCGATCTGGCCTACGGCAACGCCACCACTGACATCCACGGCTACAAGGACGCCGGCATCCCGGTCGGCAAGCAGTGGATCATCGGGCCCAACGCCGGCGCCGAGGGCACCAACGCGGTGTCGAACTCGTGGGCGACCCGCGCCGCGCAGATCAGCAGCGGCGCGCGCGTCACGCAGCCCTGGTGAAGCCCCACGCCGCGCCGGCGCGCTGATCCAGCGTGGCCCGCGCGCGGAGCGGGCCGAATCGGCGCGCGCCCGCGGCGCCTCGCGGAGATCGACGGGGCACGGCGGTTGCTGAACCCGCCGCCATGCAGCTCCGCACCGTCGCCGCGTTCGCGTTCGCCTTCACCGCCGCGGTCCCCACCGCGCGCGCCAACGACCCGATGCCCGGGTTCCCGTGGATCGGCCACGGCGATGGATACAAGCTGTCGGACGAGGCGCCCAAGGCCGCCGAGCTGGGCTGCCCGCTCGACGACACCGCCGCCAAGCGCGCGGCGCTGGCCGCGTTCAACCAGCACGCCCAGGCGACCACCGATCCCGAGGCGCGCGCGGTGTTCCCGGCCTACGCGCCCCAGCTGCAGGCGTGGTTCGAGCGCTGGGTCGCGGGCGTGCCCGGCTACGGCGGGTGGGACAAGGCCAAGGCCACCGTCGCGCAGGCGACCCGGCTGGTCGCGGTGGCCGTCGACAGCCGGGACCCGCAGTACGTGATCGAGCACCTCGCCGAGTACGGCGCGGCGATCGCGCTGATCCCGGAGTTCGAGCAGCTCGCCGCGATCCTCGACAACGGCCCGTGCGCCGAGCGGCTCGGCAAGACCGGCGATCTGCGCTGGCGGCTGGGCGTGGCCCGCGGCGCCGCCCAGCGGGTCGCGACCGAGGCGCTGCCGTCCCTCGCCGCGTACAACTTCCCGCCGCGCCCCGACGCCAGCCCCGCGCCGACGACGTACTGGAAGCACCTCGAGTGGGTGAAGGTCCGCGTCGACTACGCCGGCGGGCTCGGCAAGATGCGGGCGACCGTCGACGGGCTGCGCCCGCTGGCCGCGCTGGCGCCGGAGCTGGCCGCGCGCATCGCCGAGCTCGACGCCGAGCTGGCGTCGGCCGACGCGATCGTCGCCGAGGTCACGGCGCAGCTGCGGCTGATCAAGATGCCGCGGCAGAAGGTCGACAAGGCGCGCACCAAGATCGTCGCGAAGTCGTTCGTCGGCTGGGGCCAGGGCGAGCAGATCGGCCTGGTGGTGAGCGCGCCCGGCGTCGCCAAGGCGAGCTGGAAGGAGGAGGTCGAGGTGCGCCGCACCTCCGACAAGATCTACTACCGGGTCTACCCGACGGCGCGCGAGAGCTACGTCGTCCACGAGGGCTACCGTCCGACGCCGGCGACCGCCACCGCGCCCGCGCTCCCGGGGCTGGCCGCCGCCGACGTCTGCGAGCTCCGCGCGCAGGAGTTCACCCGCTTCACCAAGGGCCCGCCGTCGTTCGGCCGCGCGTGGCACGAGACCTACTTCGGCGTCGTCGGCTACATCCCGTGCGCCAACGTCGACGCGCAGACCGCGATGAAGCTCGAGTAGCGCGGCGCGGCTAAAACTGCGCGGGCCAGGTGAGCGCGATCGGCGCGCCGGTCGTCGGGTGGACGAAGGCCAGCGCCTCGGCGTGCAGCATCAGGCGCGGCGCCGCGACCTGGCCGTACAGACGATCACCGACGATCGGCGCGCCCAGGCCGACCGCGCAGTGGACGCGCAGCTGGTGGGTGCGGCCGGTGTGCGGCGTCAGCGCCAGCCGCGTGCGGCCGTCGCCGCGGGCCAGCACCTCCCAGGTCGTGAGCGCCGGCTTGCCGTGGACGTCGTCGACCACCTGGCGCGGGCGATCATCGGGATCGAGGCGCAGCGGCAGCGCGATCGTGCCGCGATCACCGGCGACGTCGCCGGCGACGATCGCGACGTAGCGCTTGGTCACCTCGCGGCGCGCGAACTGCGCCTGCAGCGCGCGGTAGCTGTCGAGATCGCGCGCGCACACCAGCAGCCCCGAGGTGTCGAGGTCGAGGCGGTGAACGACGATCGGCCCGTCGCACCCGGGATCGCGCGCGCGCAGCCGCGTCGCCACGCAGTCGCGCAGCGCGCCCGAGCGCCCCGGCACCGACAGCAGCCCCGCCGGCTTGGCGACGACGATCACCTGATCGTCGGCGTAGCGCACGCGCGGCTCGTCGGGCGCGACCGCGTCGGCGCCGGGCTCGGGCGACGGCGCGACGGGCAGGCCGGCCAGCATCGCCGGCAACAGCGGCCCGCACTTGCCGCGGCACGCGGGATAGAAGTGCCCCGCGTGGCGGCCGTCGCGCGCCGGCCCCCACCACAGCTCGGCCAGCGCCAGCGGTCGCAGCCCGCGCCGGTACGCGTCGGCGATCAGCTTGGGCGCGGCGCAGTCGCCGGCCCCGCCCGGCGGCGGCCCGGCGTAGAGGCTGGCGAGCGCCGTGCCCGCGCCGCGCGCGTCGACCACCGCGTAGCCGTCGCACACCTGGGTCCACAGCGCCCGCGAGCGCGCCCCGCGCGCGTCGACCTGCGCGGCGTGGCTCGCGCGCGCCGCGGCCAGCGCGGCCGCCGCGGCCTCGGCCTCCGCGCGCTGCGCCGCCACCAGCTCCCGCCGCGCGCGACCGTCACCGCGGCTCTGCTCGTCGAGCGCCGCCGCCGCCGCCGGGTCGAGTCCGGCGGCTCGCGCCGCGGCGCGCGCGCGCTTGCGGGCGGCCTGCGCGGCGTCGAGCGTCGCCCGCGCGGTGCGATGCGCCGCCGCCACCGCCGCGGCGGTGGCCGCCGCCTCGGCCACCCGCGCCGCCGCCGCCGCCACCGCCGCGGTGTCCGCCGCCAGCGCCGCCTCGCCGGCCGGCCAGAACGCCGCGCGCGCCGCCGGCTCGAACAGCGGCGGCGCGTAGCCGTCGACGAACCACGCGCCGCGCAGCATGCCCGAGAACGCGCGCAGCCAGCCGACCCGGCCCGCGGCGTCGGCGACCACCAGCACGCCGAACATCTTGCCGCCGCCGTCGTCGTCGAGCGGCCGCGGATCCGCGCGCAGCTCGGCCACCAGCGCCGCCGCCGCGCGCGCGGCCAGCGGGTGCGGCGGATCGATCGCGAACGGGCTCGGCATCACCGTCGGCAGCTCGGCCGCCGACGGCGGCGGCTCGAACCAGCGCAACGCGTCCACCGGCGAGCGTTACCACGGGAAGGTGCTAGCGTCCGCGGCCATGGGTCAGCTCGACGAGCGCGCGTTCGCGCAGCACCTGCAGACGTGCCGCGGCTGCGGCGGCACCAGCTTCGACGTCACCACCTACCTCGATCGCCACGTCGCGGTGATGCTGGGCGACGCCAACGACGACGGCAAGTGGGTCCACGACGGCGAGAAGTTCGTCGACGGCGTCTACCGCATCACCTGCGTCGCGTGCCGCGCCGACGCGTTCGCCAGCGACGCCTGCCCGCGCTGCCACGCGCCGGGGACGCTGCCGGCGACCTTGGCCGCGCCGTCGCACCTCGCCGTGCCCAAGCGCTGCCCCGCGTGCAGCGGCATGCAGCTCGGGCTGATCGGCTTCGCGCCGGCCACCGTGCGCACCACCGCGGGCGCCAAGACGCCGACGCCGACGCCGCGCGCGCTCTACGGCGACCCCGGCTTCCACGTCATCGCGATGGCGTGCGACGACTGCGACTGGGCCGCCACCGCGCCCGGCTGTCCGCTGTGCGCCGGCCCGGGGCCGCTGCGCCCGCGGCCGTGATCCGCGCCGCTACTGTTCGCGCTCGAACACCGCGGTGACCGACGTCGTGAGGCCGCCGCTCGCCGCGTCGCGATCGATCTGTCCGAGCACCACCGCGTCGGCCCAGCCGTACAAGCCGTCGGGGCTCTCGAGCACGCCGTACAGCGCCGACAGATCGCCCTCGGCGCCGGCCGCGACCTCGATCCGGCACTGGGTCGCGCGGCACTCGGCGGCCACCACCTCGAGCTTCGCGCCGCGCGTCGCGAGCAGCGCGCGCACGTGGTCCATGCGCACCTTCAGCTCGCGCTCCTGATCGACCGCCCAGCCCGGATCGCGCACCTCGCGCTCGAACGTGACCGAGTCGGCGCCGCTGACCGCGACCGGCGGCGCCTCGGGCGGCGGCGCGGGCGGCGTCCCCACCTGGCCGGGCACCGGCGGCGGCGCGACCGGCGTAGGCGCGACCGCGATCGCGATCGCGCCGGCGTCGACGCCGGGCGCCGGCGCTGCCGCGGATCCCGGCGACACCGGCGCGGCGGGCCGGGACGCCCCGCGATCGCGCCCCCGCCACACCCACACGCCAGCGACGATCGCGGCGATCGTCGCGAAGATCCACGCGTACTTCACGGCGTCAGTCTAGCAGCTCGCTTTTGCCGCGTCGGCGCCGCGACCATCTGCTAGATTGCGCCGCCTCGTGGAGCCGATCGCCGAAGTCCCCAGCGAGCCGAGCCCTGCGCCGAGCGCCCCCGCCGCGCCCGCCGCGCCGCGCTCGCGGGTCGTCGTGGCCAACGCTACCGGCGGCGGCGTGCTGTTGTGGGTCGGCCGGCTGTACCTGTTCCTCGCGCTGATCGTGCTGGCCAGCGCGGTCGTGGCCACGCTCGGCGCGTACCGCTACTTCGCGGTGTCGACCCCGCCGGCGCCGGATCTCTCGAGCTACACCCGCGTCGCGCCGGCCGTGACCCGGGTCTACGCCGCCGACGGCACCAAGCTCGGCGAGTTCGCCGAGGAGTTCCGCGAGATCGTGCCGTACGAGCAGATCCCGCCGCAGCTCATCGACGCGGTCGTCGCGATCGAGGACCACCAGTTCTTCGAGCACGGCGGCATCTACTGGAAGGGCATCGCCCGCGCCGCGTGGCGCAACGTCACCGCCGGCGACTTCGCGCAGGGCGGCTCGACGATCACCCAGCAGGTGGCCAAGCAGTTCCTGACCGCCGACAAGTCGCTGGCGCGCAAGGCCCGCGAGGCGATCCTCGCGCGGCGCATCGAGTCCCGCTACTCGAAGCGCGCGATCCTGTCCTTGTACCTCAACCACATCTTCCTCGGCGCCGGCGCCTACGGCGTGGCCGCCGCCGCCCACCGCTACTTCCAGAAGGACCTCGCGCAGCTGACGCTGGCCGAGATGGCGCTGATCGCCGGGCTGCCCAAGGCGCCGTCGACGTTCTCGCCGATCGCCCACCCCGATCGCGCGATCGAGCGGCGCAACGTCGTGCTCGATCAGATGGTCAAGTGGGGCAAGATCGACGCGGCCGCCGCCGCCGCCGCCAAGGCCGAGCCGCTCAAGCTCAACGTCTACAAGGACGTCTTCCCCGAGCGGATGCCGTACTTCGCCGAGCACGTCCGCCGCTACCTGGTGAACCACCCCGGCATCGGCAAGGACGGCCTGATGCGCGGCGGCCTGCTGGTCGAGACCACCGCCGAGCCGTCGTTCGAGGCCGGCGCCTACGAGAACGTCGACTACGGCACCCGCAAGCAGGACAAGCGCCAGGGCTGGCGCGGCCCCGAGTGGTACGTCGACGGCCCGGCCAAGGACACGCTGATCGCGCGGCAGAAGCAGCTGTACGGCGACGGCCCGCTCGATCCGGCGCGCCGCTACCTGGCGGTGGTCGAGGACGTCGCCTGCGACGGCGCCCACGTCACCGTCGGCGATCGCCGGCTGACCCTGCCGCTGCGCAACCTCGACTGGGCGTCGCCGTGGAGCGCCACCGACTCGCACAACGACAAGAAGATCACCTGCGCCACCCGCGCGCTCAAGCGCGGCGACGTGGTCTGGGTGCGGCGCGAGCTGCGCACCTTCGGCCGCTACCGCGAGTTCTTCATGCCCGACGACGTCAACCCGTCGTGGCGGCACAGCCAGGACCAGCCCGACTGGGACGCCAAGAACGCCGACGTGGTCCAGCTCGAGCAGGTGCCGCACCCGCAGGGCGCGCTGTTCATGGCCGACCACCGCACCGGCTACGTCACCGCGATGGTCGGCGGCTACGACTACGCGCGCAGCGAGCTCAACCGCGCGGTGCAGTCGTGCCGGCAGCCGGGCTCGACCTACAAGCCGATCTACTACTCGGCGGCCATCGACGACGGCTTCGGCTTCGACTCGATGTTCTACGACCGGCCGGTGTCGATCGTCGACCCGGTCACCGGCGAGGTGTGGACGCCGACCAACCTGCACGGCTCGGTCGACAACGACGTCACGCTCGAGTACGCGCTGGTGTTCTCGAAGAACATCCCGTCGGTGGCGATCTTCTCCGAGGTCGGCGCCGATCGCGTCGAGCAGTGGGCGCGCCGGCTGGGCTTCACCTCGGAGATCATCGCCGACAAGGCGCTGGCGCTGGGCGCGTCGTGCACCTACCTCGATCAGATGTCGCGGGCGTTCTCGATCTTCGCCCGCAACGGCCAGTGGATCGACTGGGCCTACGTCCGCCGCATCAAGGACCGCGACGGCAACGTCATCGAGGATCGCACGGTCTTCAACGACCCGATGCTGGCCCCGGCCGACCGCCTCGATCGGCTGGCCGCGACCGCCGGGGTGCGCCCCAGTCAGGCGATCCCGGCGCGCACCGCGTTCCTGACCTCGAAGCTGCTGGCGCAGATGGTCAACTACGGCTTCACCAAGACGCTGCGCGCCACCGACCTGCACGCCGCCGGCAAGACCGGCACGTCGAGCGCCACGATGGACACCTCGTTCGTCGCCTACACGTCGCGGTTCACCACGACGATCTGGCTGGGCGACGACAAGCGCGAGCGCGAGCTCGGCAAGCAGGACGCGGCCTACATGACCGTGGTGCCGATGTGGGCCCGCTTCATGTTCGAGGTCGCCCACGACTTCCCGAACCCGGAGATCCCGTGGGAGATGCCGCCCGGCGTCGACCCCAAGGACCGGGGCGACCACTCGAAGGGCCGCCGCGGCGGCGCGATGAGCCTGATCTACCGCCACGCCGAGAAGCCGCCCGACGACGGCGTCGGCGAAGGCGGCGACGGCACCGCCCCGCCCGGCCAGCCGCCGGCGTGAATCGGCCGGCCGGCCCCCCCGGCGTTGAAACGAACCGGGCTCGTCGCGCGTTTGAATGGCCGCAACTGCTCGGCCGTCCGACCGGTCGGCCTTTGCTAAGCTAGGCTGGCTTCCCGTGCGCCCGGATCCCGCGATCGACCCGCTGATCGGCACCGTCATCGGTGGCCGCTATCAGCTGATCCGGCGGATCGGCAAGGGCGGGATGGGCCTGGTCTACGAGGCCGACCACCTGGGCATCGGCAAGCGGGTGGCGGTCAAGCTGCTGCTCGACAAGTACAGCGACGACCCCGAGGTGGTGGCGCGCTTCGAGCGCGAGGCCCGCACCGCCAGCGCGATCGGCGACGAGCACATCGTCGAGGTGTTCGACGCCGGCGTCACCGAGGACGGCCGCAGCTACCTGGTGATGGAGCTGTTGATCGGGCTCAGCCTGGCCGACGTCGCCGAGGCGACCGGGCCGATGCCGGCGGCGCGCGCGGTGCCGATCGTGCGCCAGGTGCTGCGCGGCCTGGCCGCCGCCCACGCCAAGGGCATCGTCCACCGGGACATGAAGCCCGAGAACGTGTTCCTTCTGCAGAAGCCCGATCGTCACGACGTCGTGAAGATCATGGACTTCGGCATCTCGAAGTTCCTGCAGGACCGCGAGAGCAAGGTGCGCCTGACCGCGACCGGCGCGGTGATCGGCACGCCGGTGTACATGGC
>Ga0075163_10008505_pt1 | contig 13511 bp, 11 predicted proteins | sample JI1023141ADNA_FD_71478 | JGI IMG/M metagenome (GOLD analysis project Ga0075163, IMG submission 71478) | Wastewater effluent complex algal communities from Wisconsin, to seasonally profile nutrient transformation and Carbon sequestration -... | ecosystem: Engineered > WWTP > Effluent > Algae...
TCGATACCGTTCATGCGCTGCTCGATGACCTGCGTGACGGTGTCCTCGAGGGTTTTGGCGGACGCGCCGGGATAGCTGGCGCCGATGGCGATCGTGGGCGGCGCGATGCTGGGGTATTGGGACACCGGCAGCGAGTTGATCGACGTCAGACCGGCGAGCATGATGACGATGGCGATGACCCAGGCGAAGATGGGCCGGTCGATGAAATATTTGGCCATGAGAGGAAATCCGGACGGGGAAAACGCGAAGGTCGGGCGCTCAGCGCGCTGGGGCGGCCGGAGCGGCGGGTGCAGGGGCGCCGAGCGTAGCGGGCACGGGCTTCACGGGGGAACCCGGACGGATCTTCTGGAGATTTTGCACGATGAGACGGTCACCGGCTTTCACTCCCGCGGAGACGAGCCACTCGCCGCCGATGGCGCGGTCGGTGGTGAGCACGCGGAGCTCGGCGGTGTCGTTGGCGCCGACGAACATTGCGGTGGCCTCGCCGCGCTGGTTGCGCGTGACACCCTGCTGCGGGACGAGGAAGGCGGCGGGATTGACGCCCTCTTCGAGGCGCGTGCGGACAAAGAGGCCGGGGAGCAGGAGGCGGTCGGGATTCGGGAAAAGGGCGCGGATGCCGACGGAGCCGGTCGAGGGATTCACCGTGATGTCGGCGAACTGGAGCACGCCGGGCGCGGCGTAGGTGGAGCCGTCTTCGAGGAGCAGGCGGACACTGGCGCGATCGGTGCCGGCGCTCTGGAGGCGGCCGCTGGCGAGTGCCTGTTTCAAACGGAGCAGCTCGGCGCTGGACTGGCTGACGTCGACGTAGACCTGATCGATTTGCTGGACGGTGGCGAGGAGCGTGGCGGCGCCCTGCTGGACGTAGGCGCCCTCGGTGACCTCGGAGCGGCCGATGCGGCCGGAGATCGGCGAGAGCACGCCGGTGTAGCCGAGATTGATCTCGGCGACTTGCACGGCGGCTTTGGCGGCGGCGACCTCGGCCTGGCCGGCTTGGCGGGCGGCGAAGGCGATGTCGTGGTCCTGCTGGCTCACGGCGCCGGCGGCGATGAGTTGTTTCGCGCGATCGGACTGGAGGCTGGACGAAAGGGCGGTGGCCTCGGCGCGGGCGAGGGCGGCGCGGGCGCTGTCGAGGGCGGCCTGATACGGCGCGGGGTCGATCTGGTAGAGCGGTTGGCCCTCTTTGACGTCGCCGCCCTCGGTGAAAAGGCGCTTTTGGACGATACCGCTGACGCGGGCGCGCACCTCGGCGACGCGGAAGGCGGAGGTGCGGCCGGGGAGATCACGGGTGAGCGTGACCGGGCGGGGCGCGATCGTGAAGAAGCCGGCTTCCATGGGCGGAGGCGCGACGGGCGCGGCGGTTTTTTTTTCGCAACCGGCCAAGAGGAGCGCGGCGGAGACGGCGAAGAGCAAGTGGTGCGGTGACATGGGCGACGAGTGGAAAAGGCGAAGGCGTGTAGCGAAGAACCGGAAGCAGAGACGGCAGCAACGGCGGGGCGTTGCGCAGTCGCAGGCAAGCAGAGCTTGGTATGTGCTCACTGACAGCAAGAAACCCACGGATGCTGCCGGCGAAAGACGGTGGTAGCTACGCTAATCACGGGTGTGAGCATCGTCGGTGGATGGGATAAAAAAAACCGCCGGGGTGAGCGGCGGGTGGAGAAACGCGAGAGAGGGAGATCGGCGCGGGCGAATTACTTTTTGAACTTCGTCTGGATCAGGGCGCGGAGGGCGTCGTGGAGGTCGTCGTTGACGAGGCGGTTCAGAACTTCCTCGAAAAAACCGAAGGTGAGCAATTCGTCGGCCTGCTCCTTGGCGATGCCGCGGGACTGAAGGTAAAACTCCTGCTCGGGATCGATGCGGGACGAGGTGGCGCCGTGGGTGCAGCGGACATCGTTGGCTTGGATTTCGAGGCCCGGGAGGGAGTTGGCCTCGGCATCGTCGCTGAGCATCAGGTTGCGATTCGACTGGTAGGCGTCGGTCTTCTGCGCGTCGGGATCGACGACGATGAGGCCGGAGAAGATCGTCTTCGCGGTGCCGCGGAGGGCGTTCTTGTAGAGGAGGTCGGATTTGGTGTTGGGCGCCTGATGAATCTGGAGCGTGCGCTGGTCGAATTCCTGGCCGGTCTCGGCGACGGTGAGGGCGAGCATCTCGGAGAACGCCCCGGGGGCGGCGAGTTGCGAGAGCGACTCGTGGCGGGCTTGGCGGGCGCCGAGGTGGAGGTTGAGGGACTGCACGCGGGCGTCGCGGCGGACGACGGTGCTGTTCGACTGGAACGAGAGGGCGCGATGGCTCCAATCCTGTTTGCCGATGTAACTGATCTGGGCGCCGTGGTGGGCGTAGAGATCGTTGGCGCCGGCGGCGAATTGGGCGGAGTCGTCGGAGTCGGAGCCGAAGTATTCGACGACGGAGACGCGGGCGTTTTCACCGGTGACGACGAGCGTGTGCGGGAAAACGGCGGCGGTGGCGCCGAGGGCGTAAGAGAAAATGCCGACGGGATGTTCGAGCTGCACGTCGCGCGGGACGTAGATAAACGCGCCGTCGAGAAGGAACGCTTCGTGGAGGGCGAGAAACTTGGCGGAGCCGAGTTTGGTCGGCTGGGCGAGGAGGTGCTCGCGGACGAGGGCCTCGTGTTGCACGAGGGCGTTTTGGAGCGTATCGACGATCACACCACGGGCGGCCAGGTCGGCGGAGAGAGGCTCGCAGGAGAAAAGGCGACCGTTGGCGAAGACGAGTTTGGCGGATTTTTTCACGCCGATAGGGGCGTGCGGCACAGCGGTCGCGGCGGCGGGCAACGTGAAGCCGGCGAGCGTGAGTGTGCCGATGTTGCTGAAGCGCCACGATTCATCGGTGCGCGCGGGCAGCGGGAGCGCGGTGAATTTCTCATAGGCGGCGCGCTTGCGGGCGATCCACCACGCGGGGAGCGTGGGTGGGAGGCTGGCGAGGTGCGCGGCGAAGGCTTCGGGTGTGAAGGAGCCGACGAGGGTGGAGGAGGCGGAAAGGGCGGTGGCGGACATCTGATGAATGACGAATGACGGATGACGAATTTCGAATGACCGGTGAGCGAAGTCCGGACGAATTCGACATTCGTCATTCGGACTTCGTCATTTCGTGGGCGTCAGCCCACGGAGCCTTCCATTTCGAGGTCGATGAGGCGTTTGAGCTCGACGCTGTATTCCATGGGGAATTGGCGGGCGAGGTCGTTGATGAAGCCGTTGACGGCGAGGCTCATGGCCTGGCCTTCGGTGAGGCCGCGCTGCTGCATGTAGAAAATCATGTCCTCGGAAACCTTGGACACGGAGGCCTCGTGCTGCGTGGAGTTTTTGTCCCCGCGGACGCTGATGGCGGGATAGGTATCGGTGCGGCTGTTGGTGTTGATCAGGAGCGCGTCGCACTCGGTGTTGTTTTTGCAACCCTTGAGGTGCTTCGGGATGTGGACGACGCCGCGGTAGGTGCTGCGGCCTTGGCCGACAGAGATGGATTTCGCGACGATGTTAGACGTCGTGTTGTTGGCGGCGTGGATCATCTTCGCGCCGGTGTCCTGATGCTGGCCGTCGTTGGCGAGGGCGATGGAGATAACTTCACCGCGGGCGCGTTCGCCTTTGAGGACGACGCCGGGATACTTCATCGTGAGGCGGCTGCCGATGTTGCAGTCGATCCACTTGATCTCGGCATCTTCGTGCGCGACGCCTCGCTTGGTGACGAGATTGAAGACGTTGTTCGCCCAGTTTTGGACGGTGATGTATTGGATCTTGGCGCCTTTGAGCGCGACGAGTTCGACGACGGCGCTGTGGAGCGTGGAGGTGGAGAACTTCGGCGCGGTGCAGCCTTCCATGTAAACGACCTCGGCGCCTTCGTCGGCGATGATGAGGGTGCGTTCGAACTGGCCGAAGTTTTCGGCGTTGATGCGGAAGTAAGCTTGGAGGGGTTGGGCAACCTTCACGCCCTTGGGGACGTAGATGAAGGAGCCGCCGGAAAACACGGCGCTGTTGAGCGCGGAGAACTTGTTGTCACCGGTGGGGATGACTTTGCCGAAGAATTTCTTGAAGAGCTCGGGATGCTCGCGAAGGCCCTCGGTGGAGTTGCAGAAGATGACGCCCTGTTTGGCGACGATCTCTTTGATGTTGGAGTAGGCGGCTTCGGAATCGAATTGGGCTTCGACGCCGGCGAGGAATTTGCGCTCCTGCTCGGGAATGCCGAGGCGCTCGAAGGTTTTCTTGATGTCGTCGGGCACCTCGTCCCAGGTGCGTTTCGGCTTCTGGCCCTGCGAGAGGTAGTAGCGGATTTTTTGAAAATCGATGTTCTCAAGATCCTTCGTGGCCCAGTGCGTGGGCATGGGCATCGCGAGGAATTTTTTCAGGGCGTTGAGGCGGAATTCGAGAATCCACGGAGCCTCTTTTTTCACCGAGCTGATGTAGCGGATGGTGTTTTCGTTGAGGCCGGTGCCGGCATCGAACTCGTAGTTGACGTTGTAGGAGAAATTGCCGGCGGACTGGTCGATGCCGACGGCGGGATTCTCCACGGCGACGGTTTCGGCGGGCGCGGGCAGGGTGTCGGTGTCAGAGGGTGGCTTCATGGTGACTGACGGAAAAGTTGAGAGCTGAGAGTTGAGAGAAGGGAGTCGGAAGGGTGGCCCGCCCGGAGGTCGGGCCCTACCTTTAGGCGGTGGCCAGCTCTTTTTTGATCCAGTCGTAGCCCTTGGCCTCGAGTTCGAGGGCGAGGGATTTGTCGCCGCTCTTCACGATGCGGCCGTCATACATGACGTGGACGTAGTCCGGGATGATGTAGTCGAGGAGGCGTTGGTAGTGGGTGATGAGCAGCACGCCGAGATTGGGGCCGCGCATGACGTTGACGCCTTCGGAGACGATGCGGAGGGCGTCGATGTCGAGGCCGGAGTCAGTCTCGTCCATGAGGGCGAACTTGGGTTCGAGCATCGCCATCTGGAGGATTTCGCAGCGTTTCTTTTCGCCGCCGGAGAAACCGTCGTTGACCGAGCGGGAGGTGAACTTCCGGTCGATCTTGAGGAGGTCCATCTTTGAGTAGAGGCGTTTGTAGTAGGCGGAGGCGTCGATCTCTTCGCCCTCGGCCATGCGGGCCTGGAGGGCGGCGCGGAGGAAATTGGCGATGGAGACGCCGGGGATTTCGCTGGGGTATTGGAAGGCGAGGAAGAGGCCGGCGCGGGCGCGCTCATCGGCTTCCTGTTCGAGGATGGATTTGCCGTCGAGGAGGACATCGCCGCTCGTGATCGTGTAGTCGGGGTGACCGGCAATCGCTTTGGAGAGCGTGGATTTGCCGGTGCCATTGGGCCCCATGATGGCGTGAACTTCGCCGCTGTTAATCGTCAGGGTGAGACCTTTGACGATTTCTTTTTCGCCGATGGAGACGTGGAGATTTTGGATGACGAGGGAGGACATGCTGAGGAGTGAAAGTGAGAGTGAAAGGGAAAGTGTGGGCGGAGGAGGGGTCGTGCTGAGAGCGGACAGCCGAGCGAGGTGCGCGCGACGGACGCGGGCTTAGTGGGCGGATTTTGTGGCTTGGCCGCGGAAGATGATTTCGACGGATTTGGCGTCGTAGCCGCGCGGGAGGATCGAGCTGACTTGGTTGAGGAGCTCGGGCGGAAGGTCGATGTCGTGGGTCTTGCCGGTGCGGTCGTCGTGAAAATGGGCGTGCGGCCGGAGATTCGGGCAGTAGCGGGTGGGGCCGCGCTCGAAGTTCACCGCGCGGATGAGGTCGCACTGCGCGAGGGTTTCGAGGCAGTTGTAAACGGTGGCGAGCGAGATGGTGGGGAGCTCGGACTTGACGCGGGCGAAGACTTCGTCGGCCGTGGGGTGGTCGCGCTTTTTGAGGAGCACGTTGTAAACGACCTCGCGCTGAGGCGTGGAGCGCAGGCCGCTGTCGGCGAGCTTTTGCGCGAGGGCGTCGGCGTTAATGGTGGCGGTGGACATGCTTTTGAGGGAGGGGCACCAAATTGGAATGGTTCTAAGGTGCAAGTGAGAATTAGAACTATTCCAAAGAGAAAGGCGGGCGTTTGCGGGGTATTAGTCCGCATAAATCACCCGCGAACGACCAAGGCATGAGCCACAGAGGGCACGGAGCCCAGACACAGAGCCCACAGAGCAGTCAAGGTGCTTGGCTCGGTGAGCTCGGCGTGGAACTCGGTGCGCTCTGTGACAAGAATATCTTCCAAAAAGTGTGAGGGATCCGTGCTGGCGGGGGCAGGGGCTGGGCGAGGAGTAAAACGCTCGAGCGTTCTGCTACGAATTGAGGGAGGGCTATGGCACCGGGCGCGACGCCTCAGGGGAAGCGGGGCGAGCGAACTGACGCGGCGACTCGTGGATCAGAATTCCGCGGAGACGCGGAGCATCACAAGGAGGGCGTCGCGGAGGGCGCGGCTGCCGCCGGGATGGCGGATGTATTGCACGTCGGGTTTGAGGCTGAGGCGTTCGGTGAGCGCGAAGGTGTAGGTGGCTTCAATGACCTGTTCGAAATCGAGGCCGGGCGCGGATGGGTCGAGCAGGCGGGCGGTTTGGGCGGTGCGGGAGCCGAAGGCGGCGTGGGTGAAGCCGAGGGCGGCGACGTCGGTGGGGCGGCCGGGGAACGGTCCGGTCCAGGCGAGCCCGGTGTCGAGGGCCAACGAGAGGGTGTTGCGGTCGGAAGGAGCGGTGCCGAGGCGGGCGAACGCGTCGAGGCGGTGAGGTTTTTCGGCGGTGCCGATGAGGCGGTGTTCGACGGAGGCGTAGACGCCGGTGTTGCCGGAGAAATCGCGTGGGGCGGCGCCGGTGAGCGCGAAGGCGCGGCCGGTGGCGTCGAATTGTTGGTCGGGGAATCGAGCGGTGTGGTGCCAGAGGCCGAGCTTGGCGCGGGTGGGGCTGTTTTCGGGAGCGTAGACGAATTCGGTGACGGCGAACCAACCTTGGCTGCCGCCGAGGCGGTAGTGGAGACCGTGGCGCGTGGCGGTGGGATCGCCGGACGGGGAATCGAAGGAGTCGCCGTCGAAGAAGCCGAGGTGCCAGGTGGTCGACGGAGTGAGCGTGCGGGAAAGACGGATACCGGGGGCGGCGACGTAGAAGGCGGGGCCGGTGTTGACGGTGTTGGCGGAAATGAAGGCGGGCCAGCCGAAGGCGCTATTGGCGAATTCGCCGCCGGCGTCGGTGCCGGCGAACTCCTCGTCGGCGAGCAGGGCGCCGGCGCGCAGGGACCAGCCGGAGTATTCGGTTTCAAACCACCACGAGTAGAGGCGCGTGCTGTCGAAGGCCTCGGCGTTGCTGGCGGCGAGAAAATCGCCGAGGAAGCGGGCGGTGGGGCCGCGGCCCTCGTGGTTGAGGACGCTGGCGTAGGCGCGGAAGAGCGGAGCAGATGGGGCGGCGGGAGCGTTTTTCCACGAGGCGTGGGCGAGCGTGAGGGCGTGGAGGGCTTCGCCGCGGCGGGCGCCGCCACGCAGGCCGGCAGAGCCCTCGAGCATGACGGAGAGGCCCGCGTCGAAGGCGGGTTCCGGATCGGCGGCGAAGAGCGGAACTGAAGTCAGCAGGGCGGCGAGGAGCAGCGCGGGGCGCATGAGGAGTTTGGCGAGATTGAGGCGGACGATGGGTTCTAAGCTCATCGTCACGAACGGGGCACAGTTAAGCAGGGGGAGCGGCGGCTATTTCACGGTGTCGGCGGAGGCGGGGCCGACGTCGGCGGGAGTCAAGAGTCGGGCGCGCACGGGGGAAGCGGAAAGTTCGTCAGCGCCGATGGCGCGTTTGAGGGGGCGCGGCTGGCCGTCGAGGTCGACGTTGACGGCGGGAAAACCTCCGCCGGCGGCGGCGAGGGCGGGGCTGCCGGCGGCGAGGTGAAAAATGCCGGAGGCGTCGGGGACAAGGAGCGGATCGGCGGCGGTGGTGGCGCCGTCGGGCGGGAGGTGGCCGAGAGGGCCGGTTTGCCAGAGGAGGTTACCGCGCCAGACGGCGTCGGGATTGGGACCGCCGATATCGGCGACGCGACCGCCGCCGAGGATGAGATTGTAGGCAAAGGTGGTGTGCGTGGCGCCGAGGGCAGGCGGGGGGCGGGGAGTCATCTTATAGTGCGTGGCGTTGTCGATGAGGGTGTTGAAGGCGATGACGCAGTGGTCGGGGCGGTCGTGGCTTGTAAGCGAGGCGCCGTCGGCGACTTCGGCGCCGCCGTTGCCGAGGTTGATGCCGATGGAATTTTTCTCGAAGTAGTTGCTGAAGATCTGGTGGCGGTCGCCGAAGATGCGGAGGCCGTCGGTGCCGCGGAAAATGTTTCCGTAGACGAGGCAATCGTTGCCGTGGCGGAGGGTGAGCTGGGTGCCGGGGCTTTCGAGAAAGGTATTGTAGCGGTAGGTGTTGCCGCAGGATTTGTTGGAAATGAGTTCGTTTTCGCCGAGGCAGCGGACGAAGAGGTTGTGCTCCACGAGGCCGGCGCCGGTGGACAGACTGAGGCCGCTGAGACCGAAACGGATAGTCTCGGCGCCGTTGCCGCCGGCGTTGGTGAAGTCGTGAAAGTAGTTGTGGTGAATCCATACGCGGCGCGCGACCTGAGCGCCGACGCCTGTCACCGAAATCATGTTACCGAGCGTGCGTTTGTCGCGAAACTCGCAGCGGTCGATCTGGGCGTCGTCGCCGGTGACAGTGAGATAGGGTCCGTCGCCGATGCAGGCGAAGACGCAGCGCGTGAGCCGGATGTGGGTGGCGCCGGCGGCGATGGAGGTGGAGCCGGAGGCATGCGCGAAGACGAAGCCGCTGACCGTGATGTGGGTGGCGGGGCTGACGAATTTGAAGCCGGCCTTGCCCGCGAGGGTAACGCCGCCGACGGATTCGGCGGCGATGGTGATGGGTGCGGCGGCAGTGCCGGGGCGGTTGACGCTGATCGGGCCGGAGGTGGTGTAGGTGCCGTTGGCGAGGCGCAGGGTGTCGCCAGGGGCGGCGGTGTGGAGGGCGGCTTGGAGGGCGTCGAGAGAGTTGACGGTGCGCGTCGCGGCAGAGGCGGTGAGGGGCGCGACGAGGGCGAGCGCGGCGAGGACGAACGAGCGCGGGGAGCGGAGGAGAGAGGGTGAGATCACGGCGACAAGGGATTGGTCGGAGCGTGACGCGTGAGGTGACGGGGCGGCAAGGGCCGTGGCTGTTTTGTCGTTAACCGGCGATGTGGCAGAGGGAGGCGCGAACGGTTCAGGCGTGCCAGCACCAATGCCAGGGCTCGTAGCCGATGCCGTGGCGATTGCCGCGCGGGTAGGTCATCACGAATCCGAATTCGCCGGCACGACGACGGAGCCAGCGATAGGCGGGCGTGCGGGCGAAAGATTCTTCGATGCTGACATCCGCGGGGTCGCCGATGTCGATGGCGCGGCCGGTGTGGTGTTCGCTGAAGCCGGGCGCGGCGACGTAGCGAAGGATGTCGTCGAGGGGGCGGCCGGTCGCGAGTTTACGGCGGATGATTTGGGTCTGGCGCCGCACGCTGCGGAAGCCGGAGAGCGGAAGGAGCGTGATGCCGTCGGCCGCGGCGGCGGCGCGCATACGGCGCCACGCGGCGGCGGCGCGGGGGGAGAGGCGCACGGCTTTGTGGTCGGTCGGATCGCGGCCGACGAGGACGAGGCTGGGAATGTCCGCTTCGCGATAGAGACGCAGGTGGCGCGCGCGGGCGTAGTCGGCGGGGATGCCGAGGAGGGACCAGAGTTTCGCGAGGTCGGATCTTGTCACAGAGGGCACTGAAGTGAATCGGAAGGCACAGAGACGAACGCGAGTTCGGGCGTGTTGGGAGCGAGGAGCGCGTGCGGCGGATGAGGATGAGAATCGAACTACCGCCCCGCGACGGGGAGGGCCTCAGCCGAGCAAGCCGGTTTACCGAATTTCTTCCGGTAGGCGTGAGACAGCCCCACCCCGATAAACATGTAGAGGCAGACGGCTTGGATGCCATGGAGCACAGCCCAATCACTCTCTTGAATTCCCTTTCGGGTCGTTGTCGCGGCGAGGAAGAACCCCATGCAAATCGAATTGATGATTATGGTATGTCCGGAATTTTCAGGCTCGGACCGTCGAATGACGAGAATTTGAAGAGCCGCAAAAATCAGTCCGAAGGCGGCTGCAATGAGTGTCTTTCTCCAATCAACACCCGGGAAACAAAAACCCCCGAATGCGACCGGCCCGGTGAGCCAGAGTAGGATAACGAGCCGAGCATTCAGCGTCATCTTGCGCATGGGAATTTAACTCACCCGTGGTGCTCCGCGAGCCAGCGTTCGGCTTCGATGGCGGCTTGGCAGCCCATGCCGGCGGCGGTGATCGCCTGCCGATACACGTGGTCGGAGCAATCGCCCGCGACGTAGACGCCGGGGACGTTGGTCTGCACTTGGGAGCCGGGTTGCGGCTTGAAGTAGCCGCCTTCGTCGACGTCAAGCGGCGGGGCGAACGGGCCAGTGTTGGGAATGTGACCGATGGCGACGAAGATGCCTTTGACGGGGAGGACGGATTCGACGCCGGTCTTCACGTTTTTCACTTTGAGGCCGCTGACGGCGCCCTCGGGCACACCGAGGACTTCAACGGGCACGCTGTCCCAGACCATCGCGATTTTTTCGTGGGCGACGGCGCGGTCGGCCATAATTTTGGAGGCGCGCAGGGTGTCGCGGCGGTGGACGAGATAAACTTTGCTCGCGAAACGGGTGAGGAAAAGAGCCTCTTCCGCGGCGCTGTCGCCGCCGCCGAGGACGGCGACCTCCATCTTGCGGTAGAACGCGCCGTCGCACGTGGCGCAGGTGGTGACGCCCTTGCCGCCGTAGAGTTCTTTTTCGCCGGGGATGCCGGTGAGGCGCGGCGAGGCGCCGGTGGCGATGATGATGGTCTTGGCGAGAATGGTGCGGTCGCCGCAGACGAGCTTGCGCGGCATCGAGGTGAAATCGACGGAGTCGACCAGGGCCTGTTCGAAACGCGTGCCGAAGCGCGTGGCCTGCTCGCGCATGTTTTGCGTGAGCTGAAAGCCGTCGACGCCGTGCGGGAAGCCGGGAAAGTTTTCGACTTCGCTCGTGGTGGTGAGCTGGCCGCCGGGGAGCGGTCCCTCGATGACGAGGGGATTGAGGCTGGCGCGGGCGGTGTAAATGGCGGCGGTGAGACCGGCGCAACCGGTGCCGACGATGACGACGTTTTCGACGTTGGAGGACATGAGGTTTTTTCTGGCGAAACACAGAGCCGCGGACGGTGCCGAGTGCAACCATGGAGATGTAACGGGGCGGAAAGAAGCCGTTTGCGCGGGGCGCGGCGGGCCGTCTTGCTGCGCGCATGATCCAACTTTCCGATGAAGCCGCGGCGGGCGAAGTCGCCGCGTTGCACGAGCGACTTTTCACGATCGACACGCACATCGATACGCCGACGGCGAGCCTCATGCGCGACGGCTGGGACTTCGGCGCGCGGCACGACTACGCGACGGACCGCTCGCAATGCGATCTGCCGCGGATGCGCGAAGGCGGCGTGGATGCGCTGGTGTTTGCGGTTTACGTGGGACAACTCGCGCGGACGGACGACGGGCTGCGGCGCGCGCACGAGCGGGCGGAGCGGTGTTTCGAGCGGACGCACGCGGTGCTCGCGCAGAATGCGGCGGCGTGCGGACTGGCGTTGACGGCGGACGATGCGCTGCGGCTGAAACGCGAGGGCAAGCGCGCGATTTTTCTCAGCATCGAAAACGCCTACTCGCTCGGGCGCGATGCGGGGAACGTGGCGAAGTTTCACGGGCTCGGCGTGCGGATGCTCGGGCTCACGCATATGTTGAACAACGATATCGCCGATGCCTCGACCGATCCGCGCGGGGCGGAGTGGGGCGGGCTGAGTCCGCTCGGGCGCGAGGTGGTGGCGGAGGCGAATCGCCTCGGCATGGTGCTCGATGCGTCGCACGCGAGCGACGACGTGTTGCGGGATTTATTGGCGGTGTCGCGCGCGCCGGTGGTGCTTTCGCACAGCGGACCGCGGGCGATGGCGGATCATCCGCGAAATGTCGGCGACGAACTGTTGCGGGCGTTGGCGGCGAAAGGCGGCGTGCTGCAGATCAACGCGCTGCCGGTCTCGCTGGTGCACGCGCCGGGTAACGGCCGCACGGCGGCGATCGCGGAGGTGTTGGTGCGGTTCAAAGATGCGGTGCTCTCGCCGGAGACGCTCGCCGCGGAGGACAAGGCCTACGACGTGGTGTGCGCCGCGCACCCGAATCCGCCGGTGACGTTTGACGATTTCATCCGGCACATCGAACACGCGGTGGCGGTAATGGGCATCGACCACGTGGGGATCGGGTGCGATCTCGACGGCGGTGGCGGTGGGTTTGCGGGGCTGCGCGACGTGGCGGACTATCCGAATATCACGCGGGCGCTGGTGGCGCGCGGGTGGGGCGAGGAGGCGCTCGCGAAGCTGTGGGGCGGGAACACGCTGCGGGTCTTTCGCTCGGCGGAACGCGGCTGAAGCGGCGGCGTTACGCGGGAAGGGCGGAGGGCGAGCGGGGCGCGAATTGCGGGTGCCCCGCGATGCGCTGCTCGAAGAGGACCTTTTCGTCGTCGGTGAGGCCGGTCGGGTATTTCGAGGAACTGCGGTGCCAGCGGGCGAGCCACTCGGCGTCGAGGAGTTTGGGCGGGTGCGGGTGCGTCGTGATACCGTCGGCGCGCGTGAAGGCGGCGGTCGTGGAGGCTTTTGGGCCGGTGCCGGTGCCTTCGGCGACGTAAAAGCCCGCAGTGAGCAGCGCGACGCGCACGGCGGTCGCGGCGGAGTAGGTGTAGAGCTCGGCGGACTTCGGGGCGCAGTGAGCGGCGATGCGCGTGAAGACGCCGGCGGTCCAGAGGCCGGTGTCGGTCTTGGCGGAAAAGGGATCAAAGAAGATCACGTCGGGGACGTGCGAGGTCTCGATGAATTTCAGGAAGTCGCCTTTGTGGAGATTCCAACGGAGGAGGCCGGACGGGTGTTCCCAGTGGCCGTGTTTCAAGACCTCGTGCGGGGCGCCGTGACGGATGTGCGGGAACTTGCCCGGCTCGCGGAGGGCGAGGCGAAGCGGGTCGAGGTCGCACTCGAAGCTCACGATGCGCAGCGGGCGGAGCGCAGCGGCGCCGTGGGTGGCGAGCGTCTGCTCGAAGCACGCGATGGCGGCCATGGCGTTGGACGCGGCGCCGAGGCCGACGTCCCAGATGACCCATTCGGCGGGAGCGGAGGTGGGCGCCGAGGAGGGACTCACGGGCGGGACGCCCGTGCCACGGGGGGAGGAAACCACGGGCGAGACGCCCGTGCCACTGAGAAGGAGGCGGGTGGCGAGGGCGGATTGGTCGACGTAGAGTTTTTGCGCTTCGTCGCTCGGGCGGTTGACGGAGTGCATGACCTCGCCGGAGCTGAGTTGGCGGATGCTGGAGAAACCCTGCGGGCCGGTGACGATCTCGTAGTCGCCGAGGGTCTGCGCACGCGGGAAGCGTTTTTGCTGCGTGGGCTGACTGGGATTGGCTTCGTCGGAACGGACGAGCTCGACGCGCATCTTCTCGTAGAAGGGCACAAACTCATCGCGCAAAATCGCGG
>Ga0075163_10008506_pt1 | contig 13510 bp, 12 predicted proteins | sample JI1023141ADNA_FD_71478 | JGI IMG/M metagenome (GOLD analysis project Ga0075163, IMG submission 71478) | Wastewater effluent complex algal communities from Wisconsin, to seasonally profile nutrient transformation and Carbon sequestration -... | ecosystem: Engineered > WWTP > Effluent > Algae...
GAACGCCTGGTGCCGGGCAGCCTCGGCAACGAGGAAGGGCACTGGGAAGATGCGTTCGCGGTCGAGACCAACGAGCGGCTGCTGTCCGCGCTCGGCTACCGCTGGGACGACCTGCGCCCGTTGCCCGGCGACTGGATGCGGTCGAAGGCCGCAGACTTCGCGCGTGCGCAGATCCGCGACTACCTGCGTTCCAGCCTGTCGAAGCATCCGCTGTGGGCGATCAAGGATCCGCGGATGTGCCTGTTCGCGGAGCTGTGGCTGGATGCGTTCGCCGAGGAAGGCTGCAGGCCCTCGGCGTTGCTGCTCGGGCGCCACCCGCAGGAAATCGCCGGCTCGCTTGCGGTTCGCGACGGCATGGCGAACGGCAAGGCGATGTTGCTGTGGTTGCGCCACGCGCTGGATGCGGAACGCGCGAGCCGGGGTTTGCCGCGCGCCTTCATCGGCTACGACGAACTGCTCGCCGATCCGGACGACGTGATGCAGCGGATCTCGCGATTGCCCGGCGGAGAACGCTTGCAGGCGAAGACTGCCGGAAACGGCGAGCGCAATATCGTGCGGCAGGAACGCCGGCACCATCGCCACGACGGCGCTCCGTTGCCGGAACCGGTCGAACTGGCGTGGCGGGCGCACCTCGCGGCGGCCGGCGGCAACGACGATCCGCGCGCGTTCGACCAGGCCGACCAAGCACTGGCCCACGCGGACAGGCTGTTCGCGCCGGTGCTGCAGGAACTCGACCGCGAACGGGCCGTACTGTGGGACCGGACCGCGCGCGCCGAGGCTGCGCTGGCGAAGACCACGCACAACCTTGCGGGAGTGCCGGAAACGCTCGTGCAGGTGCGCGAGTCGATCGGCCATGCGCGTCAGTCGCTCGATGCGCACCACGGACAGTCCCTCGAGGCCGTGGCCCAGGTGCGCGAGACGCTCGATGCGCACCATGGCGTCCTCGTCGGCGCCGTCGGCCACCAGGTCGGACAGCTTGCCGTCGAGTTGCGGGAACAGCGGCAGGCGTTCCAGGGCGAGATGGGGCGGTTGCACGCCCGCCTGCAAACGCTGCAATACGATTCGGACCTGCTGCAGCAGGTGCGCGCGAGCTGGTCGTGGCGGATCACGCGTCCATTCCGCGTACTCAAGCGGCTGCTCGCGGGAGGGCGGCAGGCGCATTCCGAACGCAACAGGCTGGCCGCGCTGCTGGCCGGACGCGAAGCGAACCGATCGATCGAGATTACCGCCGATGCTGGCGATGAAGCAGGTGCGTCGCAGGATGCAATGGCGACGGAGAGTCCCGCGCAGTCGCGCCTTGCGTTGGCGGCGGCCAACCCCGAACGGCCGGATGTCTTCGTCTGGGCGGTGATCGACTGGCACTTCCGCACGCAACGGCCGCAGCACCTGGCCAGCGCCCTTGCCGGTGCAGGGCACCGCGTGTTCTATCTGTCGAACAACCTGGTGGATTCCGCGGCCCCCGGGTTTCGCATCGAGGCCCTGGACGCCTCAGGGCGCCTGTTCCAGGTGAACCTCCATGCCCAGGGCGCGCCGGAAATCTACTACGGCGTGCCAAGCCCGCGGACGATTGCGGATTTGCGCCACGGCATCGGCGAACTGATGCAATGGGTGGACAGCGACGGCGGCCTGTGCATCGTGCAGCACCCGTTCTGGCTCGACGTCGCCGCGGCGGTACCGGGTTCCGCGCTGCTGTACGACTGCATGGACCACCATGCCGGGTTCGAGAACAACGCCCCGGCGGTGATCGAGGCCGAGAAGCGGCTGACGGCCGGCGCCGACCTGCTGATCGTGACGTCGGGCTGGCTGGACAGGGAATTGGCCGATGCCAATCCGCATCGCGTGCTGATCCGCAACGCGGCCGACTACGAACACTTCCACCAACGGCCACGGCGCGTGTACCGCGATCCGCGCGGGCGCCGGGTCATCGGCTACTACGGCGCGATCGCCGAATGGTTCGACGTGGAGCTGGCGCGCAAGGTGGCCGAACGCTTCGCGGATTGCGTCGTGCTGCTCATCGGCCACGACACCATCGGCGCGGCCGCGGCGCTGTCCGGCCTCGGCAACGTCGAGTTCACGGGCGAAGTTCCCTACGACGAGCTGCCGTTCTACCTGCATGGCTTCGACGCGGCGTTGCTGCCGTTCCGCGTCATCGAACTCACGATGGCGACCAACCCGGTCAAGGTGTACGAGTACCTGAGCGCCGGGAAACCCGTGGTGGCCGTGGATTTGCCGGAAACCGCGCAATTCGGCGACCTCGTTCACCGGGTGCGCGGCCACGAAGCGTTCCTCGACGCGGTTTCCCTGGCCCTGGAGGAATCGCGGGGCGGTGACGAGCGGCATGCGGAAGCGCGCCGTGCGTTCGCGCGCGAGCAGACCTGGGCACACCGCGCGCGGCAGATGGACGATGCGATCGCCACCCTGCCTGCGCCGCGCGTCAGCGTCATCGTGCTCGCCTTCAACAACCTCGAGCTCACCAGGGCCTGCCTCGAGAGCATCCACGCGCAGAGCAACTGGCCGAACCTCGAGGTCATCGTCGTCGACAACGCATCCAGCGACGGGACCCGGGAGTTCCTCCGCGACTGGGAGCGTGGCGGCGCCGGGCGCAAGGCGATCCTCAACGACGAAAACCTCGGTTTCGCGGCCGGCAACAACGTCGGGCTCGCCGCCGCGGGCGGCGAGTACCTGGTCCTGCTCAACAACGACACATGCGTCACCCCGAACTGGATCCGCACGCTGGTCAACCACCTCGGGCGCAATCCCGGGATCGGCATCATCGGCCCGGTGACCAACAATATCGGCAACGAGGCGCGGGTCGACGTCCGCTACGACGACATGCGAGGGATGCGGACGGCCGCGGCCGCGTACACGCGCCGCCACGTTGGCGAACTGCTCCCGATCCGCACCGTGGCGTTCTTCTGCGTGGCGATGCCGCGTTCGACGTACGAAACGATCGGTCCGCTGGATCCGGCCTTCGGCGTCGGCTTCTTCGAGGACGACGATTACTGCAGGCGCATCGAGGCGGCCGGCCTGAAGGTGGCCTGCGCCGAGGACGTGTTCGTCCACCACCACCTCTCCGCGAGCTTCGACAAGCTCAAGGCCGAGGCGCGCCAGCAACTGTTCCTGAGGAACAAGGCGATCTACGAGGCCAAGTGGGGAACGTGGCAACCGCACCGTTATCGCGGCCAGGCACCTGATGCCGGATGACGAATACAGAGGAGTTGCACCGCGCATGAGGCACGTGATCTGCCACTACCACATCTACAAGAACAGCGGGACGACGTTCGACCACATCCTCGAGCGGAATTTCGGCGCCAGGCACGTGCGCTTCGACGGGCCGTTCCCGTACTTCGCCATCCACCAGAAGGAACTGGCGAAGGTCATCGCCCGCCATCGGAACGCGGTGGCGTTTTCCTCGCACCAGGTCTTCCTGCCGGTGCCCGCGTCGCTGGACTTCAACGTGTTGCCCGCGGTGTTCGTGCGCAATCCGCTGTTGCGGATCTATTCGGTCTACCGCTACAAGCGTTCCGAGAACGACGGCACCCTGACCAGCAAGAACGCGGTGCAGATGGGCTTTTCCGAATGGTGCGCGCACTGCCTGGAGCACCCGCAGGAGATCGTCCATGTCTCCAATGCGCAGACGCGCACGCTGGGATGCCAGTACGGCGAGCCTTCCCTTGCCCGGCGTTCCAAGGGCCGGATGGAATACGACCTCGGCCAGGCCATGCGCAACCTCCGCACGGTGGAATTGCTGGCGCGGACCGAACATTTCGCCCAGGACGTCGCGCGTTTCCCGGCCATCCTCGCGCGCTACGGGATCGAATTCGACCCCGGCGACCTCGAACCGCAGAACGTGACGGTGAGCGACCTCGAAAAGCCGGTCGAGGAACGCGTCGAACAGGCGATGAGCGAACTCGACGACGACGTCCGCAAGCGGATCATCGATGCCAACGCCCAGGATTCGGCCTTGTACCAGGTCGTTGCCGAGATGCTGCAGGCCCGCGCCCGGGCATGACGCGCGGCGCGCGTTGCGTCGCCCGCGTCAATCCGTGTAGGTGAGTTTCGCGAGCAGGACGCCGTCGACGTTGTCGCGCAGCGCAATCGTCATGCCGGACCGGAGCCACGAGCCGAGGAACTTCGTCCCGCGCCCGGAACCGGTGCACACCATCTGCTCGTTGCCGTCGCCCGCGACCACCACGACCCGGATCGAGGCCACGTTGTAGTCGGCGACGTCCCATGCGACGGCCTTCCCTTCCATCTCGTTGCCGTGCCGCGCGGCGGTCAGCCACAGCGCGCGGTGCTCCGGCGGGATGTCGAGGCGCGGACGGAGCAGGGCGGCCTGCCGCGCGGATTCCAGCTTCGTCGACATCGCCTCGGACTCGTACGCGTCCAGCACCTCGGCCGTGGGGCCGATGGCGCGGACGCGGCCGGAATCAAGCCACATGCAGCGGTTGGTGATCTTCCTCAGCAACCGGTTGTTGTGCGAGGCGATCACGCAGATGTCGGCGGACTCGAAGAACGAGTTCATCCGCTCCACGACCTTGTCCTGGAAGTTGACGTCGCCGGCGCCGATCCACTCGTCCATCACCAGGATGTGGTTGGCGAACGCGGTCGTGATCGCGAACGCGAGCCGCATCGCCATGCCCTGCGAATAGGTGTGCATCGGCATGTGCAGGTACGCACCGAGGCCGGCGAATTCGGCGATGCCCGGGACCGCGGCCGCGATTTCCGCATGGCTCCTGCCCGCGATGAGGCCCTTGAGCAGGACGTTGCGGTAACCGGAAGCCTCGGGCCGGAACCCGAGGTGGATGTTGAAGATGCCGGAAACGTCGTGGTCGCTGCGCACCGAGCCGCGGCTGGGGTGGTAGATGCCGCACAGCGCGCGCAACAGCGTGGACTTGCCCGAGCCGTTGTGGCCGACCAGGCCGAGCCGGTCGCCGGCGCCGAGCGCGAGCGACACGTCGTCGAGGGCGCGCACGTACGGCTTGCCGCCGATGTCGTGGATCTCGCCGCCGGTCTCGGCGCTGCGCGACTCGAAATCGAAGGGATCCCTCGGGCCCTTGCGGACCGGGAAATCGATCGTGAGGTGGCTGGTCTCCAGGTACATGTTCAGATCCAGAAGGCGATCTTCCTGCGCGTCGAGGCGTAGGCGATCGCACCCAGCACGATGCCGGCCAGGTTGACCAGGAGCACGACCCGCCAGCTGGTCGCGGGCCAGTGGTTGTACAGCAGCGGGTCGCGGACGATGGCGAGGTAATGCGTCATCGGGTTGATCCTCGCCAGTTCGGCGAGCACGCCGTTCTGGCCCGGCATCCACAGGATCGGCGTGACGAAGAACATCAGGCGCATGCTGGTCTGCACCGCGTGCAACAGGTCGTGGTAGCGCACGCAGAGCGGGGCGAGCAGCGCGGAGAGCCATACCGACGTGACGAAATACGCGAGCAGGCCGGGGATGGCGAACAGCGCCGCCGGCGTCCATGGCGTCGGCTTCCACAGCAACGCGACGGCCATGACCAGCAGTACCAGCGAAAACACCATCCAGTTGCGCAGCGCCGCCTGCAGCAGGTAGACGGGATAGGGCACCGCCGTCCCCAGGATCCAGGCGCGCGAATGCAGGTACGCGCCGCAGGCATCGGACACCATCGAGCTGATGAACGACCATGCGCCGAAGCCGATGGTCACGAAGATGGCGAATTCACGCGTACTCGCCGCCGACATCTGCCCGAACACGAGGACCTTAACGCCGACGAACAACGCGAAGGAAATGGCGATCCAGGCGACGCCGAGGACGGTGCGGCGATAACGGTCGCGCAGGTCCTCGAGCGCGAGGTTCATCCACAGCGACGGCACGCGAACGGCCTGCCTCCAGTCCTGCCATGCGGCCGACCAGGGAGATGCGCCACGAACGGCCGGGGACTGGTGCATGCGGATGGAATTATTCCACGGGGGCGGGATCAGGCGGGAAAACGCCGCGACATCCCGTCCCGTCGCGGCGTCGCCTCCGGGCCCACGGATGCGCCCGGCGCGGAGTGTTTCAGCGATGCGGGGAAGGACGTTCGGGCCGTGCCGCTTGGATCAGCCGCATTGCTTTTCGGTGAAGGCAACGGACCCGAGTTCGGCGCGGTCCGTGGCATTGAGCAACTTGAAGCTCATGCCGGGACGCACCCATTTGCCCGTCTGCTTGCGGCCGATGCTCGCGCCGCCACCGAACATGCGCTGCTTGCCGCTGCGGCTGACCAGCACCACCACGACCTTGTCGGCTTGGCCGGTGGCGTTCCAGGTCAACGTCGCACGCGTGCCACGAGCGGCGTCCTTGCTGCAGATTTCCGTCGCATCGGACCAGATCCCGGTCTTGCCGGTCGCCTTGATCTGCGCGATGTCTTCCGCGGTCAGCGGTTGCTGCTGCTGCCCGCGCCGTGCATGCGCTGCCGGCTGCGACGGGGCTTCCGCGGATTGCTGCGACGCGGGCTTGGAACCGCCTTGTTGCCCGCAGGCCGCGAGCGCGAAGCAGAGCGAGGAAACCAGGGCGAGGCGAAGCTTCACGATGTCGGCATCCGGCAGGAAAGGCCATTAAATCTTACCATGCGCGATGGCGCCGAATGCGGTGGAACCGGGGAACTGCGCATGGTGATCCGAAGGGATTGGCAGAGGATCCTGTTCCTCGCGGCCCTGGTCCTGGCCGGGGCGAACGTGCTGGTCTACGCCGCGCGCCAGGCCAATCCGCTGATCATGTCGGACGAGTGGGCCTACCTCGACGGGTTCGTGCGCAAGGCGGCCGATTCCGGGCTGGCGTTGTCGGATTTCTTCGTCAAGCGATTCGCACTCGACCATGCCCATCCCCTGCGGCGGGCGATCCTCTTCCTCCATTACAAGTGGTTCGACCTCGACTACAGCATCCAGGCGTTCGTGGGCGTGATGTTCGCGTTCGCGAACCTCGCGCTGTTCTGGAAGATCGCGGCGCCGGACGACGAGGGCATGCGCCGGCGTCCGTGGTTCCTGGTCGCGTTCCTCGCGCTTGCCGCGGTCTATCTTTCGTTGAACTCGGGCACGATCTACACGTGGCCATTGCTCACGCTCGGCTTCAGCGGCCATTTCTTCGTCCTGTGCTGCCTGCTGGCGGCGTGGAGGGCGAACGCCGACCCGACGCGTCGTGCCGCATGGATCGCGTTCGGCGCCGCGCTGGCGATGGACGTCGTCACCGACGACACGGGGCTGCTGGTCAGCATCGCGATCGCCATCGCGACGGTCCTGTGGCAATGGCGCAACAGGGGTGCGCGCGGATCGGCCATGGTCGCCGCCTCGAGGAACGTGGTGCTTCCGGTCGCCGCCGCATACGTCGCGTACCGGGTGTTCCGTTTCGCGGTGACGCGCGGCGCGGTCGCGGCCTATCCGCTGGCGGACCAGTTCAGCGCCGGCAACATCCTGCATACCCTGTCCGAAACGCTGCCCGGGCTTCTGCTTGGCCTGCACGCGCCGCTGGTCGCCGGCATCGTGCAGAAATCCAAGCTCGCGTGGCTGTTCGGCTCCGGGGCGACGGCCATGGAATGGGCGATCTTCGCCGCGATGTCGTTCGCGCACGCCTGGTTCTGGTGGCACGCCTGGTCCAGGCGGACGGGGCGCGCGGGCTATGTGGCGATGGCGTTGATGCTGTACTTCTACGGCGCCGTCGCCGGGATCCTCGTCGGCAGGGCGAGCCTGTACGGCGTCGACTATTTCTGGCAGCCGAGGTACGTGTTCCTCTACCAGCTCGGCGTCGTCGCGTTGCTGCTCATGGCGATCGATGCCATGGCGCAGGACGCGACCAGCGGCGTGCGCGGGGGGCGCCTGCTGCGGCGGGTCGCCGCCGCGTGCGCCATCGCGCTCATCGCGCTGCAATGCTGCCTGAGCGTGGCGACGTGGGGCAGCGTCCGGCGCAGCAGCGATTTCCAGAGGAGGCTGGCGCTGCAGATCGGCGAGATCGCGGCGCACCCGGAGCGCGTGCCGGACAAATGCGCCCCCGCGCTGATCATCTGCAGGTATCCGGTCGAACGGCGCACCGAACTCGTTCGCTTCCTGAAGGACAACAAGCTCAACGTGTTCTCGCCGTCCTTCCAGGCGCGTTACCGGCTGTATCCGGACAAACCGCGCTAGCCGCCCTGCGCGAGCGCATCGTCCGCGACGGCGAGCACGCGGTCCAAACGCTCTTCCAGCCCGATCCACAGCGGCATGCGCACCAGCCTGTCGCTGACGGAGTCGGTCACCGGCAATTCGCCCGCCGCGCGCCCGTGGCGCAGGCCGGCCGGCGAGGAATGCAGCGGGATGTAGTGGAAAACTGCGCCGATTCCCTCCTGCTTGAGGCGGGAGATGAACCGGGTGCGGTCGTCCAGGTCGCGCAGCAGCAGGTAATACATGTGCGCGTTGTGCGTGCAGTGGTCGGGCACGATCGGCCTGCGCAGCCTGCCGTCCGCCTCGTGCGCCGCCGCCCACGCGTGGTAGCGGTTCCACAGCGCGAGGCGACGCGAGGTGATCGGATCCGCTTCGTCCAGTTGCGCCGCGAGGAACGCGGCGAGGATCTCGCTGGGCAGGTAGGACGAACCCACTTCGACCCAGGTGTACTTGTCGACCTGGCCGCGGAAGAACTTGCTGCGGTTGGTGCCCTTCTCGCGGATGATTTCCGCGCGCTCCACGAGCGTGGGGTCGTTGACCAGCAACGCGCCGCCCTCGCCGGAGATGATGTTCTTGGTCTCGTGGAAGCTCAGGGCGCCGAGCGCGCCGATGGCGCCGAGCGCGCGACCCTTGTAGGTGGACATGATGCCTTGCGCGGCGTCCTCGACCACGGCGAGGCCGTGGCGGCCGGCGATGGACATGATCTCGTCCATCTCGCACGCCACGCCCGCGTAGTGCACGACGCAGATCGCGCGGGTCCGCGGCGTGATCGCGGCTTCGATCAGCGATTCGTCGATGTTCAGCGTGTCGGCCCGGATGTCGACGAACACCGGCACCGCGCCGCGCAACACGAATGCGTTGGCGGTCGAGACGAAGGTGAACGAGGGCATGATCACTTCGTCGCCCGGTTTCAGGTCCAGCAGCAGCGCGGCCATTTCCAGCGCGGCCGTGCACGAATGGGTCAGCAGCGCCTTGTCGGCGCCGGTGCGGTTTTCCAGCCAGGCATGGCATCGCCGGGTGAATTCCCCGTCGCCGGACAGGTGTCCGAGCGCATGCGCCTGGGCGATGTAGGCCTGCTCCTGGCCGGTCATGAACGGCCGGTTGAAGGGAATTTTCGTCATCGTCGTATTCGGGTCGTCGAAGTGGTGGTCAGGCCGGCTTGGTGGCGGCCAGGATGCAGCTCGCGCCAACGGGGATCGTCCGCCCGCCGCGCAGCCGGCGTTCTTCCCACCCGAGCAGCTTGTCCAGCAACGGATGGCGGCCAGCGTGTTCGGAAGCCGCGCGCCGGGAATGATCGCGGCGGCGCGAGATCCTTTCGGTCAGCACGCGCTTCGCGAGCATCGGCAAGGGTAATGGCCAGAAATAGTAGGAAGCGAAGCTCGCATCGAATCCGCACCGCTCGAACAGGTCGCGCAGGCCCTGCTTCGTGTAACGGCGCTGGTGGCCGGCGTGTTCGTCGGCGGACGACCACAGCCATGCATGCGCGGGAACCGTGGCATAGATGCGGCCGCCCGGCGCGAGCATGCGGTGGAAGGCGCGCAGCGCAGCCGCGTCGTCGGGGATGTGCTCGAGCACGTCGAAGAGCCCGATGCCGCCAATGGACCCGGGCAGGATGTCGAGGTCGTCGGTCGAAGCCTGCACGAGCTCGGGAAGGCCGCGCGCGCGCGCATTGCGCACTCCCGAATCGCCGGGTTCGACCAGGATCGTCCGATGCCCATTTTCATGCAGCATCCTGGCGACGTATCCGTTGCCGCCACCGACATCGACGATCGGCAAGCCATGCGGGGGCTTGTGCCGCGATACGACCGCGGCGATGCAGCGGTTGCGGTGCGCGAACCAGAACGAACCGTCCTCGAGCCCGAAGCAGGTGTCGTGGCCTTCTTCGGGATAACTGACCGTGGACTTCCCCGGTGGCCGCCAAACGCCGTCCGCAGCCAGCGCGACGTTGCGGATCACGTCGCGGGGGTCGTTCATCGAGGCGCTGCCGCTGGACATCGGGAAATCATGGCATGTTGTAAACGACCACGCCCGCGACGATGAGCGCCAGTCCGGCGGCCTGCAGGCGGCCGAAGCGTTCGCCGAACAGGCGGATCGCGAGCAATGGCGCAGCGACGTAGGTCAGTGCCGCCGCGACGTAGACCCGGGCGATGCCGAGGTCGCGCACGGCGAACATGGTGCTGGGCACCGCGGCGGCGAACAGGGCGAGCGCCATCCACAGCAGCATGCGGTGGTGCCGGAGGTGATAGGCCTTGAAACAAAGCTGTGCGCCGACCGTGCACAGCAGGCAAAGCGTGAGCGCGATCCATGCGGTCATGGATCGGGTACCTCGTCGGGATTGCCGAGCAGGCACAGCACGACGCCGATGGTGACGAGCGCGGCCCCTGCGATGTTCGCCGTCGTGACGGTTTCGCCGTAGAACCAGGCCAGCGCCATCACCAGCGGGAAGAACAGCGCATTCGCCGGGTAGGCGAGGCTGAGCGGATAGCGCTTGTGCATCTCGCCCCAGACCAGGAATCGGGCGGCGGCCAGCACGAGGACGATGCCGAGCAGCAGCGCCAGGGCGAACGGGCGCGAGGTCGGCAGGGCGGAAGCATCCTTGACCAGTTTCGCGGCGAACAGTTGCAACGAAACGTTGCCGGCGACGAAGGCCACGAGCAGGGCGGTCGCGCGGTGCCTGCCCGTTCCATCGAGGCGAGCGGGTTCGCTCACCCGAGTTCCTCGTAGACAGGGAACTGCGCCAGGCGCGAATTCTCCTGCACCAGCCGGCCGATGTATTCGCCCAGCACGCCGAGGCACAGCATGATGTTGCCGCTGAGGAAGGCGACGAGCACCACGACCGTCGGCCAGCCGGAAATCGGCGATCCATGCAGGAACACGCGGATCGCGATCCACGCCGCGTAGGCGACGCTGGCGATGCTGACGAAAAAGCCCCAGAGCGTCACCGCACGCAACGGCAGGCTGGAATAGTTGATCAGCAGGTTCGAGGCGAGCTTGAACAACTTGCGCGTGGTGTAGGTGCTTTGCCCGGCTCCGCGCGCGTGGTGCGGAACCGCGATGTTGCTGATCCGGTCCGCGGGCACCGCGCTGAACATCAATGCCGGCAGGTAGATGTGCGCGCCCGCGTAGGACGCCATGCTGTCGACCGCGCGCCGGCTCATGCCGCGGTAACTCGAGAGCGCGATGTGATCCGGCTTGCCGACGATGCGCGCGGCCAGCGTTTGCACCATGCGGCTGCCGAGGTTGCGGTAGGACTTGTGCTGCTTGCCGCCCTCGATGCGCCCGATCACCAGGTCGTCGCCGGCGCGGAGTTGCTCGATGAACCGCGGGATTTCCTCGGGCGGATTCTGCAGATCGTCGTCGAGGGTGATGACGTAGCGGCCGCGGGCCCGGGTGAGGCCGCACAGCGTCGCGTGCTGTTGCCCGGCATTGCGGGCGAAGCGGATCAGCCGTACGCGTGGATCCGACTGGCGCAGCGCCAGCATTACCTCGAAGGTGCCATCGCCGCTGGCATCGTCCACCAGGATCAGTTCCCACGCCGTATCGATCGCATCGAGCACCGGATGCAGCCGCGCATACAGCGCGTGCAGCTGCTCGCCGGACCGGTACACGGGCACCACCACGCTCACGAGCGGGGCCGTCGCACCGACTCCCTCGGATGGCCGGTGCTGTTCGCCTGGCTGCGCCTGCATGCTGCTCCCTTGCCGTTGCGTGGAGGATTCCGGCGCGGACGTTCGGAATCCCGCGCAATTCTAGCCCGCGGCGGCCTGTGCCACACTTGAAAGCAGGGCAATTGGTCGGGAATGGCGATGACGGCATGGGAAGGCGGCTTGGCGCATGCGCTCGCCGCGGCACGCGACGCGTTCGGCATCGGCGCCCCCGACCCGGGGACGCGGCAGGCGCTGGATCGGGCGCGGCAAACCGGCTTCGCCTGGACGCGTCGGGAAGGCGTGGTATGCCTCGCCGCCGACCGGCGTTACCTCGCCATCGCGCTGGACAATCCTTCGGTGGTGGCAGTGATCGTGCCGGCCGCGCTTGCGGGCGCGGATCCGAAGGGGCGCGCCATGATCGTCGCCGAGCGTCCCGACGAGCTCTACCACCACCTGCATGCCGCGCAACGATTCCCGGAATCCGCAACCGGACCCCAGGTCGATTCCTCGGCGTCGCTGGATCCCTCTGCGGTGTTGCGCGGGGACGTGCGCATCGGTGCCGGCAGCAGCATCGGTCCGCGCGTGGTCCTCGACGGACCGTTGCGCATCGGCGCCAATGTTCGGATCGAAGCGGGCGCGATCCTCGGCTGCGATGGCCTTTATGCCAAGGACGTGGCCGGCAAGCGCGTGCACATGCCGCATTTCGGCGGCGTCGACGTGGGCGACGGCGCCTTCGTCCATGCAGGCGCGGTCATCGTGCGCTCTGCGGTTCGCGGCGAGGCCACGCGCATCGGGCGCGGCGCGCACATCGGCGTGATGAGCAACATCGGCCACGACGTCGAGGTCGGCGACGGCGCGACGATTTCCAGCAACGTCGTGGTCGCGGGACGTGCGCGGATCGGCGCGCGCGCATGGATCGGCGCTTCGGCGACCATCTCGAACATGCTGCGCATCGGCGACGACGCCGAAGTCCGGATCGGTGCCGTCGTGATCCAGGACGTGCCCGATGGCGGCGACGTATCGGGCAATTTCGCGCGCGGCCACGCCGGCAACATGAAGCGATACCTCAAGGAGTCCCGCGATGAGGCTTGACCGGGAGTTCACGTTGCGCGGCGGCAGGAACTACCTGCACAGCGCCGCCGTGATCGACGACTTGCTCGCATTGCGGCCCCGCGCGGCCGGCGAAGGTTTCGATTTCCGGTTCGAGCATCGCACCGATCGGCAAGTCCGCTACCAGGACGAAGCGCCGGAGGACCGGTCGGGAATCGTGGGCGCATGGTCCGATGCGGACGGCGCGGTTTACGTGGTCGCGCGCGACGAACCCATCGTCGCGACATCGCCATACGACGAGGACGGGCTGGCGCGCACCTTCGAGTTCCGTCCGGACGGCGTGCACGTGCCGTCGGGCTTGGCCGGCTACACCACGACCGAGGCGATCATCGCCGGGTTCAAGGCCTTGCTGCGCGCCGGACCGGCGGGGCGCGATGTCAAGGTCGTGTTCGTGCGCATGAAGTGCGACAGGCTGCCGGACCTGCCGCTGCGGATCGAATTCAGGCGCAAGCTCGGCGCCTTCTACCAGGGCGACATCCGCGACGAACGGGGGAACGCCGGGCAGATCTATTACGGGGAATGGCGATGATCGGCATCCGCGCCATCGCTTCCTACGTGCCGCCGCATCGCGTTTCCAACCTCGACCGCCGCGAGGCCGCGGGCAAGGACGA
>Ga0075163_10008507_pt1 | contig 13508 bp, 14 predicted proteins | sample JI1023141ADNA_FD_71478 | JGI IMG/M metagenome (GOLD analysis project Ga0075163, IMG submission 71478) | Wastewater effluent complex algal communities from Wisconsin, to seasonally profile nutrient transformation and Carbon sequestration -... | ecosystem: Engineered > WWTP > Effluent > Algae...
CTTCCGAATAGACATTGTCGTGGATAAAAATCGCGGAAGGGTAGGGGTTGTAGTCTTTGTCGCGGATGGGGTTTTCAGTGATATAATAACTCACGATGGCTGTGGAGGCGGTTTTGTTCTCCATGATGTAGTTCTCAAAAACCTCCACATCGGTGGTGGCGAGTATCATGACACCGGTGCCGGCCGGCACTTTGCCCACTATGTTGCCTTGGGGCGCAAAGTTTTTGTAGTTGTTCTGTATGACCTTGTTTTTCCAGACTTTGACGTGGCCGCCGCGCTTTTTGGGCAAGTCGGGCAGGTCGAATACCAGTATGCCGCCCGTGTTGTAGGCTGCAAAATTCTCGCTCACCCAGGCGTTGGTCGTATTTTCGATTTCGATGCCCGCCACGTTGTTTTTCGCATAACATTTCGTGACCCATACGCTGTCCGACTGGCCGACATAAATGCCGGCATCGGAAGCACCGATGGCGGTGCAGCGTTCGATGCGCACGTTCTGGCATTGCACCGGATAGAGTGCGTAGGCGCCGTTGGTTTCGCTGGGTTCGCCGGTCCAGCGGGCGGTGATGTCGCGGAAGACCACCCCCCGCACCGTTTGCGTTTTGATGAGGTCGCCCTTGGCATCTTCGATGGTAAACTGCTCCAGTACAATGTTTTCGGCATTGGTCACCTTGAGACCTTCGGCGCCCTGTTGCTGGTTGCGGAACGACAGCACGGTTTTGTCCTGTCCGGCGCCGCGGATGGTGATGTTCTTTTTGGCGTCGAGCCAGAGTGTGTTGGAGAGTTCTGTTTTGCCGGCGGGCAGTTCGATCACGTCGCCGTCTTCAGCCAGGATGAGCCGGGTCTGGATTTGTTTTTCCACTTCCGGCTGGGCGGCAAGTGGGGCAAGGAGCATCAGCCAGCAAAGGGCGGGGAGCAAAGATCGCATCGGTGGTAAGTTTGGTCAAAAATACAGCGTACAACGGATTTGGCGTGCGTCCTCTTGTGTGCGGGCAGGCACAAAAAAAACTCCGGCGGACGGGCGCCGGAGTTCCTGACATTTTTATCGATGCAATGGCTTCGATCGCTCAGGCGATCTGGACATTGACTGCGTTCATGCCTTTTTTGCCTTGTTTGGTCTCGAATGTGACCGTATCACCCTCGCGGATTTTGTCTACCAAACCGCTGACGTGAACGAAAATTTCTTGCCCAGAGGCACTGTCGACGATGAAACCAAAACCCTTGGTTTCATTGAAGAACTTGACGGTTCCTTTTAACATTACTGAAATAACTTTAAAAAATGAGAAAAACTGGCCTAAGCCGCCGCAAAGTTAGGAGTGCCGATAAATAAAATCAAGAGCTGCGGGGAAAATGGAAATTAGAAATATCCCAATATCCAATTTCTAATACCGCTTCACCGACTCAATGATATACAAAGGCCGGTTTTTGATTTCACTGTAGATATTGGACAGGTAAATGGACATGATGTACAGGTTGAGGCAGGTGATGGCAAAAAATACCGACATCAGCACCACCAGGGAGGCCCAGCCGGTGAGGCTGCTCGTCACCGGGTCGCCGAATATGTCCACGTGGGTGAGTTTGACTTTTATCGCATTAAAAGTGGCAATGCCCGCGATCACCACCGAAAAGAGAAATATCCAGAGCAACAGGGTGCGCAGAAAAGTGGTGAAGGAGGTAATGGCGACCAGCGAGGTGCGGAACTGACCGCCCAATGTGGCTTCCGGGTCGGGGAAAAGGGGCTCTTCCACGGCAATGTGACCGGTATTGTAACCCACCAATGCGTAGTTGGCTTTGAGGTAATGGCTGTTTTCGCGAAGGCGCAGCAGCGAATTGAGCGCCCGGCGGCTGATGATGCGCGTGTGGTGGGCGCGGGGATCGAGCCGAAGCCCCGACCAGCGCTGCATGATGAAATAGAACAGCCCGTAGAGCCAGCGGCTGGCCAGGGTCAGGCGCCTTTCGCCGGCGCGTAGGTACACGATGTCGGAACCTTTCTGACTTTCCTCCCAAAGTTGGGTGACGAGCTGGGGTTTTGCAGCAAAATCAAATTCAAAAATGACGGTATAATCGCCGTTGGCGCGGTCCAGACCGGCCAGCAGGGCATTGTCGCGGCCGACGTGCGCACTGAGATTGAGCAGGAAAATATTCTTGCGCAGTTCTTCGGGCAGGGGATTGATGGCTGCGTCGATGGCCGACTGGTCGCAGTGGTTGTTGACGAGCACAAACTCGAAATCGGAGAATTGTGCCTTCAATTCGCCGTACAGCCCGCTGAGCCAGGCGTTGAGTTCGCGGGCTTGCCGGTCGGACTGGATGACATTGACGACGGATAAAAAGGAGTGACGGGTCATGCGGCAAAAATAGGGTCAATGACCGTCATTCGGGGTCTCGACCGTCATTATTGTCATTGGTTGTTGGATGATTCTGATCGGACCGGCCCGCTTTGCTGGCGGATGTAGAACAACAATGCCTCTATATCCTGGTCGGTCAGAGCCGCAAAATCATTCATGATGACCGGCTTCCACTTTGCCCAGAGGTCTTTTGCTCTGGGGTGTCCGCTTTTTATCATGGCCTGGGATCCGCGCATCCAGCGGTACAAATCCGCCCGGGGGAATGCCGACCAGCGTGCTTCCACACCGGCAAGGGCGGGGCCGGTAAGATTGTCGTTCATGTTTTTGTTGTGGCAGGCGGCACAGTTGGCCACAAACAATTCCTTGCCTTTTTGGTACTGCGGGTGGTTGCTTTCAATGGAATCCACGCCGCAAAAAGCACCGGATTCCTGGTGGTCCCGGGAATAGTTGTTTAAACTTAACAGAACCACGAGTGCCACGATCGCGAGCAAGAGGGCGAGAATAGCGTACAGTGTGTTGCGTTTTTGGATGAGTAGGGCTTCTTCAGGTTTCATTTTTTTGGCTTTCCTGTTTGCGTTGTCATTTTTTATCTTTGTTTATGCCTTTTCGCATTCATTTTTTAATGCTTCCAACCAATATTGCATGTCACGTTCGAGGTCCCTGTTCATTTTGTTTTTGAACAACCCGACCAGCCATCCTTCCATACTTTCTTCTACTTTGACCAGGGTGCCGCCATCAGCGTTCTGAAGGTGCCAATTGTGGATGGCCGATCCGCCAAAAGTAGTGCCGCTCCAGCCGAAAGCCTTTCCGGGGATTGCCGTGTGCAAAACAGACCGGATACTTGCGCCATTTACTTTCCATGCAAATTTGGCGCCCGCAACAGGATCACCTTTGAGTTGTGCTTTTGAAATATGTTTATTCCATTTTACCCAATTGTCAATGCCGGCCAATACTACCCATACTTTCTCGGGTGTTGCCTGTATGTGGATTTGATTGGTTTGCAGGACGGGAGCATTTTGGTTGACGTTCATTTTATTTGATTTTTATGAGGTGTCTTAAAAGGTTGATGATGGTATATAAAAGTTTATCAGGTTGATATTTTGATCCAAAAAAGGCACGGATTCGGCCATTTTCCAGTCGAAATATCAACTTTTATAAACCCTTATCTGCATTATCAATCTTTTGAGACACCCTCAGCGATGAAAAAGAAACAGAACAGTGTTCAAATTTGTAAGGTGGTTTGTTTGCCAAATTTGATGACACAAAGTTCCGGGCGTCGCCAGGCATCGCTCTTGATAAAAATCAAGAAGTTTTTCGGGATTGTTTTTTTCTGATTCTACTGAAGGTTTCCGGGGTCATTCCGAGCATAGAAGCCAGGTATTGCAAAGGTACCTGGTTTAACAATGCACTGTTTTGCTCAAAAAACAGGTTGTATCGCTCTTCGCTGGACAGTGACAGGTGGGCCACTATCCTTTGTTCCAATATGGTAAAGCACCGTACAATGAACAATTTTTCCAACTCGGGCCATTTGGGCACCCATTTCCCGATTTCTGCATAGTCGCTTTTCCCAATAACCAGCAGTTCACAATCTGACAGGGCCTGCAGATTCCAGCGTGCGGGCTGGTGGAACAAAAAACTGCCGATGTCCAACACGAAATGCCCCTCTACTGATATCCATTTGGTGACTTCCCGGCCTTTATCATCCGGCAGATATTCGCGGATCATCCCGGATTGAACGAACCCCATTTTTTGGGCGTATTGCTTTTCTTTTAAAAAGAAATCACCTTTTTTCAGGTGCTCCGGCTTGAAAAAAGATGCAATATCCCGGACAGCATCAGATGGGACTCCCAAAAAGGACTGAATGTAATTTTCAAATGCATTCTGCATGTTCAGTGAAACCGGGTTTTAAATCCATTCAAAATCGTCGGATCGATGGGCGCCTTCCATGGCCTCACCCACATGCGGAGGTGGAGACGTCAGTTTTCGGCGCTGGGTGTCGATCCAGGCGCCATCCACGTTCATCACGGCGCAAAGGGTGCCGTCGGCGCGGGTGATTTCGTGCCGGAAAGAAAAGCGGGAGCCGTCGCGGCGGAGTTTGGTGACGAGCACATTGATAAAAAGCGCATCGCCGGGGCGCACCTCTTTTCGGAAAATGGCTTCTTCGCGAAACAGGATCGGGCCGAAATGTTGCTCGATCATCAATTGGGTCGAAATACCGTGCGCCGCCAGGAATTCCACCCGGGCCGTGGCCCCAAAATCGTAATAAACGGAATGCCGCAGGTGAAAATTCGGGTCCAGATCGGCCCAACGCAGGGAAACGGGGATTTTGAATTCAGACACGTGTTAATGAGTGAATGGGAGAATGAGTGAATGGGTGGGAGAGTGTGTGAGGGTGTGAGAGGCGTGAGAGTGTATGGATTAATGGCCGCTGACGTAGTCGCGGAAGGAATCAACCACTTCCAGCGGGTTTTCGGGCCAGGAACGCAGCAGCAGGAATACCCCGACGAACATGACTATTTTAACCAGTATGCTGGCGCGTTTCAGGTCGCGTCTGGTTTTGGACCAATAAACCGCGGCGGTGGCAAAAAGGGAGGGCAGCAGCAACAGCAGTACACCGGCGATGATTTGCCAGTCGGGGGCATGGGTTTCCTGCCAGAATACCAGCAGAAATCCGATCAACACACTCGCCGTCAGGCCGGCCAATGCGGCGGGCTTTTTGGCAAAACGCGGGCCTTTCAACACGGCAAGCGTAGCGCAGCCGCAGGCGGCATCGCCCTGAAAATCCTCGAGGTCCTTGATCTGTTCGCGCAGCAGGTTGGTGATGAAAGCAAAGATGCCGTACAGCCAGACCAGTCCCACAGCCTGCTGGATGGCATCGGGCTGGATGAATGAAGTCAGCCAGATCGGTCTTTCCTCCGGAAAAATCATGATGATGGGCACCACCCCGCAAAGCAACGACACCAGCAAATTGCCGATGATGGCGGTGCATTTCAGTTGCCAGGCGTACAAAAACAGCAGGAACGAAACCCCGGGAAACACCCACAAGGGCCAGTGATTGGAAGGGTTTAATTCCTGGTCGAGGAAAAAAGCCACACCATGCACGATCACCACCAGTGCTGAATAAAAGGTGAGCGCCATGGACGAAGGCAGGTAACGGCCCCAAAAAACGCGGTCCGGCTTGTTGATCGCGTCGATTTCGCGGTCGTAATAGTCGTTGAGCACATAACCGGCCAGGGTGGTGAGCACCGTTGCGGCCGCGATCAGGCCAAATGTCCATTCCGTCAGAACAGGGATACCGCCTGCCTTCAGGATGGCAGGGCGCAGGGCAAACCAATACGGAACCCACTGGGTGAGGAATACGATGACCAGATTGGGCAACCGCAGCAACCGGATAAAGGCCAACACCTGATTCATGCGGCTAATGTAAAATTGGTTGCCGGTTATTGGTTATAAATTGACTGTTTTAGATTGAAATTTTATCTTAACCCCCTGATTTTCAGCAGGAAAAAATCGCAATCCCCAATCCTCAATCCGCAATCCGCAATCCCCAATCCCCAATCCCTAATACTCCGGCCACTTATCCTGCAACTTCATCACTTTTTCGATGATTTCGCGCACGCAGCCGCGGCCGCCGGGGATGGCCGATACAAAATCGCAGATGTCGATCACGTCCGGAACGGCATCGGCGGGGCAGCAGGAAAGGCCGACTTTGCGCAGCACCGGCAGGTCGGGCAGGTCGTCGCCCATGTAGCAGACTTCGGAAACCAGGGTATTGGTGCGTTTCAAAAACGACTGGAAGGCTTCCCATTTTTCGTGGATGCCCGAATAATACTCTTCGACACCCAGATCGGTGAAACGTTTTTTGGCGCCTTCAGAGCGGCCGCCGGTAATGATGCCGACCGGGTAGCCGGCGCGGATTGCCCATTTGACCGCCTGACCGTCGCGCACGTTCATGATGCGCAGGAGTTCGCCCGCCTCGCTCACCAGTATTTCGTTGTTGGTGAACACGCCGTCCACATCGAACACAAATGCTTTGACGGCGCGGAGTTTGTCGAAAATGTGCACCAGTTCGAGTTCGACGGGAACGGGCGACAGGGGATTGGGCAGGACTTCCCCGGTGACGGTCTTCATTATTTGTTGTTGGCTCTCCATTCGTACACCCATTTGGCTTGAATTTGTTCCAGGTGCGCTTCGTTCGAATCCTCGCCCTTGCCTTCAAAGTGCGGAATTTCCATCACCCATTTGTGCAGGTCGGTAAAACGAATGCGGTATATTTTGCTCTCGTCGAATTCGGCGCCGAACCGCTCGTACAACGCCATGGCGATGTCTTCGTGGTCGTTCCACTGGATGGGCAAATTGTCGATGTCGTGAAAAGGCATTGTTTTGAAGTTTAGTGTTCGTGTCCGATGATGCGTCGCTGGTCGGGGATGGTGACTGTTATTTCCGCATCGTTGTCGAGGATGACGCACTGACAACCGAGGCGGCTTTCGAGGCGCGGGTTGATGGCGCGATCAATAAAATCCTCTTCCTTGTCGGATATTTCTTCGAGGAAGTCCTCGCCTTTTTCCACGTAAACGTGACAGGTAGAGCAGGCACACACGCCGCCGCAGTTGTGATTGAGGTGAATGTCGTAATCTTCGGTCAGTTCCAGGATGGATTTGTCCTCGAAATCACCCGTCACCGTGCGGGCGGGAATGCTTGTATCTTCAAATAAAAATTTTACTGTAGCCATTTTATCCTTGTTGAAGAGGAATGCGCACAGGTAGTTCAATTCAGGTTTTCCCTGAACAAAAGTCCCTGTTCCCCGGAGTTTCGGGGCGCAAAGATAGAATTAGGCCGGTAAAACAAGGGGGTTCCTGCAAGGTTTCGGTCTGGAGCCTAATATCCGGAAAGTGCCGCCAGAAAAGTGACCGGCATGAGCAGGGTGAGCAGCGTGACGGTCACCGTTTTGCCGTGATTCACCTCAAATACTTCAATTTTTTCCAGTTCGTCGTAACTGAGACTGACGGTTGCAGTATCGGCCAGGGTCATGGCGTATTTGGGCCTGGCATACATCAAAACGTCGTTTTTGCTCGATTTTGCGTCGCGGTTGCCACTCACGGTCGCGATTTCTTCGGCTTCCGTTTCGCTCACCCGAACGAGGAATCCGTTCATTTTGCCCTCCGAAAATTCGGCCTCCGACACATACCACACCCTGCTTTTCGGGCGGGCGGCATCGAGCACATAATAGGTCAGTGGGAGGTGGGTGATTTTGGTCAACCGGCTTTTGGCCATGGGGTATTTCTGGTAAAAAATGCAACCGGACAGCAGCAAACACAACATGCCCAGCAAACAAATTATTCGGGTGGTAGCGATTTTCATTGGAATCGAATGTAACAGGTGAAAGGATAATAAGCCTAAAACGGGTATTCACTCAGAATCCGATGCCGAGCGAAAGGGTGGGAGATGCGACAAACCAGGATCGATCCGAGTAATCATTATTGAAAGAGGTTGGATAGGCATCGCCCTTGTATTTTTCAATTTCGAATCCGATCGGCAGGGCAAATTCGAACACCGCCGGCCCCAGGTGGTATTGCCAGCCCACCCGGGCCATAAGTTTCACGGTAGAGGTGTTTATCTCGCGTAGTTGACCGTCGAAGAAATTAAAATCCCGATAGACCCGCCGCCCAATCCGCATGTCCGGGCCGATGTAGGATTGGGAACGCCTCCCCGTCAGCCTGCCATGAAAAAAACATTTGGCGTAAACGCCCGCTTCCCAGGTTTTGTCCGTAATGCTGCGGTAATAATAGTCGTCGCTGTTGGGAAAGAAAAAATTGGCTTGCACACCGAAATGGTTGTACAAATTGAGGGGGCGTTCCACCGAAAGGGTGAAGCACTTGAACTGTGTGTCAAACCACTGCAAAGCGATACCGGTTTGAACCACGAGATGATAAGGTTTTCGAAGCGACGGGTCTTCTGCGTCCTGCGCGTGAAGGCGCGTCAAAAGGAGCAGGCAGCATACAGGGAGGAAAAATTGTTTCATACAAGGCTGGTTTGATCTGGTGAAACGGAAGCGCGAAAGCACTGCAATGTTATTGCCTAAAGACAAAGATTCAAAACCGGGCGTTGGGGTTGTACCTGTTTTGGGCACAAAAACATTTTTTTAACGAGAGAAATCGCACACCGGCCACTATCCAACCTCCGTAATGACCCGCCGCCGTACCTTCGCGCCACCCATGCACGATTGCACCCTTTGAACAACTGCAACCATGACAAATACACAAACCTCCCCCTCCATCCTCAACCTCGACAGGGTCAGCAAAATTTTTGATGACGCTGCATCCACCTACCAATCGGCTCATCCATACCCATTTGGGGTTTTTGATGATTTCCTCGACGCCGGCGCCGCACAGGCCGCCATGAACGCCTTCCCCGGTGTGAAGGACGACGGCTGGATCCACTACGTACACGTCAATGAAAAAAAGCACGGCCTGAATAAAATGGACCTGATCCCCGCCGATATCCAGGAAGTGATCAAAGTGCTCAACAGCGAATCCTTCGTCCAGTCGCTCAGCAAACTGACCGGTATTCCCAACCTGATGCCCGACCCCAGCCTCGAAGGCGGCGGCCTGCACCAGAGCAAACGCGGCGGTTTTCTCAACATCCACGCCGACTTTACGGTGCATCCGCACAAACGCCACTGGCGCCGCCGGGTCAATGTGCTCGTGTACCTCAACGAAAACTGGAAACCGGAATACCGCGGCGAACTCGAACTCTGGACCCGCGACATGAAACAGTGCGCCCAGAAAGTACTGCCGGTATTCAATCGCTGCGCTATTTTCAATACCGACGAGGATTCTTTCCACGGCCTGCCCGAACCCATCCAGTGCCCTGAAGACATGACCCGCAAGTCGATCGCTTTGTACTACTTCACCGAGCACGACAAAGTGCCACCCAAACGCGCCACCAATTACCAGGCCCGCCCCGAAGACGGCAGCAAACGCATCCTGATCTGGCTCGACAAGCAGGCCATCGCAGTGTACAATGCCCTGAAAGGCTGGCTCGGCATCGACGACAAATTCGTAAGCAAGGTGCTGAATTTCTTTAACCGGGAGAAAAAGTGAGATTTTCATCACTTTGAAAAAACTGACCACACCCCGCGCGCTGAAAATTGAACAAGGCAATGCAAAATCAGTCCCTTCGAACATCCCTGCTGCTGGCCCTGCTCGGCGCGATTTTTTACATTCCATTTCTCGGAGGCGTCCACCTGTTCGACTGGGATGAAATCAACTTCGCAGAAATCAGTCGGGAAATGCTCATTACAAAGGAGTATTTCAGGGTGTACGTCAATTTCCAACCGTTTTGGGAGAAGCCGCCGCTGTTTTTCTGGTTGCAGTCGTCGGGCATGGACCTGTTCGGTGTGGGCGAATTTGCCGCCCGTCTGCCCAATGCGCTGTGTGGCATCGCCACGCTGGTTCTGGTGTACCAGGCCGGCCGACGGATTTACAACCACCGGTTCGGCCTCATTTGGGCGTTGACCTTTTTCGGTACGGTGCTGCCTTTCCTTTATTTCAAATCAGGCATCATCGACCCCTGGTTCAATTTTTTCATTTTCGCCGGGCTGTATTATTTTATTCTGTTTTACTGGAAAAAAGAGGGTTACGAACTCGAATTGCCACACAGCAAATGGCGTTACCTGTTCCTTGGCGGGTTCTGGATAGGCATGGGTATCCTCACCAAAGGCCAGACGGCCTACCTGATCGCCGCACTGACGATGGGCGTTTACTGGGTGAGCCAGCGCTTCAGGTTGTATGTGAGTGTGCCGCAATTTCTCATGTTCACTTTGGCTGCCTCGCTGGTGACGCTCACCTGGTACGGGCTGGAGACCTGGAAAAACGGCACCTGGTTCATCGTAGCGTTCAACAAATACCAGTACAGGCTTTTCAGTACACCCGATGCCGGACACAAGGGATTTCCGGGCTATCACTTTGTGGTGTTGCTCATCGGTTGTTTCCCGGCCTCCATTTTCGCCCTGCGGTCTTTCTGGAAAATGCCCGCCGAACAAACACGCCATCGCGACGACTTCCGCCGCTGGATGAAATACCTGTTCTGGGTGGTACTGATCCTGTTCACGATTGTGAAATCCAAAATCGTGCACTACTCGTCCATGTGCTACTTCCCGCTGACCTACCTGGCGGCTGTAGTGATCGACAAAATACTGGCCGGCGAAATACAACTGAACCGGGCCATGCGCGCCGGATTGTGGGCCGTAGCGGGTGTTTTTCTGCTGGCGGTGTTCGCATTTCCTTTTATCGGCATGAATGCGGAGGCGCTGAAACCCTTGTTCAAAGATCCTTTCGCACAGGCCAACCTCGACGCCGACGTACACTGGACCGGCTGGGAAGTGATTCCGGGCATATTCCTGATCGGGGTGATGCTGGCAGCGTTTTATTTTTTCCGGAAAGCAAGGCGGGGCGCTCCGCTCTCTGACGGTTCAGCCCCCAACTGGCGTGGTGTTCAGGTGCTGTTTGCCGGTAGCGCCGTTTTTGTCATGCTCACCCTCGTTTTCTTTATCAAACGCATCGAAGGTTATTCCCAGCGGGCGGCCATCGAGTTTTTCGAAAGCAAAATCGGTCAGGATTGCTATGTGGTGCCGCATGGCTATCGCTCCTACGCGCACCTGTTTTACTCCCGCAAACCCAGGGTAAGCAACGAAAAAAGTTACAACCGCGACTGGCTCTACACCGGCGATATTGACAAGGATGTGTACGTATCGGCCAAAATCCAGTCGGCACACGAGGTGGCGGCCATCCCCGGCATGACGGAAATCGGGCGGAAGAACGGTTTCGTGTTTTTTGTGCGGAAGGCAGAGCGGTGAGTTTTTTAAGGGCACCCGGGGGGAGTACCACATAGGGCACATAGGGGTTTGCCGCATTGAAAAGTTAATGAGTGAAAAGTTATTGAGCGTCTCACTTCAAGTGAAAAGTTATTGAGCGTCTCACTTCAAGTGAGACGCTCAATATTCACTTCAAGTGAGACGCTCAATATTCACTTCAAGTGAGACGCTCAATATTCTGACATGCAACTTACTCCACTTTTACCCGCGATGTTTCGCTGTCCGAGCCCGTGTCCCTGCGCCGGGCGCTTTTGAGTTCGGTATTGCCGAAGCGGTAACTGAAAGTGATCCGGGCGTTGCGGGAGTCGTTGCGCTGCAAGAAATCGACCAACACATTGGCGTAGTCCACGTGTACGTTCGAGAACTGGGTATAAAGAAGGTCATTGAACGAGAGCGAAATGCGTCCGCGTTTGTCCCAGAATGTTTTTGAAATGCCCAGGTTCATGCCGCCCATGGCATTGATGTCAAAGAACTCCTCCAGAAACTTGGTCATGTACCATCCCCCGATTTCGATCTTGAAATCGGCCGGCAGGTTGACGTTGATTTGGGCGTAAGCCAGCCAGTTCCACTTGCTGCGTTCAAACCGTTCGCCGAGGTATTCGGCGTTGTAAGAGTTGAGGATGAACTGGTTGCCGCCATAACCGTCGATGAGATTTTTGAATTTTACCGGAAAGTTGACTTCAAAGGCCCAGTGCTCGTATTCAGCAAGGTTGGCGGCGGTGGTGAAGGTGCTGGTGCCTTCGAGGCGCGGCGCGTTTTCGATGATGACGTCGTTGGTTTTGCCGTAGGAAATGCGGATAAAGGGCTGGCTGTCGTACGTCAGCGCCAGTTGTGCATTGTCGCTGATTTCGGGGCGCAGGGCCGGATTGCCCTGGGTATAAGTGAGCGAGTCGATAAAAAACGCAAAAGGGTTTTGCTGCTGGAATCCCGGGCGGTTGATCCGGCGGCTGTACGACGATTGCAGGCCGAAATGCGGCCCCATGCGATAGAGGGCACTGGCACTCGGAAACCATTGCAGGTAATTGCGGTCGAGCACCCGGGCTCCCGCCGTTTCGCCGGTGACCACGGTTTGTTCGGCGCGCAGGCCGGCATTCAGATCGAAATGCCCCAGTTTTTTGGAAAGATTCAGGTAGCCGGCATTGATGTTTTCCTTGTACAGGAAAGTGTTGGATCGGGCCGTGTCGAGCACGCTGCCGCGCAGAAACCGGAGGTTGTTGTCGATGTCGGCAAAACTCGTTTTGGCGCCCACTTCCACTTTAAAGGTAGAGTCCAGCGGCAAGGCATAGTCCAGGCGGCTGGTATAAATGTGTATGGGTTGATCGACGATCTGTTCCGAACGCGATTCCGGGCTGGCCGGCTCGTTCTGGAAAATGTTGAGCCGGCTGATGTTGTTGATGCTGTATTGACTGTAGTCGATGTCAAAATTGAGCGTATGGCCGGTTTTGGCGTCGAATTCGTGCTTCACGTTCGCATTCGTGAAAATGTTGCCACGGTCGGAGCGGGTATCATTCAGTGTCGTAAAGGCGCCGGTTTCCACACTCTGATCCTGGTTGAACACCCGGGTCACGTTGTTGGCCCGGCTGTCGCCGCCGCGCTCAAAACCCCGCACCAGCACACCGATGGTCGTTTTGGGTGTAGCAAAGAAATCCGCACCGAAACGGTAGTTGTGTACCTCCGAATTGGAGGGCGTGTAGTTGATTTGTTTGTAAACTTCTTCCCCGATGTAACGCCCTACCTCCATGATGGAAAAAGAGGTGCGGTCGGCATAACTGTAAGAACCGAACAGATTCCACTGGCCTTTGCGGTAGTTGAGTGAAAGCGAGGGATTGAGGCGGTAATAACAACAATCATCCGTGCCGGCTCCGGATTGGTCGTAGGTGCTTCCGCCGGCAGTCATGGCGACTGTGCCGTTGAAACCCAGGTTGGCGTTGCGTTTGAGGATGATGTTGATGACGGCGCCGCCCGCCGCATCGAATTGTGCGCCCGGCTGGTTGATGAGTTCGATGCGCTCGATCTGGTCGCCGGGCAGGTCGCGGAGCACCGCATTCATGTCGGCATATTGCGAGGGTTTGCCGTCGATCCAAATGGCAACGCCCTGGTTGCCGGCCAGGGTGACCCGGTCTTGCACGACAATCACACCCGGCATTTTTTGTAAAATCTCCAGCGCAGAACCGCCCGCCGCCACGGGGCTGTCGGCGACGTTCATCACCAGGCGGTCGGCTTTTTGTTCGAGCAGGGGGCGTTTGGCTACCACCACCGCTTCACTCAGCAGGTTTTCAGCCACCCGCAGC
>Ga0075163_10008508_pt1 | contig 13508 bp, 10 predicted proteins | sample JI1023141ADNA_FD_71478 | JGI IMG/M metagenome (GOLD analysis project Ga0075163, IMG submission 71478) | Wastewater effluent complex algal communities from Wisconsin, to seasonally profile nutrient transformation and Carbon sequestration -... | ecosystem: Engineered > WWTP > Effluent > Algae...
CTCCAACGCGACCTGCAGGAGAGCCGCGAGCGCCTGGCCCGCACCCGCTTGCTGGCCGACACCCGCCAACGAACGCTGGCCGATGCCCGCGCTGATCTGGAGCGGACGCTGGCCACGGCACAGCAGGCCGCCGCCCGCCAGGCCAGCGTGGCCGGCGATGCGTTGGAGGCCCATCGGTCGCAGGTGGCCGCCCGCGCGATCGCCACCACCGCGGTGGAAGCCGCCCGGCGCGCCCGCGACGCGGAGCGGGAGGCCCATACCGAGGCTCGGCTGGCAGTCCAGGCCCGGCGCCTGCGGATGGAGCACCTGGCCGAGCAGCTTCAGGCGCGGTTCAAGCTGGATCGGGAGGCGGTGGAGGCCCTGGCCAGCGGGGACACGGCGCCCACCCCGGAAGAGGTGGAGCGGCAGGCTCAGCTCGAGGCCCTCATCGAGCGCATGGGGCCGGTGAACCTCAACGCCATCGAAGAGTGTGCCGAGGTGGAGGAGCGCTTCACCTTCCTGGGCGCCCAGCGGGCCGACCTGGATGCGGCCCTGGACGATCTGACCACCGCCATCGAGCGCATCGATCGCACGAGCCGGCGGCTGTTCAAGGAGACCTTCGACGCGGTCAACGAGAAGTTCCAGGCGCTCTTCCCCCGCCTCTTTCGGGGGGGTGAGGCGCGCTTGGAGCTGACCAACCCCGACGATCTGTTGGGGACGGGCATCGAGATGCTGGTCTGCCCGCCGGGCAAGAAGGTGCAGAACGTCACCCTGCTCAGCGGCGGTGAGAAGGCCATGTGCGCGATTGCATTGGTCTTTGCCGTCTTTCAGGTCAAGCCCAGCCCCTTCTGCCTGCTCGACGAGGTGGATGCGCCGCTGGATGACGCCAACATCGGCCGCTTCAATGAGGTGGTGCGGGAGATGTCCCGCCAGAGCCAAATTGTGCTGATTACCCACAACAAGCGGACGATGGAGATCGCGGACGTGCTCTATGGCATCACCATGGAGGAGGCGGGCATCAGCAAGCTGGTGAGCGTGCGCATGCACTGATGGGCCTGGTGCCCCATCGGTTTGGATGGATGATCCTTGGGCGGCGCCGCAGCCAACGTGGCGTGCCCGCAGTGAAGCCAGCGGTGCAACCGACTGGAATCACTTGATTTTTGGAGAGTGTCATGAGCTTCGAAGCGGTGCTGGCGGCGCTGGCTGCAGGCCAGGAGGCGGAAGCGGCGACTGCGGCACCCTGGGTCGAGTATGCCCTCTATGGGGGCCTGGGTCTGGTCTTCCTGATCATCGTGATCCGCGCGATTCGGCGGCCCGCGCCGGTGCTGGAGGCCAAGGTCGATCCCGAGGCGGAGACCCCTGTGGCGCGCTCCGCCGCGGAGGTTGAAGCGGAGGCTCGGCGAGCGTTCAACGTCAACCAGATCGAGCTGGGTGCGCCGGGCGGCGGCCTGCGGGTGCGGGTGGCTTCGGGTGCCGAGGCGCCACCGCCCACAGGCGAGAGGCCGGCAGCGCGGGTGGCGGCGAAGGGTGGGCCGGCCAAGGCAGCCCCCAAGCCTGCTGATGTGCGTGTCCCCCCCAAGGCGGCGCCCGTTGCCCCCCCACCGCCCCCGATCGAGGCGGCCGGGCGCACCCTGCGGGAGGGCCTGGCCCGCACCCACGATGGCTTCGTGAAGCGGCTGGGCCAGCTCTTTGGCAGCGCGAAGACCATCGACGATGCCCTGCTGGCCGAGCTCGAGGAGGCGCTCTTCACGGCCGACATCGGCGTGCGCACCGCGCAGCGCCTGGTCGAGCAGGTCCACGAGTCGATGACCAAGCGCGCGCTCCAGGATCCCGCCAAAGTGTGGGCCCACTTGCGGGGGCAAATCACCGAGATTCTGAAGCGCGACGATCACCCCCTCAACCTGCGGCGGGCCCAGCCCCTCGTCATCATGGTGGTGGGGGTCAACGGGGCCGGCAAGACCACCACCATCGGCAAGCTCGCCCGTAAGTTCACGGATCAAGGCCACAAAGTGGTGCTGGCCGCTGGCGATACTTTCCGGGCGGCGGCGGTGGAGCAGCTCGAAGTGTGGTCCCAGCGCGCGGGTGTGCCGCTGATTCGGGGCACCGAGCGCCAGGATCCCTCCAGCGTCATCTTTGAGGCCTGCAAGAAGGCCCGGGACGAGGGCTACGACATCGTCATCGCCGACACTGCGGGTCGCCTGCAGGCGCGCAAAGAGCTGATGGACGAGCTGGCGAAGATCCACCGCGTGATCGGCAAGGCGGTGCCCGGGGCGCCGCACGAAGTCTGGCTGGTGCTCGACGCCACCAACGGCCAAAACGCCATCAGCCAGGCGCAGGTCTTCCGCGAGATCGTCGACGTCACGGGCCTGGTGCTGACCAAGCTGGACGGCACGGCCAAGGGCGGCGTGGTGATCGGCATTGCCGACGAGATGAGGCTGCCGGTGCGCTTCATCGGGATCGGCGAGAAGGTGGAGGACCTGCGCGCCTTCGAACCGGATGCCTTTGTGGCCGCGTTGTTTGCTGATCAGTAGGCGGAAGCCCGCCCAGCGGGCTTTTTTGTTGTCGGTGATCGGCGAGCGTGCTACGACACCGAGCCGGGGGTTGCGCGTCTCGCGCCGGCCCTCGAGTGCCCATGAAGCGATCAGGCGGTGCGCACCGAGTGGGGCGTTGCAGCCTGGTGGGTTGCGGGGAACGGGGAACGGGAAGCTCATGATTCGAGGATCGTGGAGCGTGGTCGCGATGTGGGCGGGACTGGTCCTTGCCGGACCGGCCATGGCCCAGGACGACCCCGACATGACGTTCTCCCCCGATGAGACGGGGGCGGATCCCGCGGCCGGGGGAGGGGATGACGCCCTCAACTTCGACGTGGTGGACACTGAGAAGGTGGCCGGTGAGGTCGCGGCGGCCCAACAGGCTGAGCTGGACCTCATTCGAGTCATCCAGCGCCGCCCGTTCTTGCGGCGCAACCGCTTCGAGGTCAGCCCTTCCATCGGCACCAACATCAATGATTCATTGGTGAATTCGTTCCTCGCCGGTGGCAGCCTCAACTTCCACATCAGCGAGGTCATGGCCATCGGCGGCTACGGGGGCGTCTCCCTGGGCTCCGAGACCGACCTCTTCGATCAGGTCATCGCCGACTACGGCCTCTTCGCCCAGGTGGCGCAGGTGCAGTGGTTTGCGGGGCTGCACTTCCAGTACGCCCCGGTGTACGGCAAGTTCGCGCTCTTCAATACCTGGATCATCCCCTGGGACATCTACGCCGTGCTGGGCGCTGGGTGGACGAAGACCGAGCTGGATGGTCACCCCACCCTTTCGATGGGGGCGGGCTCGCGCTTTTTCATGAACCGCTGGTTCACGCTCAACCTCGAGATCCGCGACCACATCTTCAACGAGAACTATCCGGGCGGTAGCGAGCTGGTGAACAACATGGTGTTCAATGCCGGCGTCAGCTTCTTCCTGCCCACCGACTTCGAGTACCAGACCCTGAAGTGAGGCGGGCGATGCGCATCCGTGGTTTCCACCTCGCCGCGCTGGCGGTGCTGCTGCCGGTCTGCGCGCACGCAGCCAACATCCAGGGCCCCCGGCGCACGGCGTTGGAGCGTCTCGAAGAGAGCGACGTGATTCGGCGCCGCCTGCTCTTGCGCGGCGGCCGCTTCGAGGTCGCACCGGCGGTGGGCTTCACGCTCAACGACGCTTTTCGGCGCAACCTGTTGTACGGTGCGCAAATTGCGTACCACATCACCGATGGTTTTGCGATTGGCGCCACCGCCTTCGGCGCGTTTGCGTTCAACAGCGACCTGGGCGACCGCATCGAAGAGCAGCGGGCCGAGCGCGCCAAGAAGGGCGCCTTTGCCGATGTCAGCGCCCTGGGCACCCTCGACCTGACCTTCGCGCCGGTGGTGGGCAAGTTTGCGCTGTTTGGGCGCACGGTCCTCAACTACGACCTGCACGTCGTGGCCGGCATCGGCGCCACCCAGCTGGGGGGCCACTCCACGCTGGAGACCGTGGCCATCACCCCGATGGCGGGTGTCGGCTTGCGCGCCTTTGTCACCGATGGCTTTGCCATCAACCTTGAGGTGCGCGACTACCTCTACTCGGCTTCGCTGAACGCGGTGCCCGATGCGGACACCGGCAAGGCCGTGGCCACCGAGGCCAGCTTCAGCAACCACTTCGGGGTCACCATCGGCGCCGGCTTCTTCTTCCCGCAAGAGCCCAAGCGGGCCAAGTAGCCGAAACCCTTCCACAATTCGCCGTCAGGGCCGACGCGAGCAAAGTCGCCGGAACTCATCGGCAACCAGCCGTGTCGAAGCGGCGTTCCCCGTCCAAGGACCGCCATGAACATCGTCGCTCTTAAGCGTGCTCTCTTTGGATCGCAGGTCCGGCGGATGCTGGCCTTCGTTCTGGCCAACCTGGCGTTCTTTGGTGGGGGCACCCTCATCCAGATCTACGTGGAGGAACGGGCCTCCTCCCCCGGGCTGAGCATCGCGCTGGTGGCGCTGTGGATGATGCTCGGCCTCATCTCCGCACTGTTCACGGTGATCAGCCTGGGCAACGTGCTGCTGTACCCGGGCTTCAGCGAGCGCTTCCTGCAGGACGACTTGGCTGCGCTCGATCGTCGCCTCCACCTGGCCGAGCGTGGCATCGAGGTGTCCTCCATCGAAGAGGAAGACGCACCGCTCAGCTACTCCCCCTTCCGGTTCGGATTTCTGTTTGTGGCGCTGGCGGCCGGCAGCCTCCTGCTCTCCAACAGCCTCCAGGGCGGGTTTCTGCAGCGCTACACCCACCCCGGCGTGGCGATTGTGCACCTGCGCAGCCCGGACCCGCAGACGCGGCGCGCCGGCCTGACTTCGCTCACCGAGCGCCTGGAGTTTAAGGCCACACCCGCGGTGGCGCGGGCGGTGCTGCCGCTGCTCGACGATCCCGATGAGGGGGTCAAGGCCCGCGCCGCCTTTGTGATCGGCACGTTGGGCATCGATGAGGGCGCCGAGCCGCTCGCCCGCATGGCGGTACAGTTTGAGGCCCTCACCTTCACCACGCTCATCTCGCTGGGCCAGATCCGCACCAATGGCGCTCGGGCTGCGTTGATGAGCATCAAGGACAACCCGGTGGCGCTGCGGGAGCCGCGGGCGCTCACCATGGCGCTGGGCCTGGCCAAGGCGCCAGCGGTAGAGCGGCTGCAGCAGCTCTACCGGGAGGCGACCCACGATCCCGAGACGCGGGCGGCGGCGATCTGGGCGTTGGGCCAGCAGCGGGAGCCGCGGTTGTTGGCGTTTGTGGCGCCCGCACTCGAGGATCCCGAGCTGATGGTCCGCTGTGCGGCGGCCGAGGCGCTGCTGCACATGGCGGTGTTTGAGGCCTCACCCTACCTGCGCAAGGCGTTTGAAGCCGTCAAGGACCCCCTGACCCAGTGCCCCGAGGTGCGGGTGCCGGTGCAGGAGGGGGGCCCCATCTTGCGGGTGGTGGCCCAGCGCAACTTCCAGCTCCAGCTCGTGCGGGCGTTGCACACCACGGACGATCCCGAGCTCTTGAGGTGGTACGTGGAGCACCAGGACAACCTCGAGTCGGAGACCCACGCGCTGATGCAGGAGTCGTGGGAGAAGCTCAAGGAGAAGGATACTCAGGGCAAGCTGAGCCACCTCAAGAACAAGGTGCGCCTCAACAAGCTGCGCGATGGCGCGCTGCCCGGCGCGCCCCTGGGTGGGCCCATCGCCCCGGCCACCCAGGCGGGTGATGCGCCAGCCACCGATGCCCCGGCCACCGACGCCCCGGCCACCGACGCCCCTGCCCCCGATGCCCCAGCCACTGACGCCCCGGCCTCCGACGCTCCAGCCACCGCCGAAGCCCCGCCCAACGGGCCCGCTGCGGCGCCGCCCACGGCCGACCAGGCCGGGCCGGCCAGCGCGCCCTGAACGGGCGCACCCCACCTGACACGATCAGCGCTGTGGGCCCATCCAGACCCGCGCAGGTCTGCCCTTCCATACCGACGGCGGTGAGCGCCTTCCGCCGAGGGCCAGCGCGCCCACGACCACAGATATCGAGCTTTGCTGGAGCTCAAGTACTCGATTTTACAAGGGTCTTGCCGAGCCGGGTGGGCGCTTGGGGCGTCGTGATACCGATGCGTTGGTGGGTTGGACCTGAGCTCCCAGAAAAGCAAAAGGCCCCAGGGTGTGCACCCACGGGGCCTTGTACTCGGCCGTGACCGACAGCGACTCTTTAGAAGTCGTAGTCGGGCATGCCACCGCCGCCGGGGCCGCCGCCGCCGCCCGCGGGCTTCTTCGGCTCGGGCTTCTCAGCGATGAGCACCTCGGTGGTGATCATCAGGGACGAAACGCTGGCAGCGTTGCGCAGCGCGTGGCGCACGACCTTGGTGGGATCGATGATGCCCTGCTGGATCAGGTCGCCGTACTGCTCGGTGGCGGCGTTGAACCCAAAGGAACCGCCCTCTTCGCGCACGCGCTGGATGACGATGCTGCCGTCCACGCCCGCGTTCTTGGCGATCTGGCGGAGGGGCTCCTCCACCGCGCGGCGGACGATGTTGACGCCGAAGCGCTGGTCACCCTCGACCTCGAGGCCGTCGAGCGCCGCGGAGGCGCGGATCAGGGCCACGCCGCCGCCGGGCACGATGCCCTCTTCCACGGCCGCGCGGGTCGCGTGCAGGGCGTCCTCGACGCGGGCCTTCTTCTCCTTCATCTCGGTCTCAGTGGCGGCGCCGACCTTGATGACGGCCACACCACCGACGAGCTTGGCGAGGCGCTCCTGGAGCTTCTCGCGATCGTAGTCACTGGTGGTGACCTCGATCTGCTTGCGGATCTGGCCGACGCGGCCCTCGATGGCCTCCTTGTCGCCAGCGCCGTCCACGATGGTGGTGTTGTCCTTGTCGATGGACACCTTCTTGGCGCGGCCGAGGTCGCTGAAGCTGGCGTTCTCCAGCTTCAGGCCGACGTCCTCGGCGATCACCTGGCCACCGGTGAGGGTGGCGATGTCCTGCAGCATGGCCTTGCGGCGATCACCGAAGCCGGGGGCCTTGACGGCCGCCACCTTCAGGGTCTGGCGCAGCTTGTTGACCACCAGGGTGGCCAGGGCCTCGCCGTCCACGTCCTCGGCGATGATCACGAGCGGGCGACCCGCCTGCGCGACCTTCTCGAGGAGGGGCAGAAGATCCTTCATGTTGCTGATCTTCTTCTCGTGGATCAGCAGGAGGGGATCCTCCAGCTCCGCCACCATCCGGTCGGGATCGGTGACGAAGTAGGGCGACAGGTAGCCGCGGTCGAACTGCATGCCGTCGACGGTCTCAAGGGTGGTCTCGAGGCCCTTGGCCTCCTCCACCGTGATCACGCCATCCTGGCCGACCTTGTCCATCGCCTGGGCGATGATGTCACCGATGGTGGTGTCACCATTGGCCGAGATGGTGCCGACCTGGGCCACGTCCTTGTGGCTCGTGGTGGGGCGCGAGATGCCGTCGAGGGCCTTGCTGATGGCATCCACGGCCTTGTCGATGCCGCGCTTGAGGTCCATCGGGTTGACCCCGGCGGACACCAGCTTGGCACCTTCGCGGTAGATGGCCTGGGCGAGCACGGTGGCGGTGGTGGTGCCGTCGCCGGCCACATCGGAGGTCTTGGAAGCGACCTCCTTCACCATCTGCGCGCCCATGTTCTCGAGCTTGTTCTCGAGCTCGATCTCCTTGGCGACGGTGACGCCGTCCTTGGTGATCAGCGGGGAGCCGAAGCTCTTGGCGATGACCACGTTGCGACCCTTGGGGCCGAGGGTCACCTTGACCGCGTCAGCCAGGGCGTTGACACCGCGCAGGATGGCCGAGCGGGCGCTCTCCGAAAAAACGATATCCTTGGCGCTCATGATTCTCCGAATCTCCAGTGGTTCCCGCGGCCGCCGTGCGTGAGCCGGGCCAGCGGGGGATAGGCTTTAGCGCTCGATGACCGCGAGGACTTCGTCTTCGCGGAGGATCAGGTGCTCCTGGCCGTCCAGCTTGATCTCCGTGCCGCTGTACTTGCCGAACAGCACGCGATCGCCGGCCTTGACCTCGAGGGGACGGATGGTGCCGTCTTCGACGGGCTTGCCGTTGCCCACCGCGATGACCTCGCCCTCGATGGGCTTCTCCTTGGCGGTATCGGGGATATAGAGACCACTCTTCGTCATGGTCTCCGCCTCAACGCGCCGCACGATGATGCGGTCATAGAGAGGCCTGATCTTCATTGGTGTCCTCCACTCGCAGGGATGATGGGCCGAATGGCCCAAAGGCCGCGCCAAGATATTCACGCCCTGCGCAGTGTCAACCGGTGAAGGTGGTTTTTCTCCCGATTGTCGACATGGCTGAAATTACGTGGGTTTTTGGTTTGGTTTCAGCAGTCGGACTGGTCGACTGCCAGCAGCGTGGTATCGCAAGGGGGGTGGGCTGCGGGGTGCCAGGCGGCAAATCGGACCCGGCGCGAGGCGACAATCTGGGCGGGAGGGAGGCCAAGAACCGTGGGCGCCTCGGCGTCCGCGGGCAGGCGCAGCACCACCACGCGGCTGGCCACTCGCCAGGCTTCGCGCAGCGTCGCCGGGTCGAGGGGGTCGAGCAGGGCGCACCGCCGCAGGGCTTCCAGGGTGGCCCCCCGTCGATGGCGATTGGGCGGAAACATCGGGTCAAGGTACACCGCTGGGAAGGCGCCGTCGGGCAGCGCCGCGAGCACTTCGCGGTGGTCGGCGCACCGCACCGCGATGCGGCGGGCCGCCTGCGGATCGTGCCGGGCGACGCCGGCCGCGCTGTAGAACAGGAGCGCTGGTCGGCGCTCCAGCGCCAACACCCGGGCGCCCCGCCGGGCCAAGACGAGGGCGTCGTGGCCCAGCCCAAATGTGCAGTCCAACACCCACTCGCCCGCGCGCGGGGCCAGCGCCTCCACCAGCGCATCACCGGTGCCGCGCTCAATGCGCCAGTCCACCAGACCCGCCGGCCACAGCCCTTCGCCGCCGCCCGGTACACGCAGGTGGGGGCCCTGGGCGGTCAGCACGAGGCCAGTGCGGTCGGTGGGCAGGGGTCGAGTGTAGAGCGGCTCCAGGTCGAGCCAGGCGGCTTGGGCGGCCAGAGCAGCGTCGCTCAAATCCAACCCGAGGCTGGCAGCGAGGTAGCGGGGACGGTCCGGCATGGGGAGCGCTCTGAACCATGGGAGGCCTCGACGTCAACCGAAATGGCGTCTGGCCCGGGGGGAACGGCTTTTTGACCGCATGCCGCCCGCATGATAACGAGGCGGGTGGGGGGCCGTCGCGGCCGCGTTCGAGCTCGTTTGAGTGCGCCCTCAGCTCGAGTTTCGCGAAGCTCGAGCCCAAGATCTCGATGTGGATGCGCTGCATCGGGCCGGGAGGTGCTCGGCATCTCCCAATCTGGGCGCGACCACCCTCACCGGGGGGTCCGCTGTCTGCACAGGTGAGGCGAAGTGCGATGGGTGGGAGGTCAATCCTTTGGGGCTTGCTGATGTTGGGCCTGGTGCCCGCAGCCCATGGGCGTGATCGCCTGCACGAGCTGGAGCAGCGCCTCAACCAATTGGAGGACGAGCTGGCTCGCCGGCCCCTCGACATCAGCGAGTATCACCTCCCGCGGCGGGTGAGCTTCTGCGGCGAAGAGGTGAACCTGGAGAACCCCTGGGTGCGTGAGCGGCTTGAGAAGGAGCTGATCCTGGTGCTGGGGGATCGGGCTCAGATTCTTTTGTGGATGAAGCGGGCGCGGCAGGTTTTCCCGGTCATCGAGGCCCAGGCGGACGCGGTGGGGGCCTGCAAAGATCTCAAGTATCTCGCGGTGGTGGAGAGCAGCCTGCGGCCCGCCGTCAGCAGCCACGCCTCAGCGCGGGGCTGGTGGCAGTTCATGTCGGGGACTGCCAAACAGTATGGCCTCGAGGTGGATCGGGCGTGGGACGAGCGCGCGGACCTCGCCGACTCCACCAAGGCCGGCCTCAAGTACCTGGTCGACCTCAAGAATCGCTTCGGCACCTGGTCGCTGGCCATGGCCGCCTACAACACCGGACCCAACCGTTTGCAGCGCGCCCAGGAGACCCAGGGGCTGACCGACTTCTGGCGGTTGGACCTGTTTGATGAGGCCGAGCGCTACGTACCCCGCATCATCTCGGTGAAGGTGGTGCTCTCGGATCCCAAGGCATTTGGCTTTCAACAAGGCATCAAGGACGGCTGGGTGGCACCGGCCACCGGGGTGGTGAAGGTGCGCTTGGCGGAGGGCCGCGAGGTGCCGGTGGTGGACATGGCGCGAGGCACGGGCATCGACTACCGCATCTTGCGCCAGCTCAACCCCGAGCTGGGCGGCGACAATCTGCCCACGGTGCGCACTGTGGCGCTGGCGGTGCCGGCGGGCACGGAGAAGGGGGTCAAGGCGTGGCTGGATGACGCGGCGCAGGGCACCATTCGCCGGCGGCCGGCGAGCCAGGCGCGGGTGGAGCCCGACACCCAGGTGCGGGCGGAAGACCGCCCCCCACCCCCCAAGGCCAGCGCGCGTACGGCAGCTGAGGCCCCGGCGGTTGCGCGGGCAGAGCCGGAGCCCGAGCTGGGCAAGGGGGCGCGGGTGCATGTGGTCAAGCCCGGCGACAGCCTCTGGTCACTGGCCCAGGATCACAAGGTTTCGGTGAGCGATCTGCGGCGCTGGAACAAGCTCGACAACCGCACGGCGCTGCGGCCCGGCCAGCGTTTGGTGGTTCGCCCCGGCAAGTAGGCGGCCCGGCACGAGCAAAAATCCAAGAGATTTCAGCCCTGTGGCCGGGGAGCAGTGGACCCGGCGGGGCGGGAGTGCCTACACTGCGTGGCCCGGCGAAGGAGGCATGCGTTGGCCAGAGAGAGCATTCGGGTCGTGGCGGCCGAGATCGAGCGCGACGGTCGGTTCCTCATCACCCAAAGGCGCCCCACCGCGGTTTTGCCCCTCCTGTGGGAGTTTCCCAGCGGTCGGGTGGAGGGTACGGAGGGCGACGAGCTGGCCCTCCAGCGCGAGATCGCCGAGCGGTTGGACGCCGAGATCAAGGTCGGCCGCTTGTCCATGTTCATCAAGCATGAGTACGAGGACTACGACCTCGATTTTTGCGTGTACCGCTGCGAGCTGCTCTCCGACACTCTGAGTCGGCGGCGCGTGCACGACTGGCGCTGGGTGACTCCGGCCGAGATGGATGTGTACGAGTTCCCGCCCGCCGATGCCCGCACCGTGCGCGCGTTGCTGGAGGACCGGGGTCCCTGATCCCGCACCGACTGCACCCCACCTTGGGGGCCTGTTCCGCCGAAGTCCCTGATCAACAAGGCTTTTTGGAAGGCTGACGTCACAGCAGCCCCGGATGCGTCGGTGCGTGGCGCGGCTGGGTGGGCGCTGCCGACTGCGTCAGGTGGGGATCAGCTTGCTGCCATCAAAGCGGAAGCCATCGGGCACAAACGTCTGGATCAGCTCAGCCTGAGCGCTGAGGTCCACCTGCAGCGCATTGAGCGCCTGGGCCGCCCGCCGGGTGATGCGCCCGCTGGCCTCGGGATCGGTGAGCACGCTCACCAGCTTCTCGCTGACCGCGGTGTACTCCGCATGGCCGGGCTGAACACGGTGCTCCAACAAGCCCATCACCTTGATGCGGATGTCATCGTCGTGGTCGAGCCCATAGCGCTGCACGATGGGCACTACGCGCTCGTCCTCGAGATCGGCCAGGGCGTCGATGAGCTGCATCCGCGCATCGATGGTGCGGTGATCCTCAGGGAGGTACTGGTTCAATGCGTCCAGCAGGATGCCCACGAGCTGCTCCGGGCCCACCAGGCGGGCGAGCACGCGGATGGCCGCGGAGATGGTCTGGTCAGCCCGGATGAAGGCCACCAGCGGCTCGATGGCGCGCTGGCCATAGCGCTCCACCAGCTGCTCCGACACCCAGCGCTTTTCCTGCTCATTCTTGATGGTGTCGCGGAAGTTGACGCCCAACCGACTGATCAAGGCGCTGATGGCCTCGGGGGTGTCGATGGTGATGAGCTCCTCCAGCGCCTCCTGCCGAATCTGCTGCTGCTGATGCTCATTGAGCATGCGCTTGGCGAGGCGGTTGATCTTGCCGGAGGGTGACTTGCTGAACAGGTCAAACAGGCCCATGAGACTGGCGGTCCTTGCTACCCGAGGCCGCCGGACGCGGGCCCGGCGGGGGTCTTGAGGTCGATTCGCGGCGGACCATAGCACCATCGGGGCGCAGGAGGTAATCGGTTGCGGGATCGGCCGTCGCCCGGGCGCCTGGAAGCTTGGGTTGGGCAAACGATGGCTAGATGCGGATGCCCGGCAGCGTCAGCAACATGGGTTCTTTGGGCAGGTAGATCACGATGCGACAGCCCTCATCGGGGGCGCTTTGCACGGTGATGGTGCCGCGGTGGTCTTCGACAATGCGGCGCACGAGGTTGAGGCCGGTGCCGGCCCCCGGAAAGTCGTCCTGGTGGTTGAGGCGGCGGAAGAGCTCAAAGACCTGCTGGTGGTAGCGCGCCTCGATGCCGATGCCGTTGTCTTCCACCTCGATGCGCCAATCGGGTCCTTCATCCAGGCACCGCACGCGCACCACCGCGGGCACATTCCGGTTGAATTTCAAGCCGTTGTCGATGAGGTTATCGAACAGCATCACCAGCTGGAGGCGGTCGGCATGGATCTCGGGCAAGGGGTCCTCGATGTGCACCTCTCCGGGCACACGCTCGAGCACGCGGTCGCGCGCTTCTTCCACCACCGCCCGCAACGGGAAGCGCGAGGCCTCACCCCGCACGCGCTCCCGCTCAACCAGCTGGATCAGGTGGTCGGTGAACAAGTCGAGCCGCTCCACGGAATGCACAATGGAGTGGGCCAGGCCAAGACCATCGGCGCCCAGGCCCTCGGCGTGATCCTCCTCCAAAAAAGTGGCGCAGGCCTGGATACTTCGGAGGGATTTCTTCAGGTCATGAGTGAGGCCGTGTACGAGCGCATCGAGCTCTTCGTTGGCCGTCTCCAGCGAGCGACTGTAGGCGCGCACCTGCTTCTGTGAGCCCTGCAGGTTGTCCCCCATGCGGTTGAAGGCGCCCGCCAGCCGGCCCAGCTCATCGTGGGCGTGATCGGTCACCTGGATGCGAAAATCGAGCACACCGGCCCCGATCATTTCGGCGCCACGCTCCAGCTCGTGGATGGGCCGCAGGAGCACGCTGGCCAGGTAGTCGGCAAACAGCATCACAAAAAAGAAGGTCAGGACGATGACACCCACCAGGAGCCAGATCAGGACGTAGACGTGCTGATAGGCGACATCAGCGGGCAGGCGCAGCTGAACTTTGAGCGGCACGCTGGCCACCGACGCCCAGGCCACCACCCACTGCCGCTCGGCGTACTCCGCCGTCACCGCGCCATCGGGCGCGTCGGGATCGAACAGACGGGGCGGGGGCTCCCCGGGCTCGCCCGACCGCGGGTTGGACCCGTGGGTGGCGTTGGTCACCACCCGCCCATGGGCGTCGAATACCTCCACCACACCCTCGATGTCGTGGGCGGCCTGGTGGGTGAGGTCGGTCAGGCGAGAGGCGTG
>Ga0075163_10008509_pt1 | contig 13508 bp, 12 predicted proteins | sample JI1023141ADNA_FD_71478 | JGI IMG/M metagenome (GOLD analysis project Ga0075163, IMG submission 71478) | Wastewater effluent complex algal communities from Wisconsin, to seasonally profile nutrient transformation and Carbon sequestration -... | ecosystem: Engineered > WWTP > Effluent > Algae...
AACGGACCAGCAACACCTGTGGGTAACATCGACATCCCGATAAAGTTCTCTATGTTGCCATGTGGTACACCAATATCCCTTATACCTTTTTCACCACTGATATAATCCAAGGATGAAGGTGTTTCAGAACGTATTTTCTTTTGACGCAAAACCGTATCTCCCTTAACAAACTCCAGTTCTGCGACCGGATCAGAGAATACATTTTCATTCTGTTTATTACTAATCTCTTTAATTAATTCGCCCGTATCATAAATGCTGTTTAGCACATTAAGGGCATTAATAGTTTTGGTGTTGGTTGAAGACATCGTAATTGTTTTAGTAATGGTTTGGAGAAAAGTGTGTACTTTTTCCGCTAGCCAATATCCTGCCAAAAAATCCGTTCTATATCCGTTTTATTAAAATCTGAAATCATAAATTAGCATTTATGGATAATAAAAAAGATCTGCTCACACTACCAAATCTCCTCTCAGGATACCGCCTTTTAAGCTTTCCATTTTTATTTTATCTGATTGTTGCCGGAAATAAAAATTTATTTATACCTTTATATGGCTTCAACCTTTTTACTGATATACTCGACGGATGGATCGCTCGCAAATTTCATCTTCAAACAGTAATTGGTGCACGATTGGATTCTCTTGCAGATACCGGATCAATCATTCTAGCCATTGTTGCTATGATAGTGTTTGAAAAGGTTTTTATTGATACCCATTTTCTACAGATCACAATCCTCATCATCTTATACATACTGCCTTATATTTTATCAATTCTGAAATTTAAAAAATTACCCAGTTTGCATTTATACTCGGCAAAAGTTACTGGTTATGTACAAGCCATTTTCTTTTTACTATTATTCTCCGGTTATTGCCCGGAATGGTATTTTTATTTTATGCTGCTGATATCTTGTATATCCTATCTGGAAGAAATTTGTTCTTTACTTTTAATGAATCAATTACAAACAAATGCAAAAAGTATTTATCATATATATAATGAAAAAATATGAAAGAAATTCTTCTTATTGTTAGCTTTTATTTTCTCATTGGTGGAATTGCACTGTTCCGAATCCGAATGATTCATCCTCAAAAAAGCAAAGAGAATGTTATTAAATACTTCATGTATCTATCCATCGTTTCTTCTGTTCTAGCAACCATTCATTTTAAACTGTTTCCGTATCTCACACTCGTCTTGATTTACACAGGACTATATGAAATAATAAAATCAAACAGAATAAAATATAAAAACAATCTGATTTATGCACTAATTTCTACACTAATATATTGTGCTATTGCTCTATTCTTCTTTGATTTTTCCAGAAAATCCAGTGAGGATGAATTGTTGTTTGTATATATTATCGTTCTGGTGTTTGATGGATTCTCACAAATAACAGGACAGCTTTGGGGGAAACATAAACTCCTGAAAGTGAGTCCGGGCAAAACAGTTGAAGGAACCATTGGCGGATTGATCCTATCCTTATTAACAGTACTTTATATTGGAGATGAACTTGCAATGGAAAACAACTTTCCGGTTGCATTGCTGATTATCGTTTCCGCTTTGGCTGGCGACTTGCTGGCGTCCTGGAATAAAAGAATTAACGGTATTAAAGATTATGGGACTCTATTACCAGCACATGGTGGTATACTTGACCGTTTTGACAGTTTGCTTTTATCCGGAGCCCTTTATAATGCAATCCTTCAGCACTGATAGCCTGCAATTTGCTTTCTTTGCAGCAAATAAATTTAAGCGGATATGAATATCACTATAATTGGAGGAGGTAACCTCGGTACTGCAATAGCATCAGGATTATTGAAAAAGAAATTTTGCAAAGCAGAAGAGATCACCATTACCAAAAGAAATCCGGATACACTTGCCTCTTTCAAACAGATGGGCATTACTATCACTTCCGATAATAATGCTGCTGTAAAAAATGCTGATGTAATAATTCTGGCAGTTAAACCATTTCAGGCAAAAGAAGTACTGGAGGCAATTCAACATTCTTATAAATCAGGTAATATACTTTTATGTTCCGTTGTAACGGGATTTTTAATTAATCAGATCAAAGAAAGTGTTCCATCTCACATATCCGTGGTACGCGCTATGCCCAATACAGCAATTGCTATTGGAGAAAGCATGACCTGCCTTTCAACAGATACTATTAATGCTGATCAGAAATTATATATAGAAAATTTATTTAATCAATTAGGTAAAGTAGTGTTTATACAGGAGAACCTGATGGATGCGGCAACAGTTTTAGGCGCCTGTGGTATTGCATATGCCCTGCGCTTTATCCGCGCCAATATTCAGGGTGGAATTGAAATAGGTTTTGATGCAACAACAGCTACGTTAATTGCTTCACAAACAGTGAAGGGTGCTGCAGAACTTTTAATTCAAACAGGACATCATCCGGAACAGGAAATTGATAAGGTAACAACACCGAAGGGATGTACGATTGCAGGATTGAATGAGATGGAGCATCAGGGATTCAGTTCTTCTTTAATTAAAGGATTGACGGTGTCCTATCAAAAAATTGGCAAGTAGCCTTGAGGTAACAACGACGTAGTGGCGAAGCGAGAATCGCCCTTACTTGTGTTTTAATTCGGAACTAAACACTACTTCATATTCACACCAAGGCTATCTAATTCTTCTATAGTGATAGATGGCGGCATGATGTTGTTTCTGATTTTGAATGCCATGAGTTCGCCGGTTTTCAGCGCATCATCTTCAGAAGTAAAACCTTTGTTCCCCGGTATAGCAGGAATATTTGTCTGATGAATATATAATCTTCCATCCATAAGAATATCATAACCGTATCCACTTGGATGTTCTGCTGATGTATTATTAAAAACCTTTATCTGTACATCAGAACTTGCAGTTGGCATTGGTGGTGTTACTTCATTCGTTGAATTTGTTTGTGGCGCTGAATTGGCAATTTCTTCCGTAGCAGTTGTTTCTGAAGCAACGGTTTCATCATTGCTTTTTTTGTTGCAGGATGCAAGTATCAAAATTAAATAAAATGAATATCGTAAGAATGACATAGGGATCAGATATTGATATTGGTACGGAATAATTTAATGGCAATGGCTAATAATACAATTCCAAAGACTTTACGTATGATACTGATACCTGCTTTACCGAGCAGTTTTTCAATAGGCAATACCAATCGCAACACAATATAAATTACGATGGTGTTAAGTGCAATGCCAACCAAAATAGTTTCCAGATTATACTCCGCACGTAAAGAAATTAATGTGGTCATGGTACCGGTTCCAGCAATTAACGGGAATGCTATTGGAACTATGGATGCAGTTTCCGGAATATCATCTTTATATAAACGAATACCCAGAATCATTTCAATTGCAAGAAAAAATATTACGAGCGCTCCTGCAATAGCAAAGGAACGTACATCAATACCTATTAAACTTAAGATGCTTTCTCCAAGAAAAAGAAACACTACCATAATCAGCAGTGAAGCAATGGTAGCTTTCTCTGCATGAATCCGTCCAACGCGGTTTCTTGTTTCAATAATTACAGGAAGTGATCCTATTATATCAATCACAGCAAAAAGTATCATTGATACTGTTACGACCTGCTTCAGATTTAACTCCATATTGAAATGATATATATAAAAGTTTGCCCGGAATTTAATCTTCCTCTGCGGTTAATTCACAACTGAAGATTAATTAAAGAATGAATACTTAATGCAAACGGTACGTTGATTTATGAATGAAATAACCTGTTATGCTATTTCAACAAAACCCTATTGAATCCAATGTTTACTAATCCTTTAGTTCAGATTATTTCAACTTGAAATTCTCCAGGAACTTTGTGGTATAGTTTCCTTTGCGGAAATTCTCATCCTGCATCAACTGCACATGAAATGGAATGGTGGTTTTCACTCCTTCAATTACAAACTCACTCAATGCACGCTCCATCGTTTGAATGGCTTCTTCACGCGTTTGTGCTATTGTGATGAGCTTTGCAATCATACTATCATAATAAGGTGGTATGGTATAACCACTATATATATGAGAGTCGACACGAACACCATGTCCACCCGGTTGATGATACGTAGTGATTTTGCCCGGTGAAGGACGGAAATCATTGTATGGATCTTCTGCATTAATCCTGCACTCGATTGCATGCATTGCAGGAATGTGGTTTTTACCGCTGATGGGAACACCGGCTGCAATCTTTATTTGTTCTTTTATTAAATCGTAATTAATTACTTCTTCTGTTACAGGATGCTCTACCTGAATTCGGGTATTCATCTCCATAAAATAAAATTTGCTATGCTTATCCACTAAAAACTCTACTGTTCCTACTCCTTCATATTGCACAGCTAAGGCTGCCTTAATTGCTGCATCACCCATTTCCTTACGAAGTTTATCCGTCATGAATGGTGAAGGTGTTTCTTCCAGCAATTTCTGATGACGACGCTGAATAGAACAATCACGTTCACTTAAATGGCAAGCTTTTCCATATTGATCGCCGGCAATCTGTATCTCAATATGACGTGGCTCTTCAATATATTTTTCCATATACATGGCGCCATTACCAAATGCTGCTTCCGCTTCTTTGGATGCCGAATCAAAATTACTTTCCAGTTCGTCTTCTTTCCATATGATACGCATACCACGACCTCCACCACCTGCTGTAGCTTTGATGATTACCGGATATCCAATCTTCTTTGCATCTTTCTTTGCTTCATTGATATCTGTGATCAATCCTTCTGAACCAGGCACACATGGCACACCTGCGCGCTTCATAGTATCCTTTGCATTGGATTTATCACCCATTGCATCAATCATCTCTGGACTGGCACCAATAAATTTGATTCCATGCTGTTTACAGATAGCGGAAAATTTGGAGTTCTCACTTAAGAAACCATAACCCGGATGTATAGCATCAGAGTTCGTTATTTCTGCAGCAGCAATGATACGTGGCATGTTTAAGTAGGAGTCGCGGCTTTGTGGCGGACCAATACAAACAGCCTCATCAGCAAAACGCACATGTAAACTTTCTTTATCGGCAGTGGAATAAACTGCAACTGTACGTATCCCCATTTCTTTGCAGGTACGAATGATACGTAATGCAATTTCTCCTCTGTTGGCAATTAATATTTTTTTAAACATATCGTTTGAATAATGGTGAAGGTTGATAGTTAATAGTTAATGGTTAATGGTGATTAGAAATTATATCTTGAGTTAATCCCGATTAACAATTAACAACTAACGATTAACGTACATATCAGCTTGGGTCAATAAGGAATAATGGTTGATCATATTCAACTGGTGTTGCATTGTCAACCAGTACTTTTACAATTTTACCCTTGAATTCTGATTCTATTTCATTAAATAGTTTCATAGCTTCAATGATGCATAAAACTTTTCCTGGTGCTATTTCATCACCCACACTTACAAAGTTTGGCTTATCTGGTGATGGTGTGCGGTAGAAGGTACCTATCATTGGCGATTTAATGGTGATATACTTCGAATCGTCAGTTGGTTTAGCAGGTGCTGGTGCGGCTACTGCTGGTGCGGCTACCGCTGGTGTGGCAGCAACAGGTATAGCTACAGGAGCTGGTGCTGGTGCGGCCACAACTTGTTCTACCCTAACCCCTGTGGAGTTCTTAATGGTGATTTTAATGTCTTTCATTTCAAGACTCACCTCATTAACACCAGATTTGGATACGAACTTAATCAGGTCTTCTATTTCCTTTTTATTCATAATGGACGATTTTTTTTGGGTTGATTAAGAATAGAAAACCTCCTATCGGAGGCTTCCAGTTATTTACATGGACGAATATACAGAAAATCCAATATCACAGCATTTTTATCGATTTTTAAGCAGTTTTTAATGCTTTTTCAGCCAAATTCAGGTGTTTTTAGTCATAAATCCATGTTTTCATCCGAATGCCATATGTGTATAAACAGTCTTAAATTCACTCAAAAACAGCTATCTGATCTGTTGAAAATACTCAGTAAACAGAACTTTCCGCAGACTTATAGCTTTCAAAATAAAGATTATTCCGCTTGCTTCGATGCTGCCTTAGCTGCTCTCTTACAGGTTTTACAAGGCTTTCGTTTATGCTCCTTTGCCTTCTCCAGACTTACAAACAGCACCTGATCATTACATTTCTTCAGTGCTGAACAATCCTCTGATCGGTGAAAGGTAGATGCCGAACTGCTGATGCATACATACACTTCCTTTTTTCCTTCCGGTGCTTTACAGGCAAACATAAAAATCACTAAAACAAATATATACTTAGGCAAATATTTCATAAGGCAAATTTACGAATTCATTCAGCTATAACATTCAACAAATTACTGTTTACTGTTTTACAAATTGTTTTTGAGTAACTTTATCGTCAGTAAGTAATTCCAAAATATATACTCCCGAACTGAAGTCAGAAACATCGATTGCGTATTCCTTATTCCCGTTAATAAATCCGGAATATACCAAAACACCTGTCGCATTATATATATGCAACTGTGCGTAAATTAATGATGTTGATGAAATCCCGAGGATATGTGTTGCAGGATTCGGTGAAATCAGTAATGTGCCATTCTCCTGTTCCTCCATTTCTGTAACAACTACATTAAAACATTGAGTTGTATCAGAACAAATACCATTAGTTAAAATACAGGCATAACTTCCCGATTGAGTTGGAGTAAATAAGGTGTCGTTAGCACCAGATATCAAGCTATCGTTGTTACACATCAGCCATTGATACGTGTATCCGCCAAATACATGAATAGTCCCCAGGGAGATGTAGGAGGAAGTATTCAATTGTCGAACATATAAATGCAGAAACACTAAAGAGTCACATGTATTTGAGCCAGTGAAGGAATGGGCATATACACCCGTGCTCACCAGATTCAGATTACCAAATGGATATACTTCATCTTTACAAATAGTATCATAAGCATGACCAATATAATTTGGAATCATGGTTACATCTAAAGTAATTACAGAATCGCATCCATTGGAAGCTGGTGTTATTGCTGTATATGATCCTCCTGTAATAATGGATGTTCCAAAGAAATTATAAATCTCACCAGTGCATAACAGTATAGCGTAAGCACTACTGCTGCCTTGCCTAAATGTTAATGATAGATTCACAATAGAGTCGCAACCTAAAACAGCAGAACTGGAATCAACATATATGCCCGGCAAGGTAATATAATTACCTCCAAAGTAAAGCGAATCACCATCACATAATTCCAATTGAAGCGAGTCAGAAAAAGGACTACATTGTACATCGGTTATCGCATCATTGGTTATCACCGGAGGATTAAAATCGAAATATATATACGCTCTGTTCTGAATTTGTAAACCATCAACAAGACCATTTACAGTTTGAACTTTGAACTGAACATAGCCATGACTTTCCGGTTCATTACTCATGCTGTCAGCCAAATTAATATTTGGGAAATTAAATCGAATGACATTGCCATTCACCTGCACCATTGGTTCAAAGCTCCATGACAATAGTTGCACCGTATTTTCATCAACTAAAGCAGGAAGTGTGTCGAGAAGATAGATATTTTGTGCTGGTGCATTTCCGGTGTTCTGGAAATAAATGGTATAGGTTAACCATCCTTGCGTTGACTCCAGCATAGTTGGATTTACTTCTTTCGCATTTGGATCAAAACTGTTGACCACTGGAAAACAGGTTGTGAGTGAATTGTTCGATGTGTTTATATCGTTTATGAATGAGGTAACTTTTACATCCAGACAAACCTGATCTGTTGCCTGAGCAAACGTATCTGTCATCAATACGATTCCAAAATCATTATTAAAATCAATCGTACTGAAATTGGAAACAGCATAAATTAAGGTATCATTAATTACAGTTGGTACCAATGTTCCTTGCATCGGTTGAACATAAGAAGCTGGTCCCTGAATAATTACACGAACGCTGCCTGCGGAATTTCCACAATGCAATCCATAAGCAGCAGAAAGATCTCCTGCAAGAAATCTGATGTTGGCATAATTCGCAGGACGAACAACTCCGGAATCACGTACGATTGATGTAACACCAACATCCACTCCGGGACGACACTTTAATGCAAAGTTGAGATTATAATCCAGCGAATCAGAAACCGTAAGACCAGAAATGTACTGACCAGCTGCCGGACATTTTAAATCATATGCCGTACTGGTATCAACGCTGATTATATATATACCAGTATCGGCATCAAATGTATAACGTCCAACTCCATCAGTAAATGTTTGTTGCACCAAAACACTATCCTTATAAAGGTTCACCTTAACACCTTCATAAGTGGATTCATTGGGTTGATAAATGCAATCGTTAACAGAATCATTATATATAGTTCCACTGATATTCCATGTAAAATCACAACTGGTTGGATTGAAAATATTACAGACAGGAATGCCGGTAAGTGGAGGATTTGAAAATGTTGCCTGAATAACATTTGGTAAACAAGTAATAGCAGTATTACTAAAATCAAGCGAGTAAATTTTCCGGAAAGCCGGCATACAACTTAGCAGCGGATTATTCCCTATTGACAAACGGTACATCGAATCATTCATCACCGGAAGTGTTGTGATTTGTGAATTGTCTATATATATTTCCTTTAATGACAAGGGCGGAGATGGGATAGTAGTTAATGAAGTATATGCGAAGTTGATGGATTTGATTTTATTATTGAATGGTGGGAGTGAGTCTATTGGATTCTGATTGGCGCCAACATATTCTATATTTAATGGAAAGTTAGGGATGGCGTTTATTTGGTTGTTGTTAACTAATAGAAATTTTAAAGAATTTGGTAAAACAGGTAACGAAGTCAGATTATTATTATCGAGATCTACGTACTCCAGTGAGGAAGGCAATGCAGGTAATGATGTGATTTGATTATTTTCTGCAAGAAGTGTTTTAAGAGATACCGGTAAAGACGGAAGTGAGGTCAGTAAATTATCACTTGCATCAACATATGTTAAAGATCCGGGCAATGAAGGCAATGAAGAAATATCATTACTACTACACCCGAGATTTTCTAATGATGCAGGTAATGCAGGTAAAGAAGTATAATTGTTTGACTCACAAATCCATTGTTTCAGGTTTATGGGCAACGAACTGATGTTAACGTTTATATAATTGGAGTAAAGATATTTCAATCCGGAGGGTAAACTATTTACCGCTACTAAAGGGTTATTATTGATGTTAAGTGATTCGAGACCGGAAGGTAATGCAGGTAATAAACTCAGGTTGCAGGAATTTATTTCAAGATTTTTCAATGTTGTTGGAAATGGAGCAAAAGATAAAATTGCCTGCCCAGAAACATTTAAACTTTGTAATCCAGAAGGTAATGTTCCTATAATACTTATCTGACAAAGTGCGGCCTCCAAAGTAGTTAGACCTGCAGGAAGTACAGGCAAATTAGGCATTGGATTATTTGATATTCCTAAAAACTTTAGTCCGGAGGGCAATGCAGGCAAAGAGGATAAAGAATTTCCACCGCATTGGAGTGAAGTATCAGAAGCCGGAATATTAGTAATAGAGCTTATCTGATTATGTGCACAGTAAATATATTTTATCCGCTCTGGTAATAACGGCAGAAATGTAAGGTTCGGACAATATGTAATATGCAGATACTCCAGACTATCAAAATACTGAATCCCCGTCATATCCGTTAAATTAAGTTGACCGCTAGATGTAAAAGACTTCTTTGATACCAAAGCTGAACAAGTGGTATCCAGTTGATTTCCATTGAGACAACCGGCAAGTCCACTGCTTACCATCCAATTAACGAATTCCGGATCAGGAATAGTTACATACTGCGCTTTTACTCTTTCAACAGACAGAAAAAAAATAAGGGTGAGGAGTGCTGCAGTTACTTTCTTCATCATGGGTCGTTGTGTTACTTCCTCAAAAATAAGAATAGTAAGAATACAACCGTATGCCGATGTAAAATATTTATTTAATAATGCTATACGTAGTTCCAATTTTATGTTTTGTCTTTTTAACAGCTTTTTTCATCTGTTTCAGAAAACCGTATAAATCGTTTCATCAATAATCAGCTCGTTCATTAATATGGAAACGAAATGCAGATTTTGTTGTTTTTATATATTAACCTGTATTTGAAATTTTATTTTTGAAACTCTAATCTAAAAATCATCATGAAAAAAAATCTGCAACAGAAAATTAAAGAAGAATTTGAAAAGCATAATTTAACACCTCCTGAAAATTTGATTGCGGGTAGTGGGAATATTCCGGAAGAAATTGAAAATGCATTTGTGAAAAATGTAGTGGCATTCGAACTTCAGTCACAAATGAAAAAAATGTGTACTATATTTGAATTTATTGGGAAACCTGCATTTAAACCTTTTCAGGATGTAGCTCCTGATGATCTTTTTGAAAATCTTGAACAACTCTATGATACAATGGAGATACATGGTATTTATCTTAACACATGTGACAATTATCCTGATGATGTAATTTATAAATTTATTACCGAGGAATTCTTTCAGCATGAAATTAAAGATATACGTGTACCAGGATCGATGCTGTTATTTGAATACGAATCCTTTCATCCTAATATTCCTTTTCAGTTAGGTCGTGTTACAGAAGATTTGATTACCTGTTTTTTCAATTCAAATGGAATGAACTATACTCCGGATATACATCTGGAAAATGAAGTTTATATCAATACAAAAAAATATTCTAAGGAGGACTTCGTGCTCTTTTTAAAAAACTATATGGAATTTCATGATGCAGTGGAACTTCAGGATTATGAAATCAAAAACACAACTGTAGAGGAAACGATTGGCCGTGTAGAAGCATCTGTTAAAGTGTGTCTCGCTTTTAATGATGGTATACAGGAGGAAAAAGAAGAGATGATGGGTTTTCATTATCATCTGAAAAATGGTATGGAGTTTTTATATAAAGTAGAAACGAAATTGTGGTAAGGCAGTCATAAAAGGTCCTTACCATTCAGTGATTTCCTTTCCTGTTTCAGGGTGATCGATCCATTCAATGATGGCAGATCACCCTTTTTTGTACACACTTTAAATTTCCTTGATTACCTTCGTGGCAATTCTGCCTGCAGATTTTCCCAAATCGCTTCATGAAAATTCATATATATATAAGTCTGTTCCTCCTGCCATTCCTGTCAACGGCTCAACCAAAAATTAATATTCAACCTTTATTTGGTAATCAGCCTTTGCAACTGGAAACAAAATGGTATTCCCTGCATGATACAGATTCCATAGCCATTGATGTACTAAAATTTTATATTTCAGCCATTGAACTGCTTCAGGATGATAAACCAATATGGATAGAAAAAAACAGTTTTCACCTTGTAGACGCTTCGCAAACTGCAACGTTGCTTATACCTTTATCTGTTCCGGAAAAAATAATCTATAATGCCATTAAACTTAACGTCGGTATTGATAGTCTTACGAATTCTGCCGGTGCCAAAGGAGGTGATCTTGATCCCACAACCGGAATGTACTGGACCTGGCAAACCGGCTATATTAACTTTAAACTGGAAGGCAGAAGTACAGAATGTGACTCCCGCAAGAATGAATTTCAGTTTCACATCGGAGGATATGCAGCTCCGAATAATTCATTACAAACAATACGCTTACCCTTTTCATCTGTTCAAAATACCATTACAATTGACCTTAGAAAAATGCTGTTTGCCCTCAATTTGAAATCGAACAATCACATCATGTCACCGGGTGAACCTGCTATAAAAGTTGCACAGTTGATTCCGCAAGTAGTTAATTCTGTTAAACCATGAAGAAGTTACTTCTCTTCCTGATACTTTGCACAATTGTCTTCTCCTTTAAATCAGGAAGAAAATCACTACTTACTATTCCATCGAAATGGCCTGCTTTGCAATATAATCTGCAAGAAAATCCATTGAGTAAAGAAAAAGTGGAATTAGGTCGCGCTTTGTTTTATGATCCGATTCTTTCTGCTGATAATAAAATTTCCTGTGCCAGTTGTCATTCCCCTTACAATGCCTTTGCACATACGGATCATGCATTAAGTCATGGTATAAATGATAGGATTGGTTCCAGAAATGCACCAGCACTCATGAATCTTGCCTGGCAGAAAACATTTATGTGGGATGGAGCCATTACTCATCTCGATATGCAAGCACTGGCACCTATCAGTCATCCTGATGAAATGAATGAGTCGATTAAACATGTGGTGGAGAAATTAAATCAGTCAGAATTCTATCGTAAAAGGTTTGGTGTAGCATTTCCAACAAGCTCCATCACCGGTGAACAAACTTTAAAAGCCATTTCTCAATTCATGGTAACACTGGTAAGCTGCAATTCTAAATATGATAGCGTAATACTTAAACAAGCAGTGTTTACTTCACAAGAAGAAAATGGTTATCATCTCTTTAAAAAGAACTGCTCCGGATGTCATACAGAACCATTATTTACGAATGGAAATTTTGAAAATAATGGCTTGTCTGTTGATCTTACTTTAAACGATACCGGAAGAATGAAAATTACCAATGACAGTGCAGATATCTATAAATTTAAAGTGCCCACCTTACGCAATATTGAATTTACATATCCTTATATGCATGATGGCAGATTCAAAAAACTGGGAGAAGTGTTGAATCATTATACTAATGGCATTCAACATTTCTCTAATCTTTCTGAAAAGCTAAAATCACCGGTTGTGTTAAGCTCCAATGAAAAAGTTGATATCATTTCCTTCCTTCTTACTTTAAGTGATAAAAAGTTTTTGTTTAATCCTGATTATAGCTTCCCAAATAGTTTACTTACTGCAAACAAACAATAACTTACAAAGTGAAAAAAATAGTATTAATCGGAATTCTGATGTTTGTTGTATTGAACATTCATGCACAACGAAATGTTTTACTAATCATTGCAGATGATATTGGTACCGACTACTTTGGATTCTATGAAGATCATCTGGATACTGTTGGCGTTCCTCACATTGCTGCGCTCTTAAATAATGGTATACGCTTTAAAAATGCCATGTCGAATCCGGTTTGCTCTTCAACTCGTGCAGGAATTTTAACAGGACGATACAGTTTCCGTCACGGTGTTGGTTATATCGTTGGTGGAACGGGAGGTTCAGGAACTTTGGATACAACAGAAATTACAATTCCTAAATTACTGAATATATATAATCCTTCTATTGCAAAAGCGAATATTGGCAAATGGCATCTGCATAATCCAATGCCCGCTGGTAATTTATTAAACCCATTAGCGCTGGGATATAATCATTATGAAGGTCCATTTATTGGTGCGCTCCCTGATTATTATGCATGGCAGAAATATACAAATGGAGTTCTTAGCAATGTTACTACTTATGCTACAACAGAAAATGTAAACAATGCTGTTACATGGTTATCACAGCAGGGAAATAATCCATTCTTTTTATGGTTGGCATTTAATGCACCGCATGCACCATTTCATTTACCTCCTTCAGGGATGTACTCTGATTTAACATTAACTGGTACTACTCAACATATCAATGCCAATCCGAAAAA
>Ga0075163_10008511_pt1 | contig 13507 bp, 10 predicted proteins | sample JI1023141ADNA_FD_71478 | JGI IMG/M metagenome (GOLD analysis project Ga0075163, IMG submission 71478) | Wastewater effluent complex algal communities from Wisconsin, to seasonally profile nutrient transformation and Carbon sequestration -... | ecosystem: Engineered > WWTP > Effluent > Algae...
CGGCGGGCGTCTGGCCCCAATGCGCGGCGGTGGCTGCGTCGTAGAGCGGATAGACGCCGACAGGCATGAAGACGCCGAGCTTCACCGCAAGCGGATGGACATAGTCCGATGCGCGCTGGAAACGCGGCGCATCGACGGCATAGGGCGTCCACGGCAGGGTGACGCCATTCTTTTTGGCGTGATTGACAGCATGCTGAGCCTCGGCGCCAAGGACGAGGCCGATCTCGCTTGCGCCGCGGGCGATGCGGCGCGCGGCTTCGTGGAGATAGCGCACCGGACTTTCGCCGCCGACCGGGCCATAGACCGAACGGGCAGGTGAGAGGCCGAGCGTCGCGTTCAACAGGGCTGGCAGATCGCCATAGCGCCAGCTGACGAGACCGACGATGTCGATGGAATCGACCTGCGACAGCAATCCGCCGCCAGCGTCTGTCTCCGCTCGGCGTGCAGCTTCGGCCATCAGGGCCAACGGCTCCAGCGCCTGCGCCGGATCAGCCGGGCGATCAATGATCTCTCCGACGCCGACGATGACGGGGATACGGTCCGGGGGTGTCGTGTTGCTCATGCCTGCTTGTCCCGCACGGCGCGAATGCGATCAAGTCACAGGCGGTTCGATCATCTTGTGGCGTTCGACTGAAGAGGCCGGACAAGCAGCGCGCAGCTTCCGGCCCGTTGCGTCGGCGTTTCGTCAGGTGGCCATGTCCAGCGTATGGTCCCCCCCCGTACCTTTCATTGAGGCGGACCACGCTCAGGCGCGACACGTCTGGGGACGAGGCGCGATGCGCATTCGCTGATCGCCATTCCGCCCGAAACGGGTCCTGCAGACGGGAGTGCGCCAGAGGGCGGCGCTGACGCACGAAGCGCTGTTGGGGCGCATCGCCGCCTCTGATGCAGGGTCCGATTTCCATGTCCGAGAGAGGACATGTCTGAAAGAGGACCCGCGCGCCTTCGACGCCGTCAATGTGAAGCGGCTCGGCAAGCCCCGCTTGCGCGGGAAGACGAAGGCGATGACCTGCGCCCTCCAGATGAGCGCAGAAGGCGGCTGGAGCAGCGGGAGCACGCCAGTACCGAGCCGGGCCGGGCCGGGCCGGTCCCATATCTGGGGGGTCGGCCGGGCGCCGCCCCCCAGCGATGGAAAAGTCAGACGTTCCGCAGATTCCCTCTTTGTTCTTGAGAACATTTAGGGTACAAAATCAGCAACGGCGCTGGAATCACTGGGTTCGTTGCCCACCCCGGCGCACCATGGCAGATGTGGAGACCAAGATGGCGGCGGCGCTTCGGGTTGTGGAAGACAAAGGCATGGACAAGCAGAAGGCCCTGGAAACGGCGCTCAGCCAGATCGAGCGCAATTTCGGCAAGGGCTCGATCATGCGCCTTGGCAGCCAGACGACGCTCGACATCGAAGCGCTGTCCACCGGCTCGCTCGGCCTCGACGTGGCGCTGGGCATTGGCGGCCTGCCGCGCGGTCGCATCATTGAAATCTACGGGCCGGAAAGCTCGGGCAAGACGACGCTGGCCCTGCATGTGATCGCCGAAGCCCAGAAGAGCGGCGGCGTCTGCGCCTTCATCGATGCCGAGCACGCGCTCGATCCGGTCTATGCCGCGAAGCTGGGCGTCGATCTCGACGATCTGCTGGTCTCGCAGCCGGACGCCGGTGAACAGGCGCTCGAGATCGTCGACACGCTGGTGCGCTCGGGCTCGGTTGACGTGCTGGTGGTCGATTCGGTTGCGGCCCTTACGCCGCGCGCCGAACTTGAGGGCGAGATGGGCGACAGCCTGCCGGGCCTGCAGGCGCGCCTGATGAGCCAGGCGCTGCGCAAGATCACGGGGTCGGTCTCCAAGTCGAAGACCATGGTGATCTTCATCAACCAGATCCGCATGAAGATCGGCGTGATGTACGGCTCGCCCGAGACCACGACGGGCGGTAACGCCCTGAAATTCTATGCCTCCGTGCGTCTCGACATCCGCCGCATCGGGCAGATCAAGGACCGCGAGGAAGTGATCGGCAACCAGACCCGCGTGAAAGTGGTGAAGAACAAGGTGGCTCCGCCGTTCCGGCAGGTCGAGTTCGACATCATCTACGGGGAAGGCATCTCCAAGACCGGCGAGCTGATCGACCTTGGCGTCAAAGCCAACGTCGTCGAGAAGTCAGGCTCCTGGTATTCCTACGGCTCGCAACGGATCGGACAGGGACGCGAGAATGCCCGCAAGTTCCTGAAGGAGAATCCGGAGACGGCGGCGGCGATCGAGGATGCGGTCCGGGCGAATGCCGGCATCATCTCCGAGAACATGCTGGCCAAGGAAGAGCCGGACGACGCCGCCGAAGCCTAGACGAATTAAGCCGAACACGTTCGGCCACACCCCCGATATTGATCCCAGGCGGATGCGATGACGGGGTGGGGCCTACTGGTGAGGCTCATTGGCAAGCCAATACGCTCATTGACGACAGGCATGGCAGTGCCAGGAGGGCGCCGGTTCGCAAGGACTGGCGCCTTCTGCGTTCTGGCCTGCGTTCGAGGCTGCGTTCTGGTCTGTGTTTCGGGCAGCACGATCGGGCGCGGGGCGCTCGTGTTGCCGCCCATGCTTCTGGCAGCGTCGCCGCTCTGTGCTTTGCGCGCCATTCACCCCACGGGAGCGCCCCTTCGGCTTGGCGCCACGGCAGGGGGGGCTTATACCGCCCGGGACCGTCGCGGCCGGGGCTGCTGCTGGCGGATCAGGGATGCGGTCCTTATGTCTGGCCTCACGTGTGGCCGACGCCGGAGCGCGCCGTCCCGCCGTCCGGCCCTCGAGGAGACTGCCATCCATGACGACCCGCCGCTCGACCCCGTCGAAATCGTCTGCGCCGGCGAGCGTCAACGCCATCCGGTCGGCCTTCCTCGACTATTTCGCCAAGGCCGACCACGTCGTGAAGCCATCCTCCTCGCTGGTGCCGCAGGGCGATGCGACACTGCTGTTCACCAATGCCGGCATGGTGCAGTTCAAGAACATCTTCACCGGCATCGAGAAGCCCTTCGCGCCGCGTGCGGCGACGTCGCAGAAGTGCGTGCGCGCCGGCGGCAAGCACAATGATCTCGACAATGTCGGCTACACCGCGCGCCACCACACCTTCTTCGAGATGCTGGGCAACTTCTCGTTCGGCGACTATTTCAAGGAACAGGCGATCGAGCATGCCTGGAAGCTGATCACCAACACGTTCGGCCTGCCGCCGGAAAAACTGCTGGTCACGGTCTACTCTGAAGACGAGGAGGCCGCGAGCATCTGGCGCAAGGTGTCGGGCTTCTCTGATTCCAGGATCATCCGCATCCCGACGACGGACAATTTCTGGTCGATGGGCGACACCGGTCCGTGCGGCCCGTGCTCGGAAATCTTCTACGACCATGGCGACAAGCACTGGGGCGGCCCGCCGGGCTCGGCCGAGCAGGATGGCGACCGTTTCATCGAGATCTGGAACCTCGTCTTCATGCAGTTCGAGCAGGTCTCGAAGGAGGTCCGCAACCCGCTGCCCAAGCCCTCGATCGACACCGGCATGGGCCTCGAGCGCATCTCGGCGATCCTGCAGGGCGTACACTCGAACTACGAGATCGATCTGTTCGCGAACCTGATCGCGGCGGAAGAAGAGCTCTATGGCGTGAAGGCGGAAGGCGATCAGACGGCGTCCTTCCGCGTCATCGCGGACCACCTGCGCGCCACGTCGTTCCTGATCGCCGATGGCGTGATGCCGTCCAACGAGGGACGCGGCTATGTGCTGCGCCGGATCATGCGACGCGCGATGCGTCACGGCCACATGCTGGGCGCGCGTGAGCCGATGATGCACAAGCTGGTGCCCGCGCTGGTGCAGGAGATGGGCGAGGCCTATCCCGAGCTTGGCCGTGCACAGGCGTCGATCGAGAGCCTGCTGAGCCAGGAGGAGGCGAGCTTCCAGCGCACGCTCGGGCGCGGCCTTGCGTTGCTGGATGAGGCGACGACCGGGCTCGGCGCCGGCGGCACGCTGGCGGGCGAGACGGCGTTCAAGCTCTACGACACGTTCGGCTTCCCTCTGGACCTGACGCAGGATGTTCTGCGCGCGCGCGGCCTGGCGGTGGATGAGGCGGGCTTCAACGCTGCGATGGCGGATCAGCGCTCGCGCAGCCAGGAGCATTCGAAATTCGCGGCCGGCGATGGCGCCGGGGAAGTGTGGTTCTCGGTGCGCGATGCATCGGGGGCGACGACTTTCCAGGGCTATGAGTTCGACGAGACATCGGGCCGCCTGGCGGCCGTGCTGGTTGGCGGGGCGCAGCAGGAGAAGATTGCGCAAGGCGCCAAGGCCGAACTCGTGTTCGACCAGTCGCCCTTCTATGCAGAATCCGGCGGCCAGTCGGGCGACAGGGGCGAGATCCTGTTTGCCGGCGGCGGGCGTTTCCGCGTCGATGACGTGCAGAAGCGCGCGGGCGATGTGTTCGCGCATGTCGGCGAGATGGTGTCAGGCGCAGCGAAAGTCGGCGACGTTGCGGAACTGAAGATCGACCGCGTGCGCCGTGCAAAGATCCGCGCCAATCATTCGGCGACGCACCTGTTGCACGCAGCGCTGCGCAACCGTCTGGGCAAGCACGTGTCGCAGAAGGGCTCGCTGGTCGAGGCCGACTATTTCCGGTTCGACTTTTCGCATGGCGCCCCGCTGACGCGCGAGGACATCGAGGTTGTTGAAGCCGAAGTGAACGCCGTGGTCCGGCAGAACGCGCCGGCGGAAATCCGCGAGATGGAGCCGGAGGCCGCGATCAAGGCGGGCGCCATGGCGCTGTTCGGCGAGAAGTATGGTGACGTGGTGCGTGTGCTGCGGCTGGGCAATTCGGTTGCAGAAGCCAATGCGCCTTATTCGGTGGAACTGTGCGGCGGCACGCACGTCTCGCGCACCGGCGATATCGCGGTGTTCGTGATCACGTCCGAAGGCGGCGTTTCAGCTGGCGTGCGCCGGATCGAGGGCGTGACGGGCGAGGCGGCCTTGGCGTTCCTGAAGCAGCGCGTTGGCGTGGCGCGCGATATCGCGGACCAGCTGAAGACGCAGATCCTCGATGCGCCGGCGCGTGTGGCGGCGCTGAACGACCAGCGCAAGAAACTGGAATCCGAACTCGCCGATGCGCGCAGGAAACTGGCGATGGGCGGCGGCGGAGCAGGCGCGAGCGCCGGTCCCGAAGATGTCGGCGGCGTGAAATTCATCGGCAAGGTCGCCGAAGGTCTGGCCCCAAAAGACCTCAAGGGTCTGGTCGACGACGCCAAGAAGGCGATGGGCTCGGGCATCGCCGTGTTCGTCGCGGTCAACGACGGCAAGGCGGCCGTGGTGGTCGGCGTGACCGACGACCTCAAGGGCCGCTTTTCGGCGGTTGATCTCGTGAAGCTGGGCGCAGCGGCGGTTGGCGGCGCGGGCGGCGGCGGGCGTCCGGACATGGCGCAGGCAGGCGGGCCCGATGGCGACAAGGCGGCGGATGCAATCGCGGCTGTGAAAGCCGCGCTGGCGGGCTGACGTCTGCACGGTGGGCCAAAGCCTTGCGGCTTTGAACAGTCCAAACAAAAGGCCCGCCGGAGTGATCCGGCGGGCCTTCATTTTTCAGGCTACAAAGCTATCAGCCCTTCGCCATCGCTTCCTGGAAGTTGGCGGCGACTTTCTCGATGAAGCCTTCGGTGGTGAGCCAGGCCTGGTTTTCGCCGACGAGCAGCGAGAGGTCCTTGGTCATGAAGCCGGCCTCGACGGTGGAGACGACGGTCTTCTCCAGCGTCTCGGCGAACTTCACCAGCTCAGGCGTGTTGTCGAGCTTGCCGCGGTGGGCGAGGCCGCGCGTCCAGGCGTAGATCGAGGCGACCGAGTTGGTCGAGGTTGCCTTGCCTTGCTGGTGGGCGCGATAGTGGCGCGTGACGGTGCCGTGGGCGGCTTCCGCTTCGACGGTCTTGCCATCGGGCGTCATCAGCACGGAGGTCATCAGGCCGAGTGAGCCATAGCCTTGCGCGACGGTGTCGGACTGGACGTCGCCATCGTAGTTCTTGCATGCCCAGACATAGCCGCCGGACCATTTGAGGCAGGAGGCCACCATGTCGTCGATCAGGCGGTGTTCGTAGATGCCGTTGAACTCGGCGAACTTGTCCTTGAACTCGGTGTCGAAGACTTCCTGGAAGATATCCTTGAAGCGTCCGTCATAGGCTTTGAGGATGGTGTTCTTGGTCGACAGGTAGACCGGCCATTTGCGCTGGTAGCCGAAGTTGAACGAGGCGCGCGCAAAATCGCGGATCGATTTGTCGAGGTTGTACATGCCCATGGCGATGCCGGCGCCGGGGAAGTCGAACACTTCGTACTCAACCGGATCGCCGCCGCCCGCAGGCGTGAAGACCATCTTGAGCTTGCCGGGGCCAGGGACCTTGAAGTCGGTAGCCTTGTACTGGTCGCCGAAAGCGTGACGGCCGACGACGACGGGCTGGGTCCAGCCGGGGACGAGGCGGGGGACGTTCTTCATCACGATAGGTTCGCGGAAGACGACGCCGTCGAGGATGTTGCGGATCGTGCCGTTGGGCGACTTCCACATCTTCTTCAGCTTGAATTCTTCAACGCGCTGTTCGTCCGGCGTGATCGTCGCGCACTTCACGGCGACGTTGTACTTCTTGGTGGCCTCGGCGGCGTCGATGGTGACCTGGTCGTTGGTGGCGTCGCGGTGTTCGATGCCGAGGTCGAAGTATTTCAGGTCGATGTCGAGATAGGGGAGGATCAGGCGTTCCTTGATGAGCGCCCAGATGATCCGGGTCATTTCATCGCCATCCATTTCGACGACGGGGTTGGCGACCTTGATGACGGCCATGTGAAGGCTCCTTGAAGCGTCTGCGTGACGGCTGGAAATCGGTGAAACTGGGACGGCTATAGCAAAGGCTTTCCGATGCACAAAGGGGCGTGAAGAAAGCGTGCAGGCCGGGGCAAGGTTGCAGGCGGCAAACGCCCGGATTGCAGGCGGAATGCGCCTGTGAGCCCCCTGGCAGGGAGGATGTCCGGGAGGTGGCGACCGGGGTACAAGTCGGGGACCTCAATGTCCGCCCTGGGAGGAAGCGTCGCGTGTTCGGGAAAGCGGGTGCTCTGACCCTCTGCCTGTCGGGGCTGGTTGGGGCCTGCGGGCCGAAGGCTGGTGCGCCGCAGACCGCCGCCCTTGCCGCGCCCGCCGCTGGCGCGATACCGGCGCCCGCTGCCGCGCAGCCGCTCAATCCCCCGCCGCCTCCCGGCATCGGGCCTGTCCATGCGGGCATGAGCGTCGTCAAACTTGAAGCACTTGGCCTGCCGTACCGGTTGAATATCAAGTCGTTCGAAGGGGCCGACTATGTCGTCTATCTGATCGACATCGGTGACGGCGTTGAGGTGAGCGCCACCATCGTCAACGGCTTGTCGGCCGATGTATCGACGAGGTCCGTCGGCTATCTCACCGCCGAGGGCGCACATGTCGGCGATACGATCGCGCGGCTGCGGAAGCTTTATCCGGCGGGAGAGGTCGTCCAGGGCTACGAGTCCGAGGTTGGCCTTTACTACACGTTCAAGGCAGGCAGGACGGACGGCGGCGAGTATTTCCGTTTCGACGCGGATGCGCTGGGCGAGGATTGCGTGGTCAGGAATCTGGGCTGCCCGGCAGACATGGCCGCGATCAAATCAATCCGGCTGGATGTGTACTGAGGCGAGACATCTGGCCTTGATGGCTCTCGCGGCGTAGGTGAGCGCATGACCTCTCGCAACATCCTCTCTCCGGCATTCATCCTCGTCGCCCCGCAGATGGGCGAGAACATCGGTGCGGCGGCGCGGGTGATGGCGAACTTTGCGTTGTTCGATCTGCGGCTGGTGGCCCCGCGCGATGGCTGGCCCAATGCGGCGGCGGAGACGATGAGTGCGGGAGCGCTGCCGGGCGTGGTCAACGTGCAGGTGTTCGAGACCGTGGAGGCGGCGATTGCCGATTGTGCGCTGGTGATCGCAACGACGGCGCGACCGCGCGAAATGACCAAGCCCGTTCTGGGCGGAGCGCAGGCGGTGGAACGGATGCGCAGCGTCGATGGGCGCGCGGGCGTGCTGTTTGGCGCCGAGCGTGCAGGTCTGCCGAACGAAGCAGTGACGCTGAGCGATGCGATCTTGAGTTTCCCCGTGAATGCGCAGTTCGCCTCGCTGAACCTGGCGCAGGCCGTGGCGCTGGTCGCGCATGGCTGGGCGGAGGCGATGGCGACGGGCGTGCCCGAGAAGTTCGACGTCGAAATCCTGCCGCCCGCCAGCCGCGAAAACCTGATCGGCATGATGGAACAGTTCGAGGCGGAACTGGATCGCGCGGGCTTCTTCTTCCCGGAAGAAAAGCGCGCAGTGGTGGTGCAGAACCTGCGCAACACGTTCACGCGGGCAGGGTGGAACGAACAGGAAGTGCGAACTTTCCGGGGCGCCATCAAGGCTCTGGCGCTCGGACGTGGCAAGGCGCGAGTTATCCGCGAAGACTGAAACGGCGCTGCTGACTCTCGCAAAAGCCGGGCTTAGGCTGGCCGGATAGGCGGAGGCTGGGGGCCGACGCGATCCGATGCAGATCGCGTGCGCACGCGCCCTGGTCATCCGTGATGGGTGATCAGGGGAATGCAATGTTCAAATCGGGACTGACGCTTGTGATCGCTGCGGCGACTGGCGTGGCGGGTTGGCTCGGCGGCAGCGTCTATCCTGCGCCGCCGGAGTGGACCGATGCGATCAACCGGCACGCCAATGACCTGCGCGCGAAAGTGCGGCTGGAAGCATCCGACTTGCAGGGATTGAAGCAGCTCGTGTCGGCCGAGAAGTTTGATGCGTTCACGCAGGAGGTCACCAGCATTGCAGTTGCTGCAGGCGAGGTGATCGAGGTGGAGCGCGACAATGGCACGCTGGAAGAGCAGCTCGACAATCTGGCGATGACTGCGGAAGCGGCGATACCGGGGGGGCTGGCGGCCGCGCCTGCGCCTGTTGTCGCGGCTGATCCGGCTTCACCTGCAGCGCCAGCGCCAGCACCAGCGCCGCCGGGCGCGGTCGCGGCGATGCCGCCGCCGGCCGGGTTCGGGAGCACGCTCGAAATCTGTCCGCGCATGACGGTGCAGAATTCGCCCAAGGTGGAGGGGCTGCAGGTAGCCAGCTTCAATTCGCTGGTGGATGTGCGCGGGGTGAAGCTGGCGGTGGATCCGGCGCAGGGCGCATGCCTGTCGTCAGGCTTCGGGCCGCGTAGCGACCGGCTGCACAAGGGGCTCGATTTCCACAATGCCGAGGGCGGGGCGATCCTCGCTGCGGCGGACGGGCAGATCGTCGAGATGAAGTTCCGTGACGACTACGGCAACATGCTGCTGATCGATCATGGCGGCGGCGTCTTCACGCGCTATGCGCACCTCGCCTCGTTCGGGCGCGGACTGTCGAGCGGCGTAACGGTGCGGGCAGGCGAGCAGATCGGGCTGATGGGCAACACAGCCAGCTATCAGGTGCCGATCCATCTGCACTACGAGCTGCTGATCGGCGACTACGGCAATCCGAAGGGATCGTTCGGACTTGAACCGGCCGATCCGCTGGCCTTTCCGGCCGCGCCGTAAATGAAACGCGGCCGGAGCGTCCTCCGGCCGCGCGCTAGGTTCGCGGGCAGTCGCGCCTAGTGGTCGACGTGAGCTGCGCTGTTGGTCGAGGTCGATGAGCCCGAGGGCTTGACCGTTGCGCCGCCGGAAGCGGAAGCGCCGCTGCTGACGGAGACGTCAGGCGCGGCGGCCTTCGCCTTTGCAGCGGCTGTTTCCGCTTTCGCCTTGGCGGCTGCAGCCTGGCTTGCGGCGGTGGCCTGGGTCTTGGTGGCTGCGCCCTTGGCGGTGTCGACCGGGCCGACGGCGTCAACAGTTGCGGAGCCTGAGCCGCCGACCGAGACGCCGGGGACGGCGACCTGGCCGCTGCCGCCGAGATTGACCTGCGGCTCGGGAGCCGATGCTGCGGCTTTCTGGGCGTCCGCCTTTGCGGCGGCGTCCGCCCTGGCAATTTCCCGGGCAGCTTTTTCTTCTGCCTGTTTGGCGAGGCGTTCGGTGCGGGTCAGCGTGTCCGCGGACTTGATGCCGCCATTGATTGTGCCGGAGAGGTCGCCAGAGGCGGCGCCGCCCGCGCCGCCCGGAATGGCGCCGCCCACCGCGCCGCTGAGGCCGCCGGCGCCGCCGATCTGAGCTGAAGCTGGCAGGGCGAGAAGAACCGCGAGGGCGACGCCTGCGGCGAGATGAGTACGGATCATGAGAAGTCCTCCATCGGGGCGACATGCGCCCCCGTGTGGAAGACCAACGCAGGTCTCGCGGGTCGGTTCAGCTATCACTGTCAGCCAATCGAAGGTTCTTCATTACATTTGTGACACACGGATACTTTGTCCGGTGCGGAAGGACTGGATGCTTAACTCAAAGCAACTGTCGATATCATCCGAATGCCAGACATCTAGTGGAGGTCCGGGCTTTCTGCAGAATCCCGACGGGAGAAACTAAAAACCTAGTTGACTCGATTATCGATAAGAACGAGGCTCAGAACTAAGACCTTAGTTCCTCCCGGACGCTGTTCATGCCCAAGCCCAAGTCAGACGTGCTCACCGAGGCCGAGCAGCGGATCATGCGGGTGATGTGGGACAAGGGGGAGGCCAGCGTCCGCGATGTGACGGAAGCGCTCGAGCCGACCTATCCGGTTGCCTACAACACCGTTCTCACCCTGCTGCGCATCCTGACCGAGAAGGACTATGTGACGCCCCGCCAGGAAGGCCGGGCGTTCGTCTATCGCGCCACCGTGACGCGCGCCGAGGCGCGCAGCCGGGCGCTGCGCAAGATGGTCAGCACCTTCTTCGAGGGCTCGCCGACCGCGCTCGCCCAGCATCTTATCCGCACTGAAAACCTGAGCGCCGATGAGCTACAGTCCCTCAAGGACGAGCTTGAGCGGGCGCCTGACGAGGAGGGGTCCAATGACTGACGCAGCAATCAACGGCGCCGGCGTGCTGCAGACGCTGATTGTCGGACATCTCTGGCAGAGCGTGGCGGTGGCCGGCGTGCTGGCCGCAGCGCTTGTTCTCGGGCGGCGCATGGCCGGCTCGGCGCGGCATGGCCTTGCAGCGGCGGCGTTTGGCGCCTGCCTGCTGTTGCCGCTGGCGACATTCATTCCTGGCGAAAGCCTGGTGAAGTTGCTGCTGGAGAAGACGCAGGCGCCGGTGACGCTGGTCGAGCCCGGCCCGGTTTTCGCCGCAGCGCCGCACGCGGCTGAGGCTCCCCAGGCGCTGGTCGTCACGCGCACCGAAGACGCCCGCGTTTCGACGTCCGTGCTGGCGACCCTGCCGGCTGCGGCCAGACTGTTTGGCGCGCCGAAAGAGGCGGTCGGCGCGCTGCAGGCCATCCGTGATGGGGCGATGCCAGGCGTCGAGAGCGCTGAACCTGCAGCGCCGGTCGCCCGCATCGACATTGCGCCTGCAGCGGGCGCCATCATCGCCAAGGCGGGGCCGCTGGTGCGGATGCCGAAAATCGACATTCCCGATCTGACTTTGCCGCTGCTGGCGGTGTGGCTGGCGGGCGCGCTGATCCTGCTGGTGCGCGTGGGGCGTGACCTTGTTGCAGTGGAGCGCATGGTGACCCGCGCGCGGCCGGTAGCATTGCCGAAGAAGCTGGCGAAGCGTCTTGGCAAGGTGCGCGTTGCAGTCAGCAGCGAAGCGCCGGGGCCGATGGCGGCGGGACTGTTCCGGCCTGTCGTGGTGCTGCCCGAAAGCGCGGCGGATCAGCTCGATACGCCCGAGATGGCGGCGCTGCTGGAGCATGAGCGCGCCCACATCGTTCGCCGCGACATGCTGGCGGCCCTCGCCCAGCGCGTTGTGCTGGCGCTGCTGTGGTGGAGCCCGGCGCTGTACTGGATCAGCCGCCGCATTGATGAAGAGCGCGAAGTCGCGTGCGATGAAGCCGCTGTCGAGCGCACGGGCGACGCCCGCGCCTTCGCCCGCTCTTTGACCAGCCAGGCCGAAAACCAGCTGTGGGCGCGCGCGCCGCGACTGGCGGTCGGCGCCATCGGGCCGCGCTCACAGTTCGGCCGCCGCATCCGCCGCTTGATCGATCTTGCAAAGGGCGCAGCCCCCGCACGCTATTCCGGCCGGTTGGCGTTCAGCGGTCTTGCACTGGCGGCGCTGATTGCGGTGATCGTGACGCCACGCATCGTGGCGGACACGCCGCAGAAATCGGGCGAGTTCGAAAATCCGCCGATCGACAACACGCTCGACGGCAAGCCGCCTGGCGGCAAGTCGGGGGACCTCACGCCGCGCAATGAGCGCGATGCGATCCGCGCCGAGCGTGATGAGCGCAATGCGATCCCAGAGCCCGGTGAGCCGCGCTTGCTGCAGTTCCTTGGCGAGGACATCGCTCGCGAGATCGAGCTGGCGATGAAGGACATCGAGCCCGAGCTGCAAGGCCTCAGCGGCGAACTGGCTTTCCTCGGCACGGATATCGCGATGCTGGTGAACGAGCAGGTGATGCGCGAAATGCCGTCGATCATGGCCGAAATCGACGCCGTCATGGCGGAAGCGGAATCCTCGGGCGATTTTGACCGTGAGGAAGTCCGTGCGGCGCTCGAAGAGGCCCGCGAGGAGCTGCGCCAGGCTTTCGGACCAGAGTTCAAGGCCGAGCTGCAGGCGGCGATGGCGGACGCGCGCCAGGAGATCGCCAGCAGCCGGGAGCATATCGCCGGCACGCGGCAGGACCAGAACAGCGTGATGGCCGAAGTCCGCGCAGCACTTGCCGAAGCGCGCGAGGAAATGCGTCAGGCGCGCGAGCGTGGCGACTTCCACATCGACGCCGACCGGATCATCGAGGACGTGCGCAAGTCAGGCGTGCAGGCGGACCGCAACGTCGTGATCCGCACCTCGAGCGATGCCGATCGGGACTCGCCGGAATGGCGGCTTTTTCGCGCGGCCAGCACGGGCGACGCGGCGGCGGTGCGCAAGCTGCTGGGCGAAGGCGTCGATGCGAACCGGGTGTTCCGCGGCGATGGCACGGCGCTGATTGCGGCGGCGCGCCGCGGCAACACCGAGATAGTGCGCCTGCTGCTGGCGGATGGCGCAGATTGCAATCTCGCATCCATTGGCGACGGCAATCCGCTGATCGCTGCGGCCTCACGCGGTCACGCCGACATCACGAAGCTGCTGATCAAGGACGGGGCTGACGTGAACGCCTATGTGCGTGGTGAGGAGACGCCCCTGATCGTGGCGGCGCGCCAGGGCGAGCTCGCGGTTGTGAAACTGCTGGTGGACGCCGGCGCCGACGTGAACCTGGCCTATCGCGTCGAAGGCCGGCTCCGCTCGCCGCTGGGCATGGCGGAGAAATATGGTCAGGACGGCGTCGCGTCGTATTTGCGCCAAAAAGGCGCGGTACCCGAACCTGAAGCCGCGCACTAGACCGGCTGTATCGGGACAGATCCATCCAAGAGTTTGAAGCGCTGACACTGTCAAACGTGCAGCGTTGCCGGGGTCCTGAGCGGGACAGGGGGGGGACGACT
>Ga0075163_10008512_pt1 | contig 13506 bp, 12 predicted proteins | sample JI1023141ADNA_FD_71478 | JGI IMG/M metagenome (GOLD analysis project Ga0075163, IMG submission 71478) | Wastewater effluent complex algal communities from Wisconsin, to seasonally profile nutrient transformation and Carbon sequestration -... | ecosystem: Engineered > WWTP > Effluent > Algae...
GTCCGCGGTGAACGATGCCAATCTTGTGCGCTCTGCTTAGGCCTTGCGCGAGCTGTCGCAGGATCCAGATGATCTCTTTCGCCGTGAATGCGTGCTGGGTATCCAAGAGCTTCCGCAGATCACACCCGCGAAGCAGCTCCATGACATAAAAAGGAGCGTCGCTCTCCTCCCGCACTTCGCCGGAGTCGATGACCTGCACCACGTGCTCGCTCTTGATGCGCGCCGGCAGCTTCAGCTCGCGCTTGAAGCGCTCGACGCTGTCCCCCTTCGCTGCCTTGTGAGCCAGCAGCACCTTCAGCGCGTACTGCTCGCTGGTCTGCGTATGCAGCACCTGATAGACCACCCCCATGCCGCCGCGGCCCAGCTCGCGGAGGACGTGGTAGCGGTCGGCAATGATGTTAGGCGGCATTAGGTTCTATCTACAGTACAGATATCCATCCTGCGGATTAGACTTATTATTGCAATTAAGCCCGAATAAAGGCGGTCCGCAGTCAATAATCTGCACTGCCGAACCGCATTGGATGGAAGCCCCGGGTATAATTGATCTGATGAATACGGTATTGTCGCAAGTAGGTATTCTTGCTGCCCCGCAATCCGTCTTGTCATCCAGTGCTATTATTTTTATTTTTGAATCAGGAATGGTGCTCGTGATACACGTGGAACTTGAACTAGCGCAGAATATGGATTCGATTTTTCCATCGCAGTTCCAGTCCCAGATTTCAAAATGATTATTCGGGTCAAAAAGTGAATCGGTTGCTGCTTTATTCTGGAAATCGGACCGGGGATTGCGTTGAAGATTGCTGCAAAAAGCTCCTGCGCCATTACAAGTCACAGTCCCCGTAGTGCGACACGCGCCTACCTTGGAGATATCCCAACAGCTCGTCCCCTTTTTAAAGGACATGGTTCCGCTTTGCCATACCGCGTCTTCGTCAACCTGCCCATCGCAGTCATCGTCCTTGCCGTCGCAGGTAGTATCACCCAAGGTGGGACCAACAGCAGCGTCTTTGGTTTCCCAGCGTCCATTTTTGCAAACTTCAACCCGCGGCCGGCATTTAGAAATAGGACTGTAGTGTATTGTTGAATCATATTTTTCCTGCTCTTGATTATCTATACAAGGCACGCAGTCCTGCTCATCCACTTCGCCATCACAATCATCATCACGGTTATTTCCACACTGTTCTGTAATTGGATCGATTCCGCGACAGATGTCCCATTGAAGATCATCAAGGCATAATTGAGTTTTATCTGTGCAATATGAAGCAGGATTTGTTGACTTTGTGACGATCCCGACGCGCGCTGGGCAACTTTGGCGAAATCCGACAGTGGGGCATGAACAAATATCTGGATTGTCTATTGCACCATCGCAGTCATCATCTATTCCGTTTCCGCACTTTTCCGGACCATCACAAGCTGGCAGATCATAGTTTCCAGCTGTGCAGGCTCCTATCGTGGATAGAAAAATTCCCGTTATTGCCACTCTAATAAAGAAATAGTTCAATTAGAACTCTCCGCTCATCATGAAGCCAACGCCGCCGTACATGCTGGACGCCGAGACGCGAGGTCGGTCAACGCGCTGACGAGACCAGTCCGCGGTCAGCGCCAGGCCGAGGGTCGCGACTCCGAACGCTCCTGCAAGTGGGGCGAGACCCGTCGCTGCGCTTGCCATGGCGCGGATGCGGTCGCGAGTGGCGAAGGCTTCGCTCGATGGGGCTGGCACGACCCCTTCTGCGGGTCGGTTCGCGGCGTCCTCGCTCTGCGCCTGCACGCCGAGCGCGATGGCGGTCACCAGCGTGGCCAGCGTCAGCCCGCCAAAAAACAGCGCCACGGCCCGCGGCGTGGCCCGCCGCAGGCTTGGGCGAAGGCTGACGTGCTCGCCATTTTCGAGCTGGCGCTGCCACCGCATGCGGCGGTACCCGGGCGCAGTAAGCATCAGGTCATGAGCACCTGGATCCAAGTAGAGAGAGATAGTCTCTTGATTCGTCGCGGCCGGCTTCCCATCTACGAGGATCTGCGTTCCTTTCGGTGCATCCGAAAGGTAGATACGCACTTCGGCGCTTGCCTCACGCTCTGGCAAGACATCGACGCGAACGTGCTTGCCGTCCCGCAGCTCGATGGTCTGGCTGAACTTTCGCATCTTGGTTCCGCTCGCGGTGATCTCGTGCTTGCCCGGATCGAGGGGCTGCTTGATCCCCCACAGCTCCTGAGCAATTGGGAGGCCATCCAGCAGGACGGTGAAGTCCACAGGCATGCCCGCTGGCACGGCCAGGGTCAGGTAGGGGACGTGCGGCTCCAGATCGGCCATGTTGCCGATCGCGTCCTTCCGCGCCTCGTCGTACTGACGCTGACCTGCCCGCAGGCGCTCGGCGGCCTCGCGCTCGGTGGTCTGGTAGGTCTTGTACGAGGTGCCCAGTCGACCCAGATCACGATAGCAATGTCCGAGGAGCAACCGTGCGTTGGGACTGCTGTGAAGGCGCAGGCTCTCTTCAAGCAGCAGGACCGCATCGCCAAAGCGCCGGCCCTGAAAGGCGCGGGTCGCCAGCTCATACTTGGCCTTCGCCACTTCTGACGGAGAGCTTGAGGCCGCTGCGTCCGCTGCTGCCTCCACCTGCTGTGGGCTGAGTACGACCACTGCGAGAGCAATGAGGAAGGTCGTACTCCCAGGCCCCTTGTAGTGGTGTGCTCGAGCCTTCATATGCTTCTCCATCATACTCGACAGTCGGTAAAGTAGATGCAACAAGCTGAAGCAAGAGGACGGCCAGGTCCTCATCACCCAAGGCAGCACCGGGCTCGTGCATGCCCTGCTCGCCGCCGGGCTCGTCGATGAGATCCGCACGTTCACGTTCCCGGTGCTGCTGGGCAAGGGGAAGCGCCTGTTCGGCGACGACAGCCAGCAGGCGAGAAACTGAAATGCGAAGGCTAAAGGTTACGGTGGCGCGACGCGGGGCCGTTCGTATAGCCGAGGCGTCGCTGACCATGGTAGGATGAACCGTAGTTTTACCGCAGCGTACTTATCTGCCGCGTTCAATGACCCAGGAGTCCTCCAGCCCCGTCGATGAGGCGTTGGCGACCACGGATGCCGCTGGTCTCAGCGACGTGACGGCGGCCGCCGATCCCGCGCCTGCGAATCTCCAGCGCGGCGCGCTCGTCGGCCGCTATATCGTGCTCTCGCGGCTCGGCCAGGGCGGCATGGGTGTGGTCTTCGCAGCTTACGATCCCGAGCTCAATCGCAAGGTGGCGCTCAAGCTCCTCCTCCCGCGACTCGCCAGTAGCGCCAATCCGGCCACCGCCACCGAGGCCCGTAACCGTCTCGTGCGCGAGGCGCAAGCGCTCGCTCAGCTCAACCATCCGCACATCGTCGCCATCCACGACGTCGGTGAGCACCGGGGCGCGGTGTGGCTGGCGATGGAGTACGTGGAGGGCCAGACGCTATCGGCGTACCTGGCGGAGCGGCGCCGCAGCTGGAGTGAGGTACTGGCCATCATGACCCCGGCCGCCGTAGGGCTCGCAGCGGCCCACGACGCCGGCCTCGTCCATCGCGACATCAAGCCCGACAACATCATGGTCGGCGCCGATGGACGCGTGCGGGTCATGGACCTGGGCCTGGTCCGCGCTCTCGGCGGCGATGACAAATCCGTCGGATTGGTTCCCACAAGCCCCCCGCACGCTGCCGCCACGGGCCCCGTGGTCCTGTCCGCGCAGGTGACGCAGGAGGGCGCAATCATGGGCACCCCCGCGTACATGAGCCCGGAGCAGATCCATGGCCAGCCGGCCGACGCGCGCGCGGACGTGTTCGCGTTCTGCGTGACGTTGTGGGAAGCGCTGATGGGCGAGCGGCCGTTCGCCGGCGACACGCTGCTGGCGCTCGCTTTCAACGTGCGCTCAGGCAAGGTCCGGCCCGTCCCGCGCGACCGGCATGCGCGGCGCGTCCCCGGGTGGTTGCGGCGCGTGTGCCTGCGTGGGCTGGCGTTCGAGCCCGAGCGCCGCTTCGCCTCGATGCACGCCCTGCTCGAAGCGATATCGCGCGGCCAGAGCCGAGTCCGGACCCGTAGATGGCTCGCGGGCGCGGCCTTTGTGGCGGTCCTTGGTGCATCGACGGTGGCGTACCAGCGCCACGATCGGGCCGGGCGCGTCGCCGCGTGCGAGCAGGCCGGTGCCCGCATCCTCGAAGTCTGGAACACGCAGGCGCGGGCCGGCGTGCGCAAGAGCATCGTCGACACGGGGCTCTCCTATGCATCGGCGACCGCGGAAAAGGTCATGCCCTTCCTCGATGCCCACGCCGCTGCCTGGCGTAAAAGCCGGACCCGGGTCTGCGTGCAGGCCAGCGTCGAGCGTACGCTCGCTGCGGAGCAGCTCGACCGCGCCGTCTGGTGTCTCGATGAGAGACGGATGGAGCTCGCGGCCCTGCTGGGCGAGCTCGGGCGCGCCGACCAGAAGGTCGTGCAGCGGGCGGTAACCGCGGTCGCTCGTCTGCCACCCGTGTCGCCCTGCATCGATCGACAGGTGCTCGCGGCGCTTCCGCCGCCGCCACCCGCGGAGCGGCGCGCGAAGGCCGACGTGGTGAGCACGGAGCTGTCGCGGGCGCGCGCCCTGCTCCTGGCTGGCAAGTACACCGAGGGTCTCGACCTCTCGCACTCTGCACTTGCGGAGGCGGAGGCGCTCGGCTGGCCGCCCATGACGGCCGCGGCCCGGGAGCTCGAGGGGCTGCTGATGGAAAAGTCGGGTGCCTTTGCGAAGGGCGAGGCGGCGAGCCTGGCGTCCTACCTGGAGGCGGCGAAGGTGCGGGCCTGGGACGTGGCGGCGTCCGCAGCGATCGAGCTGGTGTTCAACGTTGGCTACCGTCAGGTTCGCCACGCCGAGGGAAAGGTGTGGGCGGGGCACGCAGAGGTGGCGATCTTATTTGCTGGCGATCCCCTGGGTCTTCGCGAGGCCGCCCGTCTCAGCAACTTGGCCGCAATCTATCAATCTTCAGACGCGTATGTCCAGTCGACGGCGCTGTACGAGCGGGCGCTCGGCATCTACGAGAAGGCGCTCGGCCCCGCGCACCCCGACGTAGCCTCCTTGCTCAATAACCTCGCCACCGTCCACTTTGACAGGGGCGCGTACGGCGAGGCGAAGGCGCTGCACGAGCGAGCGCTGGGCATCCGCGAAAAGGCGCTCGGCCCCGCGCACCCCGACGTGGCCACCTCCCTGAGCAACATCGCCCAGATCCACCGCGCTTTGGGCGCGTACGGCGAGGCGAAGGTGCTGAACGAGCGAGCCCTGGCCATCCGCGAAAAGGCGCTCGGCCCCGCGCACCCCGACGTGACCGCCTCCCTCAACAACCTCGCCGTCGTCCACTTTGACAGGGGCGCGTACGGCGAGGCGAAGGCGCTGCACGAGCGAGTGCTGGCCATCCGCGAAAAGGCGCTGGGCCCCGCGCACCCCGACGTGGCCCGCTGCCTCAGCAACCTCGCTGAGGTCCACTCTGCCATGGGCGCGTACGGCGAGGCCAAGGCGCTAAACGAGCGAGCGCTGGGCATCCGGGAAAAGGCGCTGGGCCCGGCGCACCGTGACGTGGCCCTCTCCCTCAACAACCTTGCCGAGACTCACCAGCGCATGGGCGCGTATGGCGAGGCGAAGGCGCTGTACGAGCGAGCGCTGAGCATCTGGGAAAAGGCGCTCGGCCCCGCGCACGCCAACGTGGCCTATGCCCTCGGCAACCTCGGCGGCCTCGCGCTCGCCCAGGGCCGGCAGGCCGAGGCCCTGCCGCTCCTCGATCGGGCGGTCGCCATCTACGATGGGCACGCGGGTGTGCAGGAAGGCGAGTCCGAGAACCGCTTCCGCCTCGCTCAGGCCCTGATCCGCAGCGGTGGCGACCGGACCCGGGCGCTCGCCCAGGCGGGCAAGGCCGCTACCGACTTTCGCGAGCGCGGCGCGGGCATGGCCAAGGAGCTCGCCACGGTCGAGGAGTTCCTGGCGAAGCACCGACAGGTTCCCTGATAGCACGTCGTCGGCGTGACCAGGGTAGGCGCAGGCAAAAGAAGAGCTGGTTGAGACTGCTCTTACCGCATGAAGGTGCCGCCGGCTACATTGCAGGCCTGCATGATGGCCGACACCATACCGCTGTAGTACCAGACCGTAAGAACCGAACCTTCCGCTCCCGCTGGCACGAGCCGACAGCCCCCGATCACGCCGGTCCGCGAGCAGAGGGTTTCCCGGACCGTGCCTCCCTCCTGGGTGCAGGATTTTTTGCCGGCAGCGGCATCGCCGGCGTAGTTTTCATAGTCGGTGCAGCTCTGCTCGCTGGTGGATCTCTGATCGCAGCTAAACGTGCTGTCAATTTCCACGCCGCAGTCAGCCAGCAGCAGCAGCAGCCCGGAAAGGCTGAGAGCCCCTATTAACCGTTTCATGTTAGCTCCTTATGCGGGGTTATTGGGCTGTGAGCGTGGCATCGAAGGAGGCGACCGGGCAGCCGGCTCCCCATACCCCGGTCAGGAAGTTCGCTTCGACAAAAGGAATCGTCCCTACCTGGCACATTTTTTCATAGCCAACGAGATCTTCATCGAGGATTTCGACGGTGACGCCAGCGAGCAGGGCCGATGCGGTCACAGGATTACTGGCCTCATTCCAGACCGGCGTAAGCGTGTCCTGTTTAGTAGTTGTGCAGACGCGGGAGCCACTGATCGTCAAGCAGACGAGCGGATCCGGAGCTCCTCCGAAGTTATCCCAGGAAATTCCTGACGCGTTCTTGTTCGCGATCATGCCGCGGGTCACAGTGAGCCTCCACAGTCCGGAGGGATCGACCGAGCATTGGTTCGCCACGCACCGGTAGCCCGGCGAACAACCAGTCGTGGCACAAGTCACTGGATCGCCGGGGTCGCCAGGCCCGCCGGGACCGAAGGGGTCACAAGCCACGGTGAAGAACAGAGATAAAGCAAAAGCAGAGCGCATTTGGATCATGGGCAAGACTCCTCTCGAAGATCGACTTCTGATGCCAAGAGAGCTTTGCAAGACGAAGGCCAGAACCGAATCCCTTCTCGTGGCCTCTTGGAGGGTAGTAAGATCGTCGGGAAATGGTCCCTTCAACCGTCGGCACCTATCGCATCGTCCGCAAGCTCGGTGAGGGCGGCATGGGCGAGGTCTACGAAGGGGTGCATATTGAGATCGAGTCGCGCGTCGCCATCAAGGTGCTGCGCTCCGATGTCGTGAACCGGCCCGGCGCCCTCCGGCGGTTCAAGAACGAGGCGCGCGCAGTCAGCAAGATCAAGCACCCCGGCCTGATCCAGATCTTCGACTTCTGCCGTCTGCCCGACGGCAGCCTCTACATGGTGATGGAGCATCTTCAGGGCGTGTCGCTGACGGCCCGGCTCGCACAGCGCGGCGGCCGTCTCTCCGAAGCGGAGGTCCTGCGGCTGGCCTGGCAGCTCTCAGACAGCCTTTCCGAAGCGCACGCCCGAGGCATCGTTCACCGCGATATAAAGCCGAGTAACATCATGCTTGTCGCGGACCGGGCGGCTGTGGGCGGCGAGCGGCTGAAACTGCTCGACTTCGGCATCGCGCACCTCGGCGGGAGCGAACTGTCACCAGAGGAGCGAGCAACCCCTGCCGGCCAGCTCCTCGGCACTCCTCGGTATATGTCGCCCGAGCAGTGCCGAGGCTCGACCGAGATCGACGGAAAGGCCGATGTGTATTCGCTGGGCGTGCTGCTCTATGAGGCGCTCGCCGGTAGAGCGCCGTTTCAAGCGCCGACCTCGATGGATCTGATCGCTCTGCACCTGACTGCGATCCCGGATCCGCTGCCCGCGGCGGCGCCCGAGACTTCAGCGGCCGTCGCTGACCTCATCCACCGCATGCTGGCAAAAGATCCAGAGGCGCGGCCGAGCATGCAAGACGTCAGGTCGGCACTGTACGCCCTCGATGCCGACGAGCCGCTGCCCTCGCCACGCCGTCTTCCGACGCATAAAGAGCTGGTCGCGCAAGCCGTGCCCGGCGTCGATCCGCCCACGTCTCCGCCGCCAAGCGAGCGAACCGTCGATCTTCAGACCCAACCTAGGCCGGAGCCCCTGTCCTCGACTGGCGGCACCGTGACGCGCACGAAACGGAGCCCCGCGCGCATCTGGGAACCGCTCGTACGCTCCCTGCGCATTTCGCGAATCCGTCGTCGTGTTGCGCTGGCTGCCGTCGTGCTGCTGGCGGGCGTCTTTTTGACGATCATGCTCATCCGGCTCCTGGGCGGCAGCGTGAAGCATGCTGTCCCGCAGGAGCAAGCAAGCGGAGCCGCAGGTCGTCTCGACGTTATGAGCAGTTTGCACTGCTCACACTTGTCCGCACCGGTGCCCACGGCAGGTTGCGGTGCGAGGGACCCACTTCAGCCTTCACGCTGAACGGCAATCCCATACTTCTTGACCATGCGGTGAATGTAGTTCCGATCAATACCTGCCTCATCGGCAGCCCGAGAGATGTTGCCGCGGTGGCGGCCGAGCATGTGGGTAAGATACTCGCGCTCGAAGCTCTCGATGAGCCGTCCCTTGGCCTCCTTGAACGGCAGCGACAACATGTCCGGCTCATTCATGGGCCGGGGCGCTTCGGATACAGCGGCCTGCTGCGGAGCAGCGACCTCCTTGCCCCGTCGCGATCGCTCAGCGCCCGGACCCTGACGCTCGGCAAGCGCCCCGAGCGCCAGACAGCGCTCGACAAAATTGCGAAGCTCGCGCACGTTGCCCGGCCAATCATAGACCTGCATCCGTCCGAGCAGCTCCGCTGAGAGGATGAAGTTCGTCGCCCCGGCCTCGGCGACAAATCGCTCGACGAGCGGCGCGAGGTCGTCCTTGCGGGCCCGCAGCGGCGGCACCTCGATCGATACCACTGCGAGCCGGTAGTAAAGATCTTCGCGGAAGCGCTCGTCCTTGATCGCTTGCGGCAGATCGCGGTGGGTCGCGGCGATGACGCGAAGCTGCACCTTGCGCGGTCGCGTATCTCCGACCGCTCGAACTTCTCTGCTCTCGAGTACGCGCAAGAGCTTCGGCTGCAGATCGAGCGGCAGCTCCCCGATTTCATCGAGAAAGAGCGTCCCGCCGTTCGCCTCCTCGATCAGGCCGCGCTTGGTCTCAACGGCGCCGGTGAAGGCGCCGCGAACATGGCCAAAGAGCTCTGACTCGATCAGGTTGGCGGGCAAGGCGCCGCAGTCCACGACGCGCAGTGGCCCATCCCGACGGGACGAAGCAGCATGGATTGCCTGCGCCAACACTTCCTTGCCCGTCCCCGTATCGCCGCGAAGAAGCACGGAGGCATCGGTGCGCGCGGTCCTCTCGAGGATTGCGAAGAGCTCGCGCATGGCCCGGCTGCGCCCGAGCGCACGACCGAAGTGAGTGTGAGGGTACTCAGGCAGTATCACTGGTTCATCCGCTGCGTGGATCTCGATCTCGGTATGCGGACCGAGCCGCAGTCGCGCCGGGGCAAAAAGCATCAATTTGCCGAACTTTACGCCATCGTGATAGGTGCCATTCTTGGAGCCAACGTCCTCGATTTCTACGCCCGTCTGCGTTCGGTGTAGGCCGATATGTCGTCGCGACACGGTGCGATCTGTGAGCACGAGATCGCAGGCGGAGTCCGCGCCGATTACGACGACTTGCTTCTGTAAAGTGATCGACAGGCCTTTGTCGGCTCCTTGAGTCACCGTCGCGCGCACTGGGCGGTTGATGAAGGCGCCCGGAACACCGGACACCTGGCTCTCATCAGCGCTGAGAGTCTCATCGGTAGACATTTTTAGCACCCCCCAACGGGAGCATATCTCAAACCCCGGCACACGTCGCCACAGCGCTCTGCGGGTGTGCCAGAGCCAACCGTGAGGTTCAACCAACGGGGGTTAACAATCCCTCACGTCTGCTCGCTGTAGATTGCCAATATATCTTGTGCAGGCATGCGTTCGCGAGACGAAATGGCAGTGTGGGTACATCACGGCGAGCTTGCCGCATACTGCCTCCGCGTTTACGTCCCCAGCCATTCACAGTGTAACTGTTCCTTCATACTGCGCTGCGCACGGCACTTGAGTATCCCGTTGCTGAGTTCGAAGCATGAGTCCTGGGCACAAGCGTTGCCGTATCAGTCAGTAGGAAAAGACGAAGCCAAACGGAAGGAGGCTCCCCATGTTGACCCACAAGCTGCTCGCTGCCCTCGGACTCGCCGGTGCTCTCATGTTCGGCGCCACCACCGACGCCTCCGCCAACCCCTGGCGCGGCCCGCACTTTCGCCCGGCCCCGGTCTACAGCGCTCCCGTGTATCGCGCGCCCATATACCGCGCTCCCTTCATGTGGGGACCGACCTACGCCCCCGTCTACCGCGCGCCGGTCGTGTACGCCCCGACCTACGCTCCTATCTACAGCGGCGTCGGCTGGCGGCACCCCGGCTGGGTTGGTTCGCACGGCCACCCCTGGTAACTGCACAGCTGGGTCCGCATTCAGAAGCCAGTCTTCCCCCCAGCGCTTGACCAGCCCGGCCTGATTCCTTAATCAGGCGCGGCCATCCCTAGATAGGTGCCTCCGGTGTGCAGCTACATGCCCCTAAGAACCTTTGATCCCGTTTTACCGTCGAGCATCAGTCCCTTGATCAACCTTTCGCCCCTTCGCAGCCTCGATCGCACCGTTAGGCGCTCTAATGCACCGGGCTCGCGGGCTTTTCGCTCATGAACCGGACCCCAGGATTAGATCCGTTCGTGAACTCCACGCCGCGGCTCTCAATGGCTTCGCGCAGCTTGGTAACGGTGGCGGGCCGAGCCTGAACCGTCCCAGCCTCGATCTTCGCCAGATGGGGCGCGGGAAGGCCAACAATCTCGGCCAATGTTGCCTGAGTCATATCAAGCAATCCCCTCGCTGCCACCAGCTGACGGCCGAATATGCGCGCTTTTTCCTTTGACATTTTCTAGTTTTAGGCAAACATCATATTCTGATGTTTTGAGAGGCAATCTTCCCGATCTGCCTTTTGAACCTGCGCACCATCGCATAACTCACTCGCCTGATCCAAGGCTGAAGTGGTTGGCACGGCTGCGCGCATGGAGGGCTCACTATGGCTCCAGTCCTGTCCGTGCTCGTCGACCACGTCGAGGTGGGGATCATCGAGTTACGCAGTCGCCTGACGGCAAGCGGCCCACTTACGCCCGGCGAGCGCGTCGGCGCGGCTCGTGAAGTGGCGGCGGCAGCGGCGGCTATCGCCAAGCTCCGCGGGGTACTCGCGCACGCTGAAGCGCGACAGGGTGAGGAAATGGCACGCACCAGCGAGGGGGCCTGCCATGCCCGGACCTAATGCGTCGCCGCACTCGTGCGAGTGCCTTTGTCGTCTCTGCGAGCTGACGCTGGCGGGTGGGTTCGCGCAGCGTGCGGCCCTTGCGGGCGATCTGACCGCAGCCGACCGTCTGACACCGGGTGTCTTCGCTGCACTGACGACCTCCATTGCCCGCGTTGGCAAACCCGAGAAGCGCCGCACCCATCGACGCTAGCTTCAATACAGGAAAATTCATATGCGAGAGGATGAGCTACTGGCCGCGCTCCTACACGAGCTGTCCGGCCCCATCAGCGCGGTCTACTACGACCTGGAGAGGATGCGCGTCAACGTTCACCGATTCATTCGCAGGCGGCGCGTTTTTGATGTCGTGTGCGCCGTGCTCTCAGGCGAGCGTGGTTCGCTGCCCCCCTTCCGGCGACGCACCATTTCTAAAGCAATCGCAACGCTCGACCTGAGCCGCCCTATCGCGTCTGAGGTGGAACCGAGCCTCGCGGTCCGCGCCGCGTCGGGAGCGCTCGCGTCAGTGCTTCAGAATCTCGTCACCAATGCCCAGCGGCACGCCCTGGGTTCGACAGTGACGATACGCGCTTATCAGCTTGCACAAGGGGCGACACCTTGGCCGTCCGATTCGCCGGTCACCTTGCAAGGGCCGGTTGTGGTCGTCGAAGTGGCTGACACCGGAAAAGGCATTCCTGCGAGCCTGCGGCCTCAGCTGTTCGAGTTAGGTGCTCAGGCCAGGCCCGGCGGGAGCGGCTCAGGCGTGGGCCTGTGGCTGTCGCGTCTTGTCGTGCGAGCCCATGGCGGCGAGCTGTGGCTTGCCGACTCGACGCGGGGGGCGCTGTTTGTATCGGTTTGGCCGATGGCGCCTGTGCCCGAGCGCCCGGTGCCGATGGAACAGGCCTCCACCTTTAGCGTGCGCCCCCGGCGCGACGGCTGGCCGAGCGATCCGGCGGAGTTTGGCAAGGCCGTGCGCGAAGCACGCGAAGAGGCCCAGCTGACCCGTAAAGAGTTCGCCAGCCTTGCCCATATCGCCGAGGCGACCCTGCGCAACCTGGAGACCGGGCGCCACGAATGCACCCTATCGATCAGACGCAAGGTCGTCGAGCACTTCGCCCGCCTGCACATCGCTCCCCCGGCACCCGTTGCAGCCCCAGAGGCCCCGTCTGGGCGCCTCTAGTCATTCACCCCGTACAAAAGGAGAACGCATGTATCAAGACGCTAGTTCGGGCGGTAGTTCGCGCCGTCCATCACCACGCAACCCTAAGCGAAAGGTCTCTCTGCAACAGCTGCTCCTGGGCGAAAACAAGATCATGCCCAAAGGCTCGCGCGTCTCTGGTGTCTACCAAGAGGGCGAGAAGTTCCGCGTGGTCGTGTTCTGTCCGCATCGTGAATCCATCTGGTGCAAGACACGCGAGGAGGCAGACGCCATTGCCGCGCGACTTACACAGATGTTTCACGACCAGACGACTCGCACCGTTGGACAGGCCATCGACGAGTATTTGGAATACCGGCGGCAGGCTGGACATCAGCCCGTTTCCACACGCAATGTGCGGGATAAGCTGCTGCCGTTCTTGCCGGCCGATCGCATGCTCCATTCCATCACCGCAGAAGTCGCCGCAGAGCTGTATCTAGCCGAGACAAAGAGAGTGAGTTCCCGCGGTCGCCCCATGGCCGTAGCGACCCACCGCGCTTCGCTGAAGTACAGTCGGGCCTTCTTTCGCTGGCTCATCGAAGATCGAAAGTACATCCAGCTCAATCCCTTCGACCGGGTCAAGCCAGTGGGTCGGGAAAAGACAGGCAAGCCGCAACTGCGCCTTGATGAAGCGCGCAAGCTCAATGCCTGGCTGGTCAAGCAAGCGGATGAAGACGAGCGAGCCGTTGCGGTGCTGACCCAGCTGCTCTTGGGTCTGCGCTCTGGTGAAGTGCTGCGCCGACAGGTGCGAGACGTGGACGACAACGGCAGGCTGTTCTGTATTGAGAGCGGCAAGACCAAAAACGCCCGCCGATGGTTAGAGATAGGGAGCCCAGCGCTCCAGCGCTTACTCGCCAAACAAGCGCAGGGCCGCAAGCCTGATACTCTGCTATTTGGAGCTGGCCGACCGAGTCCCTACACCGCCCCTACGCTCTGGAAGTGGCTACGAGACTTTTGCAAGGCTGCCGGAGTGCCGCGCGTGTGCCCTCATAGCCTCCGCGGCTTACACTCTACGCTGGCCATGGAACACGGCGCGACTTCGGGCATAGTTGCCGCCG
>Ga0075163_10008514_pt1 | contig 13504 bp, 14 predicted proteins | sample JI1023141ADNA_FD_71478 | JGI IMG/M metagenome (GOLD analysis project Ga0075163, IMG submission 71478) | Wastewater effluent complex algal communities from Wisconsin, to seasonally profile nutrient transformation and Carbon sequestration -... | ecosystem: Engineered > WWTP > Effluent > Algae...
AGAACTGCGGGGCGTCGATGGCGATTCCGGTTTCTTCGAGGGTTTCGCGGATGGCGGTTTCCACGGGGCTTTCATGGGCTTCCAGTTTGCCGCCTACCGGGACAAATTTACCAGTATTCGGCGCCTTGGCGCGCTCAAGCAGCAGGTATTTGGTTCCGCAACGGAGGATGACCATAACGGCTATTTTTTTCATGGCGCGAAGTTAAGAGGCCGAGGCGTTTTGCAACATTCTATCCGGATGGCTGTCTCATAAAAAAAACAAAAACCATGAATCAGGAAGCCGTTGAACAAGTCGACCACTACATCGCCCGTCTGCTGGCGCCCGCCGATCCGGTGCTGGAGGCCGTCGAACAAGCCACCCTGGAGGCTGGAATGCCGGCCATCAGCGTGAGCGCCAACCAGGGAAAATTGCTGCAACTGCTGGCCAGGCTCTGTCGTGCCGAACGCATCCTCGAACTGGGCACCCTTGGCGCCTACAGCACCATCTGGATGGCGCGGGCATTGCCCGAAGGAGGGCGGCTCGTCAGCATCGAACTGAACCCCGATTATGCCGAAGTGGCCCGGCAGAACGTCGCCCGCGCCGGACTCAGCGACAAAGTGGACATCCGGGTCGGCAAAGGGCTGGATCTGTTACCGCAACTCGAAGCGGAAGGCGCCGGCCCCTTCGACCTGGTGTTCATCGACGCCGACAAGCCGCCCTATTGCGAATATTTCCGGCTCGCACTCCGGATGTCGCGCCCCGGCACCCTGATTGTGGCCGACAACGTGATCCGCAACGGACAGGTGCTCGACCCCGACAGCCCCGACGAACGGGTACAGGGCGTGCAACGTTTCAACGAGATGCTGGCAGCAGAGCCGCATGTGACGGCCACTATCGTTCAGATGGTCGGCTCAAAAGAATGGGACGGCATGGCCCTTGCCGTGGTGAACGGTTGATATTGATACCGGATATCCGACCACTTTTTCGTCCATTTTTTTAAACCCGGCTTGGTTCTTGCTGTTAAAGCACCTATATTTGCCCGCACACAATTCGAAAAATGAACATTTCTGCTCAAAATGCAAACTGTTGTTGCTGTTGTCTCCTTTCACGGAAAAGGGTCGCAACTACTTTTGAGCGTGTATGTACCGGGTGACCGGTTCTGATATATCCACCCATCAAAAGCGCCTTTTCCCGACACGTTCGAGAAAAGGCGCTTTCTTTTTTACCCCTCTCACGCTTCTCTCACACCTCTCACACCCTCTCACGCTTCCCTCTCACCCCCTCACGTCTCTCACGCTACTCTCACACCGCTCTCACATGAAATCCGCGCTGGATCATTTTTTCCAACAACTCGATACCGACCAGGCACGCGCCGCGGGCCAGGTTCCATCAAAAGCCGATGCCCAACGCCTTGCCGACGGGCTGTTTCAGTTTTTATTTCCGCTCATCAGCGATGATCCCAAACCGGCGAGGGTGCAGTACACCCTGCTCCGCCATGACCTGATGAAGCAATTGTATCCGCTTCTGCAGGACCGGAGCCAATCGGTAGCAGGCATTGCCGACGGTTTTTTCGAGCAATTGCCACAGACCTACGAAACCTTGCAGGATGACGCGAAAGCCATCCTGCAATTCGACCCGGCTGCTACGTGTTTTGAAGAAGTGGTGGCCACCTATCCCGGTTTTTATGCCATATCCATTTACCGGCTGGCCCATCTGCTGCACCAGTTGGGCGCTCCCTTGCTGCCGCGGGTATTTTCGGAATACGCGCACAGCAAAACCGGCATCGACATCCACCCGGCCGCCAGCATCGGTCATTCGTTTTTTATCGACCACGGCACCGGCGTTGTCATCGGCGCCACAGCGGTGATCGGCGACAACGTGAAAATCTACCAGGGCGTCACCCTCGGCGCACTCCAGGTGGACAAGTCGCTCGCCAACACCAAGCGGCACCCGACCATTGAGGACAACTGCATTCTCTACGCCAACTGTACCATTTTGGGCGGCAATACGGTGGTGGGCCACGACTCCATCGTCGGCGGCAACAGCTGGCTGACCGAAAGTGTGCCGCCTTTTTCCATCGTTTTGCACCAAAGCCAGGTAAAAGTGCGCACCAAACCCTTCGAAGAACCCGTTAATTTTGTCATTTAAATCACACCCCCTCACGTCTCTCACACCCCCTCACGTCTCTCACACACCTCTCACGTCTCTCACACTTCTCACACATGAAAGCGAATAACATTCTCGAAACCATCGGCAACACCCCCCACGTCCGCATCAACCGGCTGTTTGGCGATACCCATGAAGTCTGGATCAAACTCGAACGCGCCAATCCCGGCGGCAGCATCAAGGACCGCATTGCGCTGTCAATGATCGAAGATGCCGAGCGCCGCGGCGAACTCCGTCCCGGCAGCGTCATTGTAGAGCCCACCAGCGGCAACACCGGCATCGGTCTGGCCATGGTAGCCGCCGTAAAAGGATATCCGCTGGTACTCGTCATGCCCGAAAGCATGAGTGTGGAGCGCCGCCGGCTGATGGCTGCCTACGGCGCACAATTTGACCTGACCCCCCGCGAAAAAGGCATGAAAGGCGCCATCGAGCGCGCCGGCGAACTGTTGCGCGAAATTCCCCAGGCCTGGATGCCGCAGCAATTTGAAAACGACGCCAATATTGCCATTCACAAGGCTACCACCGCGCGCGAGATCATCGCCGATTTTCCTGACGGCATCGATTATCTCATCACCGGCGTCGGCACCGGCGGTCACATCACGGCCGTCGCTGAGGTATTGAAAGAAACCTTTCCGAAACTGAAGGTATTTGCCGTGGAGCCGGCTTTGAGTCCGGTTATTTCCGGCGGCGCACCCGGCCCGCACCCGATACAGGGCATCGGCGCCGGTTTTATCCCAAAAAACCTGCACACCGATGTATTGGACGGCGTCATCCAGGTTTCGAAGGACGATGCTTTCGGGTACGCCCGGCGGGCTGCACTGGAAGAAGGCATCTTCGGCGGGGTATCGTCGGGCGCCACGCTGGCAGCCATTGCGTCGAAATTGCCGGAGATACCTGCCGGTGCGCGGGTGTTGGGTTTCAACTACGATACCGGCGAGCGTTACCTTTCCATTGAAGGTTTGTATGAATGGGAAAATGCGCAAAACATTGTTTTGCAGGGCAAAACGCCGGCTTAAAAACAGCCATACCAGGCCATTTTTGTGTAAAAATGACAAAAAAGCGGCGGACGCATACAATTGCGCTCCGCCGCTTAATTTTGCCCCGTCAATGAATTTGTGTTCTGAATCATACCGGATTCTTGTTTAAAGCCGCCGTTTCGTAAAAACACTCTATTTTTCAGGCAAAGGCTGCCCGGTTTTTAGCACGATATTTGTCTGACCCACTTTTTACTCACTAACTGGTTAAAGTCAGGTTGTTCATGAAATTTTATCGATACACTAAAATTACTCTTCTTCTGACCGTTGCTCTGACGGTCCTTTTTGTCCAGTCTTGTAAAGACTACCGGGTGGAGCCTTCGCGCCTCACCGTCAGTGAATTTGACAACAACGTTTACCTCACCTGGAATAAATTATTCCTCGAACTCGATCGCTACGCTGTAGGATACCGCCCGGGGCCTGTGCCGCACGCGTTGGGTTACCTTGGATTTGCTTCCTATGAAGCCATCGTACCGGGCATGTCGGGTTACAATTCACTGGCCAATCTTTATCCCCAACTCGCCATGCCGAAATTTGACGAGGAACTGGATTACCACTGGCCCACCGTCGTCAATGAAGTTTATGCTTTCCTGATGACGCGTTTTTTCTTCCACATGGAAACCGAATATGCCGACCTGTTTGCCAAAGTGGAACAAACGCACCAGATATTGAGCGACCAATACGCCGCCGAAACAACCCCTGAAATCTTCGAACGCTCCAAACAACGCGGCATCGCAGTCGCGCAGGCTTTTTACGAGTGGGAAAAACTGGATGTCAGCGCCCACAATGCCTTCCTCAATCCGCAGCCGCCGTACAATGCACCGCAAGGCCCCGGTTACTGGGCGCCAACAGTACCCGACTTCGTCCACGCATTGTTCCCTTTCTGGGGTCAGGTGCGCACCTTTGCCTTGTCTGAAAACGAGCAATTGGCCAAACCGCCGATCCCGTACAGCGAAGACCCGCAGTCGTTGTTCTACAACCAGGCACTGGAACCGTACAGCCTCGTCAACCTGATCAATAAACCCAATAAAACTCCTCAGGAACAACAAATTGCTTACGAGCAAAAATGGCTGGCCGAATTCTGGAGCGATGACATCCTCGGACTCACCTTTTCACCGCCGGCCCGCCTGATCGCAGTGGCCAACCAGGTGGTCGAACTCGAAAACATCAACCTGGAAGAATCTGCAGAACTGTACGCCAAACTGGGTATGGCGCTCAACGACATCAGCGTCGGCCTGTGGCAGTCCAAATATGTGTACAACGTAGAGCGCCCGGTGTCGTACATCCGCCGTGTCGTTTCGCAGCAATACCCGGAAGCAGCCAACTGGGTAACCATCCTGAACAACCCGACCACCGGTTTTCAGGGTGTCACGCCGGCATTCCCGGGCTACCCGTCAGGCCACTCGGGTTTTGGAGGTGCAGGCTCTAAAATCCTGTCGTCCATATTTGAATTCAACGGCAAACACCCCGGCACCTACACACTGGTAGACAAGTGCCATCAAGGCCGGGTGGAATTCCTGAGCGAGCCGCGCACACTTTCTTCCTTCGCTGAATTGGGTCGCGAAGACGCTTATTCCCGTGTTCCGCTCGGCGTTCACTTCCGCATGGACTGCGACGAAGGTCTTCGGATGGGCGAACTGGCTGCCCAGCGGGTGCTGGAATTGCCCTGGAAACAGTAAGGTTGAGGGTCAATAGAGGTCATTTAGAGTCATTAGGTGTCATTACCCGTGATTCAAACTCAACAAGAAAGTATATTTTGCTAAAAAAACGGGCAATTCGCACACGGCGAATTGCCCGTTTTTTTAGCCATCAAGCAAAGGCATTTATTTGCCGCCCTGTTCGGCTTTGTATTTTTCCCAGGTCGTTTTGTTGTAGTGTTCCTCGGCCGCGAATTTCAGTTCGGTCATGATATCATTCGGCTCTTTGTATCCCGGGGAGATCATGATGCGTTCATATTTTTCATTGAGATACACAAAACACGGGTAACCCATCTGTCCTTCGAGCAGCGAATACGCCAGGGTATGTACGCCACGGCCGTTGCCGTTGTCCATGTACTTGAAGGTCTGGCCATTGAACTGGATGTCGGCTTTTTGCTCGGCGTTGAGTTTGACGGGATAAAAATTGGCCGCCAGATAGGCCGACACGGTCGAATCCGCAAAAGTGGATTTGTCCATGCGCTTGCACCAGCCGCACCAGTCGGTATAGACGTCGACAAATATCTTTTTGGGAGTCGTTTTATTGAGTTCGGCAGCCTCTTCCCAGGTGTACCATTTGAGGGTGGGTGCGACCGGAGCAACGGCTGGTTTTTGCACGGTGAAGGCAAGCAGACCGGCTGCAATCAGCAGGAAGGCGCATGCCGCGAAAGCGTTTTTTTTCATGTTGTGGAAATTGATGTCGTAAAAAGTGCAGGGCAAAAATACCCGGAATGGCAATGCTAAAAACTTAACGATTCGTCAAAGTCCGCAGAATCCGCAAATTAAGTCGCCTGCCAGACGCCTTGAAGGCGCGTTTTTCCAAAATGCCGCCCAATTTTGCAGGAAAAAACACCCATGCCTTTTCTGATTTTTTACGTCACCCACCCGGACGAGGCCTCAGCCCGCTCTTTGTCCGAACACCTCGTCCGCAAACGCCTGGCCGCCTGCGCCAATTTCTCGCCCATCTCCAGCCTCTACTGGTGGAATGGCGCTGTACAACAAGATCACGAATGGGTTTCCATCCTGAAAACCCGCCTGGAGCTGGAAATTGAACTGGAAGCGGAAATCCAAAGCAGGCATCCCTACGAAGTGCCTTGTATTGTGCGTTTTGAAGTCCGCGCGAATGAAGCCTACGAGCAATGGATTGTGGAGCAAACGGGGGGAGGTTGAAGGGGTTGAAAGTTGAAGGGGTTACTTTTGTCCTTCTGCCGGAAGCCGTCCGCTCTACGGGTTGAAGGTTGAAAAGGTTGTTGGGTTGGTAGCGTAGAAATCCTATTTTTTGAAAAAATAGGATTTCTAAACCCGCATTGATTCAAAAGCCAGCAACAACTTGTGCCGCTCAACCCGAAGCACAACCTTTCAACCCTTTTCAACCTTCAACCTTTTCAACCCTTCAACCCTTCAACTTTCAACCTCTTCAACCTCTTCAACCTCTCCTACCGTGCAAACGGCGCCGCGTCCTGGCTGCAAAACTGCCCCGCCAGGTATTTGTAGTAGCCGGTCACGCCGATCATGCCGGCATTGTCGGTGCAGTATTGGAAGGCGGGGATGTAGGTCGCCCAGCCTTCTGCTTTCCCCATCGCCTCCAAGGCCTGGCGGAGTCCGGAGTTGGCGCTCACGCCGCCGGCGATGGCCACTTCGCGAATGCCCGTCTGGCGGGCTGCCTTGCGCAGTTTTTTCAGCAGGATGGTGACGATGCTGGTTTGAATGGAGGCGCAGATGTCGTCCAGGTTTTGCTCAATAAAACGGTCGTCTTCGGCCATTTTCTTTTTCAAAAAATACAATATGGAGGTTTTCAGGCCGCTGAAACTGAAGTTCAGGCCCGAGATGGCGGGTTCCGGGAACGGAAAAACGGGATTGCCTGCTCTGGCGCGCTGGTCGATGACCGGCCCGGCCGGGTAACCGAGTCCCAGCAATTTGCCGGCCTTGTCGAATGCCTCGCCGGCGGCATCGTCGAGGGTTTCGCCGATGATTTCCATGTCGAGGTAGTCGCGCACCAGCACGATCTGCGTGTGGCCGCCGCTGACCGTCAGGCACAGAAACGGGAATTGAGGCTTGGGGTCTTCGGCAAAATGCGCCAGCACGTGGGCCTGCATGTGGTTCACTTCGATCAGCGGCAAATTACGGCTGAGCGCAAAGGCTTTGGCAAAGGAGGTGCCCACCAGCAGGGAACCCATCAGACCGGGGCCGCGGGTGAAGGCGACGGCGTTCACGGCCGCTTTGTCCACGCCGGCCCGCTTCAGGGCCAGGTCCACCACGGGTATGATGTTCGCCTGGTGCGCCCGCGAGGCCACTTCCGGCACCACGCCACCGTATTGCCGGTGGGCTTCCTGGTTGGCGATACAATTGGACAAAACCACGCCGTCGCGGATGATGGCCGCGGAAGTATCGTCGCAGGAGGATTCGATGGCTAAAATGATCACACTCATGGCTTGCAGGTTGATATCAGCAGGTTTGGGGGGCAGATTTTCGGGGAGGGCAAAGTTACAACAATTCGGGCGGCGGCTGTTTTGAATCCCCGTTTTGGCACGATTCTTTGTCATTGGGAACCTGGTTTTACAAAGCCGATTACACCATTCAACTATGTTTCAACGTATGTTCGGATCCAGTTCGAAAGAGAAAAACAACACGGCCAATCTCACTCCGGCGGGCAGCGACGGAGCAGTCACCACGGTCATCGCCAAAGGCACCGTGATCGAAGGCAAATTCACCTGCACCGAAAATGTGCGCCTCGACGGCGCCATCCACGGAGAAGTGAAAGTGGACAAACGCCTGGTCATGGGCGACACCAGTTATGTGCAGGGCAACATCCAGGCCCGCGATGCGGCCATCAAAGGCAAAATAAAAGGGGATATTGTGGTGAAGGAAGCCTTGCACCTGATGGACACCGCAGTGATCGAGGGCAACATCACGGCCAAAACCATGATCGTGGAAGAAGGCGCCCGCTACAACGGCTCCTGCCAGATCGGCCAGGCTGTTTCGGCCGCCGCAGTGGTGGTAAAGTAAGCACCGCAACAACATGAATGAGGGCCGGAAAATATAAACGCTGCATATTTGTGCCCGGTTTGCTTGCCTGTCTCAATTTCGGAGGCGGACAGCGGCTCCTCAATTCAGCATGGATAAGTACCTTTTTGATTTTACCAACCCCGCGTTCAGTGCTGCATCGTCGGCCCACTGCGCGCTGAACATTCTGATCGGTACGGAAGGTTGCTCCCTGGTGGTATTCGGAAAAAATGCCGCCGTGCAGGCGCTGAAAATTGCGCATTTCCCCAAACCGGGCCGGGATTTCGGCGCCGTGGAGACCGACATCCGCCAGATTTTCGGCTCCGAAACCATTTTTTCCTACCCTTATGCCGAAGTGCGCTGCGCCTTTTCCAACCAGAATGCAACACTGGTGCCGCGCCGGCTTTTTACCCCCGACGATTTGCCGGCCTATTTCAAACTCCTGCTCCGCCCGGCCGAATACGAATATCATTTTGATGAATTGCCGGAATTCGACTGCAACCTGGTGTACGCCATCGAGCCGGTGGTGACCCGCACCTGCCTCCAGTATTTCCCGCAGGCCCAAATGGTGCATCTCGGCACGGCCCTGCTGCGGAACTGGCGGCTCATCGCGCCGTCCGACGATCACCGCGTGTTTCTCAATACCCGCAACCATACCGCCCAGATCGCAGTGTTCGATCGGCAAAATTTGCTGTTTTACAACGCTTTCCAGTTCGAAAAACCCGCCGACCTCCTGTACTTTGTGCTGCTGGCCTACGACCAGTTCCGGCTGTCGCCCGAAATCACGGCATTGACCGTTTCGGGCACCGTGACAAATGAGCCGGAAACGCACCAACAACTCCACCGCTACATCCGCACCGTGCGCGATGCCCGGCTGCCCATCAACACGCCGCTTTCGGAAAGTGCCGAAGGATTGCCAGAACAGGTGTATTTCGACCTGTTTTGCCTGCACCCGTCCACCCCAGCCCATCAACGCTAATCTTCGCCGATATGAGAATCATTGGAGGAAAATTCAAGGGCCGCCGCTTCACGCCGCCGGCCGACCACTGGCCCACCCGACCGACCACCGACTACGCCAAGGAAGCCTTGTTCAATATCCTGAACAATCAACTGGATTTCGAGGCCTCCAGTGTGCTCGACCTGTTCGGCGGCACCGGAAGCCACAGTTACGAGTTTATATCGCGGGGCTGCGAGGATGTGACGTATGTGGACAAATTTGCGGACGCCGTTCGTTTTGTGCGCAAAACATCGGCCCTGCTCGGCATCGAAGCCAACCTGAAAATTTACCAGATGGACGTGTTCCGTTTCATCGAACACGCCACCAGGCAATGGGACTACATCTTTGCCGGGCCGCCCTATGCGCTGCCCACCATCGACACCATTCCCGATCTGATTTTGGAAAAAAACCTGCTTTTGCCCGACGGCCTTTTTGTGCTGGAACACAACCCGCACCACGATTTTCTCCAGCACCCCCGGCTGGTGGATGTGCGGAATTACGGAAAGACGATCTTCAGTTTTTTCAAATAAATCACTGCCGGCAAATCAGGGTGATTGGCTCGGTCGTGATTTTGTTGCTGATGTTGCCCGCGCGGTCCTTGATGTAAATCCGGTAGAACACGGTATCGAGGGATTGCGGCGCGTTTTTGGTCGTATCGCAGGGCGGGAATTTGATCCCGTTGACGTCGGGGTAAATACAGCAAGTGGTAGGCAGTGCAATGGTAATCATGCCCGAAATGCCGTTGCCCGCTCCTTGCGGCTCGATGTACGGGATGGCGTAGGGGTCTTTGGGGAAGGAGTCGCGCCCGTCTTCGATAAAGATATTGGGTTCGTTGTTCTGAGAGCCCAGGTCGCCGTTGCCGTCGGTAAAATTGAACATCACCAGCACCGTATCCGCCCCCAGCGGCGTTTGCCGCATCACGTTTTTGGAAAGGCCCATGAACTCGATCACCGGCTCATCCGGATAATTGGGCGGCTTTACACAATACTGGAGCAGTCCGGCCGCAGCCACAGACCCAAAAAGTAACGCAACGAAAACAGTTTTCTTCATAGCAAGGATGCACGTTGTATTTTGCGCTCAAAATTGCAGTTTTTTCTGTTATGCAAACACCTGAACGGTCGGATTTATTGCCACGGCTGGCGGATTTGGAGAACGGGGGTTTTGAGGAAGCCGCGCTGGCGGTGTTTCGCTACCAGGCGTTTTACAACCCGCTGTACGCCCGGTTTCTGGCGCTGTTGGGCCGGCAACCCTCCGAAATCAGGTCTTTGCAGGACATTCCATTTTTGCCCATCCAGTTTTTCAAAACACGGGAGGTGAAAAGTGGCGACTGGGCGCCCCGGACGGTTTTTATGAGCAGCAGTACCACCGGACAAACGCCTTCGCGCCACCTCGTGCGCGACCCGGATTTTTACCTCGAAAATACCCGGCGCGGTTTTGCCCGGCACTGGAGCGACCCGTCCGAATGGTGCACCCTGGCCCTGCTGCCCTCGTACCTCGAACGCGGCGGCTCCTCGCTCGTCGCCATGGCCGACCATTTTATCCGCTTGTCCCGGTATCCGGAAAGCGGCTTTTTCCTGCACGACCTCGGGCGCCTGAGTGAGGTGTTAAAACATTGTCAGTCAAAAGGGTACAAAACATTGTTGCTCGGGGTGAGTTTTGCCCTGCTGGATTTTGCGGAGCAATATCCCATGAACCTGTCGGGCGTAAAGATCATGGAAACCGGCGGCATGAAGGGGCGGCGGCGCGAATTGACCCGCCCGGAACTGCACGAAACTCTGTGCAGCGCCTTCCAGGTCGATGCCATTTATTCGGAATACGGCATGACGGAATTGTTCTCCCAGGCCTACACACACGGCGGCTCCCTGTTTGCGCCCGCTCCGACGATGCGTGTATTGGGCACCGAAGTCAACGATCCCTTTTGCCCGGTAGCACCCGGCCGCAGCGGTGTGCTCAACATTGCGGACTTCGCCAACCTCGACACCTGTAGTTTTATCCAGACCGAAGATGTGGGCCGGGTGTACGAAGACGGCCGATTCGAGGTATTGGGACGGCTCGATGTAGCGGAAATGCGCGGCTGCAATTTGATGGTGGAGTGAAAAGGGGACGGACGAAATTGGATGTGAAAATGCAATTTGGAGTTTGAGTATTAAATCCCCGCTGATTTTCCCGGCACATTCAGCCGTAAAATTCCACATCAAACACCCGAACTTGCAGGCAAATTCCCGCAATTTTATACCATGAAAAACGCATTCCTGATCACAATCTCCCTGTTGGTGGCACATGCCTTTGCGTACGCGCAGGAAACACCGGCCATCTATCATGACCTGGTGCAGTCCGCCGACAGCCTGCTGGCCCAAAAACAATATTTGCCCGCTGCCCAAAAGTATTCGGCAGCCTTTAAATCTTTCGGCTGGAAAGGATACAGCAGCCATCGATACGATGCCGCCCGGAGTTGGGCGTTTGCAGGTGTTGCCGACAGCGCATTTTTCAACCTGGAACGCCTCACTGCAAAAGCGAATTTCAGCGACTTCAAAGCCCTGGAGCAGGAGCCGGCTTTCGCCGCTTTGCGATCCGACGCCCGCTGGCCCGAACTGATCAAACAGGCAAAAAAGAACAGCGGCATCGACGAAGCGACCTTCAACCGAAACCTGTTTGAGTGGATCGACAGCCTGGCGCGCGAGGACCAGAAATGGCGGCATCTCAGCCGGGAACTGAGAAACAGCGGGAATCCCGATTCCGCGAAATTGGCCGAGGCCTACGACATGATGCGCCGGACCGACAGTTTGAACCACCTCGCGTTGATCGACATTGTGAACCGGTACGGATTTCCCGATTACGACCAGTTGGGTGTGGAAGGCACCCACAATTTCTGGCTGTTGATGCAACACCAGGACCAGCACCCCGATTTTCAGGAGGCCGTGCTCAAACGGATGGAAATCGCCGTCGGGCAACACAAAGCCGACGGCAAGGACTACGCCTACCTGCTCGACCGGGTGATGGTCAACACCGGCAAACAGCAAGTGTACGGCACACAAATGTCTCTGAACGCCGAAGGCACTTCCTTCGAACCCAAGCCCTGTATCGACCCCGACAACCTCGACAAACGGCGGGTAAGCGTCGGCCTCGGAACCATAGCAGCGTATATCGAGATCATGAACCAGAACTTTCGCGGGTCGCTAAAAAGCAAGAATTGATGAAACGAATTGGATTGCTATCAGACACCCATTCCTACCTCGACGAAAAAGTATTTGACTATTTCGACGCGTGCGATGAGATATGGCATGCCGGCGACTTCGGGAGCACCGAGGTGGTGGACCGGCTTCGGGCTTTCAAGCCCCTGCGCGGAGTGTATGGCAACATCGACGGCGCGAAAATCCGGGCGGAAATGCCGCTCGACCTGCGTTTTGAGTGCGAAGGCGTGGCCGTGTTCATGACCCACATCGGCGGATATCCAGGCCGCTACGACCCGCGGGTCCGCAAAATCCTGCAGGCCGACCCGCCGCGCGACGGGTTGTTTATCAGCGGGCACTCGCACATCCTGAAAGTAATACCGGACAATACGCTCGGCTTTTTGCACGTCAACCCGGGCGCCTGCGGCAACGAAGGCTGGCACAAGGTCAAAACCCTCGTCCGCTTCACCCTCGACGCCGGCAAAATCAGCGACTTCCAAATAATCGAACTCGGCGGCCGCGGAATTAGCCGCGGAAATGAAAAAATGGGATAATTTTGCGGCGGTTGAGAGGCAGTGTTAAAGGAGTCATCAGAGTCATTTTTTGAGTCGTTAGGGAACATTAGGAGAGTCATTTTGAAATACTCCATTATCCATAATGACCTTTTTTAATGACCTTCAATTACCCTTAATTGCCCTTAGTTACCCACGGTCCCGTAGTTCAACGGATAGAATAGAAGTTTCCTAAACTTTAGATATGGGTTCGATTCCCGTCGGGGCCACCGAAACAAAAAACAACCGCCGCAATTCGTTATATATCAACGAACTACGGCGGTTTTGTTTTTGGGGGCTATTTCATCTTTCCTGCGCTTTGGATGGCTTTAAAAAGGCAGATGTGAGATGAATGACATTATGCAGCGGGCTTGTCGTCAGTAAAGTAATCTTCCCCGACCGGTTTATTCTCCCGCAATCTTTGAAAATGCCGCTGGCGCGCCGAGCGTTCATCGGACAAGGTCTGGTGCACACTCTCCGGATTCGACGTGAACGAAATAGAGTTGTGAATAGAGATGTGATGAGCAAATTTTTGCACGTCGTGGTTGGCGCCGATATACGTGAAAGTCCATTGTTGAGCCTTCAATTCCTCCACGAGCCGTTTGATCGCCTCGCCATTGAAATCCTTCGAAGCATTCTCCTCCCCATCTGTAAAAATGGTGACCAGTACAGCGTAATTTTGGATCAGGTCCAGTTGGGTACGGAGCCGCTGCAAGGCAAATCCCATCGCGTCATACAGCGGCGTGCCGGCATTGGGCTGGTAGCGCTCGCCATCGATTTCGCTCAGTTCCGTCACGGGCTGGTTGGACAACAAGGTTTTATTACCAAAACCATTAAAGGTGACAAGCGTGATGTAATGTTCTTCTCCGGGATTTTGCTGCTGTATCCCCTTGATCGTTTGCACCGTCT
>Ga0075163_10008516_pt1 | contig 13503 bp, 16 predicted proteins | sample JI1023141ADNA_FD_71478 | JGI IMG/M metagenome (GOLD analysis project Ga0075163, IMG submission 71478) | Wastewater effluent complex algal communities from Wisconsin, to seasonally profile nutrient transformation and Carbon sequestration -... | ecosystem: Engineered > WWTP > Effluent > Algae...
CACCGTGCTGCTCTACCCCAATACTCCGGACAAGCAGCGCGAGTATCAGGAGCAGATCATCCGCGTGTTTTACCTGGCCAGTGCCGAGGCCAAGGGCGCCGCATCGTTCCTCAAATCCATGCTCAAGCTGAAGGAACCGTTCGTCGATGAGCGCAGCAACATGCTGGCTCTGCGCGAGCCACCCGAGACGATTGCGTTGGCCGAACGCCTGATTGGCCTGTACGACACGCAGGAGCCCGAGGTACTGCTGGAGTTGGAGGTGCTGGAGGTGCGTTCCACCCGACTCACCGAGTTGGGCATCAAGGTGCCCAACACCGTGTCGCTCTCGCCGCTGGCACCCACCTCGGGCGGTGCACTCACGATAGCCAACCTGCGGGGACTGGGCGAAGACCGCATCGGCGTGTCGGTCGGCGGCATCACGCTCAACCTGCGCCGTGAGGTGGGCGATTTCGAGATATTGGCCAACCCGCGCGTCAGGGCCCGCAACCGCGAGAAGGCCAAGGTGCTGATCGGCGACAAGGTGCCCATCATCACCACCACCACCGGCGTGGGCGGCTTCGTAGGTGACAGTGTGAGCTACATCGATGTGGGCCTGAAGCTGGACATCGAGCCCACCATCTATGCCAACGACGAAGTGGCCATCAAACTGGCGTTGGAGGTGGGCTCACTCGCGGGCCAGATCAAGACCGCCTCTGGCACAGTGGCCTACCAGATCAGCACCCGCAACGCGAGCACGGCACTTCGCCTGAAAGACGGCGAGACCCAGTTGCTGGCTGGCTTGCTGAGCAAGGAGGACCGTACCAGCGCCAGCCGCGTTCCGCTGGCTGGCGACGTGCCCGTGCTCGGCCGCTTGTTCAGCAGCCAACTGGACGACGGCAGCCGCACCGAGCTGGTGTTGGCCATCACGCCGCGCATCGTGCGGAACCTTCGCCAGCCCGAGCCAAGCGAAGCGGAGTTATGGGTGGGTACCGAGTCCTACACCCGGCTGCGCCAGGTGGGCGGGCGGTTGGCGCCAGAGCTGGCCCAGCCGGCTGCTGCGGCTGGAGGGCCTGCTTTGCCCGCTGTCGCCCTGGCACCGGCGCCAGTGGTCGCGCCAGACACTGCTCCCATGGGCGCAACGATTGCAGCGCCGCCCAAGCCCCTGGCGTTGCGCTGGCACGCGCCCACGGCCTTGAAGGCGGGCCAGCCGTTCACCTTGGCACTGGACGGCGACTTCACCACCGGCCTGCGCGGCATCAACCTCAACTTGCAGCACGTGCCCGGCCAAGTTCGGTTGGTGGAGGTGAAGGAGGGTGGACTGTGGCATCAGGGCGGGGCGAAGGTCAGCCTGTCGTCTTCGGTCGAAGAGGCCAATGGCGCCATCAATGCCGGCGTGCTCCGCCATGAGGCATCGGCTGCCCAGGGCAACGGCCGCGTGATCGAGTGGCGCCTGGTGGCACCCAGGGCCGGTCGGGTCGAGATGAGCCTGGTGCGAGCCAGCCCGATCGCACTCGACGCGGCGCGCCCGGTGCTCACCTTGCCAGGGCCGCTGGTGCTGGAGGTGGCCCCGTGAAGCCGCACGGCTACACGCTGGTCGAACTGCTGGCGGTGTTGGCCATTTTGTCTGTCCTGGCGATGGGCGCTGCGCCTCTCGCCGAACTGGCCACGCATCGGCAGAAGGAGCAAGCGCTGCGTGATGCCTTGTGGGAGATTCGTGGCGCGCTGGACGCCTACAAACGCGCCGTCGACAACGGGCAAGTGCCGCGGGCGCCTGGCGGCTCGGGTTACCCACCGAGCCTGGCCGCATTGGTCGACGGCGTGCGAGGCGGCCAGGGCCAGATCCTGTACTTCTTGCGCAGGCTGCCGCGCGACCCCTTTGCTCCGGCCGATGGGTCTGCGGAGGCCACTTGGGCCTTGCGCAGCTACGACAGCCCGCCTGAAGCACCGCGCCCCGGCGCGGATGTGTTCGACGTGCAATCGCGCTCCGTCCGAGTGGGCAGCAACGGCGTGCCACTGAAGGATTGGTAGCGTGGACACCCCGTGCCGCTCTGGCGGTTTCACCCTCATCGAACTGCTGGTCGTGCTGGCCGCGTTGGCGCTGCTGCTGGGGCTCGCCGTGCCTCGCTATGTGGAACATGTGGAGCGGGCACGGGAAACCGTGCTGCAGCAGAACCTGGCTGCGCTGCGTGATGCCATCGACAAATTCAGCGCCGACCGCGGCCGCTACCCCGCCGAACTGGCTGAGCTGGCGCGAGAGCGCTACCTTCGCGAGGTACCGCGCGATCCGATCACCGAGCGCAGCGATACCTGGGTGCTCGTGCTGCCGCCCGGGGGCGGCACGGGGCAGGTGTACGACGTGCACAGCGGTGCCAAGGGCTTTGCCCGTGACGGGAGGCCCTATGCAAGCTGGTAAACGTGTGACGGCGACCGGCCAGCGTGGCTTCAGCTGGCTCTTGGTGCTCATGGTTCTGGCGGTGGCGTCTGCCGCTGGCGCGGCCGTGGCGCAGCGTTGGTCAGACCAGATGGCGCGCGAGAAGGAGCGCCGGTTGCTCCGCGTGGGCGACGCTTTTGCGCGGGCGCTGGCCGACTATCACGCGTCGTCCCCGGGCAGCGACAAGCGCTTCCCGCCGACCTTGGAGCAACTGGTGCTGGACACGCGTTTCGTGGGCACCCGCCGCCATCTGCGAACCATCTACCCAGACCCTCTGACCGGTCAGCCCGATTGGGTGCTGGTGCGCGATGCGCGAGGCGACATCTTCGGAATCCGAAGCCGTGCTGAACAGCAGCCTTGGGTCCGGGTGCCGCAGCGTCTGGGTGCAACCGACCTGCCCGCCGCGCAGCGTTATGCGGAATGGATCTTCACGCCGAGACAACCATCATGACCACGCACTGTGCCCGCCGCCGCGCCGCGATCGGCTTCACCCTGCTCGAACTGCTGGTGGTCGTGCTGATCATCGGATTGCTGACCGGCATCGTCGGTCCACGGCTGATGGGGCAGATCGGCCGCTCCGAAGTGACCGCCGCGCGTGCACAGATCGATTCGCTCGACAAGGCCGTCCAGGCCTATCGGCTGGACATGGGCGCCTTTCCGCCCAACGAGCAGGGTCTGGGCGCGCTGGTGTCGGCACCCGGCGCCGACGCACGCTGGCGTGGCCCCTACATGAAGAGCGCCATTCCCAACGACCCATGGGGCACGCCCTATCAATACCGCATGCCGGGCAGTGCCGGGCGCGACTACGACATCACCAGCCTCGGCCATGACAAAGCGGTGGGCGGCAGTGGCGATGATGCTGATCTGACCAACTGAACCGGCACGCGCCAGCATGGACTTCGAGGCCCGGCTCTTCGACCCCGCACTGCGCGCTGTGCGTTTGCAGCGCGTCGAGGCGGCCGACGAGGCCGCTGCACGATCCCTCTTGGCGGAGGGCGGCGGCACGGTGCTGGACATGCAGGTGGTTCGCCGGCGGATTCGTGCTCCTGCAGGCACCACCCGCACGGATCTGGCTCTGTGGTGCAGCGAACTGCGCACGCTGCTGCAAGCGGGCTTGTCAGTTGTCGAAGCACTGGACGCGCTGAGCGCGGCCGCCGGAGCGGGCTCGGTCTACGAGGCCTTGCTGGTGCGCCTGCGCGAGGGCAAGGCCCTCTCCGGCGCCATGCAGGATGCCGGTGGGTTCCCGCCGCTGCTGGTGGCCTCGGTGCGGGCCGGTGAAAGAACGAGTGACTTGACTCACGCGTTGGACGCCTATCTTCGTTTCGACGGCATGGTCGGTGGGCTGCGCCGAAAGGTGACCAGTGCGGCGTTGTATCCCGCCTTGGTGGTGGGCCTTGGGGCAGCGATCTCAGTCTTCCTGCTGCTGGTCGTGATCCCGCGCTTCGCTGGCTTGTACAGCGAGGCCGGTGCAGGGGTGAGCGGTGCCACGCGGCTGCTGCTGGCGTTCAGCGCCGCGTTGTCGCGCCAGCCATGGCTGGTGCCGGCGTGTTTGGCGGTGCTGTCGTGCACCTTGGTCTGGGCATTCACCAGCGACCGGCCAAGGGTAGCGGGCGCATGGCTGATCCGCACATGGCCCTGGCTGGGGCGGCAGGTCTCGCACTTCGAGCGCGCGCGTCTGTTCGAGGCACTGGCCCTGCTGGTTCATGGCGGCTACAGCCTGCATGAATCCTTGAGCGTCTGCCTGACACTGGCGCAAGGCGCATCAATGGACGCGCGGATTCGCGAGGCCAGACATCGTATCGAGCATGGCGCTTCTGCATCACTGGCGTTTCGGGCTGCCGGATTGACGGACACGGTGACGGAGCGGTTGATTCGCGCTGGCGAACGCGGTGGGGACTTTGACCGCGTGTTGCGCGCCATCGCCGAGCGACATCGGCAAGCGTTCGAGACCTTTGTCGAGCGTGCCACCCGGCTTGTCGAGCCGATGCTGCTGCTCGGCGTGGCACTGATGGTGGGCAGCATGGTGGTGTTGCTGTATATGCCGGTGTTCGACATCGCGGCATCGGTTCGATGATGGACTGCCAAGACACCCGACCCAACGCGGCAGATGTGTTGCGTGAGCTGGCTGCGGCACGCGAGCAGGCATGCCCCTCGGTTCTGGATGCCCTTCGGTTGCGCCAACCGGCATGGCCCTGGCACGACCTGCTGCCGCTCCATGCGGGCGTCACGCTCCTCGCGTCCCTGGTACAGCCAAACCGAATGCCCGTACGTCGCGCGTTGCCAGGCGGGGCGGTGGCGGTTCGTGACGCGGCTGGTGCCGTTGCGCTGGCGATGAGTGACCCGTGGGACGAGCAGTTGGTTCAGCAGGCGTGCAGCGCGCTGGGCAGTCCGGCTGAGCCGGTGGCTGCCACCGCCGCCGAACTGGCGACCTGGCGGGCACAGGGCGATCCGCCCGCTTCGGCGCCACCTGTTTCTTTGGCCACTTTGAGCGAGGCGATCCCGGCATTGACCCCTGGCGGCTCGCCCATCGTCGACTTCGTCGATCGCGCGCTGTTGGCGGCATGGCGCACCGGTGCCAGTGATGTTCACTTCGAGTGCGACCGCCAGGGGCTCACGGCCAAGCACCGGCTCGACGGCGTCATGACGCGCTTCGAGCGGCTCGAAGGTGTGCAGCCCGCCGAAGAGGTGATCTCGCGCCTGAAGGTGTTGGCTCAGCTCGACATCACCGAGCGGCGTTTGCCGCAAGATGGCCGCTTCCGCTTCGCCTTCGAGGGCCATGAGGTGGATCTCCGCGTGTCCATCATGCCCAGCGTTTTCGGCGAAGACGCGGTACTGCGCCTGCTGGACAAATCCACGCTGCGCCGCCAGGGCCAGGAGGTGACACTCGACGCTTTGGGATTCGAGGCGGCCAGCGCCTCTCGCCTGCGCCACCTGGCGCGGCTACCTCACGGCATGCTGCTGGTCACCGGCCCCACAGGGAGCGGCAAGACCACGACGGTCTATGCCGCCCTGTCGGAGATCAACACTGGCCTGGAAAAGATCATCACGATCGAAGACCCGGTCGAGTACGAGTTGGCAGGGGTGCTGCAGATTCCCGTCAACGAGAAGAAGGGCCTGACCTTCGCGCGCGGTCTTCGCAGCATCCTGCGCCATGACCCGGACCGCATCCTCGTCGGCGAGATCCGTGATGCGGAGACGGCGGAGATAGCCGTGCAGTCGGCGCTGACGGGACACCTGGTGTTCACGACCGTGCATGCAAATTCGCTGTTCGACGTGATCGGGCGATTTCGGCACTTTGGGCTGGACATGTTCGGTTTCGTGTCATCGCTCAACGGCGTGGTGGTGCAGCGCCTGATGCGTCGCTTGTGCTCTGCGTGCGGGACGCACGGCGAGGTCAACGCCGACGAGGCGCGTTGGTGGTCGCGGCATGCGGAGGCGCTAGGCGCGATTCCCTCGAGCTTGCCTCGTGCGCATGGCTGCGCGATTTGCCATGGCACGGGCTACAAGAGCCGCTTCGTGATCGCTGAGGTGCATTCGGTCAGCGACCGCTTCAGGGACCGCATCCTGGCGGGTGCGGAGGTCACCGAGCTGAAGCGGTTGGCGTTCGAGACAGAGGACGGCCTGGGGCGGCTCGCCCCGCTGATGCATCAAGCGGTGAGCCGAATCGCACAGGGCCAAACGACGCTGGAGGAATTGTTCCGTGTGGTGGGCCAAGTCTGAGACGGTCGATCTGTTCGTGTCTGGCCGCATGCTGGTGATGCGGGCCGGAGTACAGACACGCACTCAGACCCTTGCTGACGGCGAAGGGCTTGTTGCCTTGGCGCCCTGGCTGGCCGAGCGGCCGGGGCAGGTTTGGCGGGTTTGGCTGGGCGGCTCGCTGTGTGGCCTTCATGTTGTCGAGCCGATTGAAGGCGTTGCCTCCATCGAGGAGGCCGAAGCCGCCTTGAGTGTCAGCCTGAGCGGCGACGAACCGAAGCGCGCGTGCCTGGCGGTGTGGCCTGCTCAGGGCGAGACCTGGCTGGCGGCTGTGACGCCTGCGGGCCTGGTCGACGACCTGGTGGGTGTGTTGACCCAAAGTGGCGGTCGCATCCTGCTATGCCGCCCCTGGTGGAGCGCAGCCGCGTCCAGGGTTGGGGGGAGCACGGCCTTCTTCGATGGCGAGACTGTCACCTACTGGCGCTGCAGCCCGAACCGGAAGATCACCTCAGCTGCCACGCAGCCTGCGCGAGATCGGGTGCAGGCCCAGCACATTCTGCAGAGGCTGCAGATTGGTGGTGCCATGAGCGCGTGGGAGATTGATCTTGGCGCCGTGCCAGGCCCTGGAACGCCAGGCTTCGCGGTGGCCTCGATGGACGAGAGGAGCCATGCTGCCCGAGCCATTGCAGTTTGAACTGCTTCCTCGCCGGTCTTTGCGGGCATGGCGGCTCGTGCTTCATGCGCTGCTGCTCGCCGTGGCGGCAGGTGCCGCGGCAATGTGGTTCGCCCGCCAATCTGAGCTCGCCGAAACGAGAGCGCAGATTGCTCAGGCGCGCGCCGCCATCGCGGCACACACGCCACCGGCGCCGCAGGGTGCACTCGTCCTGTCACCCCAAGAGGCACAAGACTTGGCGCTTGGAGAGTGGACCGTCGAGCCGCGTTTGTTGGAGATCGAGCGCTGCACCGATGCGACGACAATCGTCTCGCGCTTCAGCCACGACGAGGCCGCCAAGGTGACCACCGTCGAACTCGATTTCACTGCGCCGGACCGCCTGGCGGTGCTCTTGGCGTGCCTCAATACCGCACCACGCCAGGAACCGGCCTGGAAGCTGGCGTCGGTTCAGGCCATGCCCGGTGGGCAGGGTGGTGAATCCGGCGCGCAGCGCGCCACGCTTCGGCGTTGAGCCGGTTGCCAGTGGCGGTGCGGAGCGGGGCCCTCGGCTTCCATCCCCGATCGGGTAAACCCCATTCCAGTCCCGTCGATCGCCGGCACGCTTGCTCGTCGTGTGGTCAGAGGCGGAAGCTGCATCACACGCTTCAAAGTCCATTCAGCCATCCAAGGAACCCGACATGTCAGACCGCACCGTTCGCCTTCACCGGGTGCTCCGCGCCAAGCCTGAGAAGGTCTATCGCGCCTTTCTCGATGCAGGTGCCATGTGCAAGTGGCTGCCGCCGTACGGGTTCACCTGCCAGGTGCATCATCTGGACGCGCGTGTCGGTGGCACCTTCCGGATGTCGTTCTACAACTTCTCCACCGGCAACGGGCACTCGTTCGGAGGCGAGTACATCGAGCTGATCCCCAACGAGCTCATTCGCTACACAGACAAGTTCGACGACCCGAATCTCCCCGGGGTCATCGAGGTGACCGTGTCGCTCAAGCCCGTTCTTTGTGGAACCGAGGTCAGCGTGGCCCAGGCTGGCATCCCTGAAGTCATACCGCTCGAGATGTGCTACCTGGGCTGGCAGGAGTCGTTCTCCCAGCTGGCGACGCTGGTCGAGCCCGATATCCCGGGCTGAGCAACAGCGCGCCCGCCCCCTAGGTCCGGTGGAATTCAGCGCTCCACGGCACGGGTGTGTAATGCCGCATGAAGCCGAACCCTGTCGAAGACCTGCTGGATGACTTGCGTGCTGCCGATGCTGACCGTGCGGCGCTGGTGGATCGGCTGCGCAAGCTGGTGCTCGGCATCGACCCCAAGATCACGGAGGATGTGAAGTACGGCGGCATCCTCTTCTCCGCGGGTCCACCGTTCTGCGGTGTCTTCTCGTACCAGAACCACGTTTCGCTGGAGTTCGGACGCGGCGCCGAGTTGCCCGATGTGCATCAGGTGCTGGAGGGCGAGGGCAAGCTCCGGCGGCACATCAAGATCCAACAACCGCAGGATCTGTTTCGCAAGAACGTCCGCCACTATGTGCAACTGGGTTTCGCCGCAGCAGTGCAAAGCGTGGCAGCCATGAAGAAGGCCAAGCGGCGGCCCTAGGGGGCTGCCGGGCGGCTACGATCCGGTTTTTGCCAACCGTTTCGGAGCCCACCCACATGGCCACCGCCCGCCCCGGTCACCAACCCGTCCTGCTGGTCGTCGACGTTCAGGCCGGCGTGGTCCAAGACGCCTGGGAGGCGCCGCGGGTGATCGGCAACGTCGCTCGTGCCGTGGAGCGGGCGCGCGCCGGGGGCGTGCCGGTGGTCTGGGTGCAGCACGCGGACGACGAGCTGCCCACCGGCAGCGCGGCCTGGCAATGGGTGCCGGAGCTGGTGCCTGCCGAGGGCGAGGCCCTGATCCCCAAGCAGTTCAACTCGTCGTTCGAGCAGACGACGCTGGACGATGAATTGGCGCGCCTGGGGGCCACCCACATCGTGTTGGCCGGGGCAGCCACCAACTGGTGCATCCGGGCCACGGCCTATGGCGCGCTGGAGCGCGGCTACGACCTCACGCTGATCCAGGATGCCCACACCACCGGCAGCATGCAGTTGGAAGGCGGGATGCGGATCGAGGCAGCCCAGGTGGTGCAGGAGCTCAACATCGCGATGACCTGGCTCAGTTACCCGGGCCGCCGCAACGGCACCGCCACAGCCGAGGCGGTGGATTTCAGCAGCCCCGGCGGGGCGCCGTAGGCCGGCGCCTATCAGTCCTTCGTGGCCCGCATCCGCACCCGATCGAGGTAGGCAAGCCCGTCCGGCGGGAGGCCGCTGCGCTGGGATTCCCAGATCATCTCGCCCAGGCACTCCATCACCTCGTGCTGGGCTTCGTGGATCGAGTGCCGCCTGGCGGCCAGCAACTCCACCGCCTGCCGGATGCCGTGGGGCTGGTCGATGGAGACCTGCTCGCTGATCGTCAGGTGCATGGAGAGGTGCAGGAACGGGTTGGTCTGCCCGCCCTCCACGGTGTAGGTGGCGGCCAGCGCAGCCTGCACGTCCGACAACTCGGCGTGGTACTCGGGGTGCTCATCGATCCAGCGGCCTGCCAGGGTTTCGATGGGGGTGAGGGGCAGGCCTTGGCGCTGCTTGGCGTGCACCTCGCAGAAGAATCGGCGGACGTCATGCTGAGAGGGCTGGAACATTCGACAATTGTCGCTTCGCCCTCAATGCCCCCACCAGCCCATGACCGTCACCCTTGAACAGATCTTCACCGAAGCACGCACCGCGCGTGGCTATCTGCCTGGTGAGGTGCCTGATGAGACATTGCGGGCCCTCTACGATCTGGTGAAGCTCGGCCCCACCTCGGGCAATTGCACGCCGCTGCGCATCGCCTTCGCGCGCACGGCCGGTGCGCGCGAGCGCCTTGCCGCCTGCATGAACCCGGGCGCCAATCAGGCCAAGGTGCAAGCTGCGCCAGTGGCCGCGGTGCTGGGCATGGATCTGGGCTTCACCGCCCACCTGCCGCGCCTGTTTCCGCACACCGATTCCCAGGCCTGGTACGCCGGCAAGCCGGAGAAGACGGCCGACGCCGCGCTGCGCAACGCCCACATCCAGGCCGGCTACTTCATCCTCGCAGCGCGCGCGCTCGGCCTGGACGCCGGGCCGATGGGTGGCTTCGACGCGGCGGCGGTGGATGCCGCCTTCTGGCCGGGCACCTCCAAGCGCAGCATCGTGGTCTGTACCTTGGGCACCGGCGACCCGGCCCGCCTGCGCCCGCGCGATCCGCGCCTGTCGTTCGACGAAGCCTGCGAGCTGGTCTGAGGCAGCCCGGCGTGCACCCGAGTTGATCACCGACACCGCGTTCTACGCCGTCGCTGTGCCGGCGGTGGTGCTCATGGGCTTGTCCAAGAGCGGCTTCGGCTCGGGCTTCGGTGCGCTGGCGGTGCCGTTGATGGCGCTGGCCGTGCCGGTGCCGCAGGCGGCCGCCATCATGCTGCCGCTGCTGGCGGTGATGGACGCGATGGGGCTGGCCGCACTGGTCCGCCACCGCGACAGGGCGCTCGTGAAGCTGCTGCTGCCGGCTGGGTTGGTGGGCACACTGATGGGCTCGCTGTTGTTCGGCGTGCTCTCGGCCAAAGTGGTGGCCGGCGTGGTGGGGGCAATCACCCTGGTGTTCCTCGCCATCCGTGTTGCCTTCCCTCCGAAGGCAGATGCACCACCGCCGCCACGTTGGCTGGGCTTCGTGCTCGGGGCCACCTCGGGGTTCACCAGCTTCGTGGCCCATGCCGGCGGCCCGCCGGTGAGCTTTTACGTGCTGCCGCTGAAGCTGCCACCGCTCGTGTTCACGGCCACCATGTCGGTGTTCTTCGCGGTGGTGAACGCCAGCAAGTGGGTTCCCTACGCCTGGCTCGGCCTGATCGATCTGGGCAACCTCGGCACCTCGCTCGCGTTGCTTCCGTTCGCGCCCGTGGGCGTGTGGCTGGGGTTGCGCCTCGCCCAGCGCATCGATGCGCGTTGGTTCTACGGCCTGTTCCATCTTGGCATGTTCCTGACCGGCTCGAAGCTGCTGTACGACGCGTTGCGCTGAGGGCATTTCGATACACACGACACGGCCTGTGACACCGCCTGTAGGAGCGGGCCGACAACCCGATTTGCCCTTGTCCGATGGATGACGCGGCCCGCCGCGTTCACGATCGGGGCATGAACAAGCCTGTCATTCCCCCTGCCGAAACGACCTCGCACACCATGGCGTCCTATCGCGCCACGGGTTGGGAGGGCGACAGCGGTGCCCGCCGGTTCATGCCAGCGCTCGTGATCGTCGTGTTGGTCGCCGTCGGTGGCGTGGCGATCGAGTTCGCCTTGAGCGATCAGCCGAAGCTCAACGAAGCGGCGGCCCGGGAGCCGGCCGTGGTGGCCGCCCCCTCGGTCACCGAACCCATCGAGTTGGCGCCCGCCGCACCACCATCGGCGTTGGCCGAGCCCGCCGTGGCGCCCAAGCTGGCTGCCGAGGCGCCCCGGTTTGCCACCCCGCCCCGGTCAGTGGCCCGCGCACCTGCGGTGGCCCCTTCACTGGCGGCGCGGGCATCGCCCGAGCGCCAGCTTGAGCTGGCGCCTCCGGCGGCCGGCGTGACATCGCCGCAACCTGAGCAGGAGCCCAGGGCGACAGACGCGCCCTTGGCCGAGCCACCCCTCTTGGCCCCGATCCGCACCCCGATGCCTGCGCCCACCGCGGCTTCAGGAGCCGGCGACTAGCTTTCGCGGGTGTCGTCGTCGGCATGCCAGCCTTGGCCGCCAGGCTGGTCGCCTTGGCGGGTGCGCTCCTGCGCAAACATGTCCTCCATCTGCTGGCGGCCGGCCTTGGCCATGGCGATCAGGCGGGCCTGATCGCCATAGTGCGGAGCCAGCTCGTGAAGCTGGCGAATGCTGTGCCGGCGGAACTTCATGGCCAGCGTGCGCGCCTGGTGCGGCTCGAAGCCGACCGTCTCCAGCACAGTGCGGGCAGACATCAGTGCCGAGTCGAAGGTCTCGCGCTCGATGTGCGCCACGCCGCGCTTGTCCAACTCGTACCAGTGCTGGGCATTGCGCGCCCGCACCACCAGCGTGAGTTGGGGGAAGTGCTGCAGCGCCAGATCCACCACCGCCAGGCTCTGTTCGACATCGTCCACGGCCACCACCAGCACCTTGGCGCTGCCGGCGCCCGCCACGCGAAGCAAATCCAGCCGGGTGGCGTCGCCGTAGAAGACGCGCCAGCCGAACTTGCGCAGGCTCTCGACCTGGTCTGCGCTGTGCTCCAGCACGGTGGCCTTCAGGCCATTGGCGTAGAGCAGGCGGCCGACGATCTGCCCATAGCGGCCGAAGCCGGCAATGATGATGGGTGCGTCCTGCGCTTCGCTGATCGGCGTCGGTCCGTCGCCGGCCGCACGGTGGGCCGACAGGTGCGCCGCCCACCAGCGGTCGGCCGCCACCAGCAGCAACGGCGTCAACAGCATCGACAAAGCCACCACGGCGACCAGCAGTGACGAGGTTTCCGGCGAGATCACGCGCCCCTGCGCTGCGGCCTGAAACACCACGAAGCCGAACTCGCCACCCTGCGCCAGCAGGATCACGAACACCGGCCGCTCCGCCAGCGGGATGGGCATGGTGCGTGTCATTGCCCACAGCACCACGGCCTTGACCAGCAGGAAGGCCAAGACCAGGCCAATGACCCAGCCCGGGTTCGCCCAGACCGCGCCGAAATCGATGCTCATGCCGACCGCGATGAAGAACAGGCCCAGCAGCAGGCCCTTGAAGGGCTCCAGGTCGGTCTCCAACTCGCGCCGGTACTCGCTTTCGGCCAGCAGAACGCCGGCCAGGAAGGCGCCCAGCGCCATCGACAAGCCCACCGCTTGCATCAACGCAGCGGTTGCCACCACCAGCAACAGCGAGGCGGCGGTGAAGATCTCGGGCGTGTCGCTGCGGGCGATCCAGCGCAGGGCAGGGCGGATCAGCAGGCGCCCGCCGAGCACGATGGTGGCGATCACGCCCACGGCCTTCAAGGCGCCCAGCCAGCCACCGCCGCCGCCGTGCGCGCCATCGGCGGCCAGCAGCGGCACCAGGGCCAGGATGGGGATGGCCGCAATGTCCTGGAACAGCGCCACGCTGAGCACGCTCTGGCCCGAGGTGGTGCCCATCAGGTTGCGCTCGGCCAACACGCCCAGGCCGATGGCGGTGGACGAAAGCGCCAGGCCCAGGGAGGCCACGAGGGCCAGCCGCCAATCGACCCCCAGGGCCACCGCCGCCCCGCCCATCAGGGCTGCCGAGCCGATCGTCTGCACCGCACCCCAGCCGAAGATCGGCCGCCGCAGGGCCCATAGCCGCTTGGGCTCCAACTCCAGGCCCACCAGAAACAGCATCAGCACCACGCCGAACTCGGCGAAGTGCAGCATGGTTTGCGGGTCGGTCACGAGCTTCAGGCCCCAGGGGCCGATGGCGATGCCGGCGCCCAGGTAGCCGATGATCGAGCCGAGCCCTGCAAAGCGGGCCAGAGGCACCGCCAGCACGGCGGCACCGAGGTAAACCAGGCTGGTCAGCAGCCAGCCGCCTTCGTGAGGAGCATCCATCTCGTTCAGTCTTCGGGGCGATCGGTTTCGGGCACCGCGCAGGACAGATCCGGCTCCAGTTCGTCGATCTCGGGCCACGCCGGGTAGCTGGCCAGGCGCTCGGCGTACAGGGCCGCATGGTCGCGCACGGTGCTGTCGTCCACCCGGTGGGCGCCGTGCAGCAC
>Ga0075163_10008521_pt1 | contig 13494 bp, 7 predicted proteins | sample JI1023141ADNA_FD_71478 | JGI IMG/M metagenome (GOLD analysis project Ga0075163, IMG submission 71478) | Wastewater effluent complex algal communities from Wisconsin, to seasonally profile nutrient transformation and Carbon sequestration -... | ecosystem: Engineered > WWTP > Effluent > Algae...
AAGTCCCCCGAGACGAGGTGGCATTCGAGCACTTGGGGCAACGAAACCACGGCCTGCTTGAATGCCTCGAACACGTCGTGCGAGGTTCGGACCAAACGAATTTCCACAAACACCAGCAGCCCGGCCTGCAACTTGGACGGGCTCAGACGTGCGTGGTAGCCACGGATGAAACCTTCGTCCTCCAGCTTCTTGACCCGTTCCAGGCAGGGCGTGGGCGACAGCCCGACCCGCTTGGCCAGCTCGACATTGGCCAGCCGACCATCTTTCTGGAGTTCGCGCAGGATCTTTCGATCTATCCTATCAATTTGATTTACAAGTAGTTTTGTGGTTTTCATGGGATTTTGTGCTGGCAAATGCCAAGCCGCAGAGATTTTGCGTAGTGAGTGCACCAAATACAGATGATAACTCTGTCAGAACGCACATAGACTCCGCAAACATTTTGCGTGTCGCAACCTAAACAGGGATTCTGGCCTGCTGCAGTGCGGCAAAATCCCAAGCCAAGCAGGAGTCAGCCATGCGGATCGGTGTACCCAAGGAAATCAAAAACCACGAATACCGCGTCGGCATGGTGCCCGCCTCGGTCAAGGAACTCGTGTTGCAGGGCCACCAAGTACTGGTGGAAACCCAGGCCGGTGCGGGCATTGGCTTCACCGACGCGGACTACGTTGCGGCGGGTGCGACGGTCGCGGCGACCGCCGATGAGGTGTTTGCCAAGGCGGAGATGATCGTCAAGGTCAAGGAGCCGCAGGCCGTTGAGCGCGCGCGCCTGCGCGAAGGCCAGGTGTTGTTCACGTATCTGCATCTGGCACCGGACTGGCCGCAGACCGATGATCTGATCAAGTCCAAAGCGACCTGCATCGCTTACGAAACCGTGACCTCGGCCAGTGGTGGTCTGCCCTTGCTGGCACCGATGTCGGAAGTGGCGGGTCGCATGTCGATCCAGGCGGGCGCGACCGCGCTGCAGAAGGCCAATGGCGGTCGCGGCATGCTGCTCGGCGGCGTGCCCGGTGTGGAGCCGGCCAAGGTGGTGATCCTGGGCGGCGGTGTGGTCGGTGCCAATGCCGCACTGATGGCGGTTGGTCTGGGTGCGCAGGTGGTCATTTTGGATCGCAATGTTGACGTGCTGCGTCGCCTCGTGGCGCAGTTCGGTACCCGCATCGAAACCGTGTTTTCCAGCGCAGATGCGGTCGAGCGTCATGTGCTGGATGCCGATCTGGTGATTGGCGGCGTGTTGATTCCGGGCGCTGCTGCGCCCAAGTTGGTTTCTGCCGATCTGGTTAAACGCATGAAGCCGGGTGCGGCGGTGGTCGATGTCGCCATCGATCAGGGCGGTTGTTTTGAAACCGCGCATGCCACCACGCATGCCGAGCCGACCTACATCGTCGATGACGTGGTGCATTACTGCGTCGCCAACATGCCCGGTGCGGTGCCACGCACCAGCACCTTCGCACTCAACAACGCGACCTTGCCCTTCATCATCGAGCTGGCCAACAAAGGTGCCAAGCAGGCCTGCGCCGATAACGTGCATCTGCGCAATGGCCTGAACGTGCATGCCGGTCAGGTCACCTACAGGCCGGTCGCCGAAGGCTTCAATCTGCCGTATGTGAGTGCGGAGCAAGCATTGGGAATCTGATGCACGGAACCGTCTCCACGCCTTACGACAAGGGTCGCCCAGCAATGTGCGGCCCTTGTCGTTTCGCAGTGCAGTTTGGCGGAAGCGGGTCGCGAATTTTTTGGGCGGGCGACACACGCAGAACTTGAGAAACCTCAAGCAACACGCGATGGGCTAAGGCCTACGATGACCCTTCAGCATCGCGAAGGAGGTCAACATGTCCACTGCAAGCGCAGTCGGTAGCGTGATGGTGAGTCGATCAGGCTGTGGAGAAAGTGCTTCCTTGCACTTTCTCAAGGTCGCCAGTTCGGCGCATATGCGAACGCCTTCCCGACGACTCCCGCGCTTACGCGCTGGGTTCGCAACGGCATCCTTGACGCGCATCCGTTGGGTGTTTCTCTTTAGTCTGCTTTGGCTTCTGATAGCCGGGCCAGCGGATGCGCAGTTGGTGAATCTCGCGCTGAACAGGCCGATCACGGCATTGACCGATACGGTTGCCGGAGTGCCCGAGGATGTGGTGGATGGCGATCCGGCCACCACGTGGTGGAGCTATCAGGGCACGGTCTCGACTTTGTCGTTTGTCGTTGACTTGGGACGAATCGAGCCGTTCATCGCCGTGGTGCAGCACCCACTGCAGAGCTCTGAGTTCAGCGTGGATATCTCATCCGACGGGACAAGTTGGCGGCAGATCCACCAGCAAGTGCTCAGCTTCTCCGCTAATGTGGAAGTGACCTTCCTGCGTCTGGAGCGGCCACGCGCGCGGTTCTTTCGTTACACCGCAAGCAACGCCGAAACGGCCTACGTGGGAATTGTGGAGTTTCAGGTCTATGACACCGATCGCATCTTCGTGGATGGATTCGAGGGTATTCCACCGCGACAGACCAGTCACCAAGCAAGGCTGTGGTGAGCGCCACTTCCGTATGGCTGGTCACACAAGACATCTACTTGACCCAAACACAGCACGCGGGCACCCGCAGGCGTCGGGTCAGAAAGCGCGCATCACCTGGCATCACAAGGCGCAAATGGGTAGCTGCGAAGCGGTAACTTTGGTCACCGACAGCGCCCACCCCGCGACGCGACAATAGGCGTTAAGTCCCAAGGAGAGTGCCACGTCATGAATCGAATATCGGGTACCGTCGATGGCATCGTGCGGATCATGTTGGGCGCATCGCTTGCTCTCGCCTTGAATACTGCGTTCGCGCAAACCACCGCCTGGATCAATGAACCAAGTGGCGTGGCAGTGGCGCGTGACGCAATGGACAACGTGTTCACTGCGCGCTGGGATTTCAATCCGGCCGGTGACATTTACGTGGCCAAGCGAAATGCTGCGGGAACCTTGCTTTGGGAGGCGCGTTTCGACAACCTCGATGTCACTCGCCACGAGGTTGCCACATTCGTTGCTGTCGACAGCGCGGGCAACGTGCTGGTCTCGGGCACAATTCGGTCCGGTTTCTCCAATCCCGTCAATGCAGCAAGCCTGCTGATGAAGTTTGATCCCGACGGGAAACTGCTGTGGCGACAGGTCTATGGCAGCAGCTTCGATGGCTCGTCCACGCGACGCGTGTTGACCGACTCGCAAAATCGCGCCTATGTGCTCGGGCTTGGCGTCTGCCCAATGGGTTTGATGTCCACCGTGCGACAGTTCAACGCCGACGGTAGCGCCGGCTGGATTTGGTGCGATGCCGTTGGCGTGGGGTCGCCGACCATGATCAAACGGACACCGGACGGTCACTTTGTCATCGCTGCGCGTAGCCTGTCCGGTTCGATGCAGGGTTATGCGCGGATCGACACCGAAGGCCAGATCGTGTGGTCGCTCACCGGCATTCAAAGTCTGACCGTCGGGGATATCGCCGGCGATACGCAGGGCAATAGCTACCTCGTCTTCGCTAACCCCGACAGCGGCCAAGGCACGCTATTGCGAAAGGTATCGCATGACGGAGCCACACTCTGGGACCGCACACACCCCATGAGCGCCTTTCGGGTGGAGCTGGGTCCCGATTCCGCACCGGTACTCGGCGGCTTTCCGAATGCCGGAAGCGGCGGTGCCGCATTCGCGAAATTCAGCGTCGACGGCGAATTGTTGTGGAGTCGTTCGGATGCCAGCGGCGTCGGCCTGTTGCTGCACTCGGCCATGCTGCTCGATGCCGACGGCAGCGCCTACCTCAGTGGCTCGACGCTGATGGAAATGAACGTGGCCAAGGTGAATTCCGACGGAAGCACGGCCTGGTCTGCGCTGCTTCCTGGCGGCACCAGCACCGGCATGGTGTTGGGTAGCATGAACCAGGTCTACCTGAGCGGCGGCATTTATACGGCCCGCATCAATCAGGCGCCTCTGAGCGCGATTTTCATTCACGGCTTCGAGCCCTGACTCGATCGCGGCGTGAGCGATCTGACAACCTGGCCTCTGATGTTTGCAGGCCCGGGAACGGGTTCGTGCGTGGCACCACACCCGGTCCCCAACCTTGGGCGAACTTGACCCGGTGTTTACTTGATTCCCCGGTCGAAGACGGCGCGCACTAACTGACGTGTCTCTTGTGTCCGCCGTGGTTCGTGGCAGACTCGTCAGTATCGGAAAGTCACCCGCGGTCCTGATGTCAGGGTGTAAATCCGCGAATCAGCGTAGGCGTGCGCCTTCAGCAACGGACCAGCGATGCATTGCCTTATTTACAAGAGCCGAAAAAAACAACACGTATTCGTGTACTGCGCGTCTGCCGAAGTGCTGACGCTATTGCCTGCGGTCATTCATGAGCGCTTGGGAATACTTGATCGCGTGATGGCTTTGAGCCTGCCGCCACAGCGTCGCTTGGCTCAGGCGGCGGCACCGACGGTATTGGCCAATCTGCGTCGAGTCGGATACTACGTGCAGAGCAGTGATGCTGTGGATGTACTTGAGTTCAATGGCCGCTTGCTGCTTGACCCCGCAGAGGATGTGGCGTGAGGCGGCAGGTCGCAGTGATTCTGCTGGCCTGCGCCATCAGCGTCGCGGCAGGTTTGAATGGATCGATTTTGCTCGGCGCATTGGCTGGCGGCGCGGTCTGGTTGTTGCTGCTGTGCGCCGTGTTGCCGTCGACGGAGGGCGCCGGTTCGATCAAGTGCGATGCGCGACTCCTGCAGCAGGCAACGTTGCAGTGGCTGCTGACCCTTAGCTTGGTCTGCCTGCCATGGTGGGCCTATTTGCAACGCCCCGGTGTCGCCTGGATTGTGATTGGTGGCTTTGCGCTGTCTGGCTGGGTTTTCCTGCTGGCGCGTAGTTCGCTGTGGCGGACGGTCTGGCAGCGTGCGCGGCGCGGATTGCAGTCAGCGGCGCGACGTGCGCAGCCGGATCCAAGCATTGCCCGGCAGATGCTCGCGCTGCAGGGTGTGGGTTTGCTGCTGGTCTGTCTGTGGTGTTTCCCCTTGCCGCGTGCATTGCGCGACCTGGAGATGCCGACGTTCAGCCTCGTGGCGATCGTCGTGGTACTGCTGGTGGCCACGTTGATCTGGCAAATGCGTCGCATGATGGAGCACGGCCTGTCGTTGGCGACTGTAAGCAACAGCCCTGCGCTACAGGACCCAACCGAAGGCGGTGACAGCCAGCCCGGCTCAGGCGCGGTGTCCGAGCCTGGTGGCTTGCCACTGTGGGAGCACTGGGCGCGCGTCGGCCACTATCAGCGTGTAGTTGATGCGCTGCAGGCCACTCCGGAATCCCTGTCGCGATTGCGTGAGCAGGACAGCCTCGGCTTGCGCAAGCTCCTCGCGTTGGCCTGTCTGCATGACGATGTCGTGCTATTGCGGCACCTGATTTTGTGTGGCGCCGAGCTCAATCCGAGCGGCGACGACCGCCGCTTCCCGCTGTTGGCCGCCGTGCGCGATACGCTGAGTGGGCGGGCTTCGATTGTCGCCATGCTGCTTGCCAATGGCGCGGACCCAAAGGTCACTGACGCTGAGGGGCGGACCGCACTGCATTTCGCTGCACGCTACTCGGAACTGGATGTCGCCGCGCAATTGCTGGACGCCGGCGCGCGGTTGGAAACGCCAGATCGTGAGGGCAAAACTCCGCTGTATTGCGCCTGTGACTTCGGTAATTGGCGTGCGGCAAAGTACTTGCTCGGGCGCGGCGCCAAAACCGAATGGCCGGGCACAGAGCCTGCCTTGCTCGGTGCGGCATCTGGCGAGGACGATCCTGCTGGCGTTGAGCTGCTGTTGCGGCAAAAGGCGCGGGTCAATGCGGTCGGTCGATTTGGACGCAGTGCATTGCACGAGGCGGCGCTGCGCGGCAACGTCCGTGTCTGTGCTTCCTTGCTGGCAGCAGGCGCCGAGCCCGATGGTGTCGATCAGGCCGGTGCGACGCCCCTGATGGAGGCAATTCGATCCGGCGTGGATGGCGTCGTTGCCCTGTTCCGGCAGGCGCGCGTGGATGTCAATCGAAGCGATCGCTACCAGCGCACGCCGCTGATACTCGCCTGCACCACACCGCGCACCAACACGGTGACGCTCGCCAGCTTGCTTTGTATGGGAGCGCGCAGCGATTTGCGTGATGAACAGGGTTTGTCGGCGCTCGATCACGCATTGCAGCGCGGGCGGTGGGATCTGGTGCGCTGCATTGATCCCGATGTTGATTTACCTTCCGTATTTGCGGACGAGCAAGTGCGTGACGCCTCCCACGTCGACCTTTTCGAGCGCCTGCGGCGTGCCGCATCGGCCAATCGCGAAGATCTGTTGATGCCCTTGCTCAACGAGGTGCCCGAGCAGACTGCGGCGCTGTGCGAACGTTTGCTGGTTACGGAGGGTTTGTCGCTTGGTGCTGTATTGCGCGACAGGTTGCTGGGACGCCTGCAGGCCGACCAACGTGATCAGGTCTTGGCGCATGCGATGCGGCGTGGCGACATGTCGCTGACCGACGCGCTGTTGCGTTGTGGCGCGCAGCCAAGCGGTCGTGGTCTGTTGGCCGATTGGCTGGCGCAGTGCGCCAATGCGCCGACCGATGTCGTCGCCTTGCAGTCACTGTGCATGCAGATGGTCGATCGCGGTGGCGACCTGCATGGCACGCGTTCGGACGCTTTGCCCTTGTTGCATTGGGTCGGTTTGGGATGGATTGACGCGGTGCAGGTGGGTCTGGATCGTGGTTGCGACCCGAACGTCGTCGATCGCACGGGGTTCACGCCGCTGATGCGCGCGGCCTCGCAAGGTGATCTGCCGATGGTCGAGGCGTTGGTGCGGGCCGGCGCGCGGGTTGACCTGCAATGCGCGGACGGTCGCACGGCACTTGGCATGGCCCTGAGTGCCGGGCGTCGCGAATTGATCGAGTGGCTGGACTGGCCGCGCTGGCCGCATCCGCATCGCGCACTGCGTGCAGCGGACCTGATCACGGCGACGCGCGCAGGCGACGTGAATGCGGTGCGCTGCCTGCTGGCCTGCGGGTTTGCGGTGGATCATCGTGACGAGAAGGGCAGTACCGCGCTGTTGCATGCTGCGGGAAGCGGTGAGCTGCGCATCGTGCAGGTCCTGCTGCAGGCCGGCGCCGACGTCAGTCTGTGTGCGACGACCGGTGCGACTGCGGTGAGTGCCGCGATCATGCGTGGTCATCGTGAAGTGGTGAGCGCATTGTTGGGCCATGCCGATGTGGTCAGCCAACGCTTTGAGGGCAGTGTGACGGCCTTGATGTTGGCGTTGGCGCTCGGTCGACAGGAAATTGCCACGACCTTGGTGTCACACGGCGCCGATCCGCAGGACTGTGATGCGGCGGGCAATAGTGCCTTGCACTATGTGGCGCGGTTCGGATTTGCCGCGCGTGACCAGGAGGCGGTGCTGCGGCTGTGGCAATGGGTGCTCGCGACGTCCGCAGTCGAGCGGATTCTTCATGTCAACCAAAAGGGCGACTCCGCGCTGATGTGGCTGTTGGGCGCCGATGCGCCTTTGCAGGCATTCGCGAGTGAAGCCTGCATCGCGCAGCAAGTCGCGCTACTGATTCGGCATGGTGCGAGTCTGGAAGGGCAGAACAGTCAGGGCGCCAGCGTATTGCATCTTGCCGCCCAACGTGGCGCGCTGAACTTGGTCGAACACCTGCTGGTGCTGGGCGCGCCGCGCGGATTGCGCGACACCATCGGCCGGGATGCCAGCGAGGTGGCTTTGAGCAAAGGGTATGTCGATGTCGCCGCCGCGCTGCGCGGCAACAACGCGCCAGTGTCGATGGCGCGCCTGCTGCGACAACCCGAGAACTGAGCTACCGCCACGGTAATGGCGTTCTGGCGAAGCTGAGCAACGCGATGATGACGCGTGGAGCAGGGCGTGTGTGCCGCGCGTTGGCGGGAAGTCGCAGGAAAGCGTGTTGAATCGTTCAGGCAAACCGGCCTGTGGAGATCAGCATGCGAACCAACCGTCATTTTCTGCGCTGTATCTGGCTGTCGATGCTTGCCAATGCGCCCTTGCAAGCACAGTCTGCGCTGGATGGTTTCGCGCCCACGGTGAGCGGTGGCAGCGTGCTGGCAGTGGCGCGTCAAGCCGACGGAAAAATTCTGCTCGGCGGTGATTTCAATGCTGTCGATGGCGTCAGTGGACGTGCGATCGCACGCTTGCACCCGGATGGTCGCGTTGACAGCAGCTTCCACAGTCCATTGACTCAAGGCGCGGTCAATGAGCTGCTGGTCGACGAGAACGGTGACATCCTGCTCGGTGGGAGTGGCATCGTCGCGCTCGATGAGGCGGCGCCGGGTGCCATCGTGACCCTGAGTGTGGGTGCGTTGGCGCGCTTGGACAGCAGTGGTGATCTGGACGGGAGTTTTCTGCCCATCCCCACGGGCACTGTCCATGCGCTGCTTAGCAGGAACGGCGTCGACTACTTGGTCGGCGGCGAGTTCTCTGCAGTTGCTGGCCAGCCACGTCTGAATCTGGACTTGATCCATGAAAGTGGGGTGTCGAACCCCTTCGCGATTTCCACGCAGGCCAATGGGACCGTTTTCGCGCTGGACGAGTTGCCGGACGGACGCGTTCTGGTCGGCGGCAGCTTCACCCAACTTGGTGGACAAACCGCGCAGCGCATCGGGCGTCTCCTGAGCTCCGGCGCGCGCGACACGAGCTTCTCGGCCAGCGTGGATGGCACGGTGCTGGACATCCTCACGACAAATGATGGCAACAGCGTGATTGCCGGGAGTTTTTTCACCGTCAATGGGGTGTCAAGAAGCCATATCGCGCGCCTGTCGCCGGAAGGTGTCTTGGATGGCGATTTTCAGGTGGCCTTGGATCAGCAGGTGTTTGCGCTGGCGGCGTTGGCCGATGGGCGCGTGATCGCGGGTGGCGACTTCAGCGGTGGTTTTACGCCGCGCATCATGGCGATTAATACGCTCGGGCAATTGAGCACTTTCCCTCCAAGCGGGGCATCGCAGTCGGTGCGTGCCTTGCTGACCCTGCCCGACGACAGTGTCTTGGTGGGCGGCAAATTTGCCAGCCTCGGTGGTGTGACTCGCAGCGGTATTGGTCGCGTGGAGGCGCATGGTCAATTGGATACCACGTTCGGACCGGTCCACGATGGCAGTGTGATCACGGCTGCCGTGCATATGCCTGATCGGCACTGGCTGGTGGCGGGAGATTTCGTGGTCTTCGACGGTTTGCCGCGTCAGAACTTGGCCCGCGTGGACAGTCGTGGGCGAGTCACAATACCGGTGTTCGGTGCCTCCAACCCGAACTTGAACGGCGTCCCGCTCGCCATGGCAGCGCTTGCCGATGGCCGAGCGGTGATCGCTGGCGACTTCACCAGTGCGTACGGTCAAGGTGCGGGCAACCTTATTCGGGTCAATGCTGATCTGTCCGGGCGCGACAGCTTCGCGCAGTTTCCGGCTCAAACCGATGGGCCGATTCGCGCACTTGCCGTGCAGGCCGATGGCAAAATCTTGCTCGGCGGCGATTTCACTCAGGTCAACGGCGTCAGTCGTCTAGGCATCGCCCGGTTGAACGCGAGTGGCACGCTGGATTCCGCCTTCAACGCCAATATGGCGGCGGGCAGCAGCGTGCGTGCACTGGCTGTGAGTGCCGCCGGTGAGATTTTCGTCGGCGGTAGCTTCACCACGGTCGGCGGTATCGCCCGCAACCATCTGGTCAAGCTGAACACCACCGGTGGTGTCGATGCGATTTTCAACCCAGCGCCGAATGCTCGCGTTGACACCCTGCTATTGGCGCCCGATGGCGGTGTCTGGGTGGGCGGCGAATTCACCAATATCGTCAGTACCAGTCGGGTCCGTGTGGCGCGCATCACCGGCACCGGTGGCTTGGATTCCAGTTTCAACGCCAACCTCTCCGCTGCGAGCGTCGCGCGGGTTCAGGCGGTGGCGTTGCAGGCCGACGGTCGTGTCTGGATCGGTGGTACCGCGGGCTTTCTGAGCCGTCGCCTAGCGAGTGGAGCCACCGACTTCAGTTTTTCAGCGAGCGCAAACGGCAGCATTACCGGGATCTTGCTCGGTCTGGATGGCAAAGCGCTGATCACGGGGAGTTTTTCCACCCTCGCGGGGCTCGGGCGCTCTGGGATCGGTCGCTTGGTCGCTGTGGATCGCGCTGCCGATCAAGCCGCGTTCTACCAGCCTCAGCTTTCGAAGTTCTTCTGGAGCCTCAGCGGCAGCGCCAGCGAGGTGCTTGCGCCACCCATGTTCTCGGTGATGATCGATGCGCAAGGGACGCTGTTCACGACCCCGGTGGCGATGGTCAGAGCAGGCGCACAGTGGTCCACCAGTGTGCTGTTTCCACTCGATTCGCAGGTTGTTGTCCGCATTCAGGCACGCGTCGCTGGCGGACCAGCGGGCGCTGCCGATTCGCGCATCGAAACCCGCCACCTGATCGTCGTGCGCTCGACTCTGTTTGCCAACGGCTTTGAATGAGCGCGTGCAGTCAACTGGCGGGCCGCGGCCCGAATCCGGGTTTGTCTGTCCATCTCCCTCGATTTGAGAGCAAATGCCATGTCGGTTACCCCCATTTTGCGCGGTCTGATCCTGATGGTCGCGTTGATTGGTACTGTGCATGCGCAATCGGCGCTGGATGGGTTTGACCCCAACGTCAATGGCACGCTGCATGCGCTGGCCCGACTGGATGACGGCAAGTTGCTGGTCGGCGGTGATTTCAGTACCGTCGGCGGTGTGTTCCAGACCCGCCTGGCGCGTCTGCATCCGGATGGCCGTCGCGACAGCAGCTTCGGCAATCCGGTCACCGGTGGCAGTGTGCGGGTGATTCATATCGCACCCAACGGCGACATGCTGATTGGTGGCGAGAACCTGACCGTCACCGACATCGGGATTGCGATGGGCGGACTGGTGCGAATCACCGCCGCAGGCGCGATCGATCTCTCGTTTGAACCCGTCCCTTCGGGTCGTGTTGACGCGATCATTGATGACGGCGCGGATGGCTTCTATCTGGGCGGGACGTTCACGAGCGTCGGCGGACAGCCGGCCGCCTTTTTCGCCCGCATCAACACGCAGGGGACCTCGATCTCCGGCAATCTGCTGGGGGTGAACGCCCCGGTCCACAGTCTGGTTCGCGATACGTCAAGCGGCGCGGTCTTTTTGGGCGGTGAGTTCACCCAGCTCGGGGGGCTGCCCGTCAACCGCATCGCCCGCTTGCGCAGCGATAGTGTGCGCGACACGCGCTTTGCGGCAGATATCAATGGCAGCGTGCTGGCGATGTCGTTGGCGCGCAATGGTGATCTGCTGGTGGGTGGTGAGTTCACCCAGGTCAATGGTGCGTCGCGGCTCAACTTCGTGCGGCTGACCGCGCGTGGCGCCATCAATACCGACTATCCCGAACGCGGCATCGACAATCGGGTGCGTGCGGTGGTCGAACGGGGCGATGGCGATATTGTGATCGCAGGGGACTTCACCCGAGTCAGCAACAAGTCGACCAAGCGCATCATCCAGTTTGACGAAAACAGTTCCCGTAGCGTGATCATCGGAGGCATGGATGCGCCGGTTCATGCCTTGCTGTTGCTTGATGGTGATCATCTGGTTCTGGCTGGCGAGTTTGCGGATGCGGGTGGTTTAGTGCGAAACCGCGTGGCACGCGCCGAAGGGCATGGTGGGGTGGATGAGTCACTCGACACTGCGTTGAACGGTGTCGTGACGACAGCGATACGCCTGACTAGACATCAATGGGTGGTGGGCGGGGATTTCAGTCAGTTCGATGGGGCGACCCGCACTCGACTGGCGCTGATGGATAGCGAGGGTGCAGTCATCACGCCCTTGTCAGGCAGCACGGATGCGCAGTTGAATGGCGTGCCCTTGGCGATGGCGGCCTTGCCAACGGGTGAGATCGTTATCGCGGGTGAGTTCACCAGCGCTTACAACGCGGGCGCGGGCTTCGTGATCCGTGTCAATGGCGACGCCAGTCAGCGCTCCTCGTTCGCAAACTTCGCGGCGGATGCCAACGCCACGGTGCGCGCCTTGGCGGTTCAGTCGGACGGCAAGATCTTGATCGGCGGCGATTTCAGTCAGGTGAGTGGCTTCAGTCGCGCGGGCATTGCGCGTCTTAACGCGAATGGCACGTTGGACACCACATTCAATGCGCTCCTCAATGGGGGTGCGGTGGTGCGCGCGATTGCGCTGCAGCGCGATGGCAAGGTGGTGATCGGAGGGACGTTCTCCAGTGCCAGCGGGTCCCTGCGCAATCATCTGGCTAGGGTCAACGGTGCGGGCGGTGTGCTGGACACGGCGTTCGATCCGAGTCCGAACGGCCGCATCGATACCTTGTTGCTCCAACCTGATGGCGACATTTTGGTGGGTGGCGAGTTCACCACGCTGGGAGCGACGAGTCGGGTCAGGGTCGCCCGGATCAACAGCGACGGCAGTGTGGACAGCGGCTTCAACGCCAGTCTGAGCAGTGCGGCCGTGGCGCGTGTCTCGGCCTTGGCGCTGCAAGCGGATGGCCGAGTGCTGATCGGCGGCAGCAATGGCCTGATCACGCGGCGCTTGGCGACGGGCGCAACCGATCCCAGCTTTGCTGTGACCAGCAATGGCAGCATCCTGGGTATCAATCTTGGGATCGACGGCAAGATCCTGCTCAATGGCAGCTTCACCAGCGTGGCCGGACAAGCCCGGGACGGCTTGGCGCGTGTCGTCGCTTCTGATCGTGATGCGGGGATCGCGTTTGCTTACAACAGCGCGCTGGGCAGTGTCTTGTGGGGTGTGCGCGATAGTGCCGCGCAGGTGATCGGGACGCCGGTCTTGTCGGTGTCCAGTGATGACGGACTCAACTTCGAGGTCATTGGCGAAATGACGCGAATCAGTTCGCTCTGGCGTGTGGCGGTCGATCCGCCCACCACGCAACCATTGCTATACCGGATCGAGGCGAGCGTCGCAGGTGGGAGTGCGGGGAGCGCCATCTCGCGCGTGGTCACGACACACCTGCTGCAATTGCCCGCCGCGCTATTTGCCGACGGATTCGAATGAGGCTGTCGGTCTGAGAGCAAAGAACCACCAGACGCCCTCGCTACGGCGTCTTGGTATTTTCCTAGGCTCTGAGGGGATAGCCCTCAATTTCGCGTTTACTTCACGCCAGTGACCCTGTAGACCACGGGTTCGCGAAATCCTGGAGGGGAAAATGCGCAAGATGATGTTGGGGAAGTTCGTGCTGTGGAGTTGCGGTCTGATGCCGCTAGCTGCGCTGGCTCTGGGTGACGGACCGGTGCTGCAGCGGCATGTCGATCAAGCCGCCGCGGAATCAGGCACCGAGAGCTTCGATGCGCTGTTTGCGCAGGGTCATAACCTGTTCGTGGCCAAGTTCAATCAGTACGACGGCCAAGGACGCCCTGCCACGACGGGCGGCGGTGCGCCGCGTGTCGCCGGATCGGCACCGTTGTTCCTGCGCACATCCGGACCGGACTCCAACTCCTGCGCTGGATGCCACAACGATCCCTTCGTCGGTGGCGCGGG
>Ga0075163_10008522_pt1 | contig 13492 bp, 7 predicted proteins | sample JI1023141ADNA_FD_71478 | JGI IMG/M metagenome (GOLD analysis project Ga0075163, IMG submission 71478) | Wastewater effluent complex algal communities from Wisconsin, to seasonally profile nutrient transformation and Carbon sequestration -... | ecosystem: Engineered > WWTP > Effluent > Algae...
GCGCTGTATCCGGAGGCCCTGGTCGCCGGGGCCGCGCCGGTCGACGGTGATCTCGACGCCGCGGTGATCGTCGCGGTCGAGGATTATGCGCATATGCGCGATCGACCGGGCGCCGACGCGATGGCCGCGGCCTGGTATCACTACTTTCGTGTCACCCGCGGGATGAAGCCGACCCGCATTCTCCTGCTGCGCGACGAGTCGGCCACCCCGAGGCGGATCGCCCGCGCCATCGAGCGCGCCAGGTTTCGCGTGCATCGCCGCGGCACCCTGTGGTTTATCTTCATCGGTCACGCCTCGAGCCCCAACCCCGGCGACTACGGCGAGCTGTGGCTGCGCGAGGGCGATGGCACCCGGGCCACCGCGGGCACGCACAGCTTCGGCATCGCGCGGGTGCTCGAGCGCGTCGGTTATGGCAGCCAGCCGCGCACGGCCGCGATCTTCGACGGCTGCCTCGCGCCGGCCGACCGCGGACCGCTGACCTGGCTGCCGGGCAGCGCGACCCCGCCGACGCCGGGGTTTCGCGCGCTCGGCAAGGTCGACGAGTCGTGGATGGCGACCTCGTCCAGCGGCGGATCGAGCGGCGCCGCCAGCGGGGCGCTCTCGGCCCTGGCCCGCGTGCGTGAGGACAGCGCCCGCTCGCGCCGCGAACCCGCCGACATCGCCGTCTTCACGGCGGGCCTGGGCAGCGGCTGCGTCGAGCAGCTGCCGGGCACCGTGTTCCCGGCGCTCTCGTATCTATTGCTCGGTGGCCTGCGCGGCTGGGCCGACCGCGACCATGACGGTGCCGTCTCCGCGGTCGAGCTGCTGCTCCATACGACGCTGCTGCTGCGCGCCGGCACCTCGGTGCCGCCGATCCCGCGACCGAGCTCGTACGGCGCCGACATCGTGCTCGCGCGCGGCGTGCAGGAGCAGGGCCCGACGATCGCGCAGATGCGGCCTCCGGCGCTGCCGCCGGTCAGCGAGGCCGAGCTGCTGATCGACCCGGTGCAGTGGACCCGCGATCCGATGATCCGGTTCGATCGCGGATGGTTTCGCATGGGCTGCCCCGATCGCGGTGACCCGGATTGTGAGAAGGATGAGAAGCCCGCGTATCGCGTGCACCTCTCGCGCTTCTTCCTCGACCCGCTCGAGGTGACCCGGGCCGAGTACCAACAATGCGTCGACGCCGGGCTGTGCGCCCCGATCGACCCGGCCCGCTGCTTCGTGTGGACCGCCGGCAGCTTCACGCGCGGCGCCCCGCTGCCCGAGCCGCTGACGCGCCCCGATCACCCCGTCGTCTGCGTCGACTGGGCCCAGGCCGCCAACTACTGCGCCGTGCTCGGCAAGCACCTGCCGACCGAGGCCGAGTGGGAGCGCGCCGCCGCTGGCACCGACCGGCGGCGCTTCCCCTGGGGCGACGACGAGCCGACCTGCGCGCGCGCCCACTTCGACGGCTGCGGCGAGCACACCAGGCCGGTCGGTCGCCGCCCGACCGGCGCGACGCCCGAGGGCGTGCACGACCTCGCGGGTAACGTCTCCGAGTGGGTATACGACTGGTACGACCGCTATCAATACGTCCGTCCGTTCCGCGACGATCCTGTCGGCGGCGAGTCCGGCCGCGTGCGGGTCGTGCGCGGCGGCAGCTACTATGATAACCCCGCCCTGCTGCGCGCCGCCTACCGCTACGGCCTGAGCCCGCGCTCGGGCTTTAGCACCGTCGGCTTTCGCTGCGCCCGCTGAGCCCGGGCGGTCACCGCAGCAGCCGCGCCTTCAGGAATTGCTCGCGGGTCCCGACCGCCGCGAGCACGTCGCCCTCGCGCAGCGCCGCGCCGGGGTCGACGGGCAGCACCGAGTCGCCGCGGTCCCACTCGAGCACCATCAGGCCGGTCTTGCTGCGCAGCTCGAGCGCGGCGAGGCTGCGCCCGGCCCAGCCGCGGCCGACGACGATGCGCTCGAGGATGATGCCCTTGCCGAGCCCGAGCTCGTGGCCGTGGGGGTCCTCGCCGTGCAGGTGCACCGCCTCCTCCTGCTCGCCGAGGACCTTGTCGCTGTAATGCGCGAGCAGATCGCCGCGGCGGATCACGCCGATCAGCCGGCGCTCGGGGTCGACGACCGGCAGCAGCTCCATGCCCGAGCGGGCCGAGGCCAGCATCGCGCCCGCGAGCGTATCGCCGGCGTACAGGAACGGCAGCCCGACGGTGCTCATCAGCTCGGCCGCGGTCGAGGTCGCCGTGATCTCGCCCGCGAGCATTCGCCGGGCCAGAGTATTACCATTGATATACCCGATCACCGCGCCGACCTCGTCGACGATGAAGGTCGCGCGCAGGTCGGCGTCGAGGGTCACCCGGCGGATCGACTCGAGATCCGCCGCGGGCCCGAGCACCGGCGGCGGCGGGCCCATCAGGTCGTGCACGTGGCCGCGCTTCATCACCTCGACCTCGGCCTCGGCGCCGAGGATCACCCCGCGAGCCCGCAGCGTGTCCTTAAAGAAGCTCAGCGGATACACGCGGCGGGCGACGAACACCGCCAGGATGCAGCCGAGCATCAGCGGCAAGATGATCGCGTAGTCCTGCGTCAGCTCGAAGATCATCACGATCGGGGTCAGCGGCGCGTGCATCGTCGCCGCGAAGATCGCCCCCATGCCGACCAGCGCGTAGGCGCCGGAGCTCTCGACGCCCGGCCCGAGCGCCGCCTGGGCGAGCGCCGCGACCAGCGTGCCCAGGCACGCACCGACATACAGCGAGGGCATGAACACCCCGCCGAAGCCGCCGCTGCCGACGGTCAGCGCGGTGGCGACGATCTTGAGGGCCGCCAGCGCCAGCGCCAGCTGCCACGCGAGCTGGCCGTGCAGCGCCCGGTCGAGCAGCGAGTGACCGGCGCCGAGCAGCTCGTTGGAGACCAGCGCCGCGAGCAGACCGACGCCGAGGGCCCCGAGCGCCGGCTTGAGCCAGATCGGCAGCTTCAGCTCGTCGAAGCCGCGGGCGCTGCGGATGATCGCCCGACCGAAGGCGGTGCCGACCAGCCCGGCGAGCGCCGCGAGCGCGACGAAGAACAGCATCTCCGACAACATACCGTCGCCGTGGCTGACCGCCCCGAATGTCAGGTGTTCGCCGCGAATGGCATGTGACGTCAAAGTCCCGGCGACCGCGGCGACGATCAAGGGCACGAACACCGACATCGTCCCGATATTGCCGCCGATCGCCCCGCCGAACACGATCTCGACGGTGAAGATGACGCCCGCCAGCGGCGCATTGAAGGCCGCCGCGAGCCCGCCCGCACAGCCGGCCCCGACCATCGACAGGTGCCAGCGCCGGCGCAGCCCGAAGAACCGCGACAGCACGCTGCCGACCGCCGCGCCGATCGCCACCGACGGCCCCTCGTGCCCGCACGAGCCGCCGCTGCCGATCGTGATGCCGGTGCCGACGCCGACGACGACCGCCTGACGTCCGCGAATTAATCCGCCGCCGCGGGTGATCGCCTCGATCACCGCCGGGATCCCGAGCACCAGCGGCTGACGGATGACCCGGCGCAGCAGCAGGTGCAGCAGGCCCGCGAGCAGCCCGCCGAGCACCGGCACGCCGATCACGAAGCCCCAGCGCAGCAGCGAGTCGCCGTGGTCACCGCGCGGGAACAGCTCGATCGCGTGGCCGATCCACGCCAGCAGGGCGCCCGCCGCCGCGCCGCTGGTGACGCCGACGACGGCCGCCATCACGATCAGCAGCACATGGTCGTCGCGGATCACCACCGCGAGCTGCCGCCCGAGCAGCAGCCCCAGGCGCATCCATAGCCCCGCGAGCCGCCCGCTGGTCGGCAGCGCCTTATAAAACCCGGTCGCCTGCAGATCCTCGGGCCCGGCATGCGCGATCGGGTCGGCCCCGGATGCCGCTTCGTCAGGACGCGCCACGGCTGCACCCTAGCAATTCTCGCGGCTCCGGTGGAGCCCGCGTCCCCCGCGCCCTGCTCGCCTCCGCGCCCGAGCCCCGGGCTCAGTCGCAGCTGACGCGCCAGCTGCCGTCGAGCTCGTAGGGCAGCATGATCGTGCGCAGCTGCTCGCCCTCGGCCTGCGGGCACAGCGAGCCGACCAGCGCGTTGGCCTCGCCCAGCCCGCCCGGATACTCGACGTTGAAGACCGGCTTTCCCTGCAGGGTGAAGGGCGCGAGCTGGTCGCACTCGTCGTATTCGTGGCATTGCTCGTTGAGGTCGAAGTCGAAATAATCGACGAGCTCGGGCGCCTGATCGCCGCTGTTCTTGAGGCCGACGGTGAGGCCGCGCAGGTGCGCCTGGTTGGCGATCCAGCGGTTGTAGGCCAGCTGATCGGCGGCTGTCAGCGGATAGCCGGAGTCCTGCAGCCAGCCGTCCATGTTGTCGGGGTCGACGCCGTCGCAGCCGGCCGCGACGGCGCGGTCGAGGCGGCCGCGCATCACCGCCCACACGGACGGATGGCGGATGTCGAGCCAGACCTCGCCGGGCCAGCCGTCGAGCGGCTTGCCGAGCGCCGCCGGATCGAGGTCGCCGTGGTCGGGCCGCCAGTCCTCGCCCGAGCCGGCGGAGAAGTAACACAGGACCTTACGACCCGCGCCATGCAGCGCGTCGATGGTCGCCTGCGGAGCATCGAAGAGGTCGATGTCGAAGACATCGACCTCGACGTCGGTGACGATGTCGCCGGTCAGCTGCAGCTGCCAGGTGGTGGTGATGGCCGGCCGCCACCAGTCGCCCTCTGTCACCGGCGGCGCGTCCGGGTCCGGGTCGGCGTCGGACGGGGCGCCGGTGGTCGCATCAGTGGTCGCATCAGTGGTCGCATCGCTGGTCGTATCGGTCGTGACCTCGTGGGTCGCGCTGCCGGTCGGAGTGTCGCTGGTCGTGTCGGTCGATGCGTCGCCCGTGGTCATATCCGTCGTCGACTCCGTCGCCGCGGCGGTGTCGGTGACGACCGCGCTGCTCTCGCTGCCGTCGCTGCCGTCGCTCGACGCGGCGCCGCCACCACAGGCGAGGAGGAAGGACGGGAGGAGCGCGAGGCCGGGGCGTGACACGCCCATGAGCTTATGCGCCGCGCGGGCGCAGGCCCAGGGGGGCGTCGGCTCGCGCGCGCTCGCGCGGCAGCTGCGCGCACGCGGGCATATTGCGGATTGTTGCGGGCGCGACAGTCCCGGCGGCCGCTGTAATCTCGGCCCGCCCCGCGCCACTCACCGCCGTACCTCGAGCGCAACAACCTCAGGAAATCACGGCCATGCGATCCACCTCCATTTTGTTCCGTCTCCGCCTGGCCCTCGCCGGCATTCCGCTCCTCGCGTTCACCCCCGGCTGCGACAGCGACGGCAGCGTCAGCGAGCGCAGCATCGAGGCCGACACCGACGGCGACACCGACGGCTGCGACCACGGTCCGCACGACGGCGAGCACCACGGCGGCAAGCCGCACCACGGCGGCAAGCCCCACCACGGCGGCAAGCCCCACCACGGCGACAAGCCCGGACCCGGCGACAAGCCCGGCTGCGGCTGCCACCACGAGCCACCGCCGCCACCGCCTCCGGAGGACGGCAAGCCCTGCCCCGAGCCCGGCGACGAGCCACCGCCGCCGGAAGGAACCACCGGCGACGAGACCCCCGACGATACCAGCACCGGCGACGATACCACCACCGACGATACCAGCGACGACACCACCACCGGGACCCCGCTGCCCGATCCGCAGTGAGTCGCACCCACGCAAGCGTCGGGTGAGCGCCGGATCCGCTTACCTGCGATCTGGCCACCGAGCGAGCCGACACCGGCGAGGCCATGAACGCGGCGTATCTCGGCGATATCGCCGCTCCCCGACCTCGTGCGCGCCGGTCTGTTCGGCGCGCGCGAGGAGTGGCGCGACCCGCTCAGCGGCGCAGCGGCGGCAGGCACTCGCCGCCGAGCTTGACGAGGCCGGCGTTGCAGCCGTTCGCCTGCGGGAGGGCCTGCTGCGGCCGGTTCTGCTGCGGCAGGTTCTTCTGCGGCAGCGGGAACTGGTTCTTCTGCGGCAGGTTCTGCGGCAGGTTCTGCGGGGCCTGCTTCAGGAAGCTGGCCGCGGTGCGCTGCTTGACCAGGTTGGTCCAGCCCGCGGGGGCGATGATGCCCTTGGGGATCACCATCTGGTCGGTCTGCTTCGGGGCGACCCAGGCGTTGGCGCCGAGGTCCTGGGTGTTGACGAGGTTGAGCTGCACGGAGGTGAGCTTGATCGTGTCGCAGCCGATCATCGGGGTGTCGTCGCCCATGTCGGAGTCGACGCTGCAGCGCATCGAGCTGAGGATGCCGCGGCTGTTCTTGCTGAAGGTCTCGGTGCGCGGATCCTCGCCGGTCTTGCCGCGCAGGATGCCGTGGTACTTGACCGACGTGACCGCGGTGACGCACGAGTCGTAGGCCTGCTGGCTGACGGCCTTGAGGCCATTGCAGGCCGCGGGGTCCTCGGTGACCAGCGCCGACTTGACGCCCGTGTCCTTGTACGCGCACTGATGCAGGGTGACCGGCGCGCCGTCGGCGAACTCCGGCTTGGCGAGGTCGTAGATGGTCGTCTTCACGGTCGACTCGAAGGTCGTGTGATCGGCCTTCGACTCCTCGATGTCGACCTGCAGGGTGCCCCGCAGCTTGCGCGCGCCCAGCGGATCGCCGCCGCTGAAGTCGGGCTTGATGGTCAGGTGCGCGCCGAAGGCGACCGGTCCGCCGCCGACCTCGCGGTCGCCCTTCGAGTTGCTGAAGTGGCCGCGCTCGGGCACCAGCGCCAGCTTCAGGGCGTCCTGCATGGTGTCGCCGCCGTCGCGCGGGGCGTAGCAGTCCGACACGTAGCGGGTCGGGAACTGGTCGTACTCGCCGACCACGAAGCCCTCGAACTCCTTCCAGCGGCCGTACAGCGACTCGCAGGCGGGCGTGCCGTTCCAGTCGACGTCGCAGTTCCTGGCGCGATTGCGCATATCGTCGAGCTGGCTCTGATACCAGTTGCGGCGGGCCTTGATGTGCGCGACGCGGGCGTTACGCAGGGCCGGGGTGGTGCCGAGCGCGAACAGCTTGTGGTTTTGGGCCACGAAGTCGGAGTCGGCGATCAGCGCGGTGAGGCCCCACGCGGCCTCGGCGAGGCGGGTGAGCTTCTGCTCGGAGGTGATCGGCGCCAGCGGGTCGGTGGCCGGCCAGTTGGCGACGATCGCCTCGATCGGCACGGCCTTGAGCTTGTAGGTCTGCTTGGGCCCGTTGGCGCCCGGGAACGCCTTCACCTGGGCGAGGAACTGGTCGATCGTGAGGCTCGCGGAGCTGGTGCCGCTCGAGGTGACGCGGATCTGCAGGTCCTGGGTCTTGCTGGCGTTCTTCAGCTTGTTGAGGGTGTTGGTGCTGGCCTCGGCGGAGGCGGTGCCGTAGTCCCCCTCGACCGCGCCGCTGACCGCGAGCTTGCTGGCGGTCACCGTGTCGGTCACCGACAGCTGCACGGTCCCGTAGAACCAGCGGCCCTTCTGCTCGCCGATGATCACATAATCGCCGCACTGCTGGCGGAACGCCGGCGTGCCGACCAGCGCCAGGTATTCGGGCTTGAGCTTGAGCTCGCCGGCGATGTACTTCATCGGCTCGACGTTGTTGTACGAGGCGAGGATCGTGTGGGTCAGGAAGTTGGTCCTGGTCTTCTGGAAGAAGTCGACCTTGGCGCTGGTGCTCAGGCTCGCCACCCCCATCGAGGCCGAGAACTTGGTCGCCACCGACAGGTCCATCTCGTCGGCCAGCTGCGAATTGGAGATGATCGAGCTGAACTTGAAGTTGTCGCCGCTGGCCCCGGAGCCGCCGTCCGTGACCGCCGGCGCGAACTCCACGCAGCTGCGCAGCACGAACTCGCGGCTGAGGCTGTTGTACCCGTAACCGAGCCCGGACTTGGTCTGCGGGGGCTCGAGGTCGAGGTATTTGTCGATGGCGAACGCGGTCTGGCTGCCCATCAGGGTCAAGAAGCCGCAGGCGGCGCTCAGCACTCGAGAATTGGCCACACTTCGCATGATACGGTCTCGCTTTCGAACACTTGCGAAGCGGCGGCGATCACGGCATTCGCCGCGCTCTGCCGACCGCTCCGGCCCGCACTGGCGGGTCGATGCCGGGGAGTGTCCGACCGGCCGCGATCAATTGCGCAGCGCGAACATTCTCGGATGCACCGCGGTTAATGCTGATGCGCGGGGTCGCGCGGATATCAGGCGCTGATGATCTTACGGCCGATCAGCGACAGTGCGTATTGCAGCCCGTTCTCGAGGTCCGCGAGCGTCTTCAGCGGACCGAGGTCGACGCCGGCGGCGATCATCGTGTGGGCCACCCCGGGGCTGGTGCCGACCATCACCGCCGTCGCGCCGAGCAGGCGCAGCGCCTGCGCCGTGCGGCTCAGGTGGGTCGCGGCCTCGGCGTCGAGCACGGGCACGCCGGAGACGTCGATCAGCACGACCTTCGCCCCGTGTTTACTGACCACGGCGAGGACCACCTGCAGGATCGCCGCGGCCCGGCCGGCGTCGATCGTGCCGACCAGGGGAAACAGCAGGATCCCGCGGTGCACCGGCAATACCTGCGTCGACAGGCGCAAGATCTCGTCAGCCTGGGCGCGCACCACCTTCTCGCGGGCCCCGAGATAGGCGTCGGCGAGCGCGGCCGCGCCCGCATAGGCGATCCTGGCCCGCGAGTGCTCCCAGTAGATCCGGGCCTCGGGGTCGGCGGCGAAGTGGGCGGCGAAGTCCTCCGAGACCGCCTCGAAGCCGATGCTCATGCCCGCGAGGATCTCGGCGACCGAGACGCCGGCCGCCGAGCGCTGGGCGCCGAGCGCCGCGAGGAACGCCGGATACGCCCTCGGTTCGCCGCGCTCGAGGTCCTGCCCGACCGTCAGGTACACCCGGCGGATCGCCGCGGCCACCGCCTCGCGCGGCAGCCCGCTGTAGAACGGGATCCTGGCCGCCAGCACACGGTCGGCGGAGATGCCGACGCTGTATTCGGCGCGCCCGTTGAAGGCCTCCAGCACCCTGCGGATGACGCCGCTGTCCGCCGACGCGGCCTGCTCCTCGCTCCCCATGCGCACCTCCGGAGCGCAGCCTACACCGTCACGCGAGCGCATGGGCAGGCCTGCGGCCCCACCGCCATCCGGTGCCCGCGCAGACGGTCGGCATGGCGCCGCGAGCGCGCGACGTGGTCTACGGTTTGGCGCCCTCGTCGATCCACAGCTGAATCAGCTCGAGCTCCGCCGCCTTGAGCTTGCCGCTGGGCGGCATCTTCTTGCCCTTGCCGCCGACATCGTCCTGGGTGTCATTGAGCTTGTGCCACAGGTAGCTCTCCTCCGCCGAGCCGGGCTTGACCAGCATCATCATGGGCGCCTGATTCGACGGTTTGTCGACCATGTTGGTATAGGCGTCCTCCATCGCCAGGCGCAGCTTGCCGGCCCCGTTGGCGTCATCGTGACAGGAGCAGCGGTCCTCGAAGATCGGCCAGATGTCGACCGCGAAGCTGTGCGCGCCGGCCGTGTCCTCGCCGGTCGTGCCGGTCGTCATATCACCGGTCGTCGTATCACCGGACTCAGCGGACTCACCCGACGCACCCGTCATGGTGCCGGTCGTGGTGGTCCCCGTGGTCGCGTCGGAGTCCCCGGTGCTCGCCTCGCCGGACACGCCGGACTCCGTCGGGGTGCCGCCGGGCGACCCGGAGACGGCGCCGGTCATGCCCGTGCTCGTGGAGCCGGCGGTGCCGGCGTCGGCCCCGGCGCTGGCCTCCGAGGTCGACATCGGGCTCCCGGTGGTGCTGCCGGGCTCGGTCGCGTGCGTGGTGAAGCCGCTGTCGTCGTCGTGGTCGGCGCAGCCGGCGAATAACAAAACGTACAGCGGAACGTTCGCGATGATTCGACGCATCCGCGAACAATAGCCGGGCGCACTACTCTGTCCAATCGCACCGGGTGATTTTCTCGCGACTATCCACGCACTAGAGATATGGAGCGAGCAGCGCCTGCCACCGGCGATCGGCGTGCAGCGGGCGCAGATCGCCGGAGATCCGCAGCCGCTCCGCCATCCACGCCGGATCGCTGGCGCGGGCCAGAGCGCGGGCCACCGCCGCGAGCGCGACCTCGGGGAGCTGACGCCGCGTCGCCACCTCGGCGCGCAGCAGCTCGAGCCCGGCGACGACCTCGTCCGGCCCGAGCGGCCGCAGCTGCGAGCCCAGCGCGACCGCGAGGCCGAGGTCCAGCTCGGCGCCCTCGAGGTCACCCACGAGCTTGCGCGCCACGCCTCGCGCCTCGTGCAGCGCCGCCCGCACCGCGGGCCCGGCCGCGCCCTCCGCCGCGAACGCCTCGAGATCGGCGGTGAGGGCGAGGCGCTGTTGCAGCTGCTCGTCATCGAAGTCGGCGAGGCGGATCGGCGGCAGCGTGTCGGCGAGCAGCGCCGGATAGGCCGGACCGAGGGCGGCGCGCAGCAGCGGCGCGAACAGGACCGACCGCGCGCGCAGGAGATAGCCGAGGTGGCGGCGCAGGTCGGGCTCGTCCGGACCGAGGCCGGTCAGCGCGGCGACGGCCTCGCCGGTGCGTCCGAGCTCGGCGAGCGCGACGCCTCGCCACAGCGGTTGCCCGGCGCCGAGCGCCGCCTGCCAGTCGCCGAGCACCAGCGCCCGCGCGAACGCCTCGGCGTCGCCGCGCGGGACGTCGCCGTCGACCCCCGCCCGCGCGCCGACGATCGCGATCCGACGGATGCGCGCGCGGATCCTCTGACCACCGAAGCTCTCCTCGCCGGTCGAGCGCAGCACCAGCGAGTACTCGCCCGCTTGCACCGGCCGCGCCATCGCCACGTGGTTCGACTCCGGATGGTCGCCGAGCTCCTCGAGGTGCACGCGGCCGTGACCCGACAGCAGCTGCATGCGCGCACGATGACCGCTGTGCTCGCTGGCGCTGGCGGTCGGCCAGGTCGCCACGCTGGTGTCGTGCTGCAGCGCGGCGCCCGAGAGCACGGTGCTGCGCTGCAGGAAGCCGCCGCCGCCGCCACCGCTGACCCCGAGCTCGAGCAGCGCTGGTCCGCCGCCGCGCGGGACCACGGCGACCGCCACCTTGGCGCCCCACTCCGCGCGCTCGACCTCGAGGTCGAGCTCCAGGGTCAATGGTTCACCAGTCAGCTCGATCGGGAAGCTCGCCAGCTCGCCGAGGTTCGCGGTCGCCTCGACCACCAGCTCGTCGCGCACCGGATCGCGGCGCAGCGCCAGCGGCTCGTGCACCCGCCAACCGGCCGCGAGCGGGCCGTCGAAGCGCAGCAGGACCCGATCTTGACGATCGACCACGGCCCGCAGGCGCTGGCTGGCGGCCCGCAGCGCCTCGCGCTGGGCCGGCGTACCGGTGTCGCGGCGCAGCGCCGACTCGGCGACCCGCAGCGCGTCACCCAGGCGCAGGCCCTGTTCATGGTTGGTGATCGCCTGCAACGCCGCGTCGAGGTCGCCGCCGAGGGCCAGCGCCTCGAAGCCGTCGCCGGCCGCGACCGTCTCGCCGGCGGCCGCGAACAACTCCGCGACCCGGCGCCGCAGCGCGCGGCGATCGCCCTCGTGCGCCGCCTGGGTGATGCGCTGCTCGAGCGCCCGCGCGGCCTCACCGCTGAGGCCGAAGCGGGCCAGATTCTCGGCGCGCGCCCAGATCCGGGCCAACAGCGGGTCCGCCAGCGCGGGGCCAGGCGAGTCGGCGCCCGCGGCCTGCGGCGGGATCGACGGCGGCGCCTCGCCGGACACGCCGAGCACACACAGCGCGCCGCGCTCGCCCTGTTTGGTCTCGACCAGCAGCTCGTCGGCGGGGTCGTCGTCGAAGTTGCCGGCGAGCGCGGGCGCGAACCCGCCGACCTGCGCCATCGTGAATCGCCCGTCCGCGTGCTGGCGCACCAGTAGCAGGGTGGCGAACGGCGAGCCGTTGTCGTGGACCACCGCGAGGTCTTGCTGGCCGTCGCCGTCGAAGTCACCCGCGTGGATCCGCATGGCCATGCTCACCCGCGTCGCGCCCACGAAGCTCGGCCACGGCAGATACGCGACGGTCTCGAGCGCCGCGCCGCGTCGGCGCACGAGGTACAGCCCGGCCGGATCCCCCTGCGGCTCGCCCGCGGCGAACGCGTCCTTGCTCGGCGCCGTGTCGTCCTTGGCGAGCGCCAGCAATGGTTCACCGCCGGCCCCGCGCAGGGCCGCCAGCCCGCGCACATGGCCGATCCGCCGGCGGGCGCCGACCTGCAGCGCGCCGTCCGGGCCGGCCTCGAGGATCCGGACGTCATAGGCTCGCCAGGCGCCGGCGACCACCGCGAGCTCCTCGCGGCCGTCGCCGTCGAAGTCACCCGCCGCGAGCGCGTTGATGTCGCTGGCGATCCGATCGGTGGGCTCATGCGCGGGCCGCCGGCTCCACACGCCATTCGCATCGGGCCCGAGTCGATGCAGCTTGCGCGTATAGGTGCCGGTGCCGACGTAGAGTTCGCGCAGGCCGTCGCCGTCGAGGTCGGCGGCCGCCGAGGCTTGCGGCGCGTGATCCTCCCAGCGCAGCAGCTCGCGCGGCTCGCCCGCGCCGAGCTCGAACAGCACCGTCACACCCGGCCCCGGATCATGACCGATCACATACGCCGGCCCGCCCGGTGAGCGCGTGAGCGGCAGCTGGTGCACCCAGCCGTGATCGATCAGCAGGTCGCTGCGCCCCGGCCCCAGCGGCGTCAAGGTCGCGTCCATTCGATGCAATGTGACCTGCGTGCGCGGCGTGCCGGGCTGCAATGTCATCACTTCGGGGCGGCCGTCGCCGGCGAGGTCGGTGAGGTATGCATGCTCGAGGCCTCCGCCGACGCAGTGACCCTCGGCGAGCGCGCGCACCAGCGGGGCGATCGCCTCGCGCTGCGGACCGGCGGCGCCGGTGTCGACCGCCGCGACGAAGCCGGACAGGTCGCCGCGGGCCAGCGCCGCGTCGGCCCGCAGCCCGACCCATTCGGCCTGTGCGGCCTGCTCCGGCCAGCGCTGCAGCGCCTGCGAGGTGAGCCCGGTCAGCGCTGGAAACCGCCACTGCGTGGCGAACTGTCGGCCGATCCGCAGCGCGATCTCGGCCTCCCGTGGGTCCCCGGCCGGCAACGCCATGAAGGCCTCGACCAGCACCGCCAGCGCCGCCAGCGGCTCCTTGCGCGCCTCCATCGCCGCGGCCCACAGCAACAGCGCGTCGAGGACCGCCCCCGAGTCGTAATGCTCGGGCTCCTGCACGAAGGCCCGCAGCGCCTCCTCGGCCTCGGCACGCAGGCCGCGCGCGAGCAGGCGCTCGACGCTGGCCGCAACGCCGACCAGGCGCTGGGCCGCCGCCTGTTCGACCGCCCGTTTGGCCAGGCTCGCCTGCAGCGCCCTGGCGCCGAGCACCAGGGCCACGCAGCCCAGCACCAGCAGCGCGACCTGCAGCATGCGCCAGCTCCGCCGCCTCTGGCGCGCACGGCACCAGCGACGCAGTCCCCAGCGCCTCCCACACGCCCTCGGCCACGAACAGGCCGGCGCGCATCAACGCGAGCACGATCGGCTCGCCCCCCGGCAC
>Ga0075163_10008523_pt1 | contig 13491 bp, 14 predicted proteins | sample JI1023141ADNA_FD_71478 | JGI IMG/M metagenome (GOLD analysis project Ga0075163, IMG submission 71478) | Wastewater effluent complex algal communities from Wisconsin, to seasonally profile nutrient transformation and Carbon sequestration -... | ecosystem: Engineered > WWTP > Effluent > Algae...
AGGATGTTACCGGTAAATTGGTCGACGAGTCTTCTCCACGGTGTGTTGCGCGATTCGATGATCGGCGCGACAAATCGATTTAAAATGGTGTGTCAAAACCGACGGAAGGTTAACGCAAGATGTGAATCGCTTCACACACCCTACATCTTACGAATTTCGGAAAGAGGGATGACTTTGATAGAGTCCTGGTCGTTATCGTCACGAGGCTGGCTACAACGTGAAGGACAGCTTGAACAGCCAGAACTGCAGCTTCCAGATGATGTACCCTTGAAGAACAAAAAGACTCGCTGCAACACCAATGCAAAAGCACCGCTGACGATCAGCAGCACTGCTAGGCCTTGCAAAAGTTGAGCGAAATCAGCCATATCAAATTACCTGTAAGACTTGAGCTTGCGCGGCGCTGCTTAGACAAAATTGCCAGCGATAGCGTACGCAATCCAAGCCCCAATGTAAGCCAATGTGGTCATGTACACAAAGGTAAATGCGGCCCATTTCCACGAATTCGTTTCGCGTTGAATGGTCATGATGGTTGCCGCACATTGAGCACACAACGCAAAGAACACCATGATCGAAAGGGCAACGGGTATGTTGTAGACTGGCTTTCCGTCGGGCCATGCTGCATGATTCAAAGCGTCTCGTAAACCTTCATCTTCTTCCGAGACTTCCCCGCCGAGACTGTAGATCGTTCCCATGGTCGCGATGATCACTTCGCGAGCCGGGAATGATGCGATTACTCCCACACCGATTTTCCAGTCCCAGCCGAGTGGCTTAACGACTGGCTCAATCGCGTGGCCAGCGTAGCCTAGAAAGCTCTTTTCGATCGCTTCACCACCCAAAACCATCTCTTCAGATGCCAAAGCTGAAATTTGCGAATCGAGCAATGCAATCTGAGACCGTACCGACTCGTCGCTGGTCTCTTCAATCGCTGGTAACGCCGCTAACTCAGCTTGCAGTCCCTCGCGATTGGCTTCGAGCTCATGAATCTGAGTGCGATCGGCGGGAAAATAGCTCGCCGCCCAAACGATTACCGAAGTGCAGAAAATCAAAGTTCCAGCTCGAGTCACGAAGGCTAAGCCACGTTCCCACACGCGATGGAAGATAACGTTGAGCGATGGCCATTTATAGGGCGGAAGTTCCATAACAAACGGCGGCATTTCACCTTTGAAAAACGTTTTGCGCAGAATGAATGCAATCGGAACGGCAATCATTGCGCCGAGGCTTTGCATGAACAATAACGTGAGCCCCTGCAAACCTATCCAACCACCAAGCCAAGTTGTCGATGGAATGAATGTGCCGATGAGCAAAAGATAAACGGGCAATCGAGCTGAGCAACTCATCAATGGTGCGACCAGGATGGTCACAAATCGTTCGGTCCGGTTTTCGATAGTGCGCGTGGCCATAATGCCAGGCACTGCACACGCAAACGAAGACATCAACGGAACAAAGGACTTTCCGCTCAAGCCTAGCCGCGTCATAAGTTTGTCCATCACAAACGCAGCTCGGGCCATGTAGCCGCAATCTTCCAGCACGCCAATGAACAGAAAGAGGAGCAATATCTGTGGTAGGAATACGACCACCGAGCCGACACCTGCAACGATCCCATCAACCAACAGGCTGCGTAACATGCCGGGAGGGAGCATCGAGCTGATGCTATCTCCGACAAAGCCCTGCACCGATTCGATGAGCAGCATGCCTGGTTCAGCCCAGCGATAGATGGCTTGGAAAACCACGAACATCACGGCGGCGAAAAGAATCAGTCCCCACCAACGATGCGTGACCACTTTGTCGATGCGATCGCTCCAGGTGAGTCGTTCGTGCAATGGACGTCGTACTACGTCGGTGAGCGTTTCGCGAATCCACTGATAACGCACTCGTGTTTCGACTGTAGGGACACGACAATTTTGCGATGCCAGTGTCTCGCGTACGGCTTCGATCTTGGCCGATAATTCGGGGAGATTATGTTTCTTAGCAAAAATCTCCAAACCTTGATTGCCACAATCCAGTACCAATCTTTCGATCCAAGGAAGAGGCGTATCTTGAACCCCCTTCGAGGCCATCCAATCCTTAAGCTGCTGCGATTGTTCATGCAGTACAGCGGGTAGCGGGCTAAAGATTTCAGGTTTAGCGCAATCGGTGACCTGTCGAATGGCCAGCCGCAATGTTTCAATGCCGACTTTGCGAGCTGCGGCTGTGGTGATGATAGGTGTAGAGAGCCGCTTCTTCAGCATCTCTAAGTCAATCTCGATGCTCTCCTGTGCGATACGGTCCCACATGTTGAGAACGAGTATCGTTGGAAGGCCGAGGTCGCGGACTTGGGAGAAGAGATATAAGTTGCGATCGAGGTTTGTGGCATCAGCGACAACAATGACCGCATCAAGCGAAGGGACATCGGCTTGGCGTCCGAGCAGCACATCAACGGAAACTTGTTCGTCGAGTGTGCGAGCGGCCAAGCTATAAGTGCCAGGCAAATCGATGATCTGTACTTCGCCTTGATTATCTTTATAGGTGCCGATTTTCTTTTCGACCGTCACACCGGGATAGTTGCCAATGCGAGTCGGTACGCCGCACAGCGCTGAGAAGATAGTGCTTTTACCAGTGTTCGGATTTCCGATCAACGCGACCCGCAAAGATGCTCGCTGCGATTTATTGCCGGGCGTAGATGATGTGGGGTCGGGCGAAACCATAGGTAGCCAGAAACCTGAGTCAGGTTGAATCCTTAAGCAATTCGATTTCAACTCGAGTTGCTTCTAGTTTGCGAAGTGAAAGTCTCGAACTGCGATAGGCGAACTCTAACGGTTCTCCCATGGGAGCTTTACCGAGCAGTCGAACCACTTCTCCTTCAATAAGCCCCATCTCCATTAACCGTAGGGCAAGCGTATCGTCTCCGACGACCTGGGTGATGGTGCCTTGTTGCCCCACCTTTAGATCTGCCAAGTTCATGCGGATGCAGCAACTGGCTGAGTCGCGTTGGCGATTTCGACAAAAATCTCGGTTCCCTCTTCGAGTCGCAGGCTTAGGCGTTTCCCAGCCATTGCAACAATACAAGGTGTACCGGGGCGAATCATTTGAACTTCGGTACCGACACTTAAGCCCATCTCATCGAGACGATGCAGGGTGGTAGTGTCACCGAACAGGTCAACGATCCGAGCACGTTCGTTGCTGCGAAGAATATGGATTGGAAGGATAGCGGAGTTTTCTGGCAGGCTGATCATCGAAGGATGGTCCCGTGAAATTGAGACTCAGTTTCAACTGCGTCTCTGAAGTATATTCGATTCGTGGCGCCAAGAAAATGAGGTTTCTTCAACTACAGCTGTGAAAATTGCAATTCGATTTGGGTCGGTTTTCCTCAAAGGTAGTAAATTGGGGGTTGAGTGTGTCAGCTTGAACCGCTAATCTGCTCATTACGGGGGGTGGAGATCCGCCAGCCCGAATTGGACGAGCAGAGGGCAGGGAGGCGCCATGAGCTTAGATATACGGTCGACTCAAATACAATCGGGAAGCCCCGATTCCCGCCGGGCTTCTCTAACCGGCACATTCGAACCATCACTAGAGGGGCAGAAGGACTTGCTCGCCGACTCCCGGCGTTGGCTTCTCGATCGGCAAGCTCCTGACGGATCGTGGTGCGGTTACCTCGAAGGTGACTCGATTCTGGAAAGCGAATACTTGCTGCTGCAGGTGTTTCTGGGACGCGAACAAACCGATATCTGTCGTCGCTTGGCCCGAGGCTTAGCCGCTCAACAACAAGAACATGGTGGCTGGTCACAATATCCCGGTGGCGATCTTGAAGTCAGTGCCAGCGTGAAAGCTTATTGGGCATTGAAGTTGATGGGCTATGATCCTAAGTCGGCACCGATGAAGAAGGCTTGTGACGCCATTCGTTGCGCTGGAGGAGCCGACGCCGTCAACAGCTTCACCCGTTTCTATCTCGCGCTACTGGGGCAACTCGACTACAAATATTGTCCAGCGGTCCCACCCGAAGCGATTTTTTTGCCCTCGTGGTTTCCGATCAACATCTATCGTATCAGTGCTTGGTCGCGGACGATGTTGATCCCGCTCGCGTTGGTCTGGGCATTCAGACCCGTAAAGCAACTATCAGAACATTTGCGAATCGATGAATTGTTTCTGCAACCACCAGAAAAATGGAAACCGCTCCGAGCGCCTGGTCTCCCCGATGCTCAGCAGTTCTTCTCCTGGGAGAAATTTTTCTATGGCTGTGATCGTTGGCTAAAGAGATTGGAAGCGTATCGTGTACGACCTCTGCGCAAACTGGCGATCCAACGCTGCCAAAAATGGATGCTCGATCGATTTGTCGATAGCGATGGACTCGGGGCAATCTTTCCACCCATTGTTTGGAGTCGCATTGTTCTCAAAGCACTAGGCTACGCGGAAGATTCTGCCGAGGTTCGCTATTGTGATGAGCAACTCGAGATGCTTATTCGACCAGACGAGGCAGGCGATCAGCTTCGGCTAGAACCTTGTAAGTCGCCCGTTTGGGATACAGCGATTTCGCTGCGCGGTTTGGCGGCGGCAGGTTACACAGTAAAGAATGCGGAAGTCGAGCGAGCGATCGATTGGCTCCTCTCGAAGCAAGTAACACAGCCCGGTGATTGGCAAGTGAATGTCAAAGCGGAACCGGCCGGTTGGTACTTCGAGTATCACAATGAATTTTATCCCGACACCGATGATACTTCGATGGTGCTTATTGCATTGCGAGATTTCTTGGGCGATGAGGTTCTGCAAGCTCGCGGTACCAAAGCTACGGTGTCCTTGGCCAAAAAACATGTGCAGCGTTGGGCCGACATTCATTCGGCCGCAGAACGTTCCTTAGCTTGGCTCATTGCGATGCAAAACAAGGATGGTGGCTGGGGTGCATTCGATAAGAACAATAACGCCGAGTTCTTATGTTATGTCCCATTCGCCGATCACAATGCGATGATCGATCCAAGTACACCCGATATTACTGCCCGTATTGTCGAGTCTCTGGCAGCCTGGGGATATAGTCGCGAGCACTCGGTCGTTCAGCGAGCTATCGAATATGTGCGTAAGCATCAAGAGAGTGACGGCAGTTGGTATGGACGCTGGGGTGTCAATTACATCTACGGCACGTGGCAAGTCTTGGTAGGCCTGCGGGCTGCGGGTGTTGATGGCCATGACCCAATGCTGCAGCGCGGCGCAGAGTGGTTGCTCTCCAAACAGCAGTCTGATGGTGGCTGGGGCGAATCACCGCGCAGCTATGAAGATCCCGAATGGCGCGGACGTGGTCCAGTAACCGCATCACAAACGGCTTGGGCTCTTCTGGGATTGATGGCCGTTCTTCCTATGGAACATGCGGCTATCCAAAAAGGCTTACAATGGTTGCTCAACAATCGCAATGCAACCGGAACGTGGGATGAAAGTGAGATGACGGGAACCGGTTTTCCCAGAGTCTTTTATTTGCGTTATTGGATGTATTCGCACTACTTCCCCATGATGGCGATCGGTAAGTACCAACAGTGGCTACAGCAGCGAGAAGGAGAATAGACAATGACAGTACCTTGGCAACAAAGTGTGGCCGTCTTGCGTCACGTTTTCCGTAATCGCTGGCGCGGCAATAAACGCTACGCTCTCGTGCTGATGCTTGAACCTCTCATGCGCTGCAACTTGGCCTGTGTGGGATGTGGAAAGATTCAGCACCCGGCAGAAGTGTTGCGGCGCAACGTTTCGCCTGAGCAATGTTTCAAAGCCATTGAAGAATGCGAAGCCCCAGTGGTTGCCATACCAGGTGGCGAACCTCTGCTACATCCGCAAATCGACAGTATCGTCGATGGTTTGGTGGCACGCAAAAAATATGTCTACCTTTGCACCAACGCGATCAAATTAAAAGAATCATTGCACAAGTTCAAACCTTCTCGCTACCTCGCGTTCTCCGTGCACATGGATGGTATGCAAGCGACCCATGACGCTTCGGTAAATAGGCAGGGTATTTTCGATATTGCCATCGATGCTATTCAAGCAGCCCGCGCCAAAGGTTTTCGCATCACGACCAATACGACGATCTTTAATCATTCGAGCTTAGAAGATTTGGCCGAACTCTTCGATCGACTCATGGGGATGGGCGTCGAAGGGATGATGATTGCGCCAGGATACGCTTATTCCAAAGCTCCCGATCAACAGGGATTCATGGGGCGAGAGAATTCGCATGCGTTGTTCGATCAGATTCTTGGCGACCCGCGCTCAAAGCGTTGGAGATTCAATCAATCGCCACTCTATTTAGAATTCTTGCGGGGCAACTACAAATTGGATTGCACGGCTTGGGGTAGTCCAACTTATAACGTCTTCGGTTGGCAGAAGCCTTGTTATTTGATGGACGAAGGGTATGTGTGCTCTTACAAAGAGCTTTTGGAGAGTACGGATTGGTCCTCGTATGGGCACGCGAGTGGGAATGCGAAGTGCGCGAACTGTTTGATGCATTGTGGTTTTGAGCCGACCGCCGTAGAAGCGACACTAGGTAGTATGAGTGGATTTTGGTCTACGGTCAGGACAGTGTTGGGACCACGTCGCCCTGCTCGGCCTAAGCATGAACCTCTTGCGCCAGCGTCGCTCGAACCGTCGCTCCCTTTTGTGGCCTTGCGTGATCTGCGCTAGATATGCAATTCCGAAATACGGATTATCTTTTTCTCTTTCCGTTGCAAATTGAAGCCTCAGCGACGTTGAAGCGTTTCAAGGCCCGCCGTGTTGCTCGTTGGAAAAATGGAAGTTGTTATCGGCTCGAGCATTCGCGATATCGCTGCGATGTTTTGGTAGGCGGATCGGCGCATCGAGTGGTCGACGCCTTTCGAAATTGGAGCGAGTGGAGCGGCTTGCGGACCGTGAGGCCTTCAGCGGAAATCAATATTGGCTTGTTTGGGTTCGCGGGTGCATTGGCCCGTGAACTGCAACAAGGTGATCTTTGTTGGTTTGAAGAAATGCATTGTTTGAATGAACCTGTGCTTAGTACGGAGGCAAAGGGTTTTTCACGACCGCGGCAGGGAAGGTTATTAACCTCAACCACGATTGTGGCTCAGCAGCGAGAGCGGCTTGAATTGCACGCGAGGACGCAAGCGGATGCGGTTGATATGGAAGCGTACTGGATTGCGCGAGAACTCCAAACGCATGGCCGGAAGTTGAGTTGTTGTCGGGCGATCAGCGACGATGGCCGAGAGGATTTGCCCGATTGGGTCGTGGGATTGTTTGAAGCTAAGACTTCGCGGCAGATGATTCAGAGAGCTTTGGTCTCGATGGCAACGCATCGCCAAGCAACTCGCTGGCTGTGGAAAATGAATCGAGTCGCGAAGGAGCTTTCGCGGCGGCTGGCGGATGAAATTGAGGGGGTCGTGGGATGACTTTGTGTTGGGTTTCCCTTTCGTAGCTCTTACTTCGTCATTCGTCATTCGTCGTCGAATCGTCGAATCGTCGATCACGAGCACGATTACGATCACGACTAATTACGACGACGAATTACGAAGTACGACGTAGGAGCTACGACGACCCGACGCGAGAGGTGATGGTTAACGGAAATTAAATCCTGTCATAATTTCCTGGACAGGGATTGGCAAATCGCAAATAATTTCACAGCCAATCTTTGATCGTTAAAATCTGTGGCACCAACCCATGCAATGTAAAAAGTGCGGACACAATTGGCAGCTTCAGGCCAGCGGGATGGGATCGTCTGATCCACCGGGGGGCTTTCTTCGTTTACTGGGACTGTTCGTTGCAGTGGGGTGCATTGCTGCCTACTTTGCGGTCCAAGGTTCGATGATCGGAATTGCGGTGGTAGTTTTCTGTGTGCTTTCTTCGATTTGCACTTTGGGTGCCGTCTTGACTGGGATGCTGGATCAGCGTGCCTATAACGGGCCAAACTGTCCTGCCTGTGGCCAACGCGTGGATGAGATATGGCCCTGGTCGGAGTGAATGTAGGATGTAGGGTGTGTGCTGCAAGTCACAACGTCGGGCCTCGTTTTCTTGTAACGATAAAGAATCGTGAAGCGTTTTCCATTTTGGAAAATTTGACTTGCGGAACACACCGAGGAGTTGATGTTCGGGAGCTTGTGCTCGTGGGTTGATAGAGCGATATGAGCAGCGCATGATCGAAGCTGCGGCACGTCAACTCCACGGTGTGTTTTGCGGTCGATCCAGCGAATGATGAGCGTTCCATGCGTCATTGGATCATGCGATGGTGCGAAGTTAATAGCTCATGACCGCGGCACACACCCTACATCCGAGGAGTTGATGTTCGGGAGCTTGTGCTCGTTGGTTGAGGGAGCGATATGAGCAGCGCATGGTCGAAGCTGCGGCACGTCAACTCCACGGTGTGTTTTGCGGTCGATCCAGCGAATGATGAGCGTTCCATGCGTCATTGGATTATGTGTCGGCGTGAAGGTAATAGCTCATGACCGCGGCACACACCCTACATCCGAGGAGTTGATGTTCGGGAGCTTGCGCTCGTTGGTTGAGAAAGCGATATGAGCGGCGCATGGTCGAAGCTGCGGCACATCAACTCCACGGTGTGTTCCGCGGTCGGATCAACGAATGATGAGCGTTCCAAGCATCATTGGATCATTCGGGGTCGGCTGTGGGCATCATCGAAACGCTTGTCAATTTTGTTGACTTTGGAATTTCGACTCCTTAAAACACAATTCTTGTTCGGTCGCTAAGACTTGTTCCATCTTAAAGCTTTTTGGTTTTCTATCTTTGGTAGGGCTATTAGGTTCAAAGATTTAGTGGAAGTGAACGGTTTACGAAGCCCAACTGTCCATCGAAGGGCTGGTAGATTGACGCGCGTTGTGCGACTTGGTTGTTGAAGAACGACAGCCACCGACGGGAACGAAGTGCGGACCGACATCGTTTAACCCGTACGCCGAAGGCTAGGCGGGTTTTAGCTGGACTCACCGATGCGTGTTAACTAGAGTTCGACATCAATTGCCGCCCCTACTGTGCATCAGTAACCGGTTAAAGAGTACGCAGGAATTGGGCTCGTTTTTGGTAACAGATCTGCGGCCAATCGGGGCTATTTGCGTTCTTGCCTTAGTAAACATACTAGCAGCGAAACGAAGCCGATTGTCTCGCCAAAATATGTCGCCAGGCAATTCGTACTTGATCTCTCTAGAGTCATTGTTCTTTCGTCAACAGTGGCTCCGCTTTGGAGTGTTTTGGGGGGGCAGGCCGGTTGGGTACTATTTGAATCGCTAGGAATTCACAACCAAGATGCGGGCAATCGTGAGTTCTCAGGAGCTTCATCGCGGTACGGGCAAACTTCGAGTTGCGATTGAGAGCGTCCCGTGTCGAATGCTCTATCCGGCAATAACTGGTTGCTGTCGGAAGGAGATTCCGACAATAATTTTCTCGACACAGGGCGAAGAACGTAAAATAATCCAGGAATATCGAGCTGGATAATCGTGTTCCAGAATTGTTGTCGGAAATCAGACCGGAAGAATTATAAGTTACCCGCATGACACTGGCGCAATCTAAGATTGGCATTGGAAAGGCATTGCAAACGTTACGCGAAATTGCAGGCACCATAATTGGATTGATCGCTTGGGGCATTTTCATCTTTGGGCCTCTCACGCTGCTCTACGCACGCATGCCGTGGTTTGCTATCGTCGCCTCTGTAAGCTCGATCGCCGCGTTTGTTCTCTCATTTCGCTGGCGAAACGGCTATGTCTTGATTCTCGGATGTTTTGGTATGATGCTATTGCTATACAACACAATGACGCTGTGCATCGCATCTGCGTTTGTTGCCAAAAATGCTGGACTTACTACACCACTTCAAATCGCAATTGGTTCTTCGGGCATACCCACTGTCATCGCATTAGTGCAGATCGTCGAACGTGGTGCGAACTACCTGCTTGGTCCTTTCGGCGCCGATGCCGATTCCCACGCTGGTGATCGTTCAGACTGCGGGTAACAAAAAAATGCACGCGAGTTGCGGATCGCGCGTTAACTGATGGTAAGTCCCTTGGCGGCAACCGGGTGATTTTAGCCGTTACCCGACGAGTACTTTGAATGGCTGCCTGTAGTGTCCAGCTTTGAACACACGCGACTAATCGATTGCTATGAACGCGGCGCTATGGCAGAATTTGAGGTTCTGCTGCGGATCATTCCAATCGTGGCAGACTCAAGAGAAGCTTGGCTGTCACTTCCCTTTGAATGGAGAAATCGTATTACTAGTACTGTTCACGAGGCGCCTCGGCTATCAAAGGACTGGGATTCAATGCGAATATTTCACATGGGTGCTTGGACATCGCGCGAGGCGTACGAAGAATCCGAACAGCGCAATCGTCTTCTCTTGGTCGAATACCGACGCGGTGTCGAAGCACTTCGTGATACTATCCAACCCAAAACTGGGGCCTAAAATGGCGATCTATACGCTTTACACAACAGCAAATGCGGGTATCCATGGGTTGCAACGGATCGGGCGAATAGGGCGGTCTGGTGTTGGTTGCCGACTTGCGGCTGCCCGCTGAACGACGCCGTTATCTGGGAGGATATGTTATCCGCTTTAAATTCTCTATTGCCGCTTTACTTACGCTGACTTTGCTGGCAGCACTTGCTTCACGCTGGTATACTTCGGGACCGACCGAAGGAGTCGAAGAATGGACTGAGTTTTGTTTTCTCGACCATTCGGTTGGAATCGCGGAGCTTTCTTTTCAAAACGATCGTTACGACGCCTGCACTGTGATATCTGGCAATGGGAGCTATTGCCACATCGAAGAAGGTAGTCACCTACTCAATTCACTTGGTGGTTGGTACTTTTCCATAGGCATCCAGTTGCCTCAAAAGATAGAGCCGGGGCTTGTTGTGGATCTGAAGAGCGTTGAGCTTGATCCAAAGTGCAAAATCAAAAAAATGGTTCCGGGGGAAACCACGGTAGTTGAATATCGAAATCCTACAGCGTGGCTGCTTCCGAGCGATCATGATGATGTCTTTGGAACGCTTACCGTCGAATCTTTTACTGCTGAAACTGTTACGGTTCGTGTCAATGCACGATTTCCGCTTGTTGGATTCAATTCGCGCGATATTCCTCGCCACCTCGAGATCGATCGCAGTTTCCAGCTTCAAAAAGTGGAACCAAGAAATCCATTGTTTGATCTACCGAGGAAATACCAAATAACCAAGTAATGAACGAAAGTCGCGGTGGTCGGTCCGCTTTTCTTTATTGTTATCTCCCGCAACTTCGTTATTCCCTACCGTTAGCTCTCAGAGGAGAATGTTACTCAATGCTCATTGTCGGTGACGTCGTTGAGGCCGAAGTTACCAACGTGCAAGTCTTCGGTATTTTCTGTCGCCACCGAGACGAAGATCTGCTGGTACTGATTCCGGAAACATCATGGATTGCTTCAGCCTGTTCGTGCCAACAGTTCGCTCAGTCCGGCGACATGTTGACCGTTAAGATACTTAACATTGATCCTGAATCCGGGAAAATTGCCGCGACAATCAAGGGCCGTCACCCGAATCCATGGGAAACCGATAAACTGAACGCTGGTCGTCGACACACAGCGCAGATTGTCCGATACGTCGAAAAGTCTGATAGGTGTCATGATCAACCTGCATTTTTAATCGAACTTCTACCTGGTGCATTTGCAATGCTCTGTCACACACAAAGGTCATTTAAACCAGGCGATCATGTCGAGGTCATCATCCGCTCATCCGATCCTCGGAAACGTGCGGTTGAAGTCACACTCGCAAACGCCAGCTAACAAATGAAGGACGCGATGTTGCGTTCTTAACAGGACGCGTGTGCAGCAACCCTCGTTCTCGTCTTCGAGTCTCGGACAATCGAGGACGAATTACGATCACGAGGTAGGAGCGACGGATTCGTCTCTGCGATCGCATTCGACCTTGTTGTTCACGGTGTTGATTGGGTAGGCAGAAAAATTGGGGTCAAAAAAGGAAGAGGTGCGGCGAATTGTCTTCTTTTTTTGCCCTCAATTTTTTTGCCATTGCTCGCCTTCGTGACTGAAGGAAATATTCTGTAGTGTCGAGACGTTGGCGACAAAGTGGCTTCCGTCGTTTCTTCGCAAGTTACCGGAAGGCTAGGTAAAGTAATGCGCGATCTATTTAGCAAGCAATTTTTAGGTCCAGCGAAGAAAGACCGCAGGTTGTTGAAGAGATTCGACCTCGCTTGCAAATCGAAGTTGCAGTCAAAGGTTGAATTGGTTCAAGTTGCCATCCGGCAATAACGGGTTACTGCCAGATGAAGATTCCGACAGTAATTTTCTCGACACAAGACGAAAAACGTGAAATAATCCAGGGATAACGGGTTGGGTAATCGTGTTCCGGAATTATTGCCGGAATCCAGGCCGTAGTAATTATAAGTTCGTCCTTGCAGGGCCAAACCACTCATCGAATGGAAGCTGATTGTTGTCCGCACTCAAAGGCAAATCGTACGTAGCAGGGCTTGTATTTGCAGTAGCGTTGTGGTGTCTTTGGTGGATTTTCTTTACGCCTCATATCATGGGTGGCCATGTAGAGGATTCTCCGTCTGGGAAATATACTCTCACGATATTTGCACCAATGGATGAAACCTTCGCGGGAACCTACGTGGTCACGCTGATCGATAAAGCAACCGGCAACACGCTTCGCACCACGACGGTGAAACTCAACTCCAAAGAGAGAACTAAATCCCTGCGCGGCTGTCCCATATCTATGATCTGGGATGCTACCGAATCGACCGCGGACATCACAATCGATGGAAATTTTCTAGTGCGAATATCCGTTCCGGTGGTCTCGCCATAGTATAAAATCAGGACGAACAAAGACGTGCACCGAAGCACGCGAACAAACATTTCTTCAATGATGGACATCACCGCGCGTGCTCGGTGACGTCTGCCGTTACATTGCCAGATAACATGACGAGCATACGACCAATTCAACTAAATGAATCAAGCTCGATCATCGTCTCATTTTCCCGAGTCGATCGTGACACCTCCAAATCGCAGCACATATGCTCGCCAGATATCTTGATCGTTGCTTTCCAAGGTAAATACCGCTACGGAAGCGCTGGCAACGCTGATGCTGATTACATGCGTGCAATGGCGGAGGCAGGTCTATTCGCAACATCACCAACTTCTCTAATTTTAGACTTCTCGGAACTTGCCTACGAATGGGGCGACAAAATCGAATGGGTTTTAGACTCCGGAATAGGCAAACACGGCGACTCGTTCTTTCCGATGGCGGTCGTCGTTGATGACGGATGTGCCGATGGATTACAATCGCTGATTCGTGGTACGAATTCCGAGGATCCCATTGACGACAACCAGACGTTTTTCTGGTCTGTTGACGATGCGATCACGAAAATCTACAAGCAGATTGACGACTACCGAAAATCAATAGCAATGTAACCAAGCGATACACCCAAGCCGCCGGTCAACCCATTACTTGGTAGTACATCTACTCCGGCGGCTGGTTAAACGCCACCGTCAGGCGACAAGAGTATGAGTAACGTTGTCGATCATCCGCTGCCGTGCATGTCGT
>Ga0075163_10008524_pt1 | contig 13490 bp, 7 predicted proteins | sample JI1023141ADNA_FD_71478 | JGI IMG/M metagenome (GOLD analysis project Ga0075163, IMG submission 71478) | Wastewater effluent complex algal communities from Wisconsin, to seasonally profile nutrient transformation and Carbon sequestration -... | ecosystem: Engineered > WWTP > Effluent > Algae...
GGATACCATTAATATTAAGTTCGTTATTACCAGTATAACTTGTAAATAATAAATTTACGCTTGGGAAACGAATGGTCAAGATCTCGCCATCTAATCCCTCCGAATGAATATGATTTACCTTTGATGTTCTGTCGGCATTATCATCAATAATAACAAAATGTTGAGCAATATCATCCGGAATTTGCGCGTGCGTAAAAAAAACTTCAACAGCGCGCCTTTCTTCTTCGGGAATATTAAATGTTTCGGCGGCTGTATTAATGATCTCAACGCGTTGCTCTGTAAAAGAATTATTTGCTTTTAGTAATTCATATAAACGAACAAGTACAATTACTTTTTGTTTTTGCGCAAGCGTCTTGTTTATTTTAAGACAAATTGTAAGCGTTTTTAGGGAATCAGAAACGGAAGTAAGTTTTCGTTTTCGTGGGGCTGGGGTTTCTTCACCTTCACCAACTTTGGCAGGCTTTTCTTCTTTGCCAACTAAATAACTATCGTAAAGAGCAAGGTACTCTTCTGTTTTTGCTTTGTTTAATTGAAAGGCTAAAAAACTGCGAACAAAGTTACGTTCAGAATCACCACTACCATCATCTTGCTTTGCGATGATAGCGAACAACTGCATTAAAGCCCTAAGAATTTCCTCACTCATAAATTAAAACCGGGGCATTAAATTAATCATTATTTTTTATTAGAGGCATTAAAACAAAACTAATCTTCTTTCTTTTCTTCTTCCTCGTTCATAGCGCCAATTTGCTTCATCTTTCTCAAAAAGTCATCTTTCTTTTTGACTGAGGTAGCGTCAAAACGATAAGATGGGCCTTTATCAACATCCATTTTCTTGCTTTTGCTTTTTAATTCTTTTACATCTTTGTTAAACTGCTCGTTACTACTTACCGCCAACATGGTTCCATTATAATAATTAAAATAATACCAGGTGTTTGGATCGGCTTCAATATAAATATCTAAAATATCTTTTCCTCTTTGTTTTTTAATTTGAATTTTTCCGGTCATATAGCGGAAGATCTCGGTTTTTTGAATATTGCCTACGCCGATCATTTTTCCTTCTGATAAATATGCTTTTGCTTCGCGATTATAACTCATTTTTACATCGTTGAACACAATATTCTTCTCCAACTCATCCGGAAATTTCTTATAATTGCCGTACAAGTTTAATTCAGAAAGCGCCCTGTCACCTTTATCTTTACCTAAAATTTCTATTAGTCCATGGTTAAAAAGATCCCCTTCAAAAGGCGTTGGATTTAAACTCCCTAAATACAACTCAAAGTCTTTTGCCATTTTACGAATAGCGCTTCCTTCAAAAAAGAAATCAACCACCAGCATTAAATTAAAATTAATACTGTCTTTAACCGTATTGTATTTTGCGTTACCAACACTTTTTAATTTAACCTGGCCAAGATCATTACTAATATTATAACTTCCCTCTGTATAAATTTCGCAGTTGCCTGTATTTAAGCTCACATAATTACCTGGCAAACTCATTTCTAATAATTTTTCTTTATTAGAGATCTCGTACATCTCATTTTCTTTATCATAGGTTAAAATACCATCAGCCTCGATCACATCTTTAGAACTTCTGGCACCTTGTAATGATAAGAACGAAGCGTATACCATATTTGTATCCTGATTGTAGAATAAACCTGTACCCACTGCAGCTCCTTTTACGTCCAGGGCTTTTTTAGGAATAGGGATCTGAATATCTTTTGGATTGATCTCTCCCGTAAATTGTAAATAAGATTTGCCAATTTTTTTACAGTTGTTTACAATTTTAGTTCCGCCTTCGTAGAATAGAAATTCGTTGGTTGCAAATAAATAAACTTTACCGGCAAAGCTAAAGTGATCGTTGAACTGGAATTTTTCTTTTTCGTCGATCAAACCTTCAGAGATAGTTTGACCTGTAGTATCTGGACGAATAGTGTTGAATTTGATGAGGTATGGTTTTTCGTTCTCATCCAAATATTGATATTCACCAGAGGCAAGATAACTTCTTCTTCCAAAAACATTTGTGGTTGTATTTCTAATCGTGTGAAATTTTGTTACGGTGTTTGCGAGAATAGAAGAATTTCTAAGCGTATCCATCACCGCATTTTTAAAAATTGTTACATCACCATTATTAGGGAACATCCTCGCATCGGCAACATTAATGTATGGTACGTTCTTACATTTAATGATATATTTTTTTAAATTATATTTTGCACCTGGAGCAAAAAAGCGCAGCGAATCCTGGTTAGGGTGCACGCTAATAAATTCAGGGCCTTCAAGATCCAAACCTTTTTCGGCAGCTTCGGTATCAATTTTTTTCTGAGTATCGCCCAGTTCCATTTCTTCAGAATCCATGTACCATTTAAAACGGTCCATAAAGGCGATGTATTTATTCTTATCAAATTTCACATAAGAGCCTTCGCCATTAGTAATAAAATCGCCAATACGCTGGTCGAAATCTATTTTTGCATTTACGTTAACGGTACTAAAAGTAAAACCATCTTCGTTAAAGGCTTTTAAGTGGAAATTTGCGGTATCACTAAAGAACCGTCGCTTGACAAATAAAATTTTACCCGAACTAAGGTCGGCTTTTTCAAAATCTACTTTTCCGTTGCCGGTAAGTTCTTTGTAAGTAAGATCGAACCTACCCCTAAACTCAGCTTTTTCTTTATAAGCAATAAATGGTTTTTTAATATCAAATGCCTGCAACAGATCTGAATAAGGCATAAAGTGTAAACGCACCGTATCGCCATGTGCTGTTGGAAATTCAGGCGAATCGCCTTCTTTTACATCAAAGGTATTGGCATTACCGTTTGCACTGTCAGGGAAGAATATAATATCGGGAACCTTGGATGTGGAGGAGCTAAAATTAAGATCGCCGCCACCACGTAAACCTTTATTACTTAATCTAATCTCCGCGTTAAAATTACCTTTGCCACCGTATATAGGAAAACCGCCGTCAGGTGTTTGACGAATAAATCCAAGCGAATAATCTTTTTGTAAGGTCAACACTTCTCTAAATGATGGAAAAATTCCGGCAGATGAAAATGTTCCGTCAAAGCGCAGGGCCTCATTTCTGAAATTATCCAAACTATCAATGGCAAAAGGATCGAGTTTAAAATAAAATTTATCCTTGCCGTAAACACCTTTAAAAATAGAGCGTTTATCGTAAAAGGCATAACTCTCTTTAAAGCTTTGAAACGAAGGAAAGGTTGGTGCCCGACCCCAGCCGCTTTTGTTCTTAGGCGCATCAATACGTAACTCACCATTTACGTTCTCAATTAAGGTTTGTACTTTTTTAAACGGCACATTACCGTTCACATCCGGCTCAAACGCTTCAACAAATATTTTAATAGAATCGATGGTCTTCATCTTCACTTTAAACTCATCGTAATCAAAAATAAAATCTTTTCCAATAAATTCAAATTTCCCGGAAGATAAGGTGCCGTTAAAATCTATCTGCCGGTTTTTCTTTAATACCACCTCTCCATTTTTTGGGAACATAAAAACTTTTTGGGTATCACTTAACAGCACCTGCTTTACCCCGCGAACGGTTAGGTCATAATTCAATAAGTTTAAAGTGGCATTATCATTAACCTTAGTGGTAGTATCATAACCTTTTGCTGATGAATTTTTTGTTTGTGTAACAGAGTGTAACGGAATAATATCATAATCGTGTTTGTGTTTTAAATTATCGGCGTAATCAAACAAGCGTTGCCTTACTTTTATCATATCCGTTTCAGGATCATAATAAATTAAACCGTAAATAGCCATTTTAAAAATTATTGGCCTAAGATCCACAGCTAAGAATTTAATATGTTTTGCAAAGTCAACAGTGGTAAATTGTGCCGGTTTTTCGTTGGCATTGTAATACTCGATCATTTTTGTAATCGGACTAACGGTTTCATTACCCCTTATACTTTCTGCTTTTGACCGCGTATAAAAATCGGTAGATTCAAAATAAGCTTCACCCTGAAAATTATTCGGTAAAAAATTAAATACCATCAAGGGTTCATCTAACTTCCAGAGAATTTGTTCGAAATACATATCGTATTTGTGGAAGGAGTTTGAGAACGGTGTTTTTTGTAAACCATCTTCGCCCCTTAAGATGGTTACGAGGCGTTTATCTACCTGGTACGTAAAACTTAAACCCGGATGATAAATAGTATCTTTATTAAGGAAGAATTTTACCGTGCCGGGATTTGCAACTATCCTGTCTTTACTCATACCAAAAGATCGCGCACTGATCTCTAAAAACTTCACACTATTCCTTTTAAAAATAATACGTGCAGGATTGCTGTTTGTTCCTGAACCCACAAATTTTGGTCCGCGCATACCAAAACCACCATCATAATCAACATCCGGATAAATGTTCTTTACAACTAAACGTTTACTGTATGAGTCAAACCGTGGATAGGTTAACTCGCCGTTTTCTGTGATGATCCTGTCAGAAAAACGACCAACCTGTGCTTTATCAAAAAACTGTTTGCCAACAAAAGTAGCGGTATCGCTGGCGTAATTACCGGTTTTACAATCAATGGTGTATCGCTTTATTGTAGCAAATACCTCTTTATCAAGACCGCAACGCTCCCAACTTATTTTACCACCTTTTCCAACAAAATTCCCAACATTTGGATAAAACGTTCCGTTCGTTTCATCAACAGCAATACTATCCCCGCGTGGGTTTACACCTATCAGCGTTATATCCTTAAAAATAATTTTAGGTATGGTATCGTAATCAAATTTATAATTTGGTTGGTATGAGTAATAAATATAAGAGGGTGTTTTATAAAATGCATTGTATCTGAACATGTTTTCGCCCAAAACAATAAGTTCCTGAACGCCACCGTTTCCTTTTTTAGCAAGGATCTTAGTTAAACACAGCTGCCAGTTTTGAAAGGTTTCGGTTGGTAATTTTTTTTCAAGTGCCGTGTAAAGTGCAGTAAAATAACCGGTAATAAATGGCACGGGCTTAAGACGTTTAGCCGCCATCAAATTACAGGCTTTAATAGTTGCTTCTTTGTAATAACCGGCTATATAATTCTCTTCCCAATATCTCGAAAAAGTACGCATGTAGGTTTCAGCCTCCAGCCTGTTGGAAGTATTTTCAATAAAATAATTATTTAAGTCGTTAACGAATTTTACAGTATCGTTTGATAGTTGACTGCCTTTTTGAGAATGGCCAAAAAAAGATAGAAATAAAAAAGATAGAAGCAGTAGTTGTTTTTTAAACCCAAAAAGCATAAGTAAATTATTTAACCAAATATAATTAATCAATTAGGTAATTAATAATAAATTTAATTTTTTTAGTTGGATTTACACGATTTTGGTCCAGTAAACGGTAGAGGCCAATTTGAGCTCTAAAATGACCCTTTTTACAACTTAATTTTTATAATTTGCAATATTATTGTATGTTTGATTGATTATGCAGATAACTAATAGCGGAAAATATTCGTCTATAGCCGAATTATTTAGAGTATTAAACCATTATCAATTAAATTATGCATATAATGGCGACTTCACTAACGATCTTACAGAACGTATTTTAGCGCTGGCTGAAACCAATATGGATGTTGAAAGCGAGAGCTTAAAGATCAAGAAAAAAGTGTACTTTATTATAGTTGAGTCGCTGCAAAACATTACCAGGCACCAGGGTAGCAGTAAAGATTCGCGCTTAATGGATGGCTTTTTCTCTATTCATAAATTTTTAGGAGGATACCTTGTAGGCTCGGGTAATGCTATAGAAAACGATCATATTAAACCGCTTTCAGAGAAACTGGATAGGGTAAATTCATTAAGTGCTGATGAATTAAAAGAGTACCAAAAGGAAGTTCTAAGCGCAGGCGGTTTTTCTGAAAAGGGTGGTGCAGGCCTTGGTCTTATTGAAATGGTGAGAAAGAGTGGGAACAAGTTACAATATGATTTTGATAAAATTGACGATAAGAACTCCTATTTTTATTTTCAATCAAAAATTACTGATGCTCAGCCGCAAGAGAATTCTGAAATTGAAAAGCACAATCATGAAGTAGTTAAAAGTGTTCATCGGGCCGTAACCGAAAATAATTTAAAGATATTTTTCCAAGGCCAGTTTAAACACGAAAACGTGCGCAGCTTATTATCCATGGCCGAAGGAAGTATTTACCTGACTGAAAAATTTGGGTTTAAAAAAACATCGGTTGCCATTATGATCGAGTTGCTTCAAAACATAAGCTATCATGCTGCAGGTATTAACAATAGCGACGAAAGACCTGGTTTATTTATGGTAGCAGACAATAATAACGTGTGTTCGCTTATTACAGGCAACTACGTTGAGAACTCTAAAATTGATGCGCTAATAAAAAAGATCGATTTTGTAAATTCGTTGGATAATGATGCTATTGAAAAACTGTATCTTGAAACCATTATGTTAGACAATAATGAAGTAAAACAAGGTGCGGGTTTAGGATTTATTGACATAAGAATTAAAAGCAAGAATAAAATAGAGGTTGAAATGGTGCCCTACACAGATGATAAGACCTTTATAATTATAAAAGCAAATATTAGTTATTAATTAACATGGCGATATTAGATTTAGATGCAACTGAAGATTTACCTTGTGTATTATTTGATAATGACAAGGGTATTTTTGAGATCTCAAAACGATCTCTGCCAGAAAATGCTATTCTATTTTATGAGCCTTTGATCAATTATGTTAATGAATATTTGAGATCGCCTAAAGATAATACAAACGTTGTTTTTCACTTTGATTACATAAGTACTTCTTCTACAAAACAAATAATGAAAATGATCCTTTTGTTTGATCAGTTAAAACAAACCAAACAAGTAAACTTAAGTTGGAACTACGATAAAGGAGATGTTGATATGCTACAAACCGGAAAAAGGCTGGAACAATTAACCAGCATGAAATTTGTCTTCAACGAAGTATAAATCTAAAAAACGCTTAGATCTTAAAGCCAATTATTAAAACGTCATCAATTTGTTTGGAATCGCCTTTCCATTCGTCAAAAGTTTCTTCAAGCATATACCTTTGTTTTTCGACTGAGAGCGTATGTATTTGTCCTAATAATTTTTCGTAACGCGAGGTTAAAAATTTCTTTTTTGTTTCTTCGCCGATCTGGTCCATATAACCATCGGTAGACATATAAATCATTACTCCGTCTCTCAGGTCTAACTCTGCCGAAGTGATCTTTTCAGTTTTATCTACCGCAAAAATGCCATTAATAGAACTGATCTGAGGTTTAATTTCTTTTGTGTTGTAATTATCTACAATAAAAATAGATTGATTAGCTCCTACAAAATATAATTTTTTAGTAAGATGATCGACCTTGCAGATGGAAATATCCATGCCGTCTGTATTTAACTCATCCTTTTCTTTATTTGCTAATGTGCCGGATAGTCCGGTTGCAAGTGAGTTAATAATAAGAGCCGGATCGTGGATTTTTTTATGGATAATGATCTCGTTCAGTAGCGTGCTGCCCACCATACTTAAAAAAGCACCTGGCACACCATGACCTGTGCAATCGGCAACAACAATAAATGATTCATGGCCCTGTTTAGAGTACCAGTAAAAATCGCCACTAACAATATCTTTTGGAATGTAGGTAATAAATAGGTTAGGAATATGTGCAGTAATTTCTTCTTCTGAAATTAAAATAGATTCCTGTATGCGTTTTGCATAACTAATGCTCGAAATGATCTGGCTTTGTTTTTCCTCTACCAAACTTTTTTGGCGCTCAACTTCTACTTTTTGTAATGTGATAATTTTATTGGCCCTTTGTTTATGACGATTGCTTCTAAAAATAAAGATGGCAAGTATCGCCATAAAAATAAATGCCACAATAAACAAATTCAACAACTGTTTTTGCTTGTTGCTTATTTGTTTTGCAGCATCTTCTTTTCGTTCTTGTTCTAATTTTGTTAGGTTTTCTTTTTGCTCGAACTCGTAATTCATTTCAGCACGTATGCTTTTTTCATTATCTATGAGCTTTGTTAAACTATCCCTGTATTGGATATGCATTTTATAATTTTGTAAAGAAGCCTGGTGGTTACCCATTAACTCTTCTAATTCTGATAAGTAATCATATGATTGGCTTATACCTTCTACCTGGCCAATTTTTTGATATAATTGTAAACCGGTATTGAAATATTTTTTTGCTGCCTGTAAATTTCCACTCTTGCCTGCAGAAGTTCTTTTTGCTTTCGACATATAGGAAACACCAATGTTTGAATTTATTAAAGCTAACTCACCCTGGTTACCAATTTCCTCTAAAATCTTTAATGCTTTAAATTGTGTTGCAAACGATCTGTCAAAATCGCCTTGCATTTCGTACACGTTTGATATATTTAAATAAGCAATGGCAACATTTCTTATATTTTTAGATACTTCGGCGATCTTTAAAAATTTAAAAAAATAGACCAGCGATTCGTCAAATTTACCTTGCTCGGCATAAACTGTTCCGATATTAGAATATGAAATGCCCAAGGTGGCTTGATCCCCGATCTCTTTACTTAATTTTAAAACCTTGTTGTAGTATTCTAACGATTTGTCATAATTTCTTTGTCGGTCGTAAGTAATTCCTAAGTTATTATAAATGGTAAGGATCTCATCTTTATAATTAACCTCATCAATTAATTTTAAAGCGCGATAATAATAATCCATCGAGGTCGCAAAATTATCCTGGTAATTGTATAGCTCTCCAATTTTATTGAGGCATAAGGCCGTTCTGTAATTGTTACCAAGCTCTTCTCTTAACTTTAATTCTTTTTTGTATTGCGATAACGCGTTTGCATAGTTTTCCTGGTTTTCAAAAGTGTAAGCTAAACTTAGGTAGGCGTTGGCTAACCAGTTCTTAGAAACAGAAATATCCACCGCGGTTACTAACTTTTCTGAAATTATTTTTGCAATACTTGCATATTTAATGGCTTTGCCATAATCTCTTAAACCAACGTATTCTTTGCTTAGGCTTATTAAAGCACTAATTCTTACTGTATCATCTAAACTGGCCGAGGAGGATTCGGCATTTAATGTTTTTATAACTGACTGTAAAGAATCTATGGCTTGACTTTGCGCATTTAAATTCTCTTTTTCAAAAAAGAAAAAAAGGCAAAAAAGACAAAGAATATTTTTAAGAATAAATTTCACAGTTATATTTCAAACGAAGGAAAACTAAAATTAGCATAAATTCACAAGGAGCAAAAATATTTTTTAACAGTTATTGCCTCATTTCCTTACAATTTGTTCATTAAAAAATAGGTTGGGAAGCCTTTAAAATCAATATCTTTAAAGCTTAATTTTAATTATGGCAACACTAAAATATTCAGAGCAGTTAGCTGATGTTGAAGCAGCAAAAAACCTTGGTCTTTTACCCGAAGAATTTGATCGAATAAAAGAAATACTTGGCAGAACCCCTAATTTTACTGAGGTTTCTATCTTTTCTGTAATGTGGAGCGAACACTGTTCTTACAAGAATTCAATTACATGGTTAAAAACATTACCAAAAGACGGACCGCATATGTTGGCAAAAGCAGGTGAAGAAAACGCCGGTTTAGTTGATATTGGCGACGGATTGGCTTGTTGCTTTAAAATAGAATCTCACAACCACCCAAGCGCAATTGAGCCTTACCAAGGCGCTGCAACAGGGGTTGGCGGCATTAACCGCGATATATTTACGATGGGCGCACGTCCTATTGCTCAATTAAACTCGTTACGTTTTGGCGATCTTAGTTCCGCAAAAACACAATGGTTGCTTAAAGGCGTGGTTAAAGGTATTGGCGATTATGGCAATGCTTTTGGCATACCAACCGTTGGTGGAGAAGTGTTTTTTGATGAGTGTTATAATGTTAATCCCTTGGTAAATGCCATGAGCGTGGGTATTGTAAAACAAGGCGAAACAGTAAGCGCTACCTCATATGGAGCCGGCAACCCTGTATTTATTGTCGGATCTTCAACCGGCAAAGATGGTATTGCGGGAGCTGCATTTGCCAGTAAAGATCTTACCGAAGATTCGGCTAAAGACTTACCATCTGTGCAAGTAGGCGATCCTTTCCAGGAAAAACTATTATTGGAAGCTACTCTAGAAGTTATTAAGACCGGCGCTGTTGTTGGTATGCAGGATATGGGTGCGGCGGGCATTACCTGTTCTACCTCCGAAATGAGTGCTAAAGGTGAGCATGGCATGAACATTTGGTTGCATAAAGTACCTACCCGCCAGGCTGGCATGCATCCTTTCGAGATCTTATTATCAGAATCACAAGAGCGTATGTTGGTAGTGGTTGAAAAAGGAAAGGAAGATCTTGTAAAAGCAGTGTTTGACAAATGGGATCTTAACTGTGAGCAAATAGGAGAGGTAACTACAGGCGACCGTTTAAAATATTACATGAATGACGAACTTGTGGCTGACGTACCTGCGGGCGTTTTAGTTTTAGGCGGCGGCGCACCTGTTTATAAACGTGATTATAAAGAACCGGCTTATTATGCTGAATCAAAAAAGTTTGACATCAACTCTGTTTTTGAACCAACCGATCTTAAACCTATTATGCAACACTTAGCTAAACATCCAAACTTAGCAAGTAAGCGTTGGATATATAACCAATACGACAGCATGGTGGGCACTATTAACATGAGCACTAATAAGCCAAGCGACGCTGCCATCGTAAATATTAAAGGCAGTAAAAAAGGTTTGGCAATGACTGTAGATTGCAACGCACGCTACGTAAATGCAGACCCCGAAATAGGTTGTGCTATTGCTGTAAGCGAAGCGGCCCGTAATATTGTTTGCAGTGGTGGTTTACCAAGCGCAGTTACTAATTGTTTAAATTTTGGTAATCCTTATAATCCTGAAGTGTATTGGCAATTTGTTGGCGCCATAAAAGGGATGAGCAGCGCCTGTTTAAAATTTCAAACACCGGTAACAGGCGGTAATGTTAGTTTTTATAATCAATCAAGTTACGAAGGACCTGTTTTTCCAACGCCTACAATTGGTATGATAGGTATATTAGAAGACAAAGCATTACAAACAACTTTAGATTTTAAGAACGAGGGCGATACTATTTATTTAATTGGTGAAAGCAAGAACGATATTTCTTCGTCGGAATATTTATATAGTTTTTGTAAGGTAAAAAACAGTCCGGCACCTTATTTTAATTTAGATACGGAGTATAATGTGCAAAACGCCGTTAAGTCTGTAATTAAATACAAATTAATTAATTCTGCTCACGACATTAGCGATGGAGGTCTTTTCATGAATTTATTAGAAAGCGCCATGGTAAATAATTTAGGTTTCGAGATCGATACTGAACTTTCTATACGTAAAGATGCCTTCTTGTTTGGCGAAGCCCAAAGCAGGGTGGTGGTAACTGCGTCAGATAGCAATAAACTTAAACTGGAAACAGAATTAAAAAAAGAAAACATTCCTTTCATTAAATTAGGCGTAGTAAAAGGCAAGTCGGTTATTATTGACGATGTCAATTACGGAACCGTTAGTGATTACAAACATTCTTTTGATACAAGTATTGAAGGGTATATGAATTAGCAGTTCGACAGGCTCACCGCAACATTAGTAATTAAAAAGGGCTTCAAATTTTTGAAGCCCTTTTTAATTTATTTCGTATTATCTATTCTTTAAATTATCTTCCGCCGCTTTTACCATTTCTAAATGTGCACTGACTTCAGGCGCTGTTTTTTGAGCCCAGGCTTTAATTTCAGCATCATCGCATTTTTCGGAAACTTTATTAAGTCTGTCAAGAGCGTCTTCGTGTTTAGCTTTCATTTTAGATATATAATCTTTGTCGTAATTTATTCCGGATTTTTCAGTCAACTTCTCTATTTCTCTATTTTGGTCATCTGTAAGATCGTTTGGAAGTGTAACAGATTTTGTAGCTGCCAGTTTTTCAATATCTACATTCATTTTACCGTGTGCTGCCATCATCATAATAGCAACGTTTTTTACTTCTGCAGTTGATGCGTTAAGAGATGCATTCTCTGAAGCTTTAATTTCGAACATATTGGCAGAATATGCTTCCACTAAATGGTCGGCTCCCTTTTCTTCTTTGCGGTCAAGATTTTCTTCATTTGCCTCTTCAGCAACTTCTTTGGCATCTTTTTCATTTGAGCAAGATGTAGCCATTACAAAGGTTAAACTTAGTACCGTAACGTAACTTGTGATTTTTTTTAATAAGATCATATTTTCTTTTTTTAAATTATAACAAATAACATTAAAAAATTGTGCCAGCTTGTTTAATGAATAAATTGGCATTTTCAGTTTTGCGAAATAAATTAAAATGGGAAATAAATTTCCCAATCAAGTAAAAAACAAACCTAGCTTTTACTTTTTTTATTTACGCTTTTTGAATCTTTTTGTGGCGGCTGTTCCGTTTCATAATAATTTGGTCCGTCAAAACCCTTTCCTGTTCCTTTATTGTTTTTTAGATGCCCGCCTTTATTATGCTTCTCATCTTTGTTTCTTTCTTTATTTGATTTTTCGCCGGTGTTTCGCAAAGCACTACCTTCTTCTTTTTTCTTAGCGGGTGTTTCACTTTTTTTTATTGCAGAATTCTTCTTTTTTAAAATAGCCATAATGTTATTTTTAATTATATAAATACAATTAAAAATCATGCCAGTAAGATCAGGAAGAAATAATGGTTATAGCGACTGTAATTCGGGCATTTGCGTTACGCTATCTAAAAGATCAAATAACTCTGCAGAGGAATTAAGAGTTACTAATTTTGTGCGCGTTTCTTTAAAGTTTGGAATGCCTCTAAAATAATTTGAGTAGTGATTGCGCATTTCTAACAAACCTAATTTTTCACCTTTCCATTCAACCGATTTTTGTAAGTGAAGTTTACAAACCTCTACACGGTTTACAATAGTTGGCTTTGCCAAATGCTCCCCTGTTTTAAAAAAATGTTTTATCTCGTTAAAGATCCACGGGTAACCAATGGCAGCGCGACCTATCATAATGCCATCAATGCCATAACGGTTCTTATATTCTAATGCTTTTTCAGGACTATCAATATCGCCATTACCAAATATGGGAATTTTTATACGCGGATTATTTTTTACGGCTGCAATATGCTCCCAGTTAGCCGAACCTTTATACATTTGTTGGCGCGTGCGTCCGTGAATAGATAATGCTTGTACTCCTATATCCTGTAAACGCTCTGCCACTTCCATAATATTAATGGTAGCATCATCCCAACCTAAACGTGTTTTTACTGTAACTGGTAAACTTGTACTTTTTATAACAGCTTTGGTTAACCGTACCATCAGATCAACATCTTTTAAAACACCTGCGCCTGCACCTTTGCAAACCACTTTTTTTACGGGGCAACCAAAATTAATATCTACAATATCAGGATTAGCAGCATCTACAATTTTACCGGATAAGGCCATGGCCTCTTCATCGCCGCCAAATATTTGTATTCCAATTGGACGTTCGTAATCAAAAATATCCAGTTTTTTACGGCTTTTAATAGCATCGCGAATTAAACCTTCACTA
>Ga0075163_10008525_pt1 | contig 13490 bp, 10 predicted proteins | sample JI1023141ADNA_FD_71478 | JGI IMG/M metagenome (GOLD analysis project Ga0075163, IMG submission 71478) | Wastewater effluent complex algal communities from Wisconsin, to seasonally profile nutrient transformation and Carbon sequestration -... | ecosystem: Engineered > WWTP > Effluent > Algae...
GCGGGGTAGTTGGTGAGGCCGGCGCTGTTGAGCAGCACCAGGCCGCTCACCCGACCGGGCCGCCGCAGCGCCACCTCCATCGCGATGCGGCCGCCGAAGGAGTGGCCGACGATGATCGGGCGCTCCAGGCCCAGGTGGTCGATAAGCCGGCACACCGACTCGGTAATCTCGGCCAGGCCGTAGGGCTCGGTGGGGCGCGCAGAGTGGCCGCAGCCGAGGGTGTCGACGCCCACCACGCGGGTGAGGCGCGCCAGCTCGGGGGCGACCAGCTCCCACTGGGTGTAGTTCAGGCCGAGGGCGTGCAGGAGCAGGATCGGCGGGGTCGGGGCCGGGGCCGGCGCCGCGGGCTTGCGCGCTGCCGAGCGGCCCGAGGCCGAGGCCGGCGCTGCGGGCTCGGGCCTGGTATCGAAGTAGGCCAGCGTGCCGAGGGGGGAGATCCCGACGGCAAACCGCTCCGCAAACGGGAAGGTCTCGGAGCGCATGAGCTCAAGCTGGGGCTGCTGTGACATAGCGGGAACTATACCTGCTGCTGTTCGAGAAAGGCCAGCAGGTCGGGGGGCAGGGGACACACCGCCTCGACGGGAGCGCCGGTGCGCGGATGGGGAAAGATGATCCCGGCCGCGTGCAGAGCGTGGCGCGGCAGCAGCAGCTCGCCCTTGACCGCCTCGTCGCCGCCTTCGGCCCAGCGGATGAACAGCTCCTCATCGGGGTAGAGCTTGTCGCCGACGATCGGGTGGCCGATGGAGTTCAAGTGGACGCGGATCTGGTGCTGGCGGCCGGTGTGGGGGCGGCACTCGACCAGCGTGAAGTGCTCGCCGCGGCGCAGCACCGTGACCGCGGTGACGGCGGGCAGCCCGCCTTCGCTGACCGGGCGCACGGCCATGCGCACGCGCACGCGCACCGGGTCGGGCGCCATCGGCTGATCCAAGAGCAGCTCATCGGGCTCGACGCGGCCGTGGACGATCGCCAGGTAGCGCTTGCTCACCAGCCGCCGGGCAAAGGCCTGCTTCAAAAACGAGCCCGCGGGCCGGTCGCGCGCCACCAGCATGAGCCCCGAGGTCTCGCGATCCAGGCGGTGCGCAACCTGGAGCGGCTCGTCGGGATAGCGCTCGTGGAGCACGTTGGTGAGCGTCGAAAAGTGGTAGCGCGCCGTCGGATGGATCGGCAGCCCGGAGGGCTTGTCGATGACGTAGAAGCTGGGATCGGCCATCACGATCGAGATGTTGCGCGGCACCTCGGGCTCGGGCGGGGTGGGGCGGGTAAACGAGACCTGCTGGTCCAAAAAGACGCGCATGCCGTTCTTGGCGGGGCGGCCAGCGACGTCGCACTCGCCGGCAATGATGCGCTGGATGCGGCTGCGCGACAGGCGGCGGATCTTTTTTTGCAGATATCGGTCGAGCCGCCAGCCGTGGCACTCGTTTTCGACCACGAAGCGGAAGGTGAGGGTCTTGGGGCGGACGATGCCCGCCGGGACCGGCTCGGGCGAGGCTGCCTCGGCCCACGGGTCGTCTTCGTCTTCGTCTGCGCCGTCTTCGTCCTCTTCTCCTTCGGGGATGGGCTCGGTTGAAAGCAAGTCGGGCGCTGCGATCGGATCGGACGCCGGGGGATTCGGGACGGGATCTGGGCTGTCTTCGAGAGTCATCTGGTGGTCAGCGGGCGACCCTGGTATAACCGCTCGTCGCCCTGCGCGAAATCTACCGTATGTCCAATCCGCGAAAGACTCTAGATTCTGGTGACGTCGCTGCAAAATCGCCCGATCCCGCGCACGGCGGCCCGCCGCGCGGGCTGCTGCGGTCGCTGTGGCCGCAGGCGCACGAGCGGCTCATCGCCCGCCGCTACCTCTTCCGCTACCGCAACAGCCGCCAGCTCTTTGTGATCGCGATGCTGATGCTGGCGGCGACGCTGTGCATCGAGGGCTACTACTTCCTGTGGCCGGGGCCCAAGACCTTTGCGCTGGGCATGGTGGCCCTGCTGGCGCCGCTCGTCAGCATCATCGCGCTGCTGCTGAATGCGCTGTCGGTGTTCAGCACCGTGGCGGTGGTCGGCGTGGTGCTGGGCGTGGCTGCGCTCACGGTGGTGATGAGCGTGACCTCGGGCTTTCAGGGCGAGATCCGCAACCGCGTGATCGGCCTGAACGCGCACGTGCTCATCTTGAAGTACGGCATCGATTTTTCGGACTACGAGCAGACGATCAAGCGCCTGTACACGCACCCCGAGGTCGTCGCTGCGTCGCCGTTTGTCTATAACGAGATGCTCCTGGCCAAAGAGGGCTTCCGCACCGCCGGGGTGCTGGTCAAGGGCGTCGATATCGAGCGCGCGTCCAAGGTGATGAACATCGGGCGCTGGATGCTGCCGGGGCCGGATGGCAAGGCGCCGCCGCTGCAGGCGCTGGCCGTCGAGCAGGCGCCGGTCGAAGGCGGGCCGCCGATTCCCGCGGTGTTCATCGGGCGCGAGCTTCAGCGCAAGCTCAAGCTGCAGCTGGGCGATCGGGTGCGGCTGATCTCGCCGCTTCAGGGGCTGGAGCAGCCGCCGGATGTGCAGCCGGAGGCGCCGCCGGGGCGCAGCGAGGCGCCGCCGCGCATGCAGGAGTTCCGGGTCGCGGGGGTCTTCAGCGCCGGCTTTGACGAGTACGATCGCCGGCTGATCATCGTCTCGCTGCCGCGGGCGCAGGAGCTGGTGGGGCTGGGCAACACCGTGACCGGCGTCGAGCTGCGGGTCAAGACCATCGATCGGGCGCGGCTCATCGGCGGCGAGCTGGTGCAGTTCATCGGCGGGCCGCCCTTCCGCAGCATCGACTGGGAGGAGCTCAACCACAACCTGTTTACGGCGCTGGCGCTGCAAAAGGCGGTGCTGACGCTGGTGCTGTTCCTGATCATCCTGGTGGCGGCCTTCAACATCGTCGCCAGCCTGACCATGATGGTGGTCGAAAAGACGCGCGAGGTCGCGATCCTCAAGGCGATGGGCATGTCGTCGCCGTCGGTGGCGGCGGTGTTCCGGGTCGCCGGCATGTGGATCGGCGTGCTCGGGACCGTGCTGGGGCTGATGATGGGGCTCCTGGTCTGTGCGCTGGTGGCCAGGCTCGGCTACCTGCTGGATGCCAAGGTCTACATGATCGATCGGCTGCCGACGCAGGTGTCGCTGACCGAGGTCGCGCTGACGGGCAGCGCCACGCTGTTCATCTGCCTGGCCGTGACGCTCTATCCCGCCCTGCGGGCCGCCGGCCTGAACCCGGTGGACGGCCTGCGCAACGACTGATCGGAAGGCTGCGGGGCTGTTGTACCTGGTACAACAGCGCTAGCGGGAGTTGCTCTTGAGGCTGCCGATGGTGGGGCGCAGGTGCTCGCCCTTGGTGCGCGCCTCGGCGGCGAGGATGTCGCCCTCCTGGAACAGGTAGGTGCGCATGGCCTTGTCGAAGGTCGGCGAGCGGCGGCGGATCCACTCCAGGGTCATCATCGCGTGCTCGATCTCCTCGTCGCGGTTGTGCCCGAGGATGCGCTGGAGCTCGGCATCGGCGGTGGCATCTACGCGCTGCTGATACCAGTCGATCGCCTCCAGCTCTTCCATGACCGAGCGGATTGCCCGGTGCATTTCGATCGTCTCGGGCCTGAGCCGCTCGATGGGCTCATGATAGGTGTCACTGGCCATCAGCCTCTCCTTAGATGATGAGGACCTCCCTTACCATGAGGCGGCGGTGTTTGTCCGGTGGAAGATGGGCGAATCGGCAGGGAGGCGGGGCGAAGAGGCGCGGCGAGCGGTTAGCCGATGCCGGGCTGGAGGCAGTTGGTCAGGTCGAAGAGCATGAAGATGAGCGCCTTTTCCTGCGGCGTCAGCGCCGTGGTCTTGCAGCCATCGGGGAAGCTGGTGGTCGAGACCGAGGTGTCGCCGTTGGGATCGCCGCTGACGTGGATGTCGGTAAAGACCATCTGGCCGCACTGCTGCGACTCGGCGGCATTGAGCGGCGCGTTGAACGAGAAGTACTGCGACTGATTGGTCAGGCCGGGCGGCTGGAAGTTGACCCAGTCCTTGGTCTTGGCGGTGTCGCGGTAGGCCAGCGTCTGGCGCGAGAACTTGATGTCCAGCTTGCCGTACTGGGTCGAGCCGTTGACGCTCGGCAGGATCAGCCAGTCGGCCAGGGACTTGGCCTTGCTGAAGGACTGGTTGATGTTGGCGGTGATCGTGGTGGTGTCGTTCTGGTAGAAGTTGCCAAAGGTCGCGATGCTCTTGACCTCGTTGGTCGCGTCCGAGATCCAGATGTTGTGCCAGTGCGAGGCGAAGACGCGGCCGCCGGCATCGATGTAGCTCTGGAGCGCGGTGTGCGCAGCAGCGGGCTTGAGGCCGGCGTTCTGCTGGCCTTCACAGGAGAACGCCACGATGTCGTAGCTGTTGATGGTGCCGCCGCTGGGGCCCCACAGCGTGCTGATATCGGGGAAGTTCTGGGCCGCGGCGTTGCCGTTGAAGTTGGCCTTGTACTTGTTGGCGCCGTAGCTGATGGCGCCGTTGTTCGGGTTCTGGTAGGGACCGCCGGCGAACAGGTTCACGCGGCCGTTGCCGCTGGGCAGGGTGAACTCGGCGTCGTCAATGCCCAGCTTGTTCTTGCGGAAGATGCACTCCATGGCATCGGCGTTGCCTGTGGTCACGGCGATCTTCGGGATTGTGCCCTCGCTCTGGTTGCGCGGCAGGCGGGTCATGGCGGTATCGAGCTGAGTTGACGTGCAGTCGGTGATGCTGGGAATGGTGACGACGCGGCGCCACTTGCCAACGCGGATGACCAGGGGGATGTTGGTTCCCGAGGGCACGTTGGTCAGGGTGAACTTGCCGTTGATATCCGTCGTGGTGCTGGCCACAGCATCGCCGGGAACCACCGTGTCGCAGCGATCGCAGCTGGCGCCGCTTATCGGGGCCGGAGGCACATCCCCGCTGGGGATGTACACCTTGGCGTTGTTAAGCGGCAGGTTGCCGGCCGGGATGTTCACGACGCCGGTGAGCGTCGTGGGACCCGAAGTGGTGGGACAGCTGTAGTTGATCTGACAGCCGCGCCCCACGCAGGGGCCGGTGCCGCCGTCGTCGCCGGCTCCACCGTCGGTGTCGCCACCGTTGATGGTTGGGCTGTTACATGCGGCGGAAAACGGAAGTACCAAGGCAAAAGCCAAGCCAAGAGTCGTTTTGAACATCATAGCTCCTTTCATGTGGACAGATGTCTGACCGCGAATCGGTCTCAATCACACGCCAGAGCTTCGTCTGCGATGGCCCTGGCCACCGGATAGCGAAGAAGCCGCCTCGGGTCCTATTTTATCATGCGCCATGATGAGTGGCGGACGCTACTACCTCGTCACGCAGGGGCTCTAAAAGTGGGTGCGGCGCAGCTGCGCGGCAGTGCCCAATGCGGCGATCAAGTTGGTGAAGCAGTGGGAGTTTGAGTTAGGGTTCGGCATGCACGGTGAGATCCTGGTCATCTGCCTGTTCTGCGTGGCCACGGCCGTGGCGCTGCTCGCACGCTGGCTGAAGGTTCCCTATACCGTTGCGCTGGTCGTCGCGGGCCTGCTCCTGGGCCTGGTTCGCATCGAGGGCATCGGGTCGCCGCATCTGACCAAAGAGCTGCTCTACACGGTGTTTCTTCCCGGCCTGGTCTTCGAGGCGGCGTTTCACCTGGATCTGGAGAAGTACTGGCAGAACAAGATCGCGATCCATGCCCTGGCGATCCCTGGGGTCGCGATGGCGATTGGCAGCACGGCGCTGCTGCTTCAGCTGCCGCTGCACGCGCTGCATCTGGTCGATGGCTTTTCGCTCAAGTACGCGCTGATCTTCGCAGCGCTGATCTCGGCCACGGATCCCATCGCGGTGGTGGCGCTGTTCCGCAGCCTGGGCGCGCCCAAGCGGCTGGTCGTGCTCATCGAGGCAGAGAGCCTGCTCAATGACGGCACCGCGGTGGTCTTCTTCACCCTGATCCTGGCCATGGTCAGCGGCACTGGCTACTCGCCGCTTCAGGCCGTGCTGGATTTTGTGCGCATGATTGGACTGGGCACGCTGCTGGGGCTGGGCATTGGCTTTGTGGCTTCGCGGCTGGGAAGGCATGTGGACGATCCCATGCTTGAGATCATGCTGACGACGCTTGCGGCCTATGGATCGTTCGTGCTGGCCGAGCAGCTGCATCTTTCGGGAATCATCGCCACGGTCGCAGCCGGCATGGTGTGCGGCCAGCGCAGCGCTCGCAGCGATGCCAATCCCGCGACCCGGATCGCGCTTCAGTCCTTTTGGGAATACGTCGCGTTTGCGCTGAACTCGATCGTGTTTTTGCTGATCGGGTTCGAGGTTCACTCGGCCGCGCTGCTGGGATCGTGGCGCGTGATCCTGGCCGCGTATGTGGCCGTGCTGATCGGTCGTGCACTTCTGATCTGCCTGGTCACCCTGCTGCTGCGGCGAACGCGCGAAGCGATGCCGTGGTCGTGGAGCGCGATCCTGACCTGGGGCGGTCTGCGCGGAGCGCTGTCGATGGTTCTGGTGCTGGCGCTGCCCAGCGACTTTCCGTTTCGCGAGTCGCTCGTGACCATGACCTTCGGAGTGGTGGTGCTATCGCTGATCGTTCAGGGGCTGAGCATCGAGCGCGTGCTGCACAGACTTGGTCTGGAGAGCTCTCCAAGCGAGTGATTGCTTCAGGGAATGGCGGCGATGAGCTCTGCGAGCGTGGGACGGTTGGCGGGATCGATATCCAGGCAGCGGTCGAGCAGGGTGGTCAGCTGAACCGGAAGGTCGGGACGCAGCTCGCTCAAGCGCTGAATCTTGAGCGGCTTGCCCTCCCAGATCGCGACCACCGCCGGCACCTTGAAGGGCAGCGCTCCGGTCAGCAGCTCAAAGGCGATGAGCCCCAGGCTGAACAGATCCGAAGAGGGCTGCGCCTTGCGCGAGCCTTTCGCCAGCTCTGGCGCCATGTAAAGGGGCGTGCCCAGCAGCACGCCGGTGCGCGTCAGCTGCTCGGCGCGTGGAAACTCCTCCCGCATGACCTCGGCCAGCGCCTTATCGATAGCGGCTTGGCTGTCCAGGGCGCTGGCGCTGCGCTCTTCAGCTGCTGCCTGCCGCACGGCTTCAGATGGTGCATCCACCGTTGTGTCGGCATCGCCTATGGCCGGCACTGGCCCGGCGCTGTTCCGGTCGATTTCTGGCTCCAGATTGTGCGGCGCCACCGTGACCACGCCGCTGGGCTGGGACTGCGCGCCGACCTGACTCTGCTCGTCGGCTGCGCTGCCGTCGCTGGCGAGCGTCGAGATGCCAAAGTCGGCAATCTTGACAACCAGGCCCTGCGCGGTCTCTGCCAGCAGCACATTGGAGGGCTTCAGATCGCGGTGGGTGATTCCTCGCTCGTGAATCGCCTGCAGACCCGCGCACATCTGCCGCAGGACCGTCCATGCAAAGCCCGGCTCGGCGAAGCGCGGTCGGGCGCCCCTGAGCGTGGTCCCCTCGATGAGCTCCATCGCCAGAAACAGCACCCCGGACAGCGATATATCGATGTCCATGATCGCGACCAGGTTTTGATGCTTGAGCTGCGCCAGAATGCGCGCCTCGCGCACGAAGCGGATCATGGACTTGCGATCCGCCCTGACGCTCATCAGCTTGGCGGCCAGATGCAGACCATCCGAGGTGCGCTCGACCTCGTACACCGCGCCCATCGCGCCCTCGCCGAGGGCGCGCACCACGCGATAGTGTTCGTTTAGCAGCTCCCCCGCAGCAAGCGACTGCTTGGGCACCGGAATGATGTCGGAGCGGCTGCGCGAGAGGATCTCAATCATGCGATCAGAGCGCTGCTCGATCTGCCGCCGCAGCTCATCGTTGAGGTTCTGGATGTCGGTGTTGCGGCGCTCCAGCGTTCGCACCTGCTCACCCAGCATCAGCGAATAGCGACCGAGCTTCTGGTAGACCTCCATGAAGCGGCGGACCAGCATCAGCGCCAGCGCCAGAAGGAAGCTGCCAATCGCGAACTGCGTCAGCACGAACTGCGTGGGCCGCGACCACACACCGCTCAGGGTCAGGATATCGGGAAGCAGCATCACGCCGCCGACCGCCAGCCCGCCGCAGATGATCTTGCCTTCGATCTCGCCGTGACGGGCCGACATAAACGCGGTCCCCACGACCATCACGACATCGATGCCCACCATCACCAGCGCAGGCCTGGTCACAAACACGAGCAGCCCGACATCGTACGCCAGCGCGGCCAGCTCGCAGAGCAGGATCAGCAGCGTGCCCCAGCGCGGCCAGCGGAGGATCCGCCCCGAGCCGCCGGGCAGCACATGCTCCACAAACGAGCAGGCGCCCACAGCGCCCAGCGGCCCGGCCAGCGTAAACAGGATCGTTCCGGGAATGTTCGACTGGGTCAGCAGGTTCAGGATGCCCGAGGCGCCGGCCAAAAAGCAGAAGCAGCCCAGGCAGAGCAGCGCGAAGAAGATGAGCGCCGCATCGGTGCGCATCACCAGAAAGAGCACGCCCGCACTGATCCCCACAAACAGGACGATGACGGCCTGGAGCAGCGCACCGGCGCCATCATGGATGAGCGCCGCCATCACCTGCGCGGGCTCGCCCAGGTAGGCGGGATCCAGCACGCCGATGCGCTGGCTGCTCGCGTGCATGTGGATGGTCAAGGTCTTGCCCTGATAGTCGGATCCAAGATGCAAGAGGAAGCGCCGCTCGCTGTGGTGGCGCTCTTCAGCGGGATGGTGCGGCAGCTCTTCGAGCGTCTGCCGCTCGCCTTGCAGATACACTTCGGGTGCATGTCCGAACAGCCGCAGCGACAGCGTTGGACTGCGCAGCACCGGCCCCACCAGGCGCACCCGCGCCCAGAGCTCGGGCTGATTGCGGGCCACCGGCGGCTTGCCCGGATGCTGCGGCAGCAGCCAGCGGCCATCCTCAAAGCCCGGCTGCGCCCACAGAAAACCACCCTCCGAGCCCGGCTGCAGCGGCGAAGCACCGAGGCGATAGGTCCAGTCGCCGGCAAACCGGGGAGCGCGCTTTAGCACCGAGTCCACATGCGCACCGGCGCGTGTGGGAGGCGCCGCCCGCATGCAAGCCATCGAAAACAGGAGCAATGCCAGACAGATGACAGCGATGACAGCGCGGAGGCTCGCTAGCACAGCTCAGCTCTTGCTCGCGTCTTGCGCCGGTTCCGTCGGCTGCAAGCTCACGTCCCACAGCCTCCTGGCCCCGGCCGCCATCTTCTGGGTCATTGGGATTTCCTCATCTTCCATACTGGCTTAACTCGGCCAGAAAGGAAATCGCCGCATCGTCAGCCTGTTTGATCGCTGCGCGGGGATCGGGGACCGGGTCCGCTCGCTCCGATCGGGAGGCCGCTTTAATACCTGCGCGCTTTCAGCTACTTGCGCGGTTGGCGCAGGGGCGCCGCTTGTCGGGCTTGGGTTGCGTCGCGCATTTTGATAGTTTGTTCTCTAATGGCACATCAGTTTACGCGCAATTACACCGACCACTCCAACGACACCGGCTACCAGTTCGAGTTTCGTTGCGACAAGTGCGGCAATGGCTATCGCTCGACATTTACCGCGAACAAGCTGGGCGTTGCCGCAGGATTTCTGCGCGCTGCCGGCAACATATTTGGCGGCAACTTGAGCCGCGCCGGCTACGGCGCCGACACCCTCAAAGATGCGCTGCGCGGCTCGGGCTGGGACGACGCCTTCAAAGAGGCAATCGAGGAGATCCGGCCCAAGTTCCACCAGTGCTCGCGCTGCGGAAAATGGGTATGCCCACAGTCCTGCTGGAACGAGTCGCGCAACATGTGCGAAGACTGCGCTCCGGATCTGCACGAAGCCGCAGCGTCAGCGCAGGCCCAGGTCGCGGTCGAGCAGGTGAGCGAGCGCGCGCGCAAGTACGATCAGACCGGCGGCCTCGATATGAGCAGCCCGCAGCGCGCCGGAGGCTACGGCGGCAGCTCTGGCGGCGCGAGCTGTCCGAGCTGCCACGCCAGCAATGTGCCGGGCGCGAAGTTCTGCGCCGAGTGCGGCAACAAGATCCCCGCGGCCGGCGGCGGCGCCAAGACGTTCTGCGGGGAGTGCGGCGCCAAGCTCAGCGCCAGCGCCCGGTTCTGCGCCGAGTGCGGCAAGTCCGCGTTGTAACAGCGCAAATCGACCTCGCCTTTGCGGCGATGAAATCCGATCTATACTGAAAAAATCCTGCGGCTGCTGCCCGGGGAATGTCTGCGAGGTCGCTTCGACCTTGCGCCTGTCTTCATTTGTGGAGTTCCTATGAGCAGCAAGCACGCACACTCTGCGCTGCGCCGCATCGATGCGACGCGCATTCAGATCGAAAATCCCGATGGCGTCCCGGTGACGCTGTTCGCGAGTCCTGAGGTTCACATCGAGTCGGACGCCGTCGAGCAGCTGCTCGGCTTCGTCTCGCTCGCCGGCACGCTCAAAGAGATCGCGGCCGCCGAGCGCGCCGGCACGATCGAGCCCTTCCTGGGCGAGGCCGAGCCCGCGCTGGAGCGCGTGGTGGTCACGCCTGACTTTCACCGCGGCTCGGGAATTCCCGTCGGCACCGTCGCCGAGGCGCGGCAGTTCGTGGTGCCGCAGGCGGTTGGCAACGATGTCTGCTGCGGCATGCGCCTGCTTGTCACCGACATCACGCAGGACGAGCTCGCGCCGCATCTGGACGCGCTGCCCGGTCCGCTGCGCCATACCTTTTTTCGCGGCGGTCGCGATCTGCCCATGTCGCCCCGCCAGCGCGAGGCGCTGCTTCGCGAGGGGCTGTGGGGCCTTCACGAGACCGCCGCTGACAATGCGGATCGCGGGCTGTGGAAGCTCTACGACGCCCGGCAGCAGGAGGCGGAGCTGGCGCGCGTCCACTTTCAGGGCGTGCTGCCGGCGCGGCAGCTGTTCGCGTTTGAGGACTACGTGCAGGGCTCGGGCGCCAGCGACGGTCGCGATACCCAGATCGGCTCGGTCGGAGGCGGCAATCACTTCGTCGAGCTTCAGGTGGTCGAGCAGCTCTTTGGCGGCCCCGCGCACGAGTGGGGTCTGCGGCGCGGCGCAGTGACCATCATGGCGCACTCTGGCTCGGTTGGCCTGGGCCATGCCGTCGGCGGCTTCTTTTCCGAGCGGGCGCGGTCGATCTTCCCGGCGCGCCTGCCGCGGCCCGAGCACGGCTTCTGGCCGCTGCCCTCCCGCGGTCCGCACGCAGCGCTGGCCAGGCGCTATCTGGACGCCATGCGCAATGCCGCCAACTTCGCCTTCGCCAACCGCCTCTTTCTGGGGCTCATGGCCACGCGCGTGCTGAGCGAGGTGCTCGGCCGCGAGGTGCACACGCAGCTGGTCTACGACGCCCCGCACAACCTGGTGTGGGATGGAGCGCCGTCGAGACTGCGGCGCCTGCCGGTCCTGCGCTGGGCGGCAGCGGCGAGCGGGCCGGGGAAAAGTGGCAGCAAAGTCGGATTATCGACGCCGCAAGGGGGGCAAAGCGGTGACATGAATGGCCGCAATTTTCTCAAAGGGCCTCGACGCGCCCCGATCCGCGTTATACGGTGGTTCCATGCATTACTACTTTGTCGGGCCGACGGCGACCGGCAACTCCACAGCGCTCTCTGCAATGCAGTCCCTGGGGTTTACGACCCAGCTATACCCGACGGGGATTTCGCAGTGCAGGACGGTGGACGCGGTCGCCGATCTGTCGGTCGCCTACTGGTTTCGGAGCGAGCAGCTGCCGCTCGACGACGCGCAGATTGTGCTGACGACGCGCGGGGATATCGACGGCTGGCTCGCAGAGTGCGAGAAGCGGTACGCGATGGCGTCGCCCGATCTGCTGGGGCCGCTGGCGATCGAGGCGCGACGTGCGATATTCGGCCAGGTGGAGTTTTCGCCCGAGGTCTGGCGAGCCGCCTACAGCCGGCATGTGGCGCAGTGCGGCGAGCTCGCGGCCAAGGCCGGCAAGGTGCTCCATATCTGGGATGTGGTCGCCGAGCCGACCTGGGATTTTCTGTGCGCGCTGACGGGCCGGCGGGCGCCGGACAGGCCCTTTCCCTTCTACCGGAGCAAGTGGCCCAGCGCTCCGCGCATGCCGGCCGAGCTCCTGGAAGAGAATGGGCCGCTGCGGCGCGCGCCCATTCAAGTGCGGCCGTCGCCGCTGGGGGGGCGCGGCGTGTTTGCGGCAAAGCCGATTCGCGAAGGCGCGCTCCTGGAGGAGTGTCCGGTCCTCATCACCGATACCGATTACGATGAGCTGGGCGACTACGTCTTCAACTGGGGCGAAGGTGAAGACAATCGGCTCGCCCTGCCGCTGGGATACGGCGCTTGTTACAATCACGCCAACGATCCGAACGCGAACTGGCAGATGGATGAGCGCCGGGGCCTCATGATCGTCTGGGCCATCCGCGACATCGCCGCCGACGAAGAGATCCTCATCTCCTACGGTCCCAGGTGGTTTCCCACCCGCGGGCTGTATCCGGCGCAGGAGCTGCGCGGAAAATCGGAGCCGGCGCTTTCTGCGAGCTGAACCCTCCATGCAGAGACCCGATCCGGTGCGCGCGCTTGTTCCGTATCTCCTGGGCGACGTCGTGATCGTCCTGGCGATTCTCGGGCTCTGCTGGCTCAAGCTGGGCCAGGTCTCGGGCCGGGCGGCTGCGGTCGCGGTGGGCGCAGGCTCGCTGGTGGGGCTGTTCGGGGTGATCAAACTTGTGCGCAGCCAGCGGGCGGCAAGGCGCGCGCACCCGCTGGCAGCACTGCTGCAAAAGGCCAAGGCGGCCAGTGGGCCGGGCATGGAGATCCAGCTCTGCCGCAAGTCGCTCGACCGGCTGGGGCAGGGCAGCGAGCCGCTGCTGGAGGGGCTGCGCCAGCGTCAGCACACGCCGGTGGTGCGCGAGTGCCTGAACCGCTGCAATGACTGCCGGCTCGGTCAGCTCACGGCCACTGCCGATGGGATACCCATTGCGGCCAAAGATGGCGACCATCTGCTCAGCTCCCTGGACGAGCTGACCTGAGCGCCTCCTTTCCCGCAGCTTTCCCAGCCGACCTGAAATCGGCCGATCTTCGACGCAGCGCGCCACTCCTCAACCTGGTGTGGGATGAGGAGCGCGGTCCGGAGCTGTATCTGCATCGCAAGGGCGCCTGTCCCGCTCTGGGTCCAGCGCCCGACACCACCGGTCCTTTTCGCTTCACCGGACATCCGGTGATCATCCCCGGCTCCATGGGCGCGTCGTCGTATGTGCTCGCAGGCGCGGGGTCCGAGGCTGCGCTGTGCAGCGCGTGCCATGGCGCGGGCCGGGCGCTGTCGCGCGGAGACTCGCGGCGCTATGACGAGGAGCGAGCGTCGCAGGCGCTGGGCAAGCTGCGCGTGGTCACGCCCGTGGATCCGCGCGCTGCGGAGGTGCGTCTGCGGCGCGATGTCATGGCCGAATACGAGGGGCGCCTCAAAGAAGAGGCGCCGTACGCCTACAAAGACATCACGCCGGTCATCGACACCGTCGAAGCTGCCGGCGTGGCCAGCCGGGTTGCGCGGCTCTGGCC